>Ga0209815_1000018_pt1 | contig 133652 bp, 120 predicted proteins | sample CoawatmetaG00DNA_FD_187507 | JGI IMG/M metagenome (GOLD analysis project Ga0209815, IMG submission 187507) | Marine microbial communities from the West Antarctic Peninsula - Coastal water metaG002-DNA (SPAdes) (version 2) | ecosystem: Environmental > Aquatic > Marine > Coastal ...
ACGAAGACTCTCTGCCTGATTTTGTTAAATTGGCAGAAGCCTATGGTCATGTGGGTATGAAGATTACCCATATCGATGAGCTGGAAGAGAAAATGCGCGAGTGCTTTGCTATGAAAGACCGCACGGTGTTTATGGATATCTGTGTTGATCGCTCTGAGCATGTGTATCCCATGCAGATGCCCGGTGGTTCTATGCGCGATCTATGGCTGAACAAGACGGAGAGAACCTAATGAAGCGTATTATTTCTATTTTGATGGAAAATGAATCTGGTGCGCTTTCGAGGGTTGTCGGCCTGTTTTCTCAGCGTGGTTACAATATTGATACGCTAACGGTGGCCCCTACTGACGATGACACGTTGTCTCGCTTAACACTGACCACCAATGGCGATGACCAGATGGCGGAACAGATCGTTAAGCAGCTGCATAAGTTGATTGATACGATAAAAGTTGTTGACCTTACCGAAGGGCCGCATATTGAGCGAGAGTTAATGTTAGTAAAGATCAAGGCCTCCGACACTGACAGCCGGACTGAGTTAAAGAATTGCGTAGAGATTTTCCGAGGTTCTATTATCGATGTTACGCCAGCCACATATACTGTTCAGCTAGCGGGGGATAGTGAAAAACTTGATGCGTTTATAGAGGCGGTCAGTCAGATAGGTATCATGGAAGTTTCGCGCAGTGGTGTTACAGGTATTTCGCGCGGTGATAAGTTTATTCGGGTTAACTAATACCAAAAATGACTTGAGCTAGATGAGATAATACCCGCGACCCTCTAAAAGAGGGTCGTTTTGCTTTTAACGCTGTGCAATACTGCCAAAAATTATCCAATGAACGAGTATAAAATGAATAAAGCTGTTATGTTTCCAAGAGTTGTAGCGCTGGATGGAGGAATAAATTTCCGTGATTTAGGTGGTTACGTCAATAACCAGGGTAAAACAGTGAAGTGGCGTAAAATTATGCGTTGCGGGCACCTCGCTAACCTTAGTGAACAAGATTTGAACGTATTGGAAGGTATTGGTATTACCCAAATTCATGATTTTCGACGCAAAGATGAGCAAACGCAGTCACCGAGCTGTGCGATTAGAGCTGAATTTGTTGACGACTATCAGATTTCTATTGGTGATATTTCAAGGTTTTGGGAGTTTTTATTCGAGGGAGAGCTCACCCCGGAGTCTTCACACGAATTGGTCGTTAATTCCTATCGTTCTTGCATTGATGTTGTTATTCCGGCCTTTAGCCGTTTTATGCGACAGATAGTCGACAATGCAGATAACTCAAGTGTTTTTCATTGTTCCGCGGGTAAAGATAGGACAGGCATGGCTGCTGCTCTGATACTTGCAGCGCTCGATGTGCCTCGTGAAACGATTATTGAGGATTATCTTCTTACTCGCGAGCATTATGATTCAACGAAGCTGGTTGAAATTATTGAGGGTCATCTGAGAGAAGCCAACGTCGAGAATTGGGAGAGGGCATGGCTTACTCCCTATGTGTCGGTGCATCAAGACAATATAGAAGCGTTTCTAGATGCCATTGACCAACGTTATGGATCAATGGAAAGCTATCTAATTGATGCTTTAGGGTTGTCAGAAGCCGATTTAGATCAAATGCGGAAACAGTTTTTGGATGACTAACTGTGATTGGCGTATAATGGTCACTAGAATTTAAGGGCACTATCGAGATTCGTAATATGGTAAACAAAGTAGATTCAGCAGAAAAAGTGGTCGAGATTAAGCAAGGTCAAAGCGCCGAGCCGGATGTTAGACCGGCTCGAAAGGGAATTTATCTACTGCCCAACTTATTGACGACTGGCGCATTATTCGGTGGCTTTTACGCAGTACTATCGGGGTTTAGCGGGGAGTATGAATGGGCTGCCATGGCAATTTTTGCTGCCATGCTATTTGATGGCCTTGATGGTCGTGTTGCTCGTATGACTAACACTCAAAGTGATTTTGGTGTTCAGTACGACAGCTTGTCGGACATGGTTTCTTTTGGTGTTGCCCCAGCAATCGTTGCCTATGGCTGGGGTGTCAGTGATCTTGGTAAGCTTGGGTTGGCCGCAGCTTTTGTTTATGCGTCATGTGCGGCATTGCGATTGGCACGATTTAATGTTCAAGCAGGGGTTTCTGATGGCAAAGTCTTTACAGGACTTCCAAGCCCAGTAGCGGCTGCTTTAGTGGCTGGATTTGTATGGTCACTTCATGATGTTGAGCCGTCATTTTGGTTGTCTAGCCTAGCTGCGATTCTTACAGCGACCGCCGGATTACTTATGGTGTCTAACTTTGAGTATCCAAGTTTTAAGCAGGTTGACCTAAAAGGAAAAGTCCCCTTTATTGTTATTTTATCAGCGGTGATGGGATTTGTCGTAATTACCATTGATCCACCGAGAATCTTGTTAGCCATCGCTATTGCATTTGCATTTTCGGCACCGCTTCTTTGGGTGGGTAAAAAGCTGCGGCTTATTCCAGCGGGAGAATAAGTGTTTTCAATGCTTGGATTTATTGGGTAAATCTGCTTAAATAAAAATATGATGTTTTTGAAAAGCCTTCTTAATGTTTGTGACCGCGCACTGGGTGCGCCGCCTTTGCGTGCTCTGCTAGTTCTCCTGCCCTGAGGGGCATCTATCGTTATACCTCAAAAATAGTGTTAAGCGGACATGATTCGCTAAAAGTAGCGCCCCATTGTGTAGAACTTGTCATTTTCCGGCGCGTCCATAAGCGAGTAGAATATAAAGTCGATTGCGTTCTACAATAGGTTGACTCGACAGGTATGGTTTTGAAAAGGTAATTTGACCATGAAGACAAAAGAAAAGTTAGTTATTTTTGATACAACGCTTCGCGATGGTGAGCAGAGTCCCGGCGCGTCAATGACCAAAGACGAAAAGCTCCGAATAGCCACTGTTCTTGAAAAAATGAATGTGGATGTTATCGAGGCAGGGTTTGCGGTGTCCAGCCAAGGCGACTTTGATGCGGTAAAGCTGATTGCAGATACTGTCAGAGATAGCCGAATATGTAGTCTATCAAGGGCCATGACAGGTGACATAGAGCGAGCCGGCGAAGCGCTTCGTGGTGCGAGTGCAGGACGTATTCATACCTTTATCGCTACTTCCCCTATCCACATGAAATATAAGTTACAGATGGAACCTGAGGACGTCTTAGCTCAAGCGATTGGTGCGGTAAAAACTGCGAGAGATTTGATAGATGATGTCGAGTTTTCGCTTGAAGACGCGAGTCGAACAGATTTTGACTTTATGTGTCGAGTCACCGAGGCAGTCATAGCTGCTGGAGCGAGAACTATTAATCTACCCGATACAGTGGGTTACTCAGCTCCGGGTGAATATGGCTCGATGATTAAGCGTTTGATGAATAGTGTTCCTAATGCGGACAAAGCTATTTTTTCGGTTCACTGCCACAACGACTTGGGTTTGGCCGTAGCCAATAGTCTTTCTGCTGTCCAAAGCGGTGCGCGTCAGGTGGAGTGCACGATTAATGGTCTGGGCGAAAGGGCGGGCAACGCATCTTTAGAAGAGCTGGTTATGGCAATTCGAACTCGCCAAGACTTGTACCCCGTTGAAACCATGATCGATCCGTCGCACATAGTCCCTATATCGCGTTTGGTATCAAGCATCACTGGATTTCCGGTACAACCTAACAAAGCGATTGTTGGCGCTAATGCCTTCGCACATGAATCAGGAATACACCAAGATGGTATTTTGAAGATGCGCGAAACCTATGAAATTATGAAAGCTGAAGATGTGGGTTGGTCTACTAACAAATTGTCACTTGGCAAGTTATCAGGCCGTGCAGCACTTGCGGCTCGGTTAGAAGATTTGGGTATCACTTTTGATAGCAAAGAAGACTTTAATCAGACATTTCGCCGGTTTAAAGATTTAGCCGACAAAAAGCGCGAGATTTTTGATGAAGATCTTCAGGCGCTTGTCTCTGATGTGCAGATGGGTACCGAAGATGAAGCCCTGACTCTTGTTGAACTCGAAGTGTTGTCAAAGTCGGGCCAGCTGCCACATGCAAAATTAACCATCCGTTATCAGGATCAGAATCATGAGGCGGAAGCCAGTGGTGATGGTGCAGTTGATGCAATCTTTAATGCTATTGAAAAACTTATAAAGAGTGGTACTGAGCTACAGCTTTATTCAGTGAATGCAGTTACCCAGGGAACAGATTCTCAAGGGGGCGTGACGGTTCGCCTAGAGAAAGATGGTCGAATTATTAATGGTCAAGGGGCCGATACTGATATTTTGGTGGCTAGTGCTAAAGCGTATCTACATGCCTTGACGCTCATGCGAAATCCAGGACGGCTACATCCTCAGCTGGGCGGCGTTTAGTGGTTGATGCTCTTCGTCATCATTATTTAAAAACACTCGGTATTGTAGAATATATACCGAGAGATTTTGTCGATGATAGCAAAGAGGGTTTGCCTTCAGCGCAGGACGAACCGTCTGCAGAGACCAGGACAGCGGTAATCGGTCAAATTTTAGCCGATCATGGGGGGGCGCCTAAAGTTTTGGTTGATGATAGTGCGCATGCGGAAGTATCGCGTGACAACCCGACCGATGAAAGCGCGACTTCTGTAGAGTTGACCTCAGTTACCAGTGGCAGTATTGAAGTGAGAATAGCACTCTGGCAGCCTCACGATAAATTACTTGTCTGTAGCGTCCTAGATAATGAGCTACCGAGCCCTGAGCACACTCAGTTATTGACTAATATTCTTATTTCAATGGGTCATAACAGCGGAGCGTTGCCTCAGTTCGAGATTGCACAATGGCCGCCATTTGCCAATATGCAGGGTGGCGAGGCAGATGCTAGAGAGTTTTTGTCGACGCTTATTAGTGCCAGGTTGGAAAGTAGTCAACCGGAAATGATATTGATGTTAGGTTCAGTGACAACTGATTGGATACTGTCAGATCAGCAAAAATCTGATCTTGAACATGGACAAGTAAAGATTAATGAGCAGGTCATTGCGGTTGTAATCCCATCACTGACCGACATGATTGTACAACCTGAATTAAAACGTCATGCCTGGGATATTATTAGACCTTTAGCGCCCAACGGTGATGTTCATCGGCAGCAAGATACGCCATGACCGCCGGCGCTAGCTCAGTTGATGTGCGCCAAATGGTTTTCAATGATCTTGACGCAGTGCTTGAAATTGAACAAGGAAATGCTAAACATGCCTGGAGCAAAAAGCAGGTTAGCGATGCGCTTCAGTCCATTCAGGTTTTGGTAGTCGATCAAAAAGTAGCAGGATTTATCGCGCTGATAACCATCCTTGATCAAGCTGAATTACAAAATATCTCGATTCATAATGATTATCAGCTATTGGGTTATGGTGAGTATTTGCTTGCTCATGCCGTCAATCATCTTGCTTTTAGCGTTAATAAGGTCTACCTAGAGGTAAAGGTCACCAATTTCTCGGCAATTCGTTTGTATAATAAGGCTGGGTTCACAGAAATTGGTCACCGAAGAGGGTATTATCCGACAGAGTTGGGTCGAGAAGATGCGCTAATGATGTGCTTAAACATTGAATGAGTTACCTCAGCGAGTTATTTTGTGCCATCGGTGCGAGACCAAAGGTGATAGAGTGATCATTGTCATTAGTTAAGCCCGTATTGAGTCGTTGTAAATACACCACTGTTGGTTAATTTTACATAAGGAGTTTAAATGGATATTCAACTGTTGTATTGGCATTGGTTAGTCATTGGTATGCTATTGGTTGTCGCTGAAATATTTATACCCAGCTTTACTGTCCTATGGTTCGGTCTAGGCGCACTGGTAGTTGGCCTCGTTGAAATGGTTGCTCCCATGTCTATGACCACTCAAATACTAGTGTGGACTGTGTCCTCAGTATTGTTTGCCGTAGGCTGGTTTAAAGTGATTAAACCGAAAATGGCTGCAGCTAATCAAAATAAGCAATCACGTCAATCGGCTATCGGTGAATCTGGATTGGTAATAAAGTTACCCTCAGAGAGCACCCTAGGAACCATGCGGTTCAGTACCCCCGTTCTTGATCGTGACGAGTGGCAGTTTAGCTGTGACGTCGCGGTTGAACTTGGAGATAGGTTACACATACAGGAAATTTCTGACCAAACCCTCGTGGTGGTTAGGCTCGATTAATTAATTAAGGAGATGTTGAAAAATGGGTAATCTTATTGCTATAGGTACAATTTTTTTAGTGGTGTTAATCACTTTATTTAAGGCTGTTAGGTTGGTGCCCCAGGGCTCAAAGTGGGTTGTACAAAGACTAGGGAAGTTCCATAAGTCGCTAAGCCCTGGATTAAATTTCTTGGTTCCTTATATTGATGTAGTCGCCTTTAAAGCGACGACTAAAGATATTGTCTTAGAAATTCCTTCACAGGAAGTTATTACTCGTGACAATGTCGTGATTATAGCCAATGCAGTGGCCTATATTAATATTCTGTCGCCAGAAAAGGCGGTCTATGGTGTAGAGGACTATGAGCTAGCAATTCGCACATTGGTTCAGACATCCTTGCGTTCTATTGTAGGTGAGATGACGCTCGATGATGCTCTTTCTTCACGTGATCAAATTAAAGCAAAACTTAAAACATCCATCTCTGATGATATTGCCGACTGGGGTATTACACTAAAAACTGTAGAAATCCAGGATATACAGCCGTCAGGAACAATGCAGTCAGCGATGGAGGAGCAGGCTGCTGCTGAGCGTCAAAGACGTGCAACGGTAACTCGAGCTGATGGTGAGAAAACGGCTGCAATTCTTGAAGCTGACGGTCGTCTTGAAGCCTCTCGACGTGATGCTGAAGCAAAAGTGGTTTTAGCTGAAGCAACGAAGTCTGCGCTTTCAAAGATTAACGAAGCGATTCAAGATAAAGAACTGCCTGCTATGTACATGCTCGGTGAAAAATATATTGAAGCAATGCATTCCATGGCCAAGTCTGACAATTCAAAATTGATAGTGTTGCCAGCTGATATTCCTGCAGCAGTCCGCGGAATTATGAACAACACCAAATAGTGCGCAGCGTTAAAGTGGTTTAATCCAAGCCAATCCAATCCAATAAAAGGCCAGCGTCGCTGGCCTTTTACAATGAGCTTCTTTTAGCGACTCATTGACTAGTTTAGAGTTTTGTCCTCAGATTTACTGCGCTGAGATCATACTGCTGGACGATGATTGGGTATTGGGCTGGTAGCCTAAAACGGGTACTATGGGCGCCATGGTAAATGTCAGTTAAAATTGGAACAGTCCTATGCAACCTCTGTCGGATAATCTTCAAGAAAATTTTGATCGCCTAATTGTTGAATGTCTCGAACAGGGATGTATTTGGGGGCTTCAAGATGCCGCTGAAAATTGGGCGCTAGTGGGTTCTACTGACCATGATGATATTGATGTGATTCCATTTTGGTCATCCAAATTACTGGCTGAAGCACTGTGTGTTGGCGATTGGGATGTATACAAGCCACTAGCTATCGAGATGGAAGAGTTTTTAGATGATTGGCTGCCAGGTATGCACAGTGATGTGCTGCTGGTCGGTGTAAATTGGAATATGGACCTTGAAGGTGCAGAAATTGAGCCTCTTGATCTGCTCGAAGAATTTGAAGCAGAATTGGATTAACACATGTTTATTGACCAATTCGCCAGCCAAAGCGGTGCCCAGCTCTCTATTAATGTAGATCAGGCCAGTCAGTTCGCTAAATCGGTTAGCGGTGACTTTAATCCTATCCATGACCCCGGTAATCGACGCTTTTGTGTCCCGGGTGATCTGCTATTTGCTTTAGCGGTTGAGCGATATGGTCTTGCGAATTCAATGGCGTTTCATTTTTCGGGTTTAGTCGCTGCGGATACCCCTCTGATTTTTCCTTTTGAGCAAAGCGATCAGTTTCAGATTTTAGATGGCAGAGGAAAGGAGTATCTAAGAGTCTCGCGGGATGGCGAACGAATTTCGGCTAATGCTGGAGTGGAAGAGCTTATCCGGGCCTATGTGCGCTTTTCAGGACAAAATTTCCCACATATTTTAGTACCATTGATGACTGAGCAGAATGTAATGATTAATGCGCAACGTCCATTGGTAATCTACCAGTCTATGTCCCTGCAATTGGATAAACTTAATCTAACTAAGCCGACCTTAAAACTATCGAAAACTACTTTGAAGATTAACGGCAAGCGTGGGGATGCTCATCTGCATTTCGACGTACTGGATGGTCCAACGCTTATAGGTAGGGGCGTTAAGCACCTCATTCTCAGCGGGTTAAGGCCTTTTGATCAAGGGGCGGTGGACATCATGGTCTCAGACTATCTCGGCTGGCAGTCTGAGCATAGTTACCTATAAGTTAGACCGCTAGAGCGGTTTTTAGGAAATGTCCGGTGTGGGACCCAGCTGTTTCTGCAACCTGTTCCGGCGTACCTTCGGCAATGATTAGACCGCCTCCAGAACCACCTTCTGGGCCCAGATCAACCACCCAGTCCGCGGTTTTGATGACATCTAGATTATGTTCAATAACCACCACAGTGTTGCCGTGATCACGCAGTCTGTGAAGTACCGCGAGTAATTGCTCAATGTCATGAAAGTGTAACCCGGTCGTGGGTTCGTCGAGGATATACAGGGTCTTGCCAGTATCTCGTTTAGACAGCTCCTTAGACAATTTAACGCGCTGAGCCTCACCGCCTGAGAGTGTGGTCGCGGCTTGCCCTAACTTAATATATGAGAGCCCTACATCAATTAAGGTTTGTAGTTTTCTGGCGATTGCTGGGATAGCATCGAAAAATTCCCGAGCATCTTCAATGGTCATATCTAGGACTTGATGGATATTCTTGCCTTTGAAATGAATATCCAGAGTTTCTCGGTTATAGCGTTTGCCAATGCATACATCGCAGGGCACATAGATGTCCGGAAGAAAATGCATCTCCACTTTGGTAACACCATCGCCCTGACATGCCTCACAGCGACCTCCCTTCACATTAAAACTAAATCGGCCGGGCGCATAGCCGCGCGAACGCGCTTCCTGAGTGCCGGCAAATATCTCTCTAACAGGTGTGAAGATTCCTGTGTAGGTAGCCGGATTTGAACGCGGGGTGCGACCGATGGGACTTTGGTTAATATCGATACACTTATCTAGAAGATTCAGCCCAGTAATTTTGTTATGAGCAGCAGGCTTCAATGTAGTGGCTTTATTCAACGCAACAGCTGCAGCTGGATATAACGTTTCGTTGATCAACGTCGATTTTCCAGAACCCGAAACCCCAGTAATACACGTAAATACGCCAATGGGGATATTCAAATTGACGGATTGTAAATTGTTTCCTGTAGCGGCTTCCACCGATAGCATCTTGCCCTTGCCCGCATGCCTTTTCTTTGGGATTTCAATGGATCGAACACCCGATAGAAATTGACCTGTTACCGAGTTTTTATTATTTCGAATATCATCGACTGAGCCCTCTGCGACAATTTCACCGCCATGAATGCCGGCGCCGGGACCAATGTCGACAACGTAGTCAGCCGCGGCAATCGCTTCCTCGTCATGCTCTACGACGATCACTGTATTGCCTAGATCGCGCAGTCGGATCAGCGTTTTTAGAAGCCTTTCATTATCGCGTTGATGCAGACCGATGGACGGCTCGTCTAGAATGTACATTACACCCACTAGACCTGCGCCAATTTGACTAGCAAGCCGAATACGCTGTGCCTCGCCACCCGATAGTGTGTCGGCACTGCGGTTTAACGACAAATAATTGAGACCAACATCCACTAGGAAGGTAAATCTCTGGCGGATTTCTTTGACAATCTTTTCGGCAATTTCACCCTGACGCCCGACTAGACTGAGTTGTTCAAAGTAATCGGCACAATCACCCACTGGCATGCACACAATATCTTCAATGCGTTTGTTGTCGATAAAAACGTTACGGGCTGATTTCCGTAAACGAGTACCTGAGCATTCCGGGCAATCTGATGTTGCCATAAACTTAGTCAGTTCTTCCCGAACAGACTGAGACTCGGTCTCACGATAGCGGCGTTCCATGTTGTGGATAACGCCTTCAAACTTGTGTTCGCGACGAAAAACAGTGCCACGATCGTTAACATAATTAAATGTAATCTCTTCGTCATCACTACCAAACAGAATTTTTTGTTGGTGTATGGGAGACAATTTTTCCCAAGAAGTATCTATGTCGAACGCATAGTGCTCTGCTAACGACGTCAGCATGTTGTAGTAAAATAATGTGCGCCTATCCCAACCACGAATAGCACCTTCGGCGATAGAGGCTTCAGGATGCTGTATGACTCTATCAATATCGAAAAACTGATGAACGCCGAGGCCATCGCAGGTAGGACAAGCTCCGGCCGGATTGTTAAATGAGAATAATCGTGGTTCAAGTTCGTTTAAGCTGTAATTACAGACTGGGCATGCAAATTTAGCAGAGAAGAGCTGATCAGGCTGTTCTTCCTCCATGTAGCTAATCACGACTAAGCCTTCAGCCAGGGTTAGTGCAGTTTCAAACGACTCAGCTAACCGCAGGGCGATGTCACCTTTCACCTTAAACCGGTCTACGACAACTTCCACGGTATGCTTCTGTTTCTTATTGAGCGTTGGAGCTTCATCAAGATCGCAAACTATCCCGTCAATTCTTGCACGAATAAATCCCTGACGACGCAATGTTTCAAACAGATGTAAGTGTTCCCCTTTACGGTCTTTGACGACCGGAGCCAAGAGCATGAGTTTAGTGCCCTCTGGCAGTTCCATGACTTGGTCTACCATCTGACTGACAGTTTGCGCTTTTAATGGATTGTTGTGATCTGGGCAGCGAGGCTCTCCTGCACGAGCAAACAATAAGCGCAGATAGTCATAAATTTCGGTAATAGTGCCGACCGTAGATCGGGGATTATGAGAGGTAGATTTCTGCTCAATAGAGATCGCGGGCGAAAGTCCTTCGATATGGTCAACATCGGGCTTTTCCATCATGGATAGAAATTGGCGCGCATAGGTCGATAGAGACTCGACGTAGCGCCTCTGACCTTCCGCATAGAGAGTATCGAATGCGAGGGAGGACTTACCTGACCCCGATAATCCCGTGATAACAATAAACTTATCGCGCGGGAGGTCTAAATCAATATTTTTAAGATTGTGGGTGCGAGCACCGCGAACCTGAATGGTATCCATTAAAGCGTCTTTTTGTCAGATTTAACCTCCGATTATAGAGGTCGGAACACCCGCTGGGCAAAGTAAATATATTATCTTTTCAGTACGGCCATTGCCCCAAGCTAGACCTCAAATAGAGTGTTAATTTTTTATTAACCTAGGATGAAAAAATAAGGGATAAATATGTCGCCTTTTCTAATGCGCTGTTATTATGTATCTTGTTATTTCCCCTTAATTACAATCTGAATCCATCTTGACTGATAATTTTCACTTTTCGTCTACTGAAAGGCGCGCAACGTTCTCTATAGCTAGCTTGTTTGGCTTTAGAATGCTAGGTTTGTTCATGGTTTTACCGGTGCTCGCTTTAGCCACCGGGGACTATCCAGATTTTACCCCCTTGATGTTAGGAATGACTCTTGGTGCCTATGGACTGACTCAAGCGATACTGCAAATTCCCCTGGGTCTCCTTTCTGATCGGATAGGTCGCCACCCGGTAATTATTGGCGGCTTGTTGATGTTTATTGCTGGAAGTGTTGTCGCCGCGCTAGCCGACACTATGGCCGGATTGGTGGTCGGGCGTGCCTTGCAAGGCACAGGAGCAATAGCCAGTACATTAATGGCTTTGGTCGCCGACTTAACAGTAGAGCAGAATCGTTCCAAGGCCATGGCTGCTATCGGCGGAAGCATTGGCTTTTCCTTTATGCTGGCAATGATGCTTGGACCAGTCTTGACCGCTAATTTTGGGCTTTCAGGTGTTTTTTGGGCAACTGCGTTGCTTGGTGTGATCGGCGTCTTTGTGGCTTTTTTCTTGGTACCCAAAGCCGCTTCCATGAGACGCAACCGTGAATCAATGGCAGATACTCGACAGATGAAGGGATTGTTAAGAGAGCCGAATTTAATGCGTCTCAATTTTGGTATCTTTGCTCTACACTTTGCGCTGATGGCTGCCTTTGTCGCTATTCCCACTATGCTTTCTAATGAGCTCGGCATTAATGAAAGTAACCTCCCTTGGGTTTACTTGGGGTTACTCGGAGGCGGTTTTTTCGTCATGTTACCGCTCATGATTCTGGCCGAAAAGTTCGGTTATCAAAAGTTGATTTTTATCGTCTCTGTAGCAATTATGGCACTGGCAACTGCTGTTTTAAGCGGGCAGCGCGGGCCCTTACTAACACCGCTGATGTTGCTGATTTTTTTTGCAGGGTTTAATCTTTTGGAAGCGACTCTACCGTCTTGGTTGAGCAAAATATGTCCGGTTGGGAATCGAGGTACTGCTATGGGAATTTATTCCACTAGCCAATTCTTTGGAGCTTTCGCAGGTGGATTAGCAGGTGGTTGGAGCTTGCATGAATTTGGTGTAGATGGTTTGTTTGTGACCATTACTCTGATTTTGTTAAGTTGGGCTTTTGTTTCGGTAGGGTTGAAGTCTCCCCGGCCGTTGCAGACAGTGGTGTTGTCGGTGGGAAGTATGGAACAGCAAGATTTCTTAAAAATAATTTCAAATGTGACCGGCGTTGAAGATATACTTCTGGTCAAAGGTGAGCATTTGGCCTATGTTCAAGTAGATCGATTGCAGGTTGATATGCCGAGTCTGCAACCATACATAAATCGTTAATAAACTAGGGGAATAAAATGGCACGCGGAGTAAACAAAGTTATCATCGTGGGTAACTGCGGTCAGGATCCAGAAACTCGGTTCATGCCTTCAGGAGGTGCTGTCACCAACCTGAGTGTTGCAACGTCAGAGTCGTGGAAAGATAAAACCAGCGGTCAACCTCAAGAGAGAACTGAGTGGCATCGGGTGGTGTTCTTTAATCGACTTGCTGAAATTGCTGGTGAGTATGTGAAAAAAGGGTCAAAGTTATATGTAGAAGGGTCCCTGCGTACACGTAAATGGCAAAACAAAGAAGGTCAGGATCAATATACCACTGAAATTGTCGCCAGTGAGATGCAAATGCTTGATAGCCGCGGTGGTCAAGATGGTGGTCAAGGCGGTGGTTATCAGGCTCCTCAGCAGGGCGGATATCAGCAGCCAGCAGCTCAGAGTAAACCGCAGGGAGGCCAGCAGCCGGCTCCTCAGCAGCAAGCTCCACAGGGTATGGACAGTTTTGACGATGACATACCGTTCTAAAGTCTAGTTTTCTGTTTATTTAGATAACGAATTTCACAATACCGGTGTCATTGAAGCCACCGGTTTATTTATCATGTTTATTAGAGGTAGTTATGACAATTAAGGTAGGCGATAAAATTCCAGCAGGAATGTTCACAATGATGGGAGCAGAAGGACCCACAGGGATTAGTACTTCAGAAATTTTTGATGGTAAAAAGGTTGTGTTGTTTGCTGTGCCTGGCGCATTTACGCCGACCTGTTCGGTTTCACATCTGCCGGGGTTCGTTGTGCATGTTGATGATATCAAGGCTAAGGGTGTCGATACCGTGGCTTGTATGTCAGTGAATGATGTTTTCGTTGTTGATGCATGGGGTAAGGCGTCTAATGCAGAGCATTTGTTGATGTTAGCAGATGGTAATGCAGACTTTACAACCGCTATTGGTCTTACGCTTGATGGTACTGGTTTTGGCATGGGGACACGCAGTCAACGCTTTGCTATGGTCGTGGATAATGGTGTTGTGAGTCTACTTAATGTTGATCAAGCGGCCTTAGAAGGGTCAAGTGCAGAAGCAATTTTGGCGGCCCTATAAGTAAGATTGTATTGACGGGTTTAACAATCCCTTAAAGACATATATTTACAGCTTAGTAAAGGGTGTAGGTGACGGTAATCTCCTCGCCCTCTGCTACAGGTCTTTTAGTGGTTAGACCTCTCAAGTTATTGCCGATTAATTCAATACTCGCATTGCTAGCGTCGCTGTGATTAATAAATCCGCCCAACGGCGTTCTCAACCAATCCTCGACAGAATCAATTTTAAAGTGAGTCTCACCAAGGTACACTTGCCCTTGAATATCCTCTGTAGCAAATAAACCTAGTCCATCAATTTTACTGCCCCTAATCGTTAAGCATTTAGGCAGGGGCCTATAACTATTTTTATCGAAGGTTTTAGTTGATGCGGACAGGTCCTCTAGCATTATCTTTTATTCCTTGCCTAATCGGATCGACAGTCTAAGTGAGGGTATTGGTTTCAGAGTAGCCCGCGTTTATAACCATTCCTTCTAAATTATAACTTAAGCTTCTCTATCACTAGGCTTGCATTAGTGCCGCCAAAGCCAAAACTGTTACACATCACTCGATTGAGCACAGCATCTTTAGTTTTAAGCAGGATCGGCAAACCATTAGCGTGTTCATCTAACGTATCTATGTGTGCAGAACCGGCCACAAAATTATTTTCCATCATCAGCATACAATAAATTGTTTCATGAACGCCTGCGGCACCTAAACTATGTCCTGATAGTGACTTGGTTGAGCTTATGTCCGGGCAGCTGTCTCCAAAGGTATTACGAATAGCGCCAAGCTCAGCAACGTCGCCAACGGGCGTGCTAGTTCCATGGGTATTAATATAATCGATTGGTCCTGACGCAGTCTCCATGGCCATCTTCATGCACCGTTCAGCGCCTTCTCCAGAGGGGGACACCATATCTGCGCCATCAGAGGTTGCACCATACCCGGTAACTTCACAGATGATGTTCGCTCCACGAGCTAAGGCATGCTCAAGCTCTTCCACGACGACACACCCACCACCCAGAGAGGGCGCAAAACCATCTCTATTTGCGTCATACGCACGAGAAGCAATTGCGGGAGTGTCATTATATTTACTAGTAAGTGCGCCCATCGCATCAAACATAGCGGCCATAGACCAGTGCATTTCTTCTGCACCGCCAGCGAGGAGAACATCCTGCTTACCCAGTTGGATTAGTTCTACAGCATGTCCGATGCAGTGCGCACTAGTTGCACAGGCAGATGAAAGCGAATAATTAACTCCTTTAATCTTCAGTGGAGTAGCAACACAAGCAGAAACGGTGCTGGCCATAATTTGAGTGACGCGATACGGTCCTGCACGCTTGATGCCCCGTGCCCGCATTACGTCGACAGCCTCTACAAACATCTCACCGGATAATCCGCCTGAGCCCATAATTAGGCCAGTTCTGTGGTTCGAGACCATCTCTTCAGAGAGACCGGCATCGGCAATAGCTCGGTCTGCAGCAATATAGCCATAAGCGGCGGAATCGCCCATAAATCTCAATACTTTGCGATCAATATGATCTTTCGGATCTAGATCAATTAGCCCTCCCACATTACATCGTAGACCCATTTCAGCAAAATCTTCTCGACGCTGAATACCTGAGATACCGTTTCTTAAGGAATTTGTAACAGTAGCTTTATCGTTTCCTAAGCATGAGACTATTCCCATGCCGGTAATAACTGCTCGTCTCATCTAAATTCCTCGTTGAATGCTATTTGGTGGAAGTGCATATTTAAAAATTGTCTGTGCTCGCAAATAGTCCTACTTTGAGATCTTTGGCAGTGTAGATTTCCCGTCCATCAACCTCGACGGAACCATCGGCGATACCCATTACCAGCTTGCGCTGAATTAATCGCGTCAAATCAAGTTTGTAAGTGACCTTTTTTGCCGTTGGTAATATTTGTCCGAAAAATTTAACACCACCAGCGCCAAGAGCTCGCCCTTTTCCAGTGTTACCATTCCATACTAAAAAAAAGCCAACTAACTGCCACAGTGCGTCCAGACCCAAACAACCTGGCATGACTGGATCACCTTCAAAATGGCAATCAAAGAACCAAAGGTCAGACCTAATGTCGATTTCAGCAATGATTTGGCCTAGACCGCTCTTGCCTCCAGTATTGTTGATTTCTACAATACGATCAATCATCAGCATATTAGGAGCGGGTAATTTCGCATTATCTGGACCAAATAACTCGCCGCGGGAGGCGCCCAAGATTTCTTCTTTAGAATAGGCTGACTTTGGGGAGAAACTCATAAATCGATGACCGTTATTAGAGCTTGTATCCTAACCATTTCTTTTGCCAGCGGCAACTGTAAAGGTTGAGCCAAAAGGCAATTCTGTCGCTATTGCTGTGTATTGACCCCGAATCCTTACCTTACTAGTTGACACGTGAGGCTACTCTGGCTAGTGTGCTGTCTTGTTAATAAATCAAAAACTATGCGGTCTTGATGCAACCTTTTCACAAAGCGGTGGAACACGAGTTTACCGCGGTCAATACACTAATCGTTAACCAGCTGCAGTCTGATGTGGGCTTGGTAGAGAATATTGGTCAGTATATCGTTGAAGCGGGTGGTAAGCGTTTGCGTCTAGTGGTCGTATTGCTTAGTGCTTTGGCCAATGGATATAAAGGAAAGGAACACCTGAAAATGGCTGCGGTGATTGAATTTATTCACACGGCTACTCTTCTCCATGATGATGTCGTTGATGTGTCTAGTCTTAGACGTGGCCGCCAAACTGCTAATGCTCAGTGGGGCAACGCACCCAGTGTGCTGGTGGGAGATTTTCTTTACTCAAGAGCATTTCAAATGCTGGTTGAAATAGCACATATGCCAATTATGGGTGTGATGGCGAATGCGACCAATGTCATTTCTGAGGGAGAAGTCCAGCAGATGGCAAATGCCGGAAATCCAGAAATTACTGAAGATATTTATCGTCAAGTAATCTATCGGAAGACTGCGAAGCTTTTTGAGGCTGCGGCTCAGGTGGGTGCCTGTTTAGCCGGTACAGATCAAAACGCGATGATTCTTTATGGAAAGCATCTGGGTATGGCCTTTCAGATCGCTGATGACGTCTTAGATTATCAAGGTGATATCGACATTACCGGTAAAAATATTGGTAGCGACTTATCCGAAGGTAAGATGACTCTTCCGCTTATTTTTGCCCGCGACAACGCGCCAAGTAAGGACGCGATACTAATTCGCAGAGCGATCGCTGATAAGACCGCGGGTGATTTTGGAGCAATTCTAGAGATCGTTAAAAATCATGGTGGCCTGTCGTACAGTCTAAAACAAGCCGTTAAAGAAGTAGAGCTTGCGAAGCGTTCTTTAGAATCAATGCCTGCAAGTGAGTATAAAAATGTACTGCTTGAACTTGCTGACTTTTCAATCTCTCGAGTCAGTTAAATAGTCTTTGAGATCCAATGTAAAACGGTCAAGTAGATTGTCAAAATTAATATCGCTCTCTTTGATATTGGTTATTCAAACGACAAAGTTTATCGCTCGGACTATTTCTGATAACCTCACATCAATCATGAATAGTAGAGCTAGTTTTAATCGAGTCGTAATAATGATCACATTAGAGTTTTAAAATAAAAAATAACACCTATAAAAGGAGAGTTGAGTGATAATCGGGATTCCTTCGGAAATCAAAACCGGTGAGAAACGTGTCGCCTTGGCGCCAGCTAATGTGCAGTCTCTGTGCAAAAAAGGTGTAGATATACTGGTTCAATCCGGGGCAGGCGTGTCGGCAGGCTATCCTGATGCTGAGTATATTAACGCCGGTGCAACGCTTGTGGACAGTCGAGAAAAGATATTTTCTGACGCTGAAATAGTCCTACAAGTTCAGAGTTTCGGTGCGAATAATGAAAATAGTGATTCAGATTTAAAATTGCTCCGGCAGGGACAACTTGTTATTGGCATGATGGATCCTCTTGCTGCGCCGCAGGCAGCACAAACAGTTGCTACTACCGGAGCGACGGCCATAGCCTTGGAATTAGTACCGCGAATTAGTCGGGCTCAAAGTATGGATGTTCTTTCATCTATGGCTACCTTGGCAGGTTATAAATCGGTACTAATGGGTGCATCTGCTTCTCCAAGAATATTTCCGATGCTAATGACCGCTGCTGGAACATTACAGCCGGCTCGGGTGTTGATTATGGGTGTTGGTGTTGCAGGGCTACAAGCCTGTGCAACGGCGAAGAGACTGGGTGCTGTGGTTGAGGCCTATGATGTTCGACCTGCAGCACGTGAACAGATTATCTCAGTAGGTGCTAAGCCCGTTGAGTTAGATCTTGATACGGGTGAATCTGAGGGAGAGGGTGGTTACGCCAAAGAGCAGGGCGATGACTTTTTGCAAAGACAGCGTGAGCAGATGACGGCGGTGGTAGCGGTGCAAGATATAATTATTACTACAGCAGCTATACCTGGGGCAAAATCCCCGATACTGGTCACCGAGGATATGGTCAAAGCAATGAAACCGGGTGCTGTGATTGTTGACTTAGCAGCAGAGCGCGGAGGTAACTGTGATTTGACTCAACAGGGTAAAACGGTTTTGGCACATGGCGTGACCATCATTGGCCCAGAGAATGTTCCCTCCGAACTGGCATACCATGCGAGTCAGATGTATGGGAAAAATATGCAAACTCTGTTGGAGTTGATTCTTGATGACAACGGTAATCTACATCTTAATTTCGATGACGAAATCGTAGCCGGAACAGTCGTAGCTCACCAAAACGATGTGCCACATGCGCATATGAGAAAACTACTTGGCTTGGGCGAAATCAGCGTAGCGGAAAGTCCAGAGCAAGAAAAGGCTGAAGACACTCCAACGACCGACCAAAAATAAGGGAAATTATCTATGGAAATCTTAATTTTACTGTTAGCGCTATTTGTCCTCGCCCTTTTTCTTGGTGTCGAACTGATCACGAAAGTTCCACCCACATTGCACACTCCTTTAATGTCGGGGACCAACGCGGTATCGGGTATTACCCTGGTAGGCGCTTTGCTGGCTGCAGGTACTGATAGCTCCCCCGCACTGGTTAACTGGCTCGGTTTTACGGCTGTCACACTTGCCACGATTAATGTTGTTGGCGGATACTTGGTGACTAATCGTATGCTTGCTATGTTTAAAAGGAAATAGACGATGAATCCAAATTTAATCAACTTTATTTATTTAGTGGCTGCAATTTTATTCATTCTCGGCATTAAAGGTCTCACAAAACCAAAAACGGCAGTTCGAGGAAATATGCTGTCTGCATTGGGCATGTTGGTTGCGGTGGTCGTTACTCTAACAACGATAAATGATGTCGACTTTACCTACGTTATTGCCGGAGTCATTGTTGGCGGTATTATTGGTGGTGTGATGGCATTAAAAGTACAGATGACCTCAATGCCACAAATGGTTGCGTTACTTAATGGTTTTGGTGGTGGAGCCTCTTTAACAATTGCGCTAGCAGAATATGCAACTCGAGTTGGAATGGCGCCATCGTCTTTGGCTAATTTTTTCGATCCAGTTGTCGTTTCCAGTAATGCCTTCGGCGACGGATTGGTCGGTACTATTGCGATTTTATCTATCGGGCTCACGGTACTCATTGGGGCGGTAACCTTAACCGGTAGCTTAGTTGCCTTTGGAAAACTTCAAGAATTAATCAAGAAAAGTCGCGGTCTCCCTGGTGGTCCTATTGGTAATGGACTCATGTTGGCCGGTGCGCTATTTTCGGTCTACCTCTTAGTTAATAATCCTGGTGATGTTGCCGCTATGGGTGCTATTTTATCGCTAGCTCTTTTATTAGGGCTATTCTTGGTGATGCCTATTGGCGGCGCAGATATGCCAGTTGTCATTGCGTTGTTAAACTCTTACTCAGGCATTGCAGCGGCTTTAGCTGGCTTTATTCTGGGTAATACAGTACTTATTGTTGCCGGCTCTTTGGTGGGCACTTCTGGCCTTATTTTGACACAAATAATGTGTGTTGCTATGAATCGGTCACTGGCTAATGTGTTGTTTGGCAAAATGGCTGCCGGTGGTGAAGAGATAGATGCTGATGAAATTTATGCTGGGAAAGTGAAGAGTGCGCAACCAGATGAAGTAGCAATGATGCTCGAAACGGCTCAGCGGGTTGTTATTGTGCCTGGCTTCGGAATGGCAATGGCGCAGGCTCAGCATGCTGTGCGTGAGTTGGCAAATGCTCTTGAGAAAAATGGAACTGAGGTTGAGTACGGTATTCACCCTGTTGCAGGTCGTATGCCTGGCCATATGAATGTATTGCTCGCTGAAGCAGAGGTGCCCTATGATAAGTTGGTCGAGATGGATCGAATCAACCCAACCTTTGAGGACACCGATGTAGTTATTGTCATTGGTGCAAATGATGTAACTAATCCCATGGCGAGAGATTCTGAAGGTAGCCCAATTTATGGCATGCCTATTTTGAATGTTGATAAGGCTAAAAATGTCGTGGTTATCAAACGCTCTCTGAGTCCAGGGTTTGCAGGTTTGCCTAATCCGCTTTTTGCGATGGATCACACTATTATGGTTTATGGTGATGGCAAGAAAGCAGTTGTGGAAATGACAACAGCACTCAATCAAGCCTAAGTTGTTATGCAAAATTAGCCAGCTCTTTTTTATATAGAGCTGGCTAACATAAATTCTAATGTATCAGTAACTCATTAAGCTTTATTAATCTACCACGGTATAACCTCAACCTAGTTCAAGATTATAGGTTTCTGATAAATCCCCAAAAAATACTATGGCTCCTCCTAAAGTCCAGCCGAGAAATTTATTAATTTCCTCTAAGACCTACCTTTGATGTACTCATTTTTAACGGGACATTGAAATTTGGACCGATCACCCCCAACTCTTTTAATAGGAAACAGACTAAATTAAAAAGGCAGTGCTATGCGAGCGGAAAAATTAACCAATCTATTGCAACAAGCTTTTGCAGAGGCGCAGTCGATCGCAATTGGGAATGACCATTCAGCGATTGAAGTTGTGCATGTATTGATTGCGCTTCTCAACCAGCAGGGAGGAAGTGTAAGACCGATTCTAAATCGAGCTGGGTTTGATGTGAATGGGCTTCAGCAGCAACTAAATAAGCACATGGACAGTTTGCCTAAAGTCAGTTCACCCACGGGCGAAGTCAATATCAGCCAAGAGCTTGGTCGTTTAATGAACTTGGCGGATCGCGCCGCACAAAAAAACAATGATCAATACATGTCCAGTGAAATTTTGCTGCAAACATTGTTACAAGACACGGGGCAGACAGGGAACATGCTCAATAAGTTTGGTGACTCTAAAGCGGCGATCGCTGGAATAGTGAGCATACGAGGGGGGGATACAGTGAATGATCCAGACGCAGAAGGTCAGCGCGAAGCGCTGGACAAATACACCATCGACCTAACTAAAAGTGCTGAGCAGGGAAAGCTCGATCCTGTTATCGGTCGAGATGACGAGATCCGTCGAACGATTCAGGTTTTACAGCGGCGTACAAAAAATAATCCCGTATTGATTGGCGAGCCTGGCGTTGGTAAAACGGCGATTGTTGAGGGCCTTGCTCAGCGTATTATCAACGGGGAAGTGCCGGAGGGCTTAAAAAATAAACGAGTGTTGACGTTAGATTTGGGTGCACTGTTAGCGGGCGCTAAATTTCGTGGTGACTTCGAAGAGCGATTGAAAGCAGTACTTAAAGATCTTTCCAAGGAAGAGGGTCAAGTTATTCTGTTTATCGATGAGCTTCATACTATGGTAGGTGCAGGTAAAGCTGAAGGCTCTCTTGATGCGGGCAACATGCTGAAACCTGCTCTGGCGCGCGGCGAACTGCATTGTGTTGGTGCAACTACTTTGGATGAATACCGCAACTTTATTGAGAAAGATGCCGCTCTTGAACGGCGATTTCAGAAGGTCCTGGTCGAGGAGCCTAATGAAGAGGACACTATTGCTATATTGAGGGGGTTAAAGGAACGCTATGAGGTGCATCATGGTGTTGAGATTACAGACAGTGCAATTTTAGCAGCGGCACGACTGTCTGCGCGCTACATTACCGATCGTCAGTTGCCGGACAAAGCCATAGATTTAGTCGATGAGGCCGGTAGTCGTATTCGTATGGAAATAGACTCAAAGCCTGAGGTGATGGATAGGTTAGAGCGACGTTTGATTCAATTAAAAATCGAACGTGAAGCGATGAGAAAAGAGACCGATACAGCAGCCAAGAAGCGACAAAAGAAGCTTCAAGAGGACATTGGTGATTTAGAAAAAGAGTATGCCGATCTTGAGCAAATTTGGATGGCTGAAAAAGCGTCTATGCAGGGAGCGACTCACATCAAGAGTGAGATCGAACAGGCTAAATCTGATTTGGAGATTGCTCATCGAGTGGGTAACTTAGAGAAAATGGCGGAAATTCAATACAGTATTATTCCCCAGTTAGAGAAACAATTGGCTGATGCCAGTAGCCATGACGTAGTGGAGAAACAACTGCTGCGTAATAAAGTCACTGAGGATGAGATTGCCGAGGTCGTCGCTAAGTGGACCGGTATTCCGGTTACAAAAATGCTTGAAGGTGAGCGAGATAAGCTAATGCGCATGGAGGACGCACTGCATCAGCGAGTGATGGGGCAAAACGAAGCGGTGAAAGCAGTATCTAATGCGGTACGGCGAGCTCGTGCTGGTTTAGCCGATCCTAATCGACCTAACGGATCGTTTTTGTTTCTCGGGCCTACTGGCGTCGGTAAAACAGAGCTCTGCAAGTCATTAGCTGAATTTCTGTTCGACACTGAAGATGCAATTATTCGGATCGATATGTCAGAGTTTATGGAAAAACATTCGGTAGCAAGACTGATAGGAGCTCCTCCGGGCTATGTAGGTTATGAGGAGGGTGGATACCTGACGGAGGCAGTCCGTCGCAAGCCTTACTCTGTCATTCTCCTAGACGAGGTCGAAAAGGCTCACAGCGATGTTTTTAACGTGCTTTTGCAGGTACTTGATGATGGACGACTGACAGATGGCCAGGGTCGTACTGTGGACTTTAAAAATACAGTGATCGTTATGACGTCTAACCTTGGATCAGATGTTATTCAGCTACTTTCTGGTGAAGACAATTATGAGGTGATGAAGTCGGCAGTGATGGATGTAGTAACCATGAACTTTAGACCTGAATTTATCAATCGAATTGATGAGTCGGTAGTTTTTCATCCACTGGATAAAACTGAATTGCGCGGTATCGCCAGCGTTCAATTGGCGTTGTTGCAAAGACGTTTGGCAGACCATGATTTAAGCTTGAGTATTGATGATGAGCTACTTAATCAAATAATGGAGGTCGGGTTTGATCCCGTCTATGGCGCGAGACCCTTGAAGCGGGCACTTCAGCAGCTGGTTGAAAATCCATTAGCGGAGGCTATTTTGTCAGGAGCATTCTCCCCCGGAAGTTGTATTATCGGAAGTTTACAGGACGGAGTTACTGTATTTCTAGAGGATCAGAGATAACCTACCAGAGGGTCTCCTCCCTCATAGTTGGTTAGACTGGCCAAAGAATCAATGAACAGATAAAACAGCTCCGCCTGGGAAGACACATCTAGCTTGGCGTAACTATTTTTACGATGCAATTTGACGGTCTCTGGTGAGATACCCAGGCGCTCGGCAATCGATTTGGTTGAGTGTCCATGCAAAAAAAGCTGTACAACTTGAGTCTCACGGTCGGTGAGATAGGCTGTGCCAAAACACTTTAGCGCACTGTCTAATTGGCCAGGAAGCTGACTGACCTTATTGGAAGAGCTTTTTTCTTTACTAGACCATTGTAAATTACAAATACTTTCAATGATGGGTGTAATATCTTCAAGTATGGCAAGTTGACTACGGTTAAACCGTTGCGCCAAGCCTAGCCGCCCCAGAGATATATTTATAAACTGTTTATTGTCCAGATGAATAATGTAGCCAATCTCATCTTTAATTTTTGTGAACTTAAAGTAGCTGCGGTAATACTCTGTTTTCTTGAATCCTTCAGGCGCCAGATTACTAAGCCTATGAAGTCCACCAATACCTGTATCGATGGCAGCGCGATAGAACGGATCTAGCAAGAATGCGCCGTTCACAAAACCTTCAATTTGACTTTCTCGTTGCAGTGGCGGCATATCGTTATAGTGTACCTGAGGCTTTTCTCCCCCCTGATAATGAACAATCACTGCATTATCAAATGGCACAAGCGTTTTTAGCATACTCACTAGAAGCGACGGCATGCGTTCTCCACCAAGCTCCGGCAGTATAGCGGCAAAATGAAGACTAAAAGTGGCAAGATGAGATGTCATGTTGGCATAGTAAAGTTCTAACCGAATGTTCGCAAATAATACTTAACAACACGGACTCATAACATAGTATTTCGTGGCACAGACAGTTCTCCCCCCCCCCTAAGTTAGGCTCCTCGATAAGCTTTCAGCAGAATTTTTCCTGTGTGCTAGACTCAAAGAAGAGTTTAAAAATAATTATATATTGGCGACTAACGTCTCAATTCACAGAGTGCTCCAAAAAGGCTCTGAATATTTAGTGTGGACTAGTAGCTCGTCTTTTTGGCAAAGTGCCAATATAAGGCACCTGCCCTTTGTAACAGGGGTCCAATCAATATGACTTTTGCAGTTATTTTGGTCGCTATTGTTATTGCTTCAGTATTATTCCATTTCTTAAGTCCATGGCAAGCAACGCCACTGGCATCGAATTGGGGTTCGATCGATACAACCATCACTATTACCTTGGTTATTACCGGTATTTTCTTTGTCGCTATTGTTATTTTCATGGCGTACTGCGTGTACAAATATCAAGAAGATCCGAACCGTAAGTCGGAGTACAAGCCTGAAAATAAAAAACTTGAATGGTGGTTAATTGGTATCACCACTGTGGCTATCTGTGGGCTACTTGCCCCAGGGCTAGTGGTTTACAACGACTTCGTTCACGTCCCGTCAAATGCCGTAGAGTTTGAAGCCGTCGGTGAGCAGTGGCGATGGAGCTATAGGTTGCCAGGAACTGATAAAAAGTTTGGTCGCAGTAGTGTTAGTCGAATGGATGAGATTAATACTTTTGGTCTTGATCCTGATGACGCCGACGGGCAAGACGATATTTTAGTGGCGGGTAATCAAATGCACCTTTTGGTTAATCAACCGACCAAAGTTCTTCTCCGGTCTAAAGATGTTTTGCACGACTTTTATGTCCCTCAATTTAGGGCCAAGATGGATCTTATCCCGGGCCAGATTACTTATTTTTGGTTCACACCCACGGTGCCAGGAACCTTTGAGATTCTTTGTGCTGAATACTGCGGTATTGGCCATTACAACATGCGCGGCGAAATTATTGTCGATACTGCCTCTGACTACCAGGAATGGCTATCAGAGCAGATAACCTTTGCACAGGTACTCACTGGAGGCACGGTTGAAGGACTAGTAGAGCAGGGGCAGCTTTTAGCCTCGAGCCGTGGCTGTCTTGCCTGTCATAGTGTCAATGGCGGCCCGAGTTTAGGCCCGGGATGGCTAGACTTATTTGGTAGCCAAGAGAGTCTTATTGATGGCAGTCAGGTCTTGGTCGATGCCGATTACCTTATTGAATCTATTATCGATCCGGCGGTGAAAATTGTCGCGGGATATCCACCAGTAATGGTTGCCTACCAGTTTAGCGATGAGCAATTGGACAGCCTAGTTGCTTATATTGAGTCGCTGTCTACGGAGAGCGCTGACTCACCCCCTAAACCGATAGCTGAGGATTAACACATGGCCTATGTCGAGGATGTAGAACACCAAGAACTCCACGAGCCAACTAGCTTTTATGCTAAGTATGTTTGGAGCCAAGATCATAAAGTCATCGCTATACAGTACTCGCTTACGGCTATTGCTGTGGGTCTAGTGGCGTTGGTTCTCTCTGGCATGATGCGTATGCAGATTGGGTTTCCAGGTAGTATTGATATGGACTCTACTGGCTATTATCAGGCCATGACTATGCATGGCATGATTATGGTTATCTACTTGCTCACGGCGCTATTTTTAGGGGGATTTGGTAATTATTTAATTCCGCTAATGGTGGGCGCTCGGGACATGGTTTTCCCGTTCGTTAATATGCTCAGTTACTGGTTTTATTTAGTGTCGGTTCTTGTCCTAATTGCGAGCTTCTTTGTCCCAGGAGGGCCCACAGGTGCGGGTTGGACGCTGTATCCACCGCAAGCTATCACCGCGGGAACCCCCGGTTCTGAGTGGGGGATTATCTTAATGTTGGTGTCACTCATTATCTTTATCATCGCTGCCACCATGGGAGGGCTTAATTACGTAACCACGGTATTGCAAGCTCGTACTCATGGAATGACTATGTTCAGGTTACCGCTGACTGTATGGGGTATTTTCGTCGCGACGATATTAGCGTTATTGGCATTTCCAGCATTGTTTGTCAGTGGGATCATGATGCTTTTAGATAAAACGATTGGCACTAGTTTCTTTATGCCTGACATGATGCAGTTTGGTACCCAGTTGGATCATACCGGAGGCAGCCCGATATTATTCCAACATCTGTTCTGGTTTTTCGGTCATCCAGAGGTCTACATTGTTGCGTTACCGGCATTCGGTTTGGTATCAGATTTAATAAGTGTCCATGCCAGACGAAGTATATTTGGCTACAGAATGATGGTTTGGGCAATCGTAGCGATCGGTGTACTTAGTTTTGTGGTTTGGGCTCACCACATGTATGTCAGTGGTATGAATCCGTACTTTGGTTTTTTCTTTGCAACTACGACGCTTGTGATCGCAGTACCTACTGCTCTTAAAGTGTATAACTGGTTGCTAACGCTTTGGCGCGGAAATATTCATCTCACCGTGCCCATGCTTTTTTCCTTAGCGTTTATTGTGACCTTTTTGGTGGGTGGCTTGACGGGGCTATTTTTAGGCAATGTCGTGGTAGATATTCCTTTATCTGATACTTACTTTGTCGTCGCACATTTTCACATGGTGATGGGTGTTGCTCCTATTTTGGTCGTATTTGGAGCGATCTACCACTGGTATCCCAAAATTACCGGACGGATGCTTCATGATGGGATTGGTAAGTTACATTTTTGGATAACTTTTCTTGGCACTTATCTAATTTATTTCCCTATGCATTACCTAGGTTTTCTAGGTATGCCTCGGCGTTATTATGCCTATGAAGACTACCAGTTTATTCCTGATTCGGCTCAGAGTCTAAATGCCTTTATTACAGTGGTCGCCATTGTGGTCGCTATCAGCCAGTTATTATTCATATTTAACCTTATCTATAGCTTATTTAGAGGTAAGCCCTCAGGTGGAAACCCATGGCGTGCTAACTCACTGGAATGGTTGACGCCAGATACCCCGCCTAAGCATGGGAATTGGGGCGAATCTATGCCCGTTGTGCATCGTTGGGCCTACGATTATGGGGTGCCCGAGGCAGAACTTGATTTTGTGCCTCAAACAACATCGGGTGATGTGGTACCGGTTCATGAGAGTGATTTAGATGAATAGTAAGACCAACGTATTTAAGCGGAGATGACTATGCTAGCTCAAACTACCTCGATCCCAATTACCGCACCGCGTAGCTATTTCCAGCGTCGTAGCGCGAGTGCTAAAACAGGCCTACATTTACTGATGGCAGCCATCAGCTCCATGTTTTTGTTGTTTTTACTGTCCTACATCCTGCGGTCACAAGTGTCGGATTGGGAGGCATTGTCAGAGCCATGGCAACCACTGGCCCAGACCGGTCAGCTTTGGATAAATACGGCGTTGCTTTTGGTGGCGAGCATTGCCTTTGAAATGGCTCGAAGAAATATAGATCGATTTGAACAAGGAAATACCCGGGAGTTACTATGGCTAGCAGGGCTATCCTCATTTGGTTTTTTAATTGGTCAGTTAGTATTTTGGCAATACCTCACTGATCGTGGCTATCTGGCTAGTAGTAATCCAGCCAATGCTTTTTTCTTTTTACTGACGGGGTTGCATGGGTTACATCTTGTTGGAGGTATGTTCGCATGGATGGTTGCCACATATAGACTGAGAGTTGTCGGTCAAAATGGAGACAAAAGATCTGTTTCTTTAGCCAAGCTAAGTATTGAGTTATGCACTACCTACTGGCACTTCTTACTGGTTATCTGGATGTTACTCTTTGCTCTTTTATCAAGTTCTCCTGGGACTTATGCGGCGATCGCTAAATTCTGTGGAATAGGGTAGTAAATACTATGAAAAATTCCGTATCCTCAAGTACTTCAGGTGTTAATGGATTAGTTCAGGACTGGGCCTCAGATAAAGATGCATTTAAAAATGTTTCCTGGGGAAAAACCATGATGTGGATTTTTCTACTTAGCGATACATTTATTTTTAGTTGTTTTTTAGTGGCCTACATGTCGGTAAGAATGACGACTGCGGTGCCTTGGCCTAATTCAAGCGAGGTGTTCGCACTGACTATTGCAGGCGAACATATTCCCTTGATCCTCATTGCGATTATGACTTTTGTGTTGATTACAAGTAGTGGCACTATGGCAATGGCCGTTAATTGTGGTTATCGAGGTCAGCGTAAAAAAGCTGCCATGTTAATGTTGTTGACGGCTTTGTTTGGTGTATTTTTTGTGGGTATGCAGGCCTTTGAGTGGACCAAATTAATTGTTGAGGAAGGCGTGCGGCCTTGGGGTAACCCCTTGGGTGCTGCGCAGTTCGGTGCCGCTTTTTTCATGATCACAGGTTTCCATGGTTTCCATGTTTCTATTGGGGTGGTTTATCTCACTGTCGTGGCTCTAAAAGTGTTGCGTGGAGACTACGAAGAGAGAGGTTATGAAATTGTTGAGATTACTGGGCTCTATTGGCACTTTGTCGACCTTGTTTGGGTCTTTATATTTGCTTTCTTTTATCTTTGGTAGGAGGAGTTAACAATGCAGCATACTAGTGAAGCGCAGGTTCAAGAACATCCTATAAGTCTTTATTTTAAGGTTTGGGGGTTATTGTTCGTTCTCAGCAGTTTTTCCTACCTAGTTGATTACATGCAAATTCAAGGTGGGCTGCGCTGGACACTGATTTTAGTATTTATGTTCCTTAAGGCAGGGTTAATCATTGCTGTATTTATGCACATGATATGGGAACGCGTTGCTTTTGTACTGGCGATCTTGATGCCGCCCCTATGTATTCTGGTACTGATTGTATTAATGGCTAGTGAGTCTAGCTACACGTACTTTAACCGCCTGCTGTTTTTCCAGTGATAAGTTAGGGCATAGCTTTTACAAAACGCTTAAAACGATCCTGTAGACGTATAAACCAGTGGGGTACCGACGGCCCCTCTCCAGCAAGAACTAACTGGGGGTGAGCGCGTATTACATCTCCTAAAATAGTCTCTTTTTCTGCTTCAATATCTACAAAAAATAAATGCTTACCCGCTTTTAGCTCAGACTCAAAGTGGGAGAAGCGTTTGTTCTTTATTTGGATACCAAAGAATCCACCTTCCCAGGTACAAAATCCCAGCACAACGATAGATAAAAATACAAAAGGGATCCATGTGGGACCCTGTGCCCAGCCGGATAGATGGGCTGTGATTAGGATGCTGATAGCCATGAAAAATCCAATTAATGCCCCAACTTCAGTGCCATGAACCACGTCAGTCCGCAGCACTGCTTCAACCTCATGAAGATGACTGTGTTGTGCGACAGCAGCGTCATCGAGACTTAATACATGGATATGTGGTGTCGAGATACCTTGACCCTCCAGCTCTCTTTCCACATCCTCTAGTTCATCAAGACTACTACTGATATAAAAATGGCGTCTCATAGTCCAACCCCTTAAATTTCATTATTAGGTTAGGCGAATGAGGTTTTTGGGTGCACTAAAAAATAGTTAATGCGCCAAATAATCATGCGCCTGCTATTTCAGTATAGGACAGGTATTGAGGTGTGTCGAAAGACACACCTCAATTAGAGTAAGGAGAGATCTCTAGAGGTAATTCAGACTTAAGCCAAACCTAAGCCTGGAACTGTTCTGGATTCATGAACATCAGCTTCACAACTAAGGCTTCATCTGCAGGCTCTACTGCCATCATAAGAACATTAATGTCCTCTCCAATCTTGACGCCAGTAGGTACGTTGAACAGTAATCCACCGGTGGCTTCATTAGTTAACGTGTGTAAGTCTTTTAAATCTTTGTCTTTGCGTACTTCAGTTTCAAATTTCTGCAGCATAGTTTTGACTGAAATTTCAAAATTTGGGTAGTTAAATTGACCGCGATATTCGCTCCGGTCTAGTTGTAGCTTGATCGGGATTACCATTCCGTTTTGTTCAGATGTAAGCTGCCCTGACTGCACTGTATCGCCTTGCTTAAGTTCTTTAAAAAGCTTTTTGGCATCCTCTGGCTTCTGTCGGATAAAGCCCGCTACTAACAAATTCACACCAAGGTTAAAAAGCTTTCTTGAGTCTATATTGATATTCTTTTCTTCAGTCATTGTTATCGCCTGGTGTGTGTTAATTCTTTAATAGCCGTAATGTTGGACATCCTAATCTTGGTCAACGAGTCCATAGTCTTCATTCAATATCGCAATTATCTCCGCCTTTGGGTTGTCGGAAATTATTAGTGGCTGACCCGTTATTTTCTCTGCAAGACTAACATAGGTATCGGACACCTGCATCATTACGCTTTCGGGTAGTTCATTGTTTTTTGCTAATGCGTTACGCTCATCCATGCGGTTCTTATCCAGCAGAATGTCAGGTTCAGGGAAATGTGCTAAGAGCAATTGGCGGAACCCTTCTTTAGAATTCTCGACCACTTTTCCATCTCTATAGTTGGACCCATCCCATATTCTGGAGGAGTCTGGCGTGCCTACTTCATCCATGTAAATTAGCTTTTCGTTGCCTTGTTTGTCGGTGACATAACCAAATTCAAATTTAGTATCGACAAAAACTTGATCGAGATTTGCAAGCTCTGAACTTATAACACCGAAACCTTCTCTGAGTAACTTTTCATACTCATTGATATCGTCTTTGTTGTTAAATTTAAAGGCAGCGGCATTATTTTCTATGTCAGCTCTGGAGATATTCACATCATCCACCTCAGGTACGCCAGGAATACCAGTGAGAACACCCTTGGTAGATGGGGTAATGAGTAACTCAGCTAATTTCTGATCGCGCTCTAATCCATCTTCCAATTGGATGCCGCAGAAGTCTCTCTCGCCTTTTGCATAGGATCGCCACATAGAGCCAGTGATATACTGGCGGCATATGGCTTCAATCATTACTGGTTTAGCCCTCTGGACAATCCACACCAGAGGGTGAGGAACATCAAGGATATGGCTATCAGCAAGACCTTGTTCACGAAATAATTTGAACCAATGGTTAGAGATTGCATTGAGCGCAGCTCCTTTTCCAGGAACACCGCGCATGTCGCCTTCACCTCGCCAAATGCACTCAAACGCCGAAATACGGTCACTAATAACCATTATGGCTAAAGGTGCATCCGGAGCCACATCGTAATTTTTTTCAGCAATTAGTCGTCTGCTATCACTCTCTGTTAGCCAATAAACAGATCTTACTTTACCGCTGTGTACCGGTTGATCTGAGCGAATGGGGAGATCATTATTGGATGCTAATACTTTGTTCGCAAGACTCATTATTGTTGCCTAGGTTATTATTTCAAAAAGTATGTGATTTAAAAGTCCGAAGCCGGATTCTAGCAACTCAGAATCACTTGGGTAAAGTAAAGAATGCCTCTAAACTGCGTTATTATAAAAACTAGCTCAGTATGACCATCAAACTAAGGATTATTTAAAATGCCAACAATTCTAATGACTGGCGGTAGTGGCTTTATTGGTAGGCATTTCTGCCGTGAGGCCGACAAGTTGGGCTGGTCCATGATCGTGCTGAGTCGAAATGTTAAGTCCGCGAAGGACCTGTTACCCAAGTCAACGGAGTTAATCTCTTCTCTTGATGAAATATCCAGTGATCGAAAAATTGATACGGTCATTAATTTAGCGGGGGAACCGCTAGCCGAAAAGCGTTGGACTGAGTCACGTAAAAAACTCTTTCATTCAAGTCGCAGTGGTCTTACTGACGGGCTCTATAAGTTTTTTAGTCACCGAAAATCAGCACCGGATTCGTTAATCAGTGGTTCTGCTATCGGTTATTATGGGCCAGGCAGCGAGCCTATGGATGAATCAAGCAGCGGTAAATCCGGATTTTCTCACAGTCTTTGCGCTAACTGGGAGTCCAGCGCATTGCAATTTGAAAAGCTGGGCACACGGGTTTGTTTAGTGCGCACGGGTATCGTGTTGGGTGAAAATGGCGCACTTGCTAAAATGTTACCTCCCTTTAAGTTGGGTCTGGGAGGGCCTATTGGCGATGGTCTGCAGTTTATGTCTTGGATACACATTCACGATATGGTCGAGTTATTAAAGTACTGTATTTCAAATACTGACCTAAAGGGTGCGGTTAATGCCACGGCGCCGAGTCCTGTGACCAATCGAGAATTTACACAAATACTAGCAACGGTTTTACGCAGGCCTGCGTTGTTGCCAATGCCTGCTTTTATGGTTAAGTTACTGTTTGGTGAAATGGGCCTCGAATTATTGCTGCAAGGTCAGCAGGTAATACCCAAAAAAGTCACTGATCAAGGTTTTGTATTCAAGTTCTCTCAACTTCAGTTAGCACTGAGCGATTTAATCGATATATCCTCCGAGAATCCCAAAAAGAGCTAGAGACAGATACGAGAAAATGTATACTTACCGCGTATTGATAAAGAGCCATTAACGAGATCGAGAATCCTATGGGCCATTTTTTTGAAGGAAAAACCATCATTATTACAGGGGCATCTGCGGGCGTCGGAGCCGCTTGTGCACGCGCATTTGCAAGACATAAAGCAAACTTAGTGCTCTGTGCTCGCGGTCAAGCTGGCTTGGACAAAATTTCCGAAGAGTTATCATCGCAATGTTCATTACTCACGGTCGCTATGGACGTCTCAGATACCGATCAATGTCTGGCGCTTCTAACTAAGGCAGAAGACGAATTCGGCAGAGTTGACGTACTTATCAACAATGCAGGTATGCATCATCGTGGCGATCTTGAAAAAGTGAAGCCAATTGATGTGGGGTCAATGGTAGATATTAATCTGCGTGCGCCATTAATTCTGTCTTGTGCGGCTATACCCTTTATCAAAAAATCGGATGGGGGTGCAATCGTCATGGTGGGTTCACTTGCCGGCATGGCTCCATTGCAAGGTGCGGCAACGTACTCTGCCACTAAAGCGGGTCTGAGAGCCTTTGCATATGCGCTTGCTGATGAGCTTAAAGACTCCGAGATTAACGTCGGTGTAGTCTCTCCAGGGCCTATTGATACTGGTTTTATTATGAGTGAAATTGATGTTGTTGAAGATATTGTGTTCTCGCAACCGATGAGTAGTGCAGATGGCGTTGCAGATGCAGTACTGAGTATCGCTAGAGGCGATAAAGTTGAAATAGCAATGCCTGCGGCCAGTGGCCGGCTGGTTATGTTAAGTTACCTTTTTCCTGCGTTGCGGCGCTTCATGCGTCCAAGTCTTTATGCCAAGGGCCGTAAGAACAAAGATAAATATCGTAATCGCAGTGTGGTTGATTAGGGAGCAGAAAAGAGTATGCAACTAAATTTCAGTGAGCAGGGAAATGGCCATGCGGTGATACTTATGCATGGTATGTTTGGCTCTCTTTCAAATTTGGGTAACTTGGCAAGACATTTGGCTACCTACTGCAGAGTTATTAGTGTTGACCTGCGCAACCATGGGGACTCACCGCATGAGTCAATAATGGATATTCCGTCAATGGCCAATGATGTTGTTGAGCTAATGAATGACTTGGCATTGTCAGAGGCAAGCCTAGTCGGTCATTCATTAGGCGGTAAAGTCGCTATGCAAGTCGCGCTTAATTATCCTGAACGCGTTACAAAGTTAGTGGTGGCTGATATATCCCCGATTGCTTATAGTCCTCGTCAAGATGCTGCCTTAGATGCACTAACACAGCTCTCGTTAGCCAATGTTCTAAATCGAGCTGAAGCTGACGCCTTGGCTGCTGTGCATGTACCTCACGCCCAAACACGTGCTTTCTTACTGAAAAACTTGGTTCGTAATACCCAGGGAAGCTATCAGTTGAAACTCAACATGAGTGCAGTTGAAGCGAATTATGGCACCACTCTAGTGGCCGCTCCAAACGGTTTGCCATATCAGGGCCCTAGTTTGTTTTTAAAGGGTGAAAACTCTGCGTATATTCAAACCAAGCATCAGCCGATTATTAGTCAGCTTTTTCCGAACAGTGAAATTCGGATTATTGGGGGAGTGGGGCATTGGCTACATGCTGAAAAGCCTGACGAATTTAATGCTAATGTTAGCGAATTTATTAATAGCCTCTGAACAAATTACTTTAATCGTAGTAGACTCTTTCTATTGAAAATCCATTATCAGGACACCACGTATGTTTGAAAATTTAAAGCCCGTTGCCATTGATCCTATCCTTGGTCTTATGGCCGCCTTTAAGGCCGATACTCGCACGCAAAAAATTGACCTTGGCGTGGGCGTTTATCAAGACGATCACGGAAGAACACCCGTTATGGCGGCAGTTAAAGAAGCAGAGTCACGCCTTATGGAGTTAGAGACTACTAAATCCTACCAAGGCATGGCTGGGGATCCGGAATATAATCAACGCATGATGGGACTTTTATTTGGTGAAGATCACAGCATACTAGCTTCGGGCAGAGTGAAGAGTATTCAAGCGCCAGGTGGTTCTGGTGCTTTGCGAGTGGGTGCTGAGGTGATACGCAAGGCGCGGCCGGAATCTAAATTATGGATAGGTGTTCCGACTTGGCCCAATCATATTCCTCTGTTAGGCAGTGCCGGATTTGAGATAAACCAGTATCCTTACTATGACATGGCTAGCTGTCAGATAAATGTCCAGGCCATGATGGAGACACTTCGCTCTGTACCCGCCGGAGATATGGTTTTATTACACGGCTGTTGTCACAACCCTACGGGCGCAGATCTAACACATGAGCAATGGGATGAAGTTGCTGAAATTGCGCTTGAGAGAGGATTTATTCCCTTTATTGATACGGCATATCAGGGGTTGGGTGATGGTCTTAATGAAGACGCTTATGGAATGCGCATGATGGCTGAGCGATTACCTGAGCTAGTCATTGCTTCTTCTTGTTCAAAAAACTTTGGTCTGTACCGAGAACGCACAGGTTCTATTACGTTTATTGCTGAAAGTGCAGAGCGCGCAGATGTTGTTGTCAGTCAAGCAATGTCTACTGCACGCTCTATTTACTCGATGCCACCCGCGCACGGAGCTCTGTTGGTTTCAATGGTGTTGGGCGACCAAGATCTCCGCAGTCAGTGGCAGATCGAGCTTGAGGAAGTTCGGCTCAGAGTTAAGGCGATGCGAGGCTTGCTTTGCGATAGTCTTCAAGATAACGATGCCGGAATGGATTTCAGTCACATTAATAGGCAAAAAGGTATGTTCTCATTTTTGGGAATTACTACACCGCAATTAGAGCGTTTGCGGACTGAATTTGGCGTTTATATTGTGTCTTCCACGCGGATTAATTTAGCTGGTGTTAATTCTAACAATATAGGGTACTTGAAGCAGTCATTGTTAACAGTATTGAAATAATTCTGAGTGTTGAATCGGGTATCTTTTAACAGCTGAGATGTTCAGTTGAAATAGTGACTAGTTCGGCGAGTAACTGCTCAATGGATTTGTTGCCGCAATCTACGTTGATGTCGGCATAGCGTACATAGAGAACGCGGCGCTCATCAAATAGGCTAGATAGGCTCTGATTCGGCCGTCTAGCGATGCCTCGAGTGGTAAAGTTGGTCATTCTGAGTTCTAGCTGTTGCTTGGGTAAATCCAAAAAGATCACTGTGGCTTGGGACTTTAAATGGTCCATTCCCGCCTCTGAATAGACCGCGCTTCCACCGGTGGCTGTGACTTTTCCATGGGCGATCTCGGCGAGGAGCACCTTTTCCTCCACAGATCTTAGCGCTTTGTAGCCATTTGTATTGACAAAGGTTTGTAAATCGCCGCCAAGAAAAAGTTCGATACTGTGATCGGTATCCACGAATCCCATATCTAAGGCCTCGGCTAACAGCACTCCTAGTGTGCTTTTACCCGCACAAGGCATACCTATGAGAACGATACCTTTAGACATTGTCTCCCTCATATGATGATCCTTGTAACCTGAATAGCTTGCAAAACTGCATTATGCATCAAATCATGCTTTTCAATAATAAAAATTATTGAAAATTGGTGTGAAATGGTCGCACGATATTGATGCGTGGTTTTGTAAGAAAGTAATAGAATTGTCGGTTGAGGCTGTATAATGGTGGAAAACATTACAAGAGCTATGGTGTATGGCCCATTTTCAGCGAGTCGGTTTACTTGGGAATCTTGATTTACCTGAAGTTAAGGAGTCTCTTCATAGGCTGGAGACCTTTCTTGTCAGTCAAGGGCGGGATGTCGTCTACGAACAGCAAACTGCAAAATTGGTTAATTGGCCAGTGGAGCAGGTCTTTTCTATCACAGATTTTTCTGATGCTATTGATCTTGGAATTGTTGTCGGTGGTGATGGCAGTATGCTTAGCGCCAGTCGTAAAATGGCGTCTTTGGGCATCCCGTTGTTAGGGATAAATCGAGGTCGTTTGGGTTTTTTGACCGATATCTCTCCCGATGAAATTGAAGATCGTGTATTGCCTGTATTGAAGGGTGATTATAAACAGACTCGTCGCTTTATGCTTGAAACGACTGTAATGCGCGATGGAGAGCTTATTGGCACTGGTACGGCGGTAAATGACATTGCCTTGCATCCAGGGATGTCGGCCAGAATGATGACATTTGAACTTTATGTTGATGGTGAGTTTGTCTACAGTCAGCGCTCTGATGGTTTAATCGTTGCCACCCCGACGGGTTCCACTGCCTATGCGTTATCTGCAGGAGGGCCTCTGCTTTTTCCAGAGTTGGATGCGATGGTAGTAGTGCCTTTGAATCCTCATACACTCAGTAGCAGACCGATTGCTCTCCACGGCAGTGCCCAATTAGAGCTTAGAGTGAGCACTCGTAATGAATTACAGCCTGTACTAACCTGTGATGGTCAAAATGATATTGTGACTAAACCCGGTGATATTATTACTATTGCGCGTCATAAACACGATATTTTACTGATTCACCCTCAGGATAATAACTTCTACAGTGTTTGTCGTTCAAAACTGGGCTGGGGAAGTCGGTTGGACGTAGTTAAGAGTGATGATTAGATTTAATTTTTTGTAATGGATGGTTCGGGCCCCATGTCGCAACAACCTAATTGGTACATTCTTGCTAAGCGATATCCTGCGGTGACCGTGCTTGTCATATTGAGTGCAGTAGGCGGTATGTTGGTGAGTTTTAGTTCGCGTACCGCGATAGGCTACTTCAGTTTTGGTGGAATGACTGATGGTCAATACTGGCGCTTGATTACGCCAATCTTTCTCCACTTTGGCATACTTCACTTTATTTTCAACAGTTTGTGGCTGTCGATGCTGGGTTCGCGAATAGAGGAAGTGATGGGGACGCCTCATTTAATGCTGATTGTTGTTACCACGGGGGTGATGTCTAATGCAATTCAGTTTTGGTGGTCTGGGGCTTCCAACTTCGGAGGTATGTCCGGTGTGGTTTATGCGTTATTAGGATATCTATGGATAGCCAATAGTATCGCACCCCATCCGTTTATGGTACTCCCAAAAGGGATTGTACCTTTTATGATTGGCTGGCTCGTATTGTGTATGACTCCTGTAGTTACGTTTTTGTTAGGTGTTGGTATCGCCAATGCCGCGCATCTAGGGGGGTTGCTAAGCGGTATGTTGTTGGGTCTGGCTTTTGGGTTGTTGGCAAAGCTAAAAAATCGGGTAGAGTAGCCATTGTGGCAAATGGGACTAATAATGATCCCGTTGAAAATTTTAGTGAGACAGGTATGGACCTTAAGCAACTGCTGAACAGTATTACTCCAGATATATACTCGCGGCTCAAACTCGGTGTAGAGATTGGTAAATGGCCCGACGGGAAAAGTTTAACGAGGGAGCAAAAAGAGCTGTGTATGCAGGCCATTATTGCTTACGAACAAGATATTCCTGAGGATCAGCGGACCGGCTATGTTCCGCCCAAGACAACACCGTGCGGGCCTGAGTCCGTTGAACCGCAGCTATTAGCCTGGAAAAATTAATGACTTTTAGACAATCTGGGCACTTGCTCAAAATGGAAACTAGGGTTGCCGAAGATGGCAGCGTTGACTACCAGCTGCCTTTAGATGATGAACGATTGCCGCTCAACCAATTTATAGGAAATGCTATATCAATCGAACATCTCGGTGACATTCACTGTATCCACTGTGGCCGGCGTTCGAAGAAGAGTTTTGCTCAAGGCTATTGTTACCCCTGTTTTATCTCTTTGCCGCAATGCGATACATGCATTATGAGTCCTGAGAGGTGCCATTTTCATTCTGGAACATGTCGTGATTCGGCGTGGGGTGAGAAGTTTTGTTTTACTGACCATTTCGTTTACCTATCAAACACCTCGGGAGTCAAAGTCGGGATTACTCGCGGTGACCAGTTACCTACTCGCTGGATAGATCAGGGTGCGACGCAAGGATTACCTATTTTTAGAGTCAAAAACCGGCGTCAAGCGGGGCTCATCGAAGACCGATTAAGGCAACATGTAGCAGATAAAACGCAATGGCAGAGGATGCTCAAGGGGAATAATGAGAATCTTGACTTAGCCGCGATTAGAGACGACCTTGTGAAAAAATGCCAGTTAGATTTAGCAGAGCTAGCGGAGGAGTGCGGCATACAAGCTATGCAGTTTCTTGATCAGCAAACAACCTTACATATTGACTTTCCGGTAAGCGAATTTCCAGAGAAGGTGAAAAGTTTTAATCTTGATAAGCAGCCTAAAATAGAAGGTGTTTTGAAGGGAATCAAAGGCCAGTACCTGATCCTTGATACTGGTGTCATCAATATCCGAAAATATACGGCCTACAATGTCGAGTTCAGCGCTGAGGCTTAACCAATATTTAAAAGAGAATTTCTATGAAAGATGCAGCACCGCAAACCATTTATCTTAAAGACTACAAAGTCGCAGTATTTTTGATCGAAAAAACTAAGCTTACTTTTGATTTGGGCGAGATACAAACCTCGGTTACTGCTGAGTTGGCCGTGGTGCGCAATATAGCCAGTGAAGACCTGTCGGATAATTTGGTGCTCGATGGAAGTGCTGGGCTTGATCTTCAGTGGGTTAAAGTTGATGGTCAACTGCTACATCCCTCCGATTATCATCAAGACGCTGAGTCTCTAACTATTTTTAACCTTCCTGACCAGTGTGTGGTCACCACCGAGGTATTTATTAAACCTCATCTAAACACCACCATGATGGGTCTTTATCGCTCTCGCACCATGTACTGTACCCAATGTGAAGCCGAGGGCTTCAGGGATATCACTTACTATCTCGACCGTCCCGATGTCATGGCTGAGTTTACTACCACAGTTATAGGTGACCAACAGCAATATCCTATTCTACTGTCCAATGGTAATCCTATAGAGCGTGGAACGATTGACGGCGGACGCCATTTTGTCACCTGGCACGATCCCTTTAAAAAGCCGGCGTATTTATTTGCATTGGTTGCAGGAACTCTGAGTGTCGTCAACGACAGCTTCGTTACCAGCTCAGGGCGCGAAGTCCATCTACAGATCTTTGTGGAAGAGAAAGACTTAGATAAATGTGATCATGCCATGTTGTCTTTGAAGCGATCGATGCGCTGGGATGAGGAGGTCTATGGTCGTGAGTATGATCTTGATATTTTCATGATCGTAGCTGTCGATGACTTCAACATGGGTGCAATGGAAAATAAGGGGCTCAATATTTTCAATACATCCGCCGTGCTGGTTAACCCAAAAACTAGTACAGATGCTGCTTTTCAGCGTATCGAAGCGATTGTTGCTCATGAATATTTCCATAACTGGTCCGGTAATCGCGTCACCTGTCGAGATTGGTTTCAGTTGAGTTTGAAAGAAGGTTTTACGGTATTTCGGGATTCTCAGTTTTCCTCGGACATGAACTCGCCGATTGTTAAGCGGATTGAAGATGCGGCGATTTTACGTACGCACCAGTTTGCCGAAGATGGTGGCCCCATGGCGCATTCTGTGCAGCCCGATTCCTACATGGAAATTAACAATTTTTACACAGTGACTATTTATGAAAAGGGTGCCGAGGTCGTTGGTATGTACCATACCTTGCTCGGGGCTGAGACCTTCCGTAAAGGTAGTGACTTATACTTTGACCGACATGATGGGCAAGCAGCTACGGTTGAGGACTTTGTGGTCTCTATGGAAGATGCGAGTGGGCGCGATTTAAGCCAATTCAGGCGTTGGTACAAACAGTCGGGAACACCAGTGCTTACCGTGACTTCGACCTTTGATGAGCAAGCAGAAAAGTACACACTAAACTTTAAACAGCACTGCCCGGATACTCCAGGTCAAACTAATAAATTACCGTTTGTTATTCCGATTAAATTGGGTTTGGTGGGTACCGACGGAGAAGATTTAATTCTTAATAGTGATGGTCAGACGCAAATCATATTTGAATTTACGGGTATAGAGCAAAGCTTAGTTTTTGACAACATAACGGTTGAGCCGGTCCCTTCAATGCTTCGTGGATTGTCTGCTCCTGTGAAGTTAAGTTACCAATACAGTGATGAGGAATTGGCGCATTTAATGGCCCATGACGGCGATGGATTCAATCGCTGGGACGCCGGTCAAACTCTCAGTTTAACTATTCTGCAACAGCTTTCCGAAGATAGCCTTGAGGGTCGTGAATTGACCCTCAATGGCAACCTCATTGATGCTTTTGCACGGTTACTTAAGGACGAATCGTTAGATCCAGCAATGGTGGCGTTAATGCTGCAACTGCCGGGCGAGGCTCTTATGCACCAATTGACTGATAGGATTAATCCAGAGGCGATTCATGACGCTCGCAACTTTGTGCGCGTAGCTTTAGCGGGAGCTCTTAAGGACGAATTGCTAGATGTATATCATAGGTTCAATATGCCTGTTGACTACAAGCCTGACGCAGAACAAATTGGTCGGCGAAGTCTCAAAAATGCGGCTCTCGGTTACCTTATGTTGGTTGGTAATGATGGGGTAAGTCTAGCTTGGTCACAATATCAGCAGGCGGATAATATGACTGATAAAGCAGCTGCCCTTAGCGCCTTGGTAAATTGCCCAGCTGCAGCAGACTATGCCACCCAAGCACTGGTAGCCTTTGAGCAAGAATATCGTGACGAAGCGTTAGTGATGAATCTGTGGCTACAAATTCAGGCAATTAACAGCCAAAGTGGTGGATTATCGCGTGTTGAAGCACTGATGCATCATTCAGCATTCACCATGACCAACCCTAACAAGGTCCGAAGCCTTATTGGTGGGTTTTGTAGTGCTAATTTAGTGAACTTTCATAGTTCTGACGGTGCGGGCTATCGCTTTTTACGAGAGCAAATACTATCCCTCAACAAAACCAATCCTCAGGTGGCGGCTCGCCTCGTAACCCCGTTAACACGTTGGAAAGCATTCGCAGCGCCGCACAGTGAGTTAATGCGTAGTGAGTTGCAGAAAATAGCTGATGAACCGGGTTTGGTAAAAGACATTTATGAAATTGCGACTAAGTCTTTGTGAGGCTCAAGGTAGTGTGAGTCTTTAGACTGTATAAATTAATGCGATATTGGTTAGATAAGGTGCGATTTTTGGGCTAATGTTAGTGTATCGGACCAATCATGTTATTGGATGTGATTGGTTTTGATGCTCATTTGATCAGTTATATGCGTCGGTTCGGAACGATGTATTGCTTATGAGCTACATCTGACCCTAAACTTTAGGAGGCTTTCACAAGCCTCCTTTTTTTGTTCGAATTCGCATTTATGGCCCAGTCACTTCAGCATTCGTACCCTCTAATTTAGTCAGTTTAGGCTAGTATGAGTGGATTATTCCAGATTCAAGCTTTGCGGTGTTCGTTACTTATTGAAAATCGGACCATTGCACTTATACTACGATTCGCAAATGTAGTAAGCAGTGTATTTTGAATGCTCAATCATTGAGATATACAAGGGCAAAGATGCCACACCCATGAATATACTCTTAGGCAGATCATAAAATTCTTTGCTGTGTTTTCGGTGAAAATGCTTGATGCTATCTCAAATTATAATGGATCAGGAATACCTATGTTCTCAACAACACAACTTATTGCTCGAATAGTTCAGACAGCCGGGTCGGAACTAGCTACTGTTAATGGTGAGCGCCAGCAGACCTGGCGGCAATTCCAAGAGAAAATAGCGAGTTTTGCCGGCGGACTCCAGGCTTTAGGGGTGGCTAAAGAAGATTGTGTGGCAATGTTGGCGCTGAATAGCGATCGTTACTTCGAATTTATGTATGCAGTACCTTGGGCGGGTGCCGTTTTTCAGCCAATCAATACTCGGCTAGCAGGCCCAGAAGTTGTCTATTGGCTAAATGACTCAGAAGCTAAAGTGGTACTGGTAGATAGTAGCTTTGCGGCACTCATTGACGAGATTCGACCGCAGCTGAAATATGCGAAGCATTTCGTTTTTGTTGATGAGGGCAAGATTCCTGAGGGTTACGGTTCATATGGTGATTTAGTGAGGGCCGCACCGGTAGCCGATGCAGGACGCCAAGGTGATGATGTTGCTGCGTTATTTTATACCGGAGGGACTACAGGCAGATCGAAAGGAGTTATGCTTACCCATACCAATTTGGTGGTCAATGCGCTGCAAGCAGTTGCTGTTATGGATTGTCAGGCTGGCGATAAAGTTTTACATGTCGCGCCCATGTTTCATATTGCAGATGCTTTTTACTGTATGACATCGCTAGCGGTTGGCGGTACTAATTACTTCCTACCCGGTTTTGAGCCTGTCGCTACTATGCGTGCAATTCAAGACTATCAAATAGATCGTCTGTTAATGGTGCCTACGATGATTAATATGTTGGTTAATCATCCTGAGATAGGTGATTTTGAGCTGACAGGATTGAGGTCAGTAGCTTATGGAGCCTCTCCTATGCCGGAATCAGTAATCAAGAAGGGACTTGCTGAACTTCCCAATGCAGGCTTTTATCAGGCCTATGGACAAACAGAAGCGTCGCCCATTATCACCGTTCTAGACAAAAGCCGTCACGTTTTTGAGGGTCCTTTAGCTGGAAAAATTAAGTCTGCGGGTCAAGCAATTCCTGGTGTTGATATTGCGATTGTTGATGAAAACGATGAAGTAGTTACAGTCGGTGAGGTTGGCGAGGTTTGCCTTAAGGGTCCCAATGTAATGAAGGGCTATCGAAATATGTCTGAGCAGACTGACAAGGCAATAGTGGGCCAATGGTTGCATACGGGTGATGGCGGTTATCTTGACGAAGACGGGTTTTTGTTTATTGTCGATCGTGTCAAAGACATGATTATATCGGGTGGAGAAAACGTTTACTCAACGGAAGTTGAAAATGCCATTTATCAATATCCGGGTATTAATCAGTGTGCAGCTATTGGTATTCCTAGCGAAAAGTGGGGGGAGCAGGTGCATGCTGTGGTCGTTCTTAATGAGAATGCTACTATATCTGAAGATGAAATTATCACTTATTGTAAGACACAGATAGCCGGTTTTAAATGCCCGCGCTCAATCACTTTTCAGTCAGAGCCTTTACCGCTCTCGGGTGCGGGTAAAATTCTTAAGACAGAACTTCGTAAGCCTTTTTGGGCTGGCGGCGAGAAAAATGTCAATTGATGTGACATTGAGCACTGGATGTAAATGATTCCCCATTGAAGGCATAACGGCTTCAGAGCATAGCAGCACACTAAAAAGGATATTAAAGATGGACTATTTATTTAAACTAGATAATCAAGATCTCATTGAACCTATTACCGAAGATCTAGAAGGCTGGAGAGTCATAGAAGGACAGCCAACGATGAAAACCTGGATCATGCGCACATCAAATGATGGCAGTATGATCTCTGGTGTGTGGACGGCTACACCGGGTACCTATCATGCCGTTTATGCCGAGTATGAGTTTGTACACCTCATCGAAGGTAGCATCACTATTACTCCGGATGGCGGAGAACCCGCCTACATGTCCTCTGGAGATGCATTTGTGGTTGAAGCGGGCTTCAGTGGTACATGGGAAATTACCGAGCCTGTTGTAAAGCATTTTGATATTAAGCTTTAGTCAAATCTGCGGGTCTAAGAATAAATCGCAGGTATAAGGTGCGGCTTATTTAGTGTTAGATGGCGCCGAGTCAAGCCTTATAAAAAGCCAAATAAAGAAGACTTTCCAGGAAGCGGATTAGCTTACTTGAATGTCATAAATTGTGATCATAATTATGTAGATTTTACTAATGAAGTCATACATAAAAACTTACCGCCCTCAACACTGAGATCTCATTATGAAGGACTTGTTTCAACCTTTAACGTTTAACTGCGGCACGATATTAAAAAACCGCTTTATGTTAGCGCCTCTAACGAATACCCAGAGTCATACTGATGGCAAATTATCGGATGACGAATATAGATGGTTAATCATGCGTGCTCAGGGAGGGTTTGGGCTAACTATGACATGTGCAGCTCATGTTCAAGCAATAGGGCAGGGCTTTCCGGGGCAGTTGGGGATTTTTTCCGACGACCATCTTGAGGGCCTTTCTAAGTTAGCTAGTGGTATTAAGTCAGAGAATAGCTTGGCTGTGGTCCAGCTACACCATGCTGGAATGCGCTCTCCTGAAGATCTTATAGGGCAAGCCCCTGTATGTCCTTCAGATCATACGGACACTAACTCGGTTGGACTTAGTAGTGAAGGCGTGAAGGAACTCATAGAAGACTTTATTTGCGGTGCAGAACGCGCCGAAAAAGCAGGCTTTGATGGGGTCGAGATTCATGGCGCTCATGGCTATATTCTTGCTCAGTTCCTTAGTGGCTCGATTAATCAGCGTCAGGATGAGTTTGGTGGTTGTATTGAAAACCGCATGCGGCCCATTACAGAGATTATTGATGGTATTAGAGCTCGTTGCCGGCCCGACTTTTTACTGGGCCTAAGGCTCTCTCCTGAGCGCTTTGACGTGCACCTGCCCGATATTGTTGAGGTTGCAAAAAACGTATTGTCTGCTGGCAAAATTGATTTTCTTGATATGTCCTTGTGGGACTCTTTTAAAGAACCAGAAGATCAGGCTTTCAAGGGCCGCACACTATTGTCCTATTTCACAGAGCTTAAACGCGGAAATGTTGCTCTGGGTATTGCGGGTAAACTACGCAATCCTAAAGAAGTTAATCAGGCTATGGCAGCGGATATTGATTTTGTTATGCTCGGACGCGCCGCGATCCTGCACCATGACTTCCCACGACAAATGAAGATAGATCCTCATTTTACGCCGATTAAGAACCCAGTTTCTGCAGACCACTTGCGGAAAGAAGGGCTTGGGGAGGCCTTTATTACTTATATGTCTGGCTGGAAAGGATTTGTAGGCTGAGTAATTAGTAAGTGTAAAACTATGGTCGCCCGAAAGCGGCCATAGCTTTAACTCTATTAGATTTCACAGAGTGTTATCGTGAAATAGTATATCCAGTCTGCTCTAAGACAAAGCGATCTTCAGAGATGTTTCCAATAGCCTCAACTTGACCTTCAGCATTGAAAACAAATCTAGTGACAACATGCTGCTCAAAAGGCAAGTTGACCTGAGTGTCCACACTATTAATTGTTGTCCACACATATACCACGTTGGCTTTGCTCAGCACTTCGTTAACCTTTAGCTCAACGCCCCAATCATCGGCATCGCCCATTTCAAGGTCCGCCATTAACTCTGCTTTACCTGAGTTGTTACTAATAATACCCCTGGAAACTGAGATATCGATTTCTTTCCCATCACGCATCACAGTTGCTTTAACGGGCTCGCCTGGTTTGCCTCGAAACGATAATTGACCCATAGTTTCTTCGCTCACTCTGATACCGTTAACCTCAACAAAATCATCACCGGCCTTTAATACTTTAGAGGCAGGGCTGCCTGCTATAACCCGGTCAATAATCATTTTCCCTTCGACATTAGGGTTCCAGATAAAGCCAAAACCAACATATCGATCACCATAAATTTGTCCATCTTCAGCAAGGTTGGCTTTAACGTAAGCGATGGTCTCTTGCTTTCCCGTTGCTTGAGCTTTCAGCCAATTAACTGCGACAGCTTCATTGGGGTTCTCTGCAGCTTCATGATGTGCGGCAAAAGCGAGATTAGACATTGCTAAAAGCACCATTGACGAAAAAATTGATTTAATTGTCATAACAAATTTCCTTTTTAGAGTATTGGTTATATAGCTCACATTACTGACATGAAAGCTAATAGTTGCGTTTATAGAGGCTACCATTGAAGCAAGTTTTATCTCAAACGAATCTAAAGATTAGCCGTATCTATGCATCAAAGCAATGAAGTAAGGCACTAATATACATTAATGAATATTCTCTGGTGGCTCATTATTTTGAATAATAGCAACAACCTTGGCTAATTCAAGCTATGAAGGTCTAAATAATTTAGTGCACCTTGAATGGCTGCGACCTGCGCCAAAATACAGTTTTCATCATTCACTTTTGGGCTGTCAGGGTAAACTTCAGTAGTGCTAACAAAGGGAGCCCCTGTGAAAGCGGCGCATAGACCAATATCTCTAATCGGGTAGTTAATGACACCACGTTGCTCGATTTTAGTGCCAATGAGACAGTTTTTTTCATCACAGGGCGCGATATGAGTTACCTCTTCAACAGCATCAATGATCGCTTTTTGAAATGCAGGTTCAGGGTTTGCACTATCACCGACACCATAGAATCCATCAGGGATTTCTGAAAAATTCTGTTCTATAGCATCCCGAGCTTCAAGGGCCGGCCTGAATATTGAGTTGTCAGTATCAGTGGTTTCATGCAAGTCAATGTGGCATAAAATTGATAGATTAAGATTGGCCACATAAGTCATTAGGCTGTGGCATTCTTCAACCTGAGTATCCTTAGTGAAAGATCGATTAGGGTCAGTTGCGTCGGGTGTCCAGCGATTAACGGTTTCATAACCCCAAGGGCTCAGACAGGGAGCGACAATGAAGTTAAATCTATCGGCATACGCTACCATGGTGCTTTCAACGAATCTAAGAGCACCCTGGATACCGCTAGTTTCGTAGCCATGCACACCGCCTGTCACTAATACAGTGGGTTTGTCAGATTGCCATTGCTTAGTTTTTATTGCCCACAAAGTGTAATTGTCAGAGTCGCACGAGAGAGCGCCATACTGTTCAATGAGCACCTGGTCGGGAAAGTTCTGTTTAATAGCCTCTATCTTGGCAACCACCTGTTGCTGGTAAGAACGCTTAATGGTTTGTTGGCTCAACCAGACCTTTTTCTCTGACAAGCCCCAAGGGATTCCTGGAATTCCAATTACGTTAGCTTCAATTAAAGTCATTTTTTTGGGCCTTGTTAATCCTGCTTAAAAATTTTTACAACTAAGTCCCCCGCCTTATTAATTGACGCTCGGTACATACCCAACGAATTAAACGAGAACGCAATATTAGCATCCTTGTCGACCCCAACAACACCACCAGAGGCCTCCATCTTCACTAACTTATCTTGAACTACTTCGTCTTGTGCCTGCTGCAATGAAATACCCTTGTAGGCCATACGCGCGCATATATCATGCGCCACCGCAGCTCGAATAAAGTATTCGCCATGACCTGTGGCTGAAATCCCACATGATTCGTTATCAGCATAGGTTCCGGCGCCAATAATAGGTGCATCGCCAATTCTCCCAAAGCGTTTATTGGTCATCCCTCCAGTAGAGGTTCCAGCAGCGATGTCTCCGGCTTGGTCAATCGCCACCGCGCCCACGGTCCCTAGTTTTTTTTCATCAAACTGGTACTTTAATAATACTGGATTAGAGAGCTCTGGCAGCCGCGCCACTGACTGTTCCTGGGCAATAATTCGCTCTAACTGCAACCGTCGATGTTCAGTTTTAAAGGTATCGTTTGAAACTAAGTCAATCCCTTGCTGCTGAGCAAAAATCTCGGCGCCCGGACCTACCAACATGACATGGGGTGAGTGGTTTAAGACTGCATTAGCCAGTGTAATTGGACTTTTAATCCTAGTTAGTGAAGCAACAGCACCTGCGTTAAGAGAACGCCCTTCCATAATGGAGGCATCTAATTCAATGTTACCTTCATGGTTAAAAACAGCGCCATAGCCTGCATTGAACAGCGGAGAGTCCTCCATCATGCTAATAGCTGCAATAACGGCATCTCTGCTAGAGCCTCCGGTGGTTAAAATAGAGTGCCCTGCAAGAATCGCCTTAGTCAATATGGCGCGATACTCAGCTTCTATCTCTGGACTCATTAGCTCTTGTCTAATGGTGCCTGCACCGCCATGAATCGCAATTGCCACCGCCTGTTTTTCTGCACTCAAAGCATTGGTCGAAGTACCAAATGTAGTACTAAAAGCCAGTGCTAACAGTACTGATTGAAGTGAATGGGAGGACGGTTTTTTTGACATAGCCATAGTGAAAGCTCCTTTCTATAAATCATAACATCAACTTTGTGATTAGTATTTTATGATTAATTATTGGGTAAAACACTTAATGACGGATTCAGAGTTATAGAATTAGCATCGGTTCAAACATGATGTGATAAATAGCTCGCTACGAAGTGAGTCACTTATGGCCCAGGTAGTCTAACAAAACATACTTTGCATTTAAGTCGCAGCACCTATCGGTTCACTAAGATGCTATTCTTTGACCCGCACTTTTAATCCTGAGTTATTTTATGCCCGAAACTGGTTTGCTATCTCTCGCGCCTGTCATCATTACATTGGTCTTGTCGGTGTGGTCTCGCAATGTGGTGCTAGGTCTATTTGTTGGTGTTTTCTCTGGAGTACTTCTGCTCAACGGGCCCAATGTATTCACCGGCATGAGTATTATGGTCGAACAGTATTTAGTGGGCCAAGCCTCAAAAAGTTCTAATGTGGGTATTTTGTTATTAATGATTTTTGTTGCCGGTTTGGTGGGCCTCATGGAGAAGTCCGGTGGGGCGGCCGCGTTTGCGGGAATGATGACAAAGTTCATAACGAATAAGGTCAAGGCGCAGACTGCTGCCTGGACCAGTGGTTCGCTACTATTTTTTACCGACTCAGGCACACCTCTTATTGTTGGCCCACTGTTTAGACCTATTATTGATGGTTTAAAAATAAGCCGTGCGAAGTTAGCCTGGATTATCGATTCAACTGCGTCGCCGGTGGCGGTTTTAATCCCATTTATAGGGTGGGGGCTATATTCCCAAGGGCTGATCGCACAGGAATACAAAGACTTAGGTATCGAAGAGGGCGCATTTATGGCCTATATCAAGGCGGTGCCTTTTCAGTTTTACTCGATCTTGGCCGTAGCTATGGTGCCTGTTGTGGTGATGGCAAAAGCAGATTTTGGCCCCATGCTCAAAGCGGAGGAAGATTGCGCTCGGGGAATTATGATGGAAAGTAGTCAGGCGCTAGAAACCGAAGTGGTGAACCAAAGTAGTTTGCAAAAAGCTAAACCGATTATGGTCTGGCTGCCGCTTGGATGTATGTTAGTAATTATGTTCTCTCTGCTGGTGCCGCAGGGATTTCCAATGGATATGGCGAATATGCCGTCGAATGCTTTTAGAGCATCTTTGTCCACAGGGTATATCTGTGCTGCGGGGGTATTAATGCTACTCATGCGCCATTATGGTGTGCGCTCATTAAGTGGTGGATTTGCATTATATTTAGAGAGCATGAGCAAGGTAGTGAGTGTGCTTATTATTCTTGTGTTAGCGTGGTCACTGGGTGCAATAGGCAAAGACTTAGGTGCGCCAGCCTATATTTCTGCATTAATAGATGGCCGATTGCCTGCTTACTTAATTCCCGCTGCTGTTTTTGTGGTTGGCGGTATTATCTCGTTTTCAACGGGCTCTTCTTGGGGAACTTACGCTATTCTAATTCCGCTGACTATCCCCATTGCACACCAGTTTGATGCGCCAATGTATGTTGCTATTGGCGCGGTACTGTCTGGTGGACTATTTGGGGATCACTGCTCGCCCATTTCAGATACAACGATTTTGTCAGCTACCGGTGCGGGTTGCTCACAGATTGACCATGTTAAAACGCAAATACCCTATGCTATGTTTAATGGTAGCTGTAGCCTTATCTCTTATGTGGTCGCCGGGATTACCGGTAGTATTTGGGCATTGGGATTGGGCATGCTGTTAATGCTGGTAGGCCTGATGGTTCTTAAGAAATGGTAGCCATAATTGGTCCACTAGCGGTCTAGCCCTACGTCCCTAAAACGGGCACTAATTTTTAACATAGCCCCGATGTCTAAAAAAGGTCTGGGTGGCAGCCAGGTTGCAGTGGCTGAGCCAAGACAGTCAGTGATCAGTGAGGACTGACCGCCACTGGCGAAGTCTGCCAATGTGTGTCCAAATGCGGTGCCTCGACTAACTCCCGATCCATTATAACCACCGGCAAGATAAACGTTTTTTCGTTGCTGGCCAAAAAAGTTCGTGCTGTTACCACTAATACCTTCAACCCCAGACCAAGCATATTCAAAAGGTACATGGGCCAACTGCGGAAAGCGTTTCTCAAAGCTACTGCGGTGTATGGTCTGACGCACTTTTAACGCCCCAGGGGAGAGCAATGCGGCACCGCTGTATTCGGCAGTATTACGCAGGCAGATACGACCATCTTGGGTTAACCTAAGCGTCGCACCGCCGCTATGTAAGGAGATGACCCCCCAACTTTTGTGGCTACCAAGACTGGCTAGCTCCTGCTTATTTAAGACTCGGGTAAAGCTTCCTGACAATGTGCTACCCATAAGACGCCTGCGTAAAAAGCCAAGTTTTGGAGCTTCATAGTTGGTCGCCATGATTAGGTTGTCGGCGGTTATTTCACCATTACCTAACTGCAGTTTTATTGGGTTGCCGTTATTAATACTTAAAACGGGGCAGTTTTCAACAAGTCTCACATTAGGCGGCAGGCCATCGGCTAATCCTCGCACCAAAGCCGCAGGCTGCACTAGCGCGCCACGCTTAACATGAACGCCGGCTTGATAGAGCGACGTACCGAAACGAGCATGCATTGCCTGTTGGTCAAGGTTAGTATGCTCAACTTCCATGACATTGAGATAGTTAACAAAATGCTTGTGCTCTTTAACGGAGGTTTTGTCTGCGGCTCCATGATGAAAGCCGCCATTATCCCATTGACAGCTAATGGTAAGCGCTTTGATATGCTGATCTAAAATATCCAGACCGGCTTGGTTAATGCGATTGACTCGAGCAAAGTTTGCTTTTTCATCAGAGTTGAAGACGCCGGGGAAATGACTGACTCCCACCGTGAACCCCGAGTTGCGGCCAGATGCACCCTGACCGACCAATCGAGCATCAAGAAGTATAATTTCATCGTTTGGATGGAGTTCAGCTAAGCGCCGCGCACAGGCCAGCCCGGTGAGCCCGGCGCCCACGACTACCCAGGGCGTTCGAATGGCACCTTCAATCATACTGCATGCATGACGCGTCGATAAAAGCTCACTCCAGCCATGACGGTCAGTAGGGAAGTCCCTCGCTGAAAGCGTCATCTTCGGCGAACCATACTAGGGTTGTGCTGCGTTAGCAGCCTGAGTTGCCATGAGTGCGGCAACTTCGGCCTCCAACGCTGCTCCATCATGTGCTTGCTTAATCACGTAGGCGCGCACTGCTTCTGCATCAGACGGACTCAATACCTCGGCAAAAGACACCATGCCGTTGTCAGCTAGAGCACCACCACGGACGATGGCTTGCCATGCGTCTGCATCAGCCGAGACAGCCGACCAACGCAAGTCAGGCAATACGCCGGAGCTTATTGCTAGAGGACCATGACAAACGCGGCAATTGAAGTGGTACTGCTCAAAGCCCAGCTGAATCATGTCCGCGTCACCAAACCTCTCGGTTTTAGGCGTACGTGGAGCCATGACTAAATTCGGGTCAGGCATAGATTCTGTTGCACCTAACTTAAAGGTGACGACTTTACCCACAATGGGTGGCACTGGTTGATCATAGGCAGAGCCCCCTGCAAGAGCGTATGCAGAACCCCAACCAGTGGTTATCGTGACGTATTGATCGCCATCAATCTGATAGGTTCCTGGGCCAGATGCCGCACCTGATTTAACATTTTGATTCCATAATTTCTCACCCGTTGCCGCATTATAAGCTGCAAAATCTCCCTCTAAGCGACCTTGAAACACTAGCCCGCCTGCGGTTGAAAGGACACCACCATTCCAAGCATTGCTGTGTTCAACGCTCCAGCGTGCACTCTGAGTAATAGGATCCCAAGCAATTAGGCGACCCTTAAGCGTGGCTCTTAGTGCCATCGCGGTTGCTAGGTCCAAATCCATGGGTAAACCTGCGGCTAAGTTTGTACCCGTATTCCAGCTTTGCGAGCGTGCCTCGAAAAGAAGGTCACTGGCATAAAAGTCGGGGACTTCTTGAGCGGGTATGTAGGCAAGATTAAGCTCTGGATTAAAGGCCATTGGTTGCCAGTTGTGCGCACCCAAGGGACCTGGATTCTGCATAAATGGAGTTTCTCCATAGCGTGCCTGAGGGTTTTCTATTGGTCGTCCATCGACGTCTAAACCCTCGGCCCAGTTCTGCGGCACAAAGGATTCACCCGAAATGAACGTGCCAGTGGCAGCATCCAATAGGTAGTAGAAACCGTTTTTAGGGGCCTGCATGGCAACCCGTCGTATTGCCCCATCCACACCGATTGGTAGATCAGCTAAAATAATCGTTTGGGTAGCGGTATAGTCCCAATTGTCGCCAGGAGTAGTTTGAAAATGCCACTTATAACTCCCGGTTGTGGCATCGACAGCAACAATAGAGGATAAAAATAGATTATCGCCTTTGCCAAAATCACGAACATCGCGGTTCCAAGGCGAGCCATTTCCCACACCAAAAATAATACTGTCATTCACATCATCGTAGACAATCGAATCCCAAACTGTACCGCCGCCGCCATCTGTGGTCCAGGCACCTTCGTCGCCCCAAGTGAGATTACCAATATCCGCGAGTGCGCTGTCAGAGACAGCACCATCAGGCTGTTTGTTGGGGTTTGGTACCGTATAAAAACGCCAAACCAGATCGCCGGTCGCAGCAGAGTAGGCAGATACATAGCCTCGAACACCCAGTTCTGCGCCGCCATTACCAATAAGTATGTTTCCTTTAACCACTCGCGGTGCACCGGTTATGGTGTAAGGCTTTGACTGGTCAACGGTCACAGTGCTCCAGACCTTTTCGCCAGTGGCTGCATCTAAGGCTTCAAGCCGCCCATCAATGACCCCGACATAGACATTTCCCTTCCATACTGCCACGCCGCGATTAACGACATCACAACAGGCTTTGGCGCCAACTGCTCGATCAACATTAGGATTATAAACCCACAACTCACGACCCGTTTTTGCATCAAGGGCATAAACTACTGACCAAGCAGACGTAACGTACATGACACCATCTACCACAATTGGCGTAGATTCAACGCCACGCTCTGTCGCAAGGTCATAGGTCCAAGCAACACCTAATTCACTGACATTATCTATATTGATTTGTGTCAGACGGGAGTGACGTTGCTCGTCATAGGTGCCTCCATAGGTAAGCCATTCTTCTGGGGTTGCAGCTGCATTGAGTAAGCGCTGTTCATCAACATCCGCAAACTTTGCGGGGTCATTGCCACATGATGCAAGCAGTGCTGCGATAACTAAACAGGGTAGTAAAGTAAAAAATCTTATTGAACTCATAGTTAACGCCCTCATTATTTTTTATTATTTTTGTAAAGTATACTACGGTTAGACCCACTAAAACGATCAGGTTATTGTTAAGCATTGATGCGAGTCTTACGTGCTTATGCAAAGCCAATGTTTGATTTCAATAACGCACAAAAAAGGAGGCTGCTAGCCTCTTTTTTTGACGTTTCTTAAATAATTATACTAATGTTCAACCGCAGCCTTTGCACCACTGGGGATACGTATATTGTCGACGAGATCTTGTACCGACTGGGGAGGTTCAGCCGTTAGACGACTCACCACTATGGCAATGCTAAAGTTTAATAGCATACCGATGGTACCAATTCCCTCAGGGGAAATACCCCATAGCCAGTGGTCTGCGGTATTTAGTTCTGGCGCGACAAACTTGAAGTAGGCAATGTAGGTGAAGGTAAATACTAGACCGACTAACATACCGGCTATGGCACCTTCTTTGTTGGCGCGTTTGGAGAAGATCCCCAGTAGTAATGCCGGAAATAGGGATGCTGCTGCAAGCCCAAAAGCAAACGCCACTACCTGAGCGACAAATGCCGGCGGATAGATACCAAACAGCCCCGCAATACAAACAGCTACAGCCGCTGCTATGCGAGCATAAAGTAGCTCTTGTTTCTCAGTTATTTTTGGTAGTAGGGTTTTCTTGAGTAAATCATGAGAGATTGCACTTGAGATAACCAACAGCAAGCCTGCCGCAGTAGACAGAGCGGCGGCCACGCCACCAGCGGCGACAAGCGCGATGACCCAGCCGGGGAGGCCCGCAATCTCTGGGTTAGCGAGCACCATAATATCTCGGTCGATATAGACTTCGTTGACCGATGACGTTGACTTGTTGGTTAACAAACGTTCCCCATGAACACCAGTATTGCCGTCAAAGGAAGGCTTGCTAGGTGACAGTGCCGCCCCAGCGCCATATTGCATAATACCGTCATCATTTTTATCTTGCCAAGCGATTAGTCCTGTGGACTCCCAGTTACCGAACCATTCGGGGGCATCTGCATAGGCAGTGTTGTGTACTGTATCAACCAAGTTCAGTCGAGCAAAGGAGGCTACAGCTGGAGCGGTGGTGTATAAAATAGCGATAAAGGCTAAAGCATAGCCCGCTGAGAGACGTGCATCTGAGACTTTGGGTACAGTAAAGAAACGCACCAACACGTGAGGCAATCCTGCGGTACCAAACATTAGCGCTGCGGTGATTGCGAATACGTCGATGGTTGATTTACTGCCTTCGGTATAAGCACTAAACCCTAGGTCCAAAAGTACACCATCCAGTTTGTCTAGCACCGAAAGGCCAGAACCATCGTTGACCTCAGCACCAAAACCCAGTTGCGGAATAGGGTTATCTGTAATCATTATGGAGATAAAGATAGCGGGAACCATATAGGCAAAAATCAGCACGCAGTATTGTGCTACCTGCGTGTAGGTGATGCCTTTCATGCCGCCAAGGACTGAGTACATAAACACTACGGCCATGCCAATTATGACGCCAGTGGTAACCTCAACCTCAAGAAAGCGCGAAAACACAATGCCCACACCACGCATTTGACCAGCGACATAGGTGAACGAAACAAAGATTAAGCAAATGACCGCAACGATGCGTGCGGCCTGCGAGTAGTATCGTTCTCCGATAAAGTCTGGCACGGTAAAACGACCAAATTTGCGTAAATAGGGAGCCAATAGCAGAGCTAAGAGCACATAGCCCCCAGTCCAGCCCAATAGATAGACAGACCCATCTCGGCCGATAAAAGAAATAATGCCCGCCATAGAAATAAACGAGGCTGCGCTCATCCAATCAGCGGCGGTTGCCATGCCATTGACCACTGGATGCACGCCGCCACCGGCAACGTAAAAGTCTTTGGTCGAGCCTGCGCGAGACCAAATGGCAATGCCAATATAGAGTGCGAAAGATGATCCAACAAACAGGTAAGTCAGCAATTGTGTACTCATAATTGGGACTCCTCTTTAGGATCTTTATCATCGCCAACGCCAAATTTACGATCCAGACTTTTCATCTGACGAGCGTAGACGAAGATCAGTACAACAAACACGTAAATGGCGCCTTGCTGTGCAAACCAAAACCCAAGTTTAAAACCGAATATTGAAAATTGGTCGAGCCAGTCGGCTAAAATAATACCGCAGCCAAATGAGACGATAAACCATACAAAAAGCAGCTTGCCGAGGAGTCGTAAATTAGATTGCCAATAACGTTTTTGGTTATCAGCCTGCGATGTCTCTTGGGTTTCATCGGTGTTGCTTTTAGCGCTCATCTTAACCCCCTCTATTTTTAGTTTTTATTCAGGATATAACGACTTCAGTGCTCGACCTGTCTGTTGCTTGCTACCAGATTTGCGACTAAAGGTTGACTGAGTTTTAAGTCGAGTTAGCAGAAGCTCAATATCCAGCGTTGCGCCACCCGTGCTTTTGCCCTGATAAAGTTGGCGATCAAGTTGCTCAAACTGTTCGCCAATATCTGCATCCTCTAGGCAAATTGCAAGTGCCTTTAGAGTGGCGGGAGGCTTTTCAGTAAAGAGTACTTGGCCCCATACCAAGATCGCGTCTCGCATCCCCATCAAGTTATCACTTTTTGCCTTTTCTTGAATAGTTTTTAAATGCTGTTTAAGTGACAGTCTTGCCGACTCTACATGTTTTTGCAGTTTATATTGACGGACTGAGCGTGCTTGATTTTTGTATCGCAGGAGCAATATTACAACGAGTGCGATCATCAGGGCATTTAGGGTAAGCGATATTTGTGTCAGGGTAGAGATCTGCTTACTAGGACTAGTCGTGGGCTGCAGAGTAGCTCCTTCAGCCATGTTTTGAATAGGCATATTACCCATAGAGCTATCCAAGAGCTGTGTTGCTGAAATCACCATGGGCTTTACTTGCAGGGTCATCGCAGGCAGGCGAGCGACCTGCTCACTTTGTTTGCCCGTATCCCACCAGCGCAGTTCAATCGCTGGCAACACAATATCGCCAGGCTTATTAGGGACTAATGCCAAGGACTCAATTCTAGTGCCCACTAGACCACTACTACTGGTTGTTTCGGTGAGCTGCGGTTGATCGGGATAGCTTCTATAGAGATTGCTTTGTACTGCTGTTAATGGTGTTATTTGTGCCGAACTCAAGCCGACTGCAGCAATCGTCAAGGTGCGCGTAATGGGTTCACCCACTGTAAGGTTATTAAGGTCACCACTCCAGCGCTGTTGTAGATCGACAGAACTACTAGGCATCCAGCCTCGTGCGTTTGCCTGAATAGGCTGCGCTAAAACATTTACACTAAGGGTTTCGGTATCTCTAATGACCTGGTTGCCGCGGTTATTAAATACACCAAATTGACTGCGGCTGTTGACCTCATAGGCACCAAACCGTAGTTTTGGTACATTGATTTTGCCGACATTTTTTGGAAATACGGCATACTTAACTTCAAGAACTAAATAATTTCTGCCATTGAGTACTTTTTGATAGGTTGTGTCGCCCAGACGATGAAGTATGGCGTCGTCTATCTTTAGCTCGGAGAGGCTGTAGTCACGCAAATTAATCGATGTGTAAAGCCGGTGAGTCAGAATAATTTGTTGATTGACATAAACTGTCTCGTTATCAACAAGGGTTTCGGTATAAATGGGTTGGCTTCCCGGATTAGCGGCAGAGGGATTGGCTGGCGCTGCGCGCACTCGCAATTCAACGGCATTACTCACGTCACCCTTGAAACTAATCGAGGGAATTAACAGAATGCCGGCTCTCTTGGGCCGTAACTGGAGGGTCCATGCGGTAAATGACGTTGCCTTACCATTAGTTCTTGTATAGCTTTGCTGACGATTATTAGACAGAATTTCAAAGTCAGCGGTTAGGACAGAAAAATCAGGCTCTCCAGTAAATACCTGGCCGTCATAGTTGAGCTCGAGTCCTAGTGTTTCGTTGCTGTCCAGCACAGATCGGTCGACTTTGGCACTAAGTTCTGCCCAGCTAAAAGAGGATAAAAGGCTAAGAATAAAGCTGATTAGTAAAATAGAGTTTTTGAAATACAAAGTCATTTACCAGCGCTCTTGATTAGTGGGTGGTTTACGTTGTCGATTTTGTTGTCGTGACTGGTAACGAAACTTCGCTCTCAACAGACCACCTGGATCATCGGGAATGCGTCGTAGCATTTTTTCGATGGCTTGCTGCTCTTGCTTTTCTTCGTCACTTAATTCTTCTAGCTTAGCGTCAGTAGCGGCCTCTTTAGTATCTTTTGCCGCCTGCTCCTCAGCTTCCTTATCATCTGATTGTTCTTGTTCTTGTTCTTGTTCTGATTTTTGTTGTTCAGTTTGTTCTTCGGACTCTTCTTGATCTTGACTCTGCTGATCTTGACTCTGTTGGTTCTGGTTTTGCTGGTTTTGATCTTCCTGTTCTTTACTCTGTTCCTGCTGTTCCTGCTGTTCCTGCTGTTCTTTGAGCTTTTCTAGCAATGCACGATTAGCCATCGCATCTTGCATATTAGGTTCCAGACTCAATGCGCTATCGTAGGCATCGATGCCACCTTGAAAATCACCGCTTTTAGCTAATGCATTACCCCTGTTATAGTGCCCTTTGGCACTTTTATTACTTAAAAAGCTGGTATTTGCTTGCTCAAAGTCTTCGGCTTTATAGGCAGCACTGCCACGCCACATTGGGTCTTCAAAAAGAACTTGAGCGGACTCCGCATCACCATTCTGAAGTGCTTGTGCAGCCTGTTGGTCAGGGGTTTGCCAAAGATCTTTCCATTCAAAGGCCTGCACCGGCTGAGTGCTAAACATAGAGGGCAACAAAAGCACGGCGACTATGGTGCCTTTACGAAAACTTAGCAGCACGACAGGAAGTAATAGTAACGCCAACCAATAACCTTGGTCATCCCAAAGGTCAAAAGATCGATCAGTTTCACGCGTGTTGTCTGAGAACAGGCTAGTCATAGAGGTTATAAGAGTGTCTACATCACGATCATCAGCGCTTATAGTGTGGTAGACGCCGCCATTATTGGCTGCTAGCTGCTGCATTGCCGCAACATTAAGTTTTGCTACAATAACATTACCATTGGGTCGCTTTGCAAAACCTCCAGCGCCGGTGGGGATTGGTGCCCCTTGTTGGGTGCCTACGCCAAGAATGGATAAACGGAAGTCTCCCTGCTGGGATATAATGGGGGTGAGTTCAGCCAGTGCAGATCGGTCTATGCCATCACTAATTAATAGGATATCGGCCTGCTGATAGCCGCCGGTGACAGCAAGATCAACCGCGTTGGCCAGCGCTTCTTCAATATTACTGCCATATTGAGGGAGCAGGCTTGGTGCGAGCACTGGCACTATACTGACAATGGTATTGCTGTCTTCGGTTAGAGGCGAAACAGTATGCGCATCACCACCATAGACTATGAGACCCACCACACCCTCAGTTCGCCGCGTTAAAATATCAATGAGTTTATAGCGTGCTCGGACTAGACGGCTGGGCGAAATATCTTCGGCGAGCATTGACGGCGATAAGTCGAGTACCACTACAAGTGCCGCGTCCTGTTTGTGCACTGGTTGAGGCAGCTGTTGCCAGGTTGGGCCGGCTAGACTAAGGCAACAGATGGTCCAAGCCCCAACAACAATGGTCAATAACCAGGTGTTACTGACCACTTTCTTACCCTCTGAGCCCTGCATTAAAAAGGGTAGTAATTCGGGGTTAATGATATTTTCCCAGCTACCGGCACTACGTTTACGCCAGCTGTAAAACGCCACTACAGCGGCCACCGGTAGAAGACCCATAAACCACCAAGGCCGCAGAAAGTGGAAGTTGTTAGTAAGCTCAGTTAAATTCTCAAACATAAGATTAACGTGCCCCCCCCCTGCGACGATTAACGGTAAACACAATTAGACTCAGCATAAAAGCGATAGCCAGTGGCCAGTGAAATAAAGTAGCAACTGGGCGGATAGTCTCTGCATCCTGTTCGATAGGCTCTAGTTTGTTGAGTTGCTCATAGATTGAAGCGAGCTCTTGTGGATCACGTGCCCGGAAATATTGGCCTCCAGTTGTTCTAGCTATTTCGGTCAGGGTGGCTTCATCTAAATCGGCGCTTGGATTGACCGTGGTACGACCAAATAAACCGCGTTGTTCTTGACGCTCTGCGCCTATCCCAATGGTATAAATTTTGACCTTGGCGCGCCGAGCAAGATCAGCAGCTTCACTGGGTTCCAGGGCGCCTGCGTTATTAGAGCCATCTGTCAGTAAAATGAGTACGCGATGATCTTTAGGGCGGTCTTGAAGTCGTTTTACTGACAGACCAATTGCGTCACCGATTGCAGTACCGTTGCCTGCAAAGCCAATCTGAGCCTCTAGTAAAAGCGTTTGCATGGTCTCCCGATCAAAGGTCAGAGGTGTTTGCAAGTAGGCTTTTTCGCCAAACAGAACCAGACCTAATCGATCTCCAGCTCGTTCTACAACAAAATCGCCAACCACCGCTTTAACGGCCACTAGACGATCAACCGCTTGACCGCGAAGAACCATGTCCTTGCGTTCCATACTCCCAGAAATGTCGACCGCAATGAGTATGTCACGTCCGGCGGTAGGCAGAGCTACGGGATCTCCAATATAAACAGGCCGGGCGATTGCCAGTAGGACGCTAAGCCAGCATAGCGTTAATAAAGTCATCAACAGCCGATTACGCCAAGTTGTTACCTTCAAGGAGACCGGCTCAACGGCAGCGACAGCTGCAAGCATCGGTGCGCGCAGAGCACGAATATTGATCTCTGCGGGTTTTTGTAACCAGCGATAAACAAAGGGGAGGGGTGCCAGAGCTAAAGCCCAGGGCCAGAGAAGGCTCAACATAGGGTTGTGACCTCCAATTTAGTCTGGGTGTGATGTTTTTCGATCCAGATTTTGGCGCTGAGCATCAGTTTTTCGACAAGCTCATTGCCTGTCTCTGCAACGGTAGCTTTACCGTATAGGATCACATTTAGGTCAGTCGGTAAGTCTTTAAAAATAGTCACACTACAGCTTTGTTGTAAAATGTTCACAAAGGCATTTAAGTCAAGACTACTAAAATTTTGATCTGGATAAGCGCTTTTGATTGTTTGCTTAAGAGTCTCAAATAAAAGCACCAGCTTTTGGTTGACGGTGAGATCTTGTTGAGCATTGATTTGAGAGAGATTTTTTATAGCTTGCCGACGGTAAAGGTTAGAGCGATGGTGTTTTAGGAGCCGAAACACAGTCCAGCCTAAGAAGCTCGCCGCGAACATAATCAATATCCACCAACCAGGCGCTAGCGGCCACCAAGAAATAGCTTCAGGTAGCTGAATGTCACGAAGTTGTGCGAGAGGGTCGGCTTGCATTATTAATTACTTCTGCTGTTGCTGCGTCTTTTGCCATAGGCGCGTCGCAGTACATTGATAACATTATCATCGGTGCTGAAGGGCAGCAGACCAGCAGAGAGTTTTTCACTCATTTTGCGTAAGCGCGTACTCCGATCAACAAACGCTTGCTGAAAGCGCTCACGCAAATGAGCGTTACTGGTATCTAATAGCGTTTGATGCAGTCCGTCACTGACAGCGTACAATGATGGTGGTGGTAGTTCCTTTTCAATATTGTCAAACACGTGGCAAAAATTAAGGTTACCGTGGCGTGCAAGTTCAAAAAGATGACGCTCGCAGTCATCATTAAGATCATGGAAATCACTGACAATAAACACAGTGCTGCCGGGGAGTACGAAACGCCGGGATTCCTCTAGCATTTCAGCAAGACTATAACGATCGGCACTGGAACTATCACTGTCTTGCAGGTTTAATAATTTGGCGCTGTAGTCCTGCAGACCATGAATGAATTTAAGCACAGCGTGATGACTGCGCCGAGGTTTGACATCCATTTGTTGTTGCTGACCAAAAATTAATCCGCCGGAGCGATCATTCGCAGCTAATCCAGCCCATGCTAGTGCGGCAGATATTTCACAGGCCACCACTGACTTTAAGCGCTGACTTCCGAAGAACATCGGATTCCGGAGATCACTAATGACTAATATAGGTCTCTCACGCTCTTCACTAAAAATCTTAGTGTGAGGCATCTGGGTGCGTGCGGTAACACGCCAGTCAATACTGCGAACATCATCACCCGGTTGATAGATACGCACTTGATCAAAATCCATACCGCGGCCACGAAAGCGAGATTTATGGCCGCCAGCTAGCATCTGCCGAGCCTGTACTTGAGGGAATCCGGTGAGCTCGCGAGCGCCATAGCGCAGTTTCACCATCTCTTTGAGGCTAGCGATGGCCGGGTGTAGTGGGTCTTCATGGATCACTGTCATTACGATGGTTTCACTAGGCAGAGGGCACTGTGTCCAAAAGTTTATCGATTACTTGATTAGCGGTTATACCACTGGCCTCAGCCTCGAAACTCAATATTAACCGATGACGCAATACGTCATGGGCAATCGCACGAATATCATCAGGTGTTACAAAATCTCGACCTTCCATCCATGCCAATGCTCGACTACAACTGTCCAAAGCAATAGTGGCTCTAGGACTTGCCCCATAATCTAACCATTGTGCGAGTTCGCCACCATATGATTCAGAGTTACGTGTCGCCAAGATCAGTTGCACTAAATACTCTTCGACGGCATCGGACATGTGTACCTGGCCAATTTCTTGTCGTGCAGCGAGCAGGATTTTTTGACTTAAAGGCTCAATAGTACTGCCCTGTTCGTGGCGAGCCTCTTGTCGTGACAGTGCAAGAATCGCTCGCTCAGTTTCAGGCGCAGGATAATCAACCAAGATGTGCATTAAAAAGCGATCCATTTGGGCTTCTGGCAAGGGGTAAGTGCCTTCTTGCTCGATCGGATTTTGCGTTGCCATCACCAAAAACAACTCTGGAAGCGGATAGGTATTTTTACCAACGGAAATTTGACGCTCTGCCATCGCTTCTAAAAGCGCGGATTGCACCTTGGCTGGCGCACGGTTGATTTCGTCGGCTAGCACCAAGTTATGAAACAGCGGGCCAGCTTGAAACTCAAAGGTACCCTCTTGAGGGCGATAAATGTCACTGCCCGTTATATCAGCAGGTAACAAGTCAGGCGTAAATTGGACACGGTGAAAGTCAGCTTCTAGGCCTTCAGAGAGCGTCTTGATGGCCTTAGTCTTTGCTAGGCCTGGCGCACCTTCGACCAGCAAATGCCCGTCGGCAAGGAGGGCAATCATGAGACGCTCAATTAGATGTTCTTGGCCGACAATTTTGCCGCCTAGCCACTGTCTGAGTTGTTCGATATCTTGTTGCAAGGTCTACCTCTATCTATGTTTTATACTTATTTGGTCGGGTGTTGATTTTAGTATCTTAAGATGCAACACACAAACTCTGTTTGAGTGGTTTAAACTATTTTTTAAAGTGGTAGCAAAACGGTACTGAAAAATACAAATAAACTGCTAATACTTACACACCTCAGCACCACAATTTGTTACCTTAGACTACGAGCATACAGGTTGCTTAATTTACAGACTTTAAAAACATTAAAAGGTTGCAAATTCTTCTCATGGACGTAAAAAAAGATGACCGTCGTCAAGATTTGATCAAATCATTGGCTGTGATCGCCAAGAAAAAGATTAATAAATCCCAGCAAGCACAATTTAACAACTTTACAGCCAATGCCATTCATTTCTATCCCGATGCGGACTATTTGAAACGTCCTGCTGAGGATATTTTTTGGAATATATGGGGTTTGTACTTGTTTGCTGAGAAGCCTTTAAATATCCCGGAGAAGCAGAGTGCGAAGGTGAGGGTGTTCAATCCCTCGGTAAAAGCGGATGGATGGTCGAGTCAATACTGCACTATTTATATTAATCAGCTCGATATGCCATTTCTTGTTGATTCTTTGCGTATGGCGCTTAATCGACGCGGATTAAACATATTCACCTTGCAAAGTAATCCTGTATGGGTTGCGCGTGATGCCCCTGGTACCGTGCACGAAATTTCTTCAAGTTTTGTTGAGGGCGCAGAGAAAGAGTCCTTAATTACCATTGAAGTTGATTTACTGTCTGACCGAGAGATGAATGAGTTAGAAAGAGAACTGCTGCTGGTGCTCGATGATGTTGGCGTGGTTGTGGATAGTTATGCGGCGATGCGACTGCGTGTTGAGAAGTTAATAAAAGAATTAAAACAAAATGCGCCCAAGGTGGAGCAGTTAGATGAATCCATAGCGTTTCTGCAATGGATTTATGACGGTTATTTTGTATTTACTGGCTGCGCTGAATTTGAACTACACGTTGATAGCGACCAGGTGTCTCTCCAAGAAATAGCCGACAGCGCCTGTGGCGTGTTGCAAAAGTATCGCGGTGATTTACGACATGAATCGGTTGATCATCTTAGCGAGGGTGTCAAGGCGCTTTACGAAGATGAGCAGATACTGACCGTGACAAAGTCTTCTAAACGCTCGCGAGTCCATCGCGATGTGTATTCCGATTATGTAGTGGTGAAGCGCTTCAATAGTGATGGCCAGCCCATCGGTGAGATCAGGTTTTTAGGTCTGTATACGACTCAGTTTTATTCTTACAGCCCGCGGCGTATTCCAATTCTTCGTGAGAAGGTCAATTGGGTTATGGAGAATTCGGGCCTAAACGCTAATAGCCATGATGGCAAAGCATTGCTGACCATTTTGGACTCGCATCCACGGGATGAACTCCTGTTAGTTAACAAAGAGGTTTTATCTGAGACTGCCATTGGTATTTGGCAGATTTATGAGCGCAGGGTGGTTAAGGTATTTATGCATGCCGACCCTTTTGATAAATTTGTTAGCTGCTTAATCTATCTCCCAAGAGAATCATTTACGACGGATTTAAGAGAAAAGTTACAAGAAAAAATAGGCCATGAACTGGATGCGGTAGAAAGTGAATTTACCACTCAGTTTATACCTGACTCAGTACTAGTCAGGCTTTACTTAGTGTTTAAGATTCAGAGTCAAAAGTATCTATCAGTAGATATTCTTTCGCTGCAAGCCTTGGTTGAAAAGACCACTCGTGATTGGAGCGATGAGTTTAAAGAGCTGGCTATTGCCGACTTTGGCGAGGCCGACGGATCGGGAGTATATCGTCGTTTTCATAATGCTTTTTCAGGAGCCTATCGGGAAATCTACGAGCCTGCTCAAGCGCTTCAGCATATTACTCAGTTTGATGCCTTGGAAGGTATGGATGAGTTGGCGATTGATTTCATAAGTGACTCTGCAAATGACAGTGAAAATCTCAATCTAATACTGTTTCACAGGGGTTCTCCTTTGGAACTTTCCGATATGATTCCAATGCTCGAAAACCTCGGTTTTAGGGTGGTTATGGAGCATCCCTATAAGATACAAGCAGAAGCTGAAAATACCGTATGGATGCAGGATTTTTTACTAACATTTTCTTTGGATATGAATGTCGACGTCCCTGCCGTGCAACAGAGTTTCAAAGATGCATTACTTCAAGTGTGGCGTGGAGAAGCAGAGAATGACAGCTTTAACCGTTTGGTCATTGGTGCGAGATTAGACTGGCGCTCGGTAGCCATGTTGCGTCTCTATGCGCGTTATCTTAAGCAATTAAGCGTTCCCTATAGTCAAGATTTTATTGCTGACACTCTATCTAAGTACTTAGACATTACGCGTAATCTAGTCGCTTTATTCAAAAGTTATTTTGATCCACGCTATGCCTCAGAAAGTCACTCTGAGAGGGCCGAAGGTCTGGTAAAAAAGATACTTAGTGGCTTAGATCTAATTAGTAATATTAGTGAAGATAATGTTATTCGTGGTTATCTTGAATTAGTTCAGGCGACGTTGCGGACCAATTTTTTCCAGACGGTTGAGGACGGCACGTTCAAGTCTTATATTTCAGTTAAGCTAGCTGCTAGGCAAATTAGCTTGGCACCCGAACCACGGCCAGCATATGAGATCTTTGTCTATTCTCCTCGGGTTGAAGGTGTTCATTTGCGCGGTGGTAAAGTGGCCAGAGGTGGGTTGCGTTGGTCGGACCGAGTTGAAGACTACAGAACCGAAGTGCTTGGTTTGGTAAAAGCTCAGCAGGTTAAAAATGCAGTAATTGTGCCAACCGGGGCCAAAGGTGGCTTTGTGGCGAAGCACGCAAACCCCGCGGCGGGGCGTGAGGCGTTCATTCAAGAGGGTATCGCCAGTTATATGCTTTATGTTCAGGCTCTCTTAGATATTAGTGACAATATAGTCGATGATAAATTGTTACCGCCATTGGAAGTCGTGCGTAGGGATGCTGACGATCCTTATCTCGTTGTCGCTGCCGATAAAGGTACGGCAACATTTTCTGATATTGCTAATGAAATTTCTGAAGCCAACAACTTTTGGTTGGGTGACGCCTTCGCTTCAGGCGGAGGCAATGGCTATGATCATAAAGGTATGGGCATTACGGCGCGCGGTGCTTGGGTCGCCGTGCAAAGGCACTTTCATGAGATTGGTGTAGATATTCAAACTGAAGACTTTAGTGTGATCGGTATTGGCGACATGGGGGGCGATGTATTTGGTAACGGTATGCTGCTGTCTGAGCATATTCAGTTGGTCGCAGCCTTTAATCACCTCCATATATTCGTGGACCCGACGCCAAACGCAAAGACAACCTTCGCGGAGCGACAGCGACTTTTTGACACGCCAAGAACGACGTGGGATGACTTTGATAAAACCTTATTGTCACCAGGCAGTGCGGTGTACTCACGCAGTGCAAAATCCTTGATCTTAACATCAGAGATCAAAGCACGCTTTGGCATAGATGACGATCGAGTAACGCCAACAGAATTAATCAATTACCTACTTAAAGCGAAGGTTGACCTTATTTGGAATGGCGGTATTGGGACTTATGTAAAGGCATCTTCAGAAAATAATGCAGAGGTTGGCGATCGAGCTAATGATGCATTGCGAGTCGATGGCCGTGACTTGCAATGCCGAGTTTTGGGTGAGGGCGGTAACCTCGGTATGACTCAGCTTGGACGAGTTGAGTTTTGCTTGCGCGGCGGCTTGTGTAATACAGATTTCATTGATAATGCAGCCGGTGTTGATTGCTCTGATCACGAGGTGAATATAAAGATACTACTCAATAAGCAGGTTTCGGTTGGTGAACTAAGTGTTGAAGAAAGAAATATATTACTGGCCAGTATGACGGACGATGTCGCTGCTTTAGTGTTAGATAACAATGTGCGGCAGACTAAGGCTATTAGTTTAGCGATGGCGCGAAGTCAGCAGCAACATTCAGAGTACCAGCGGTATCTTGGTTGGCTTGAAAACAGCGACAAGATTAATCGTGATCTTGAGTTTTTGCCCAGTGACGAACAATTCTCTGACAGAATTAATCGTCACCAGCCGAGTTGGACAAGACCAGAATTATCTGTGCTCATTTGTTACTCCAAAGTGGCACTGAAGGAAGCTCTGGCGGAATCAGACTTATTAAGCGATCCATGGCTTGCCCAGTCAGTAACGAACTATTTCCCTGAGGCTTTAGTGTCGCGTTTTCCTGATGCCGTAGAAACTCATTCATTAGCCAATGAAATTGCGATCAATCAAATCGTTAATGACTTGGTTAATCGGGTTGGCTTTAGTTTTTTCTTTAGACAGATGGAGTCCACAGGCGCGTCTGCAGAAGATGTTGTAAAGGCCTATACCATCGTCGTTGAAGTGCTTGGCATTAAAAAGTTATGGCAACAAGTTGAGGATCATCAGCCACGCTTGCCGGCCGCCATGGAGATTGAGCTACTCCATATTTTAGTGAGATTAGCACGCCGCGCAACACGTTGGTTCTTAAGAAATCATCGATTGAATCTTAGTTGTGAGTCACTGATTGCTCAGTATTCGCAACCCACAGAGGCTTTGTTGACTGAACTACCAATGCTGCAAAAAGATCAGTGGCGAGCACTCTGGGGGGGTGAGCGTGATGAGCTGACAGCCTTGGGAGTGGAGCTGACACTAGCAGAGAGGCTTGCCGCCACGGATAGTATGTTTATGAGTATGGGAGTTGTGCAGACCGCTATTGTGTCAAAAGTTCCTGTGCAGCAGGTTGCGGAGGTCTACTTTAGTCTCGGCGAGTTCTTGTCACTTGATTGGTTTATGGCGCAAATAGTGAGCTTACAGCCTGATAGTCGCTGGCAAGACTTAGCGCGGGAAACCTACGTTGATGATCTAGAAAGTCAACGCCGCAGGCTCACTGCGTGTTTGTCTAAATCAAGTAGGGCCGATCCCTCAGTAATAGAATCTTGGAAAAATCAGCAGGCAGAGCTCATCCATCGCTGGAAGCTGATGATAAAAGACTTGCGTAAGGTACCTCAGTCTGATTTTGCAATGATCTCGGTAGCGCTGCGAGAATTACTCAATTTGGTGCAGGCATCGGTAGATGATTAGTTGAGCCTATTGCAATGGCGGAGATATGATTTTTGTCACCGCCATTGCCTTTAATGACTACGTGCTAACATTTAATGGTTAAGTACCAGATTGCCGGCTTTGTGTTGACAGGCGGTGGTATTATATCCGGACCATCCATCTTTTCGGCCCTCACGCCAACCCCTCGACCAGTGGTAGGCTATTGTTGTGTTTTCTTGATGAGGACAAACGGATAGTGAACGACCCTGAATTGCAGCTTGGTAACCCTTAACATACGAACGATGTTCGGGATCTCTCTTGTGTTTCTTCATAGACATCTCCTGCTCTACTTAGATCAAAGGAAATATAGGTTCTGTCTCATGCTACGCAAGTACACAGCTAAACGACTTGTATGTAGTAGATGGGTTATTTTTAAACAAAATAGTTTAAACACCTATATCATGTGCGCTTTCTTAAACACGCAAAATTTTAGACTTACCGTTGTTCTTTTAGTTCAGATATTTTTTTGTATTTGTGGATTTAAGGTCAACGGTCAATCAAATCAAAAGGTAAAATAAGTGTCCCAAGTACCCTCGCAAACCGACTGGCTGGCGACTTGCCCAAAAGGACTAGAGTTGCTGTTGGCTGAAGAATTACTGGCTATTGGTGCTGAAGCAATAAAAGAAACGGTCGCTGCCGTCTCATTTAAGGGCTCTATGGAGGTTGCGTATAGGGCTTGCCTTTGGTCGCGTTTGGCCAACAGAGTATTGAAGCCCTTACACAGTTTTATGCTTAACGAATCAAATGACTTGTACGAACAATGTAATGACATACCTTGGGAGGCGCACTTTTCTGCGGCTCAAAGTATTGCTATCGACTTCATTGGTACCTCTCGGCTAATAGATAACACCATGTATGGTTCACAGCGAGTTAAGGATGCGGTGGTTGACCGTATTCGTCGAATCGAGGGTGAGCGACCCAATGTAGATACTAAAAATCCAGATATTCGCATACAGGTTCGTCAGCACAAAGGTCGTGTGTCTGTCTCATTAGACATTTCTGGAGAAAGTTTACATCGCCGTGGCTATCGAACGGGCCAAGGTAGCGCTCCGATTAAAGAAAACTTGGCTGTGGCGTTGCTTCTTAGAGCGGGCTGGCCGGCCATGATTAAGGAGGGTGGAGCATTACTTGACCCTATGTGTGGTAGCGGTACGTTAATTATCGAAGGGGCTATGATGGCCGCAGATATTGCGCCGGGAATGCTGCGTGAGCGATATGGGTTTGAGCAGTGGCTACAACATGATTCTGAGCTCTGGCAAGCATTGGTTGATGAAGCCCATCAGCGTAAGGCTTCAGGTCTTGAAGGACTCGATCTCGACATTCGCGGCTATGATGCTAATCCACGAGTACTTGAGTACACCACCAAGAATATTGAGAATGCAGGATTAGATGACCATATTCGTTTGGCCCACAAGCCCATCGATCAATTTGGTAAGCCCACCGCTGAGCGTGGTCTGCTGCTTACTAATCCCCCTTACGGAGAGCGTTTAGGCGAAGTAGAGGAGTTAATTCCGCTTTACCAAAAATTGGGAACAGTGTTACAGAAGAATTTTCATGGTTGGAGGGCTGGAATTTTCACCGGCAATCTTGACTTAGGTCGAGAAACTGATCTGTCACCGACTAAGCAATACAGTCTGTTCAACGGAACTATTCCGTGTAAATTGTTGATCTTTGAAGATATGACCTCTAAGTCTGCAAGCATTGCGGCGCGTTTAAGCACACCTGCGCCAGCACAGCAATTGACTGAGGGTGCCACAATGGTACTCAATCGCTTGAAGAAGAATCAAAGAAAGCTAGAAGGTTGGCGTAAAAAGGCGGGTATAAGTTGTTATCGGCTCTACGATGCGGACATTCCAGAGTATGCGGTAGCCATAGATATCTATGATCAGTCAATTTATGTGCAAGAATATGCGCCACCTAATACTATCTCTGAAAAAATCGCTCGCGAACGATTTGCAGAGATCAAGTTGGCGGTCAAAGAGTTTTCGGTCACTTTTAAAGGCAAAATTTACTACAAAGAGCGTCGGCGGCAAAAAGGCGATAGTCAGTACGAAAGACTCAACGAAGGGGTTAGTGACACGCTCCAGGTCAGTGAGGGTAGGGCGCAATTCGAAGTTAATTTATCTGATTATTTAGATACGGGCCTATTTTTAGATCATCGTCCCGTAAGGTCATTAATTGGTGACTTAGCCGCAGGTAAGCGATTCTTGAACCTGTTTTGCTATACCGCAGCGGCGTCTGTGCAAGCAGCTCTGGCGGGTGCGAGCAGCTCATTAAGTATCGACATGTCCAACACCTACCTAGACTGGGCACAACGTAATTTTGATCTGAATAGTTTACGAGCTGGTAAGCATAAGCTACTGCGAGCCGACTGTTTAAAGTGGCTCGAGACTGAAGGGGAGCAATATGATGTCATATTCTTAGACCCCCCGACATTCTCTAACTCGAAGAAAATGGATACTGTGCTTGATATTCAACGTGATCATGGTGACTTGATTCGCGCGTGCATGGCCAAACTAGCATCGGGTGGCACATTGGTCTTTTCCAACAACTTCCGCAAATTCAAGATGGATGAATTAACCTTGCGCCAGTTTAATTGTGAAAATATTACGCCAAAAACGTTGGATATTGATTTTGAACGAAACCCTAGAATTCATAACGTATGGTTAATTACTCGGCGAGAAACCTTTGGCTAGTGTTGTGAACAGCGAAAAGACACAGTCGCTATCACGCAGTAATCAAACCGATCTTTTACAGCAAATTTTGATGTGGTTAGCTGATAGCAATGTTGATATCGACAATTATGGTGAGACTAAGTTGATGGCGCTTTTTGAGTATAAAACTTCGAGTGCTGCATGGGCCCATTTAGATGAATGCTGAGTTAATTATTTATACAGGAGATCATTGCCATCTCTGTGAGCAAGCCAAGGAGCTTCTGAGGCCCTTACTGCAACAAAAAGGTGTGGCACTTAGAGAAGTGAATATTGTTGCTGATGCGGCCTTACAGGAGCGGTATGGTTTACGTATTCCAGTGCTACTCTTACCTGATGGCCGTGAGAAAGGTTGGCCCTTTACCGCCGCGCAAATTTCGAGGTTACTCGGTTAAGCGCATCTAAGTCGAAAATTTAGCTAGGTAGCGATCGATAGCATTGGCAAATTCCATTTTATCTCTTTGCGAGAGTGGGGGTGGCCCGCCACCAACCTGAACGCCACTGTTTCTCATTGAGTCCATAAAATCACGCATATTTAGTCGCGCTTTAATATTTGCCGCTGTATACAGCTCTCCTCTTGGATTAAGAGCTTTACCGCCTTTATCTATCACCTCCGCGGCTAGTGGTATGTCAGCGGTGATGACTAAGTCGTCTTTCTCAACTAGCGTAACAATGTGATCATCAGCAACATCAAACCCTTGGCTAACTTGAATCGAACGCACGGTTGGGATTCTGGGGGTGGATAATGGCTGGTTCGCGACCAAAATTACCTCTACCCCCGTGCGTTGTGATATACGGTAGAGGATTTCCTTTACGGTCCCAGGGCAGGCATCAGCATCGACAAAAATTTTAATCATTAGGTAGTGCCTTTGCTTTAAAATTGGAAAACGTCGTGGAGTTTATTTTAATCTTCTTGAGAAATCTATTTTATACGCACTTCACGTGTAACAATCCCTTGTAACTGGCGCTGTACAGAGTAGAATGCCGCTATTAAAACAACTCATGTGGCCTTTGGTAAGGGTCACCACTGAAAAGGACATTATTATGCCGATTATTACTCTCCCTGATGGTTCCCAGCGCAATTTTGACAATCCTGTGTCGGTTATTGATGTGGCCGCAGATATTGGTCCTGGGCTAGCGAAAGCGACGATTGCTGGGCTAGTGAATGGTCTAGAAGTGGATTCGTCTTTTGTAATAGACTCAGATTGTGAGTTGTCCATTTTTACGGATCGCAGTGATGAAGGTCTGTTCATTATTAGGCACTCAACAGCACATTTGATGGCCATGGCGGTTAAACAGTTATTCCCCGCTGCTCAGGTCACTATTGGTCCGGTTATTGACGATGGTTTTTATTATGACTTTGCGTTCGAGCGCCCATTTACGCCAGAAGATTTAGAAACAATAGAAGTCCGCATGGCAGAGCTAGTGAAACAAGACCATGTCATCTCGCGTGAAGAATGGGATCGCGATGAAGCCGCTGTGTTCTTTAAAAGTATCGGCGAGAATTATAAAGCTGAAATAATCACCAGCATTCCCGCTGATCAGACGATTAGCCTCTATCGCCAGGGCGAGTTTGTAGATCTTTGTCGAGGGCCCCATGTGCCATCGACCGGAAAATTGCCTATATTTAAACTAACAAAAGTGGCAGGCGCCTATTGGCGTGGCGATAACAATAATGAAATGCTGCAGCGTATTTATGGAACCGCCTGGGCGAACAAAAAAGAGCTTAAAGGCTATATTAATAGGCTGGCCGAGGCTGAGAAGCGAGATCATCGTAAAATCAACAAAAAGCTAGATCTGTACCATATGCAGGAAGAGGCTCAGGGCTCTATTTTCTGGCACCCCAAGGGTTGGAGTATTTACAACACTATAGAAAAATTTATGCGCGAGAAGCAGGTCGAGCAGGGTTACCAGGAGATTAAAACGCCACAAATTGTCGACTTTAGTCTTTGGGAAAAATCTGGGCATGCCGATAAGTTTGGTGATGATATGTTTACGCTGTCTACCGATGATCGCAATTTCGCCATAAAGCCGATGAATTGCCCCTGCCATGTGCAGGTCTTTAATCAGGGGTTAAAGAGTTACCGAGATCTACCGTTACGGCTGGCAGAGTTTGGTTCGTGCCATCGTAATGAGCCATCTGGATCCTTACATGGAATTATGCGTGTGCGATCGTTCACGCAAGATGATGCGCATATATTTTGCACAGAAGAACAAATACAGCCTGAAGTGGCACAATTCATCGACTTCCTGCATGAGGTTTATACTGAGTTTGGCTTCGACGATATTATCTATCGCTTGTCTACTCGGCCTAAAGAGCGAGTGGGGTCTGACGAAGATTGGGATCGCGCAGAAAAGGCCTTAGCTGATGCTTTGGATGCAAAGCAGCTGCCTTGGCAAGAGTTGCCTGGAGAAGGTGCTTTTTATGGCCCTAAAATCGAGTTCTCGTTAAAAGATTGTATTGGTCGAGTTTGGCAATTGGGCACTGTTCAGGTAGATTTTTCGATGCCCGGACGTTTGGATGCTCAGTATGTTGCCGAAGATGGTAGTCGTCAGGTTCCGGTGATGTTGCACCGTGCAATATTGGGTTCGTTTGAGCGTTTTATTGGGATCCTGATCGAAAACTATGAAGGGGCATTTCCGTTCTGGTTAGCGCCGGAACAAGCTGCCGTGATCAATATTACCGATTCTCAGGCCGATTATGCGCAAGAAGTGACCAAAACATTGCAAAATAACGGATTTAGAGTGATTTGTGACTTGAGAAACGAGAAGATCGGCTTTAAAATCCGCGGTCACTCTATGCAACGTGTTCCCTATCTACTCGTTGTTGGTGATAAAGAGAAAGAGTTGCGTACGGTAGCTGTTCGAACTCGCGATGGTGAAGACCTTGGAAGCATGACTTTAGACCAAGTTAATTCATTATTTGCGGAGGCAACAGAACGCCGTGGACGTGTTTTTGTAGAAACGGAGTAAAGAGTATTAAAAAAGACAGTAAGCGGGCACGTCTTAATGACGATATAACCTCACCCGAAGTTCGTTTGGTTGCTTCAGATGGAAGCCAAGTTGGTGTAGTTACCCTGACAGTGGCTCTGGAGACAGCTCAGAAAGAGACCTTAGATTTGGTGGAAATTTCACCGGATGCTGAGCCTCCAGTCTGTAAAATAATGGATTACGGAAAGCACGTCTTTGACATCAAGAAGAAAGTGGCTCTGCAGAAAAAGAAACAAAAGCAGACTCAGGTAAAGGAAATGAAATTCCGACCTGGAACCGACCAAGGCGACTATGAAATTAAGTTGCGTAATTTGGTTCGGTTCTTGGAAAATGGTGATAAAGCTAAAGTTACCCTGCGTTTTCGTGGACGTGAAATGGCTCACCAACAGCTTGGTATGGAAATGATGAAACGTGTAGAAGCGGATCTCACTGAGCTGGCACAAGTGGAGCAGTACCCTAAGATGGAAGGTCGTCAGATGACCATGGTATTAGCCCCACGCAGCAAGAAGACATAATTAACGCGACCCGCGTTCAGCCACTTTTTTTGGCAGGCTGTCCGGGCGTATCTTCTTGTCACTTAACCTCACTATTATTGGAGAAACGAAATGCCAAAAGGTAAGACCCATAGTGGAGCTGCAAAACGCTTCAAAAAAACGGCTTCTGGTTATAAGCACAAGCACCAGCACAAAAGCCATATTCTCACCAAAATGACTACAAAACGTAAGCGTCAATTGCGTGGCACCAGCATTCTTAATGCTGCGGATAAGCCTCGAGTAGATCGCATGTTGCGGAATGTATAAGTCACATAACTAAATTGGTAGGAGAATATAATGGCTAGAGTAAAACGTGGTGTAGAGGCTAATCGCCGACACAAGAAAATTTTAAAGCAGGCAAAAGGTTACTACGGAGCTCGTAGTCGCGTTTATCGCGTTGCAGTTCAAGCAGTGACCAAAGCAGGACAATATGCGTATCGTGACCGTCGTGTTAAAAAGCGTACGTTCCGTCGTTTATGGATCGCACGAATCAACGCTCAATCACGTGTTGAGGGTTTGTCGTACAGCCGGTTCATTAATGGGCTGAGCAAAGCAGGTATAGAGCTTGACCGTCGCGTACTGGCTGATTTGGCAGTGCATGATAAAGCTGCCTTTGGTGCGGTTGTCAATCTAGCGAAAGCAGCCCTGGCGTAGCGCCTGCCTTAGTTAAGCCTGTGCCATAGCTGCTTTTTTGCAGACTGTGACTTAGCAAATCGAATAGGGAAAGGGCATTAGCTCTTTCCCTATTTTTTTATCAGTAATAAGATAGCACCTACAGATTGTTAAAGTGATCAATAATGAGCGAACTAGAACAGATTGCAAAACAAGCCGAATCGTCAATTGCTGCCGCTGAAAAGCTCAGTACTTTGGATGATCTTCGTGTCGAGTACCTGGGCAAAAAAGGTAGGCTAACGGGACTTCTTAAGGGTCTTGGTAAATTGACGGCAGAGGAGCGACCAGTAGCGGGCGCCAAAATAAATGACGTCAAACAAAGCCTGCAAGATCTTATTGGTCAGCGAAAAGCGTATTTCGAGAGTATTGACCTTAATGCAAAGCTAGCCAAAGAGACAATTGACGTCACCCTGCCAGGTCGTGGCGAAGACGTTGGCGGCCTTCATCCGGTCACTCGGACGATGGAGAGAATCGAAGGGTTCTTTAGTCGGATTGGTTATGATGTAGAGGTCGGTCCAGAGATTGAGGATGACTACCATAATTTTGAAGCTCTCAATATTCCATCGCATCACCCTGCTAGGGCTATGCACGATACATTTTATATTGATCCAACAACTGTTTTGCGCACACACACATCGCCGGTTCAAGTGCGCACAATGGAGCGTCATGCGCCGCCGATAAGAATTATCTGTCCAGGACGAGTTTATCGCTGTGATTCAGATTTGACGCATACCCCGATGTTCCATCAGGTAGAGGGTCTAGTGGTCGACAAAGACATTAGCTTTGCTGACCTCAAAGGGGTTATCGATCAATTTTTAAAGGCGTTTTTTGAAGCCGACTTACCCGTCCGTTTTAGGCCTTCTTATTTTCCGTTCACAGAGCCTTCCGCTGAAGTGGATATACAGTGCACAAATTGTAGTGGCGATGGCTGTCGTGTATGTAGCCAGACCGGTTGGCTAGAGGTAATGGGTTGCGGAATGGTGCACCCAAATGTCCTAGAACATTGCGACGTAGATACCGATACATTCACTGGGTTCGCGTTTGGAATGGGTGTTGAGCGACTGGCAATGTTACGTTACGGCGTGAATGATTTACGCCTATTCTTCGAAAACGATCTTCGTTTTCTTAAACAATTTTAAACTGGGGTAACTTATGAAATTCAGTGAATCCTGGTTACGACAATCAGTTGATACGACTATATCCCTAGAGGACTTAGTGGCCCAAGTTACCATGGCAGGACTTGAGGTTGACGGTGTAGAATCTGCGGCGCCAAAGATCTCGGGCGTGATCGTTGGTGAAATCATTAGTGTCGAGCAGCATCCTGATGCAGACAAGTTACGTGTCTGCCAAGTACTGGGAGCCTCCGAGCAAACACAGGTGGTGTGTGGTGCTCCCAATGCACGTGTAGGTATAAAGGTTCCATTTGCTACGGTCGGGGCATTATTGCCTGGCGACTTCAAAATCAAGAAAGCTAAGCTGCGTGGTGTCGAGTCATTTGGCATGCTGTGCGCCCAGGACGAGCTAGGCTTGGGTGACGATGCCAGCGGTCTTTGGGAATTACCTGTCGAGGCGCCAGCTGGCGTTGATTTGGTTGATTATCTTGATTTAGACGATGTGATTATCGAGGTAGATTTGACACCTAATCGCGGTGATTGCCTGAGTCTTCGAGGTCTCGCACGCGAGGTAGGGGTTCTCAATAAAGCCGATGTCAAAGTACAAGATTGCTCTCCTGTTAAGGCGACAATTAATGATGTTGTCAGTGTGGAGCTCAAAGTACCCAAAGGGTGTGCGCGCTATGTGGGCCGAGTTATGCGTGATCTCGATCTTGCTCAGCCAACTCCGCAGTGGATGAAAGAAAGATTGCGTCGCAGTGGCGTTCGTTGTCTTGGCCCGGCGGTTGATGTTACTAATTATGTCTTGCTTGAATTGGGGCAGCCCATGCACGCTTTTGATCTTGCTAAGATCGACGGTGGCATTGTGGTGAATATGGGTACCAATCAACCATTAAAATTACTGGATGATTCTGAGGTCATAGTTGATCCGGATACTCTTGTTATTGCTGACCATAAAAAGGTACTGGCATTAGCGGGTATCATGGGTGGTTCTGAGTCGGCAGTGAGTGACAACACTACGGATATATTGTTTGAGAGTGCTTGGTTCAATCCTTTAGCCATTGCGGGTAAAGCTCGGCTTTATGGTAAGCATACGGATTCCTCTCACCGTTTTGAGCGTGGTGTGGACCCTGGGCTGCAGGTTGCTGCAATGGAGCGAGCCACGGCGCTAATGCTCGAGATCTGTGGTGGTTCGGTGGGTCCATTGGTGGTCAAGGAGAGTGCCGAGCATTTGCCGGTGCCTGCTGAAATTACCCTGCGGGATGCGCGTCTTGCACAGCAGTTGGGCGTAACCATTGCCGCTGATGATGTAGACGACATGTTGTCTAGACTAGGATTGTCGCTAGTCAAGCGGAGCTCGAGTGGAGCCACCTGGCTTGCCCCGAGCTGGCGTTTTGATTTGACCATAGAGCAAGACCTTGTAGAAGAGGTAGCTCGCATTTATGGCTACAATAATCTACCAACGTCAACGCCTACTATGGCTCTAGATCTCCAGCCGAATCCAGAGACTGTGCAGCAGCCGGGTATTTTTAGAGCGCAACTGACCAGTCGTGGTTACCAGGAAGTTATTACCTATAGTTTTGTAGACCCTGAGCTTCAGGCCATGGTTGAGCCAGATATTACACCAGTGTCACTGGCCAATCCAATTTCTGCAGACATGGCTGTTATGCGCACCAACCTATGGTCTGGGTTGCTAGGCACAGCGTCTTATAATTTGAACAGACAGCAAACGAGGGTGAGGATATTTGAGATGGGGCAATGTTTTGTTCCGTCGGACAATGGCGAGCTAGGCCTGTCGCAAAATATGATGCTAGCAGGGTTAATTTGTGGCTCACGGGCACCTGTTGGCTGGACTTCTTCCAAAGATAAGGTGGATTTCTATGACATTAAAGGTGACTTAGAGGCAGTCTTTGCTCAGACGGGATTAGCTGCGGAGTTTTCATTTGCGGCTGCCGAGCACCCGGCATTACATCCAGGGCAGACTGCATCAATTTGCCGGAATGATCGCAAAATTGGGTGGGTAGGGCAGTTGCATCCGAAGATACAGAAGCGCTTGGGGATATCGTCAGAGGTATATCTTTTTCAGGTTGATTTTAGCGAGATCGTCGACGTTAGGCTTCCAAAGTACAAAGAAGTCAGCAAATTTCCCGAAGTTAAGCGAGATTTGGCGTTCTTTGTTGATGCGTCGGTGCCCGCTCAGAGTCTTGTTAACAGTGCTCGGGAGGCGGCTGGGAAGCATCTTATTGATTTAAAGTTATTTGATGTTTATCAGAGCAAAGATGTTGATAATAAAGGAAAAAGTATCGCTTTAGGGTTGACGTTTCAGGATGATTCGCGCACTCTTACGGATGAAGAGATTAATCACGCAATAGACGCGGTAGTGGCACAGTTAGCTGAAATGTGCGGCGCTGAGCTTAGAGCGTAACAACAAGGTGTAGATAGGATTTTTTAATGGGTGCTCTAACGAAAGCTGATCTGGCTGAAATGCTGTTTGACGAACTCGGTCTGAACAAGCGAGAGGCGAAAGAGATCGTAGAGATGTTTTACGGTGAAATAAGTACCGCTCTGGAAAGTAACGATCAGGTGAAAATTTCTGGTTTTGGAAATTTTGAATTACGAGACAAGAAAAGTCGTCCAGGAAGAAATCCGAAAACAGGTGAAGAGATTCCTATTTCTGCTAGACGCGTAGTCACCTTCAAGCCTGGTCAAAAGTTAAAAACACGAGTTGAGACTTATGCTGGAACCAAGTAATAATAACCAGTTACCACCTATTCCAGGTAAGCGTTACTTTGCTATTGGAGAGGTGAGTGAGTTGTGTGCGGTCAAGCCTCACGTCTTGCGTTACTGGGAGCAGGAGTTTCCAAGCCTAAGCCCGGTAAAAAGGCGCGGTAATCGCCGCTATTACCAACGCCAGGATGTGGTATTAATTCGACAGATTCGATCGTTACTCCATGAACAAGGATTTACGATTGGTGGTGCTCGTCAAAAACTTGATGACACACCAGACAAGAAAGAACTTACACCCTACAAGCAACTTCTCGATCAGACGATATCTGAGCTAGAAGATGTTTTAAAGACCTTGTAAAAAACTCTATTATTTAACCCTTAAGGAAGGCTTTTCGGTTGCAAAACAAGCCTTTCGCTGTATCATTGCGACACTAAAATCGGGGCGTAGCGCAGCCTGGTAGCGCACTACACTGGGGGTGTAGTGGTCGCAGGTTCAAATCCTGCCGTCCCGACCACATATCAATACGTCAGCACACACTGATGTCCTAAAGGCCCTGTTATTTTGGGCTTTTTTGTTTGTGCTTAATTTATTGCACTCTATGTGAAGCCGCTAGATTAAATTCTTATCCAATAACCATGACGTTTGTCGTTGAACCGTAATATGTCTGAACAGGCATTTAAACGCCTGTTAGCTTTTGCATCAAGTACGTGTGCTGCAATGCTAAACGTTTTGCTGTTTCCTTTAGATTGGCCGCAGCGGAATGCCCACCATCAATGTTTTCATAATACAAAAACTTATGCCCCTGGTCCTCCATTCGCTTCGCCATTTTTCGGGCATGTCCCGGATGAACTCGATCATCCTTAGTCGAAGTGATAAAAAACACTTCAGGATAATTAATTTCAGTATTGAGGTTATGATAAGGAGAGATACTACGTAGGAAGTTACCTTCAACGGTGTCATCTGGATCACCATATTCGCCCATCCAGGAGGCACCTGCTAATAGCGTGTGATAGCGCAACATATCCAGTAAAGGTACCGCGCATATCACTGCGTTAAACAAGTCAGGGCGTTGTGTAACCATTACGCCCATCAATAAACCACCATTAGAACCACCCTCAATACCTAAATGTTTAGCAGAGGTAATGTTTTGAGCAATTAAATCTTCAGCTACTGCAATAAAGTCATCATAAATACGTTGTCGCTGTGTTTTCAACCCAGCTTGGTGCCATTTGGGCCCATACTCGCCACCGCCACGAATATTAGCGAGGACATAAACGCCTCCTCGTTCTAACCAAAGCTTACCACGAACGGCCGAATAACTCGGATTTAAGGAGATTTCAAAGCCACCATAGCCATATAAAAGTGTAGGGTTTTTGCCATCCATTGTTGTACTTTTTGCACGAACAACAAAATACGGTACTTGGGTACCATCTTTTGAAGATACAAAAAATTGTTCACTGACCATACTGTCAGCATCGAACCAACTTGGTAAGGATTTCGCTATAGTTTTGTCACCAGTTGCAGTGTTAAAGGTATAAAGGGTGTCCGGATTGAGAAAGCTTTCGGCAGAAATAAAGGCAATATCTTCTTTCGGGTTAGTATTACCAATTGAAACTGACCCATTCTCAGGAAAGGGTAGTTTTTTAGACGTCCATTTTTTACCATTCCAATCAAATTCGAACGCTGCGCCACTAACATTGCGATAAATACTCAACAACACTTTAGATTTTGTGACACCCAAATTACCCATTGACGACTTTTCATCGGGGCTAAACACCAGATTAACATCGTTGATTTCGCCGTTTTCCATAAAATCATAAACGTTAAAACTTACTAAATCACCGGTATTAAACCCACGCCAAGCTTCATTTAATTTTAAGAGGAGCTGTCCTTTATGCTCGCCATTAATATCTGATTTTCTGGGCAAAGGGAATTTGACTTTTTTGTAAGTGCTGCCATTAGCCTGTCGACTAAACCAGTAGGTTTCACTATCGTAAAAGCTTATCGCTCGAGTTGTTATGATTTCACGGCGGCCATCGCGTAACTCTAGAGCGCTCCCCCAATAGCCGACATCAGCCTTTTCGCCACGATCAATTTCAATAGCGCTCGATAATGGACTGCCACGCTGCCAAATTTTCGCAACCAAAGGGTAGCCGGAATCGGTCATGGTGTTATCACCAAAATCGATACCAATGATAATCGAATCTTTATCAATCCAATCCATGCCGCCCTTACTTTCCGGCGTGACAAAACCGTTATTAACAAATGATCTTGTTTTAGTATTGAACTCTCTAGTGACCGTTGCATCTTTACCGCCGTCAGAAAGAGCAATTAAGCAACGTTCATAATCAGGCGACAGGCAATTATTGCCTTTGTATACCCAATTTTTATTCTCACTTTTTGCTAATGCGTCAATATCTAAAACAGTTTGCCAATCGGGAGATTCTGTCAAATAACTAGCTAAAGTAGTTTTTCGCCATAGCCCTCTAACATGTTGCTCATCTTGCCAAAAGTTATGAACTTCTCCTCCGCGATAACTAACATAAGGGATTTTGTCCTTACTATTAACAATATCTAGCACTTCATTATTCATTTTTTCAAACAGAGGATCAGCCATTAAGCGTTTTAATGTGCGAGCATTCCAATTTTTAACGTCAGTTAAGGCCTGCTCTCCGAGTACTTCTTCAAGATATAAGTGATCACTATCTGTTTGACCTGGGGTCGTGTAACCAATCGGTTTAGAGGTGTTCTCTAGTTTATTTGACGAAGGCATAGTGGGAGACTCGTTACTGTTTAGGCCACTAGAAAGTAGCAGTGCAATACTCAAAGTTAGTATTTTTTTAACGCTGGTCAAGGAAAGCATAGATTCGCCTATATGTTTTTACTATAAAAGATAATGATCAACATAATGTATGTATTTTCGAATAGAATAGTAGCTATGGTGCAAATCCGCAATTTTTAATGCGCTATATTCGTCAGAGGGTATTTTATTAATTGCACGATACTTTTAAGTAAGCGAAGTGCCAGATTTACCAGAAAGTCTTTTCCAATCTCAGTTCTAGGGCTTCCTCAATGAATATTGTCATATTCGTGCGTAATTGGCTACTTACATCACTCGGCATTATGATCCAAAGCTTTTATTATATACGTACAGCTGACTATCATTAAATGAAGGGAATATTGGACATGACGAGTTTAAAGAAGGCGCTTCTACCCTATGGAACGACGTCTAGTTCACCCTCCATCGTTTTACCTGACACTGCATTATTTCTTTCACAGCGCGGGTCTCTCACTAAAAACTACTTCGAGAACGCGGTTGAACTGCTTAACCGGGAATATGAAGCTGTAAGAAGGTTAGCGGATCTAAATGAACTTGTTTATAGCTCATCCTATAACTTTGTTCCCCGGGTGGGGCAACGCTATCAGCTCTACAGGAAAGCTGATGGACGATATTTACTCAGCATGATTGAAAACTGGACTAAACATGAGTTGGTAGTCTCTGTTGAGTACACCGCCGATAGTGTTTGGAAAGATGTCGCATTGTTTTAGCTGTGGAGTTTCTAGGTAACTCTCTTTGGAGTGTTTCGTTGAGTAAGGTGCTTGGTAGTGTAAGTGCGAGGCCAACTGGTACGCAATTACGCCATCTACGGCTAACTTCATCTGGGCGTGCAGTTCACTAGAACCGTTATACCCACCGTCCTTTGACTCGTAACCCGATATCTCTAATCTGGCCTTCTAATGTCTCATTGAGATAACAGCTAGCGCTGGCATCCTATTTGTATTTAATCGACTATGATTAAGAGACAAACATAAAAAATGTTGGTCTCTATGAAGTATTTCATTTTTGTAATGGTAGTCACGATCACGGCATCGGTTACGGTATTTTCAGAGCTGGCAAAGGCGACGGATGCTGTTTATTTCTCTTCGTTGTTAAAAGATGAGCGAGAGAGTGTCAAAAAGGGTGATTATCTCACCGCGATAGATGCGCTAAATACAATTCTTTACTGTGAACAAGATTCGGTGGTGTCCTGGGGTTTTGTTGAGGTGTATAACGGTAAGACGGATACTCTGTATCAGTATGCGTGTATATACAATGGCGTGCCAATCGCAAAGTTAGAGAATATTAAGATGCGCAACTAACCTAGACTGCTCAGCTTTTGAGATAGCGTCTACTACAGTTACTAATGATCGTTTTATCATCTATTTCTCTTCTGTGTTTTTTAGGGCACTATTTAGGGTGTGTGGATAATTTTGGTCTAAAAACGAATACTGTTATCTACCACCAGTCACTAATTGGCCTTTAACTACCTGGGTAATTGATTATATGGCGCAAAAAGATATCGGTCACAAGATACCCATTCATACTCTTACTGAGACGGCTGAGGTGAGGGACTTTTATGATGATTGGGCCGATAAAGACCAATACAACCGAGACATGCATGATTGGAACTACACAGGACCCTTTGAGACTGTCACTGCCTTCCAAGAACACGCCGCCAGTAAAGACGTACTGATATTTGATGCGGGGTGCGGCACTGGTCTAGTCGGTAAAGAATTAAAACGTCAGGGATTTAACGCGTTTCATGGCGCCGATCTTTCACAAAAACTCTTGGACTCTATCCCTAGTGGTCTTTATCAAAAGATAGAAAAAGTTGATTTAAATAGGCCTATTAAATGTGATGACAATGTCTATGGTGCCGTCATGTGTGTGGGCACTTTTACCTTTGGCCATGTTAAGCCTCCCGCATTAGATGAGTTTGTAAGAATTACAAAACATGAGGGTCTAATTTGCTTCACCATTAACGAAGCAATCTATACAGAGTACGGGTTTGATACGAAAATAGCCGAGTTAGAGAGAAAAGGTCAATGGACGCGGGTATCGTTTTTTAAATCAGATTATATCGCCAGCAAAGATGTTGGAGCTTGGCTTGGCTTGTATAAAGTCATCAAGGTATAACGTTAACCTCTTGTGTAAATACGCCACGAATCCTAGTTTAGTGACTCTTTTTGGCCGTAAAATAGGACTTCAGTAAAAACGATAGACCTAAGCCCAAGACTAAAACAACAATCGTTATTTTGTCACGATGCGGTGTTTCGGGAATCCATATTTGGTGTTTTTCAGCGTAATAGAGTGCGTACATCGATAGTATCCAAGGTCCTGCTGCAATCGCAGTTTTTATCCAATCTAATAGTCTACTTGTTGTCGTTGGAGTCATTATTAGAGGAGCCTCTCTTGTCTCGATGGAGCTTGATGCTATCATATAGGTAATGGATCTTCATCTTTCTCAGCAGGCTTAGAGATTCGGTGGTTAGGACTTTTTGAGTTTAGTTTTAATAAGAATGATTTTCTCAACAGGAAGTAATAATGACTCCAGATATAGCTTGGGCATGGCCATGGTGGTCAGCCATGGTCACCGTGAATATCATTAACCTAATTGTGTGTTTAACCATATTCCGTCGTATTACCCGCAGTGCCGGTGGTTTTTCAAAGATCACTGATCAATACCAAAAAAACATGCTCGTCATGGGATTGATATTCACCATGGTTGGAGCTTATCGCGCTGTATTTGTTTCCCGGTATTTATATCAATTCGCTTGGTTTGATGTACTGGCTAATAGCTCATTATTGATTCGATTCCTTGCTATTTTTGCAGAGCTCTCTTTCGCCGGTTTATTTACTTATGCCATGTTACGTTTCAGCAAAGACATGCCAAGCAAGAATCAAACGAACCTGGCACTAAACTTCATTGAAAGTAAGAGCCCGTACTTACTATTTGTTTGTATATTTACAGCACAATTTTTTGCAACTACCGCCACGATTAATAAAAATAATACACTGTTCGCCATTGAAGAAACACTCTGGACGGTCGGGTTTTTGTTGATATTGCCCCTTGCATTTATTCAGCTGGGTCGTGCACTAAGCGTTAAAGGTGAAGCTGAAAAACAGCGCATCAAAATGCTACTGAATTCCAGCACGGTGATTTTTGTATGGTGTATTGGCTATTGTAGTTATGGTATATTTTTTCACTTACCGATGGATTTCTTTAGTGATGCAGCTAACTCAACTATGGCGGTCACTACAGCTGTGCCAGTGACTCAAGCAGGATTGGCAGCCGTATGGGATGCATTCTTTATAGTCAATGAATCCAAAGAATTTGGTGACTGGGGCTTTGGGTTTTTATTCTGGCATTCTTCATACTTTAGTATATGCGTTTGGCTAGCTATATTTTTAATGCGCGCACCAAGAGCTGAAAAACAAGAAATGTTAAGAACGTGAGGAATCAATAGTTCTATCTAAAATTTCGCATATAACCTAACATTTTTGCTGACAGCCAAAAAATCGCTATGTGTTCACTGAGTTATATCCCTTGACCGCAAGCGTCACTGTTCTAACACTGTACAGGTTAGCTCTTAAGAAAAATAACAGGGATTACGAGGGTGAAGAATATTTGATAAAAATAAATTGGCTAGAGATGGGCGATATACTTCACGTTCCGAGCCGATTGTTTAGATTCTTAACCTGTAGGGACGGTGGTCGATTGACTGTTGTTATTGAGACACTCGGGAAAAGATGTCCTAACTTTTAATGGGCGCAACGATGAATATTGAATTAGCAAAGATATTTAAGCACAAAGCGATAAATGAGTGGGGGCTGGTGTTGGTATTCGCAGTACCCATGTGTATTTTCAATTATCTTGCTATGACTGATACTAATATTGACTCCCCAGAAGGTCTATCACATATGATCGGTTATTCTGTGCGGTGGGCGGTTCCTTTTATTTACTTAGTGGTAGCAGCCTCATCAGTCAAAATCCTTTTTCCTGGCGTCTTTTCGGCCTGGTGGATGCGTAACCGAAAATATATCGGCTTGGTGTTTGCCGTTGGAATGGCTTGGCAGGCGGCGTTTATATTTATGCTGTCGACATTTCATCGAGATTATTATTTTTCTGACGTTTACTACTTTAGAGATGAAGTCGAAGGCAGTGTAGGCTATATTTTTTTGGTGGCTATGGTCATTACATCGTTTCAGTTTGCAAGAAAAAGGGTCAACCACGCGCAGTGGAAGTTGATCCAAAAGGGCGGCATCTATTTTCTGTGGGCATATCCCTTTAGTGTGTATTGGTGGAATTTATTTTATTACCCTTATGTTGACGGTTACTCAAATCCGGAACTGCATGATTACCTGTTTTACTGGGCTGGCTTTTTAGCCTTTGCCATGAGAATTTTCGCTTGGGGTAAATTGCGCAATAAAGCGCTGTCAAAAAGTGATGTGAATGGATCGCCCTCAACGCTAGCATTATTTGTAGGTGCCGGACTGATCTTTGTCGGCCTTATTGGCGCCGCCACAGGAAAATACTGGTTCGATGGAGTGTCTTCGCTGGTATCTTCCCCTGCATGGTCAGCAGAGATGGCGTTATGGCTACCATTTTGGCCCTTAGAGCCTTTTATGCCTCTTATCGTGATGGGTGCAGGTGTTTATCTGGCAACAAAGGGAAGAGCCCTGAGAGGCGTTGGCGTAGTCACTAGATGATCCATAGTGTGCTTGGCTCCTGCGGCGTTATACCTCAGATTTAAGCGAGGCCAACCAACTAAGTACATCTTGATAAACGTCCTCTCGATTAGTTTCGTTGAGCGTTTCATGCCGGGCTTCAGGGTATAGAAGCATTTCGACTTTGCGTACTCCCGATTCTTGCAATATTTTTTCCAACGCCATAACCCCCATACCCGCTTTGCCCACAGGATCTAGCGACCCAGAAAACAAATAGATAGGCACTTTTTTATCCATTTTCGCCATCGATTCAGGCTTTGAAAGTTCTCCCATACCCGTTAAAAAGTCGCACCAGGACTGAGTTGTGAGTGGTCCACCGCAGAGTGGATCATCGAGGTACTGATCAACCCTTGAATGATCTCTAGAAAGCCAGTCACTCGGCGTACGAGCAGGCTTGAATGCATTGTTGAAGGCACCGAATGACATTTTCTCTAGGATCGTACTCGGCTTTTGGCCGCCGACACGCCATCGCTCGATACGAGCTGCAAAAGTGGCTATTTTCCATGTTGCTGGCGGCTCATAGTTGGAACCGGATAATATTAGCCCGCACAATTTGTGATCAGTAATGTCTTTTAATTGTTGTCCATATCTTTGGCAGAAGTGAGTGGCCATGAATGAGCCCATGCTATGGCCCATTAATATAAGCGGTAAGCTATGGTGCTCTCTGATATGGTTAATGAACTGCCACTGGTCGTCAAGCATCTGATTCCAGCCATCTGAGTCAGCAATATGGTAGCTATTTTTCATGGCTTTGCCCGTCTCTCCATGACCGCGATGATCGTCGGCAGTGACCATAATACCTTGAGTATTTAGGAATTCAGCGAATTCAGCGTAACGAATGGCATGTTCCGACATGCCATGCATGATATGCAGCCATGCGACGGGATGTTCTGGGATCCATTGGCAATAGTGGAGATCGCCCGGTTCGCCGCTTGAGAAAGGAAGTTTCTTTCGTTCAACATCACTCATGGTTTTATGTTCCTTAACCTCTTAATCACTTAATCACTCTCAGTATCAACTGGTTTTTAACTGCCTAATGATACATTAAGCTTAGCATAGCCTATCAACATTAGCGGATGACTGTGCTATCTTTACTTGGCCAATGCTGTGCTCTTTGACTATGACTCATTTCTTTTGGTACTTTTTATGAATATCGTTTTAAGCGGAATTTTTTGTTCACTCGCAATCTTGCTGTTCTTTAAAACATTGCTAGTGTCTGTTGCCAATCGACTGCTTAGACTGAAATCTTTAAAAATTTATGTTGCCACAAACATCATCCTTGGATTAATACTGGCCAGTTATGCGATTAGTACCATAGATTGGTTTTATTACACTGGCAGATTGACGTTGTTTGTCGTTGCCGTTTTGGCCGTTGCTGAAGGGCTGTCGATTGTTGTTTCTGGCGATGAAAAATACAAAAGCATACTTCGCTTTTGTCTCCAACGATACTGGCTTATTGCGATTCCAAGTATGCTTTTGTTGTTGCTGCTGGCTTTGTTTTTATTGTCACGGTCCTTTGTTGGGCCGATGCCTGAAGTCGCAGACTGTCAGTCTGGTAAGGCGCTTTCGGTTTCATGTAATACCTTAAATCCGGAAGATCTGGTGCTTACTCCCGACAAAAAATTCATTATGGTTTCAGAGTTTGGCGGTATCGAGCCGTTAAGTAGGCCAAAAGCTGGGCAGTTGATTCTTTTAGAGGTTGAGTCCAAGGCTCGTTTGCCAGTGAGCATAAGCTTTGCCGAAAATACCTGGGGCGATAAACAGTGTAGGCGTTCAGAAGATCAGCCTATGGGGCCGCATGGGATTGACCTAGTACAGCGCGATGATGGGCGATTTCAGCTGGCGGTAGTAAGCCATATACCGCATGAATCAGTAGAGATGTTTGAGTTATCTAAGGGGTCAGATCAAGAGACCTGGATGTTCACATGGCGCGGCTGTGTGCTTGCACCCAAAGTGAATCACATAAACGATGTAAGTTTAGCCTCTGATGGAAGCTTTTATGTGTCTCATATGGCGCCCCATGGCTTTTCAGTGGCAGACTTTTTGGTGACTACAATTACCAGAGGAAATACCGGATATGTCCTTCGTTGGGACAGTGTCACCGGCTTTAGCGAAGTTCCAGGGAGTGAAGGAGGCCAGCCTAACGGTGTAGTGTTCGACGAGTCTAACGCTACTTTATACGTGGCATTTAATCTATCAGACAGGATTGTGGCAATAGATTTGACAGAGGGCCGTGTTTCACGAAGTTATTCCTTAGATGCACCAGACAATCTTGTGCTAAACGACGGTAGCATTTGGGTGACCAGTCTAGAGCATCAGATACTTGATCCAATGCGGTGCTTAGAGACGGGTCCATGTGCGCTGCCGTTTTCGGTCACTCAGCTTGACGCGAGCAGCTTTGATGTGCAGCGCCAGTGGACGTTTAGAGGGGAGCCGTTTGGACTACCAACGGTTGCGTTACCTTTTGATCTCGATAGCGGCGCACAGCAAGTTATGCTGGGGTCCTTTAGGTCAGACAGAATTGCTTTTTTTAATGTGGATACTGAATAGTTTTATTACAAAAAAAGAGCGACTCATCAGAGCCGCCCTTTTTAATACAGATAAGGTTCCGTTCGGATTAAAACCCTTTGCGCAGCGTCAATCCATAAGTACGTGGTGCATTTGGATAGCCAGAGAAGCTTCCTGGCGCTGCAGTTGTTGGAAAGGCAGTGATTAGAGATTCATGGTCCGTCAGGTTACGACCCCAAAGAATTAGACTCCAATCATTAGCGTCTGAAGCAATGCCTACACTCGCATTAAAGTTATCGGTACTGCGTGCCGCGATTGAAAGCGGAATTAAATCTGCAACCTTGACTTCATCTTCATAGACATATTCAAGTCTGACAAAGCCATTGATTGAAGAAGAAATATCAAACGAGTAGACCGCATTAGCATTGGCACTTAACTCGTGGACACCTGTAGGTGTTAGGCCTGAAAGATCCGTAAAACTTTGTCCTGCTGGGCACTGATAAGCTGCTCCTGCAAGACCAGTTGTATCGCACGCACCTTTTAAAAATTCATTATAGACAGGGTCTAGTGCTATTACCGACAACCGCAATACAAGATCCTCCGAGGCAGCAAACATGCTATCAAACTCGATACCTTTATGAGTTTGTTCGCCAGCGTTCACAAGGTTGAAGCCGGTTCCGGTAAAGGCATTAGACTGAAAACCTTTGATTGATTGATCAAACAAAGCGATGTTGACATAACCGTTATCAAAGGACTTCTTTATCCCCAACTCTATTGAAGTTGCCTCTTCAGGGTCTGCCGAACGCAGGTTGCGAGCATCGACAGTCAAGCTTACAGAAGTTGCCTTAAAGCCTGTTGAGTGACTAACATAAAACGTAGTGTCTTCATTTGCAGAATAAGCAAGACGCAGGGTATGAGTTAGATCATCTGAGTCAAACTCACCTGATTCATCAGCATTAGGATAGTTGGTGAAGGGTTTGAAGAACTGCAAACCTGTTAAGGCACCAAGGCCAACTGCTTCGAAAGGAAGAGCCGCGAATGCATCGACCACTCGAACATCAGAGACAACATCTTTTTTATCATCAGTGTAGTTAAGACCAAATGTCGCTACTAACTTGTCAGAAAGATCATAGTCAACTTGACCAAAGAACGAGCTTGATTTGTTGTTCATTGTATAAGCTTCATGCGGCAGCCCGGTACCTGGTAGGTAAAAAACCTCGGAACAGGCTACACCGTTAACGAAACAAACGCCGAAGGCTGCGCCAACGTAGTTAACGCCGGATCCGCCTACTGGTCCGAGAACCGCATCAGCGGCAGGCCCAAGAGCTGCAGCTAGTCCTGCAGTCACAAGAGTGTCAGCAAATGGGTAAATCTGTGTGCCAAAGGTAACATTTCTAAAGTGATCAACATCCAGCTCTGCATAGTAACCACCGACCATCCACTGCATCGGGCCATCACCACTTGAGGTCAAACGAACTTCCTGGCTAAAGGAATCAAATTCTTGATCTCCCCGATTTTCAGCTACTAAATCGGCGCCTGAGAAATCAGCATCAAAAGTAGTCTCAGAGGTTTGATTTCGTTTAGCTGTAATCGAGGTTAATATTGCAAATTCAAGATCCCAGTCAACTTGTACCGATAACCCTTTACCGGTTAGCTCGTTACGGGGGCGCTTAGTGCCATCGGCACTATCATTCTGATAGGACTCTCTGGCAAAGGGGTCGATAGCAGCATACCCATACCCATTTGCGATAGCTAGACCAGCAGTTATTTGAGACGTGAACCCATCAACAAGAGATGATGCGACACAGCACTCTTCATCCATTGAATTGTAATCGGCGATAATGCGGACTGTTAAATCATCAGACGGCTCAAGCAATAATTGGGCGCGGATTGCGGAGCGATCACGACCATTTAAACTGCTGCCATCTGTTAAATTAGTGGCATACCCGTCAGCTTGGTTACTGCTAGCTGATAATCTAAATGATGCGGTATCAGTTAGAGCATTGGTAACGGTTCCTTTGAGAATAGTTTGACCATAGCTGCCAACGGTTGCTCCTAGACTGCCGCCAAACTCTTGTTCTGGTAGTTTGGTCGTCATGCTGATCACACCAGCTGACGCATTCTTACCAAACAGTGTTGACTGAGGGCCGCCGAGTACTTCTACACGTTCGATGGTTGGTAAATCAGCCATAGCACCGGCAGAACGAGTGCGGGCAACACCATCAATATAAACGCCAACCGCAGGCTCAATACCCGGATTGTTCGCGCCATTTCCAAAGCCACGAATGACAAAGTTAGTCTGTGATGTTTTCTGTAGCTGACTTACGCGTAATGTAGGAACAGCGGACTGTAAATCGATTAAGTCGACAATAGCAGACTGTTCGATTTGTTCGCCAGTAGTCACTGTGACTGAAACTGGAATATCTTGCAGAGTTTGTTCGCGTTTGTTGGCTGTTACGATGATTTCATCGATCTGTGCCTGGGCTACGCCGCTTAAAAGCAGAGCGCCTGACGCAATCAGAATTGTCTTTCGCCGAAAATTAAATATATTCATTGATTTCCCTCGAGGCTGTTGATTAAGAAGCTCCCCGTTAAAATTTATTGGGGAGTTGATGGTTCAATTTTTCCGAGAGGATTATCCTATAAAATACAAAAATGTATAGTAATTTCGTATGAATTAATGATTTATAAGTATTGGGGAAATTAGTGCTGATTAACTAGTTATTTCTCAAGACGCAATGAAAATAAGGTTTGAAGAGCAATAGTATTTTGCCTTGTTGAATTAAGTTAAATATGACAGCGCAATAACCTATTTTTTTATATGATAAAGAATAGGTTAGCGCTGTGCGTTATTTGATCAATCTATAAAATATTACTGTTGGTATTTGATGAGTAATTTATCTCTTTTTCTTGGGCATATATTTACCTTAGACAAATCACCTTGGATATGGGGTAACGCCAATACCCGCTTATCCATAACCCTGAACCATAGCCAAGGAACATAGGACAATAGGTACATTCCAAAATAGCCGTTGGGTAATTCTGGAATATTGTCGAAGTTACGCAGACTTTGGTAGCGCCTAGCGGGGTAGGCGTGATGGTCCGAGTGTCTTTCTAGATGAAACAGGACTACATTGCTAACAATATAGTTGGCATTCCATGAGTGATGCGGTTTACAGCGCTCATAGTTACCATTGGACTTCTTGTCGCGTAGCAAACCGTAGTGCTCAATATAGTTAGCTAAGGTTAACTGTGACCAGGCCCAAAAGTTATGCATGATTAAAAAGGGCACTAGTACCCATCCGAAGTATGCGATTAGAGAACCTTGAAAAAGCGCGCTCAAGGCATACGAATGTAATATTTCATTATGGAGGCTTATAAAAGACTTCCCATCTTTAGCCAGTCTCTCGCGTTCTAACTGCCATCCGCGAACAAACGTTCCAGATATTTCTCTTACAGCAAAGGCATATAGCGATTCCCCTAAGCGTGAACTAGCCGGATCTTCTGGCGTTGAAACCAAGCTGTGATGACCACGATTGTGTTCCACTGAAAAATGGCCATAGGCGGGCACTGCTAGCACGATTTTGGCTAACCATTTTTCTAATGTCGTATTTTTATGCCCCAACTCATGTGCGGTATTAATACCAATGCCGCTGTAGCTTCCCGCAACGAGAGCAACCACCAATATAGTCATAACACTCAATTCATAGGTTCCTACTAACCAAGCAAACGCAAACAACACAATAAAGTGCATGGGTACTGTGAGATAAGTGAGTATTCTGTAGTATCGATCCTCCTCGAGTTGAGGGACTAGCTCCTCAGGGGGATTATTGGTATCTGTACCAACCAGCCAATCCAGCAAAGGAACAACGATATAGCTCATCCCAAGAGGAATCGCTAAGACTGCTTGGATACCTGTTTGTGTAAAAAGGTAAATAGCGCCCAATGGCATGAGTGGCCATAACATCGACATAAGCCATAGGTATCTCTTTTTGTCGGTGTAGGTTATTTCCCCTTTTGAGGGATGATTTAAGGAGTAAGTTGCCATAGTCAGATCTCTTCTTAGTCGTTATTTATATACCACGTTAATTAGATGGCCTTCGCAACGAGTAAATCGTGGGAGCCGAAAATAGAAGCGTTACGCTTTAACGGCTGCCCATTTTACATTACGAGTATAACCTCTAAAGCTATTGTAGGACTTTTGAGAAGATGCTAGGATTCTATTACGGTCAAGATAGGACTCTTTAATAGTCAAAAAGGGGTTCTTTTTCGGTCTTTAACGCTCATTCTCAGGCAGATTTTGGACTTAATTATGAATTCATTAGCTCTCCCAGCGTTCTTTAGTCTGTTGTCACCGCACGGCATTACTGAGGCTGAAGTACTTGTTAAATCGGGAATCGATCTCTCTGACTTATCCCAGCCAATTAATTTGAGTGCCGATCAACTAAATGTTATCTGTGCCAATGCTCTCAGGCTGACTGGTGATAAAGAGCTGGGTATGAAGCTGGGTATGCATTTGGACTTAGTGTCACTCGGTATCTTTGGCTATGCGCTAATGACCAGTGAGACTCTAGCCGATGCAGTTAATTTGTTGTTGCGATACAACCAGGTATTTTGGCCAAGCATAACTATTAATTTAGAATCTCAAGGGAGTAGTGTTGATTTAACGGCCAGAGGTCCTCATTTGCCAACCTACCTTGAACGTTTTTATTTGGACACATTTTTTGCCGCGGTAGCAACTAACCTCCGTATCTTAACCGGCATTGAACGTGTGCCCTTCAGGCTCAAACTTGATTACGGTTCAGTAGTAGATAAAAGTAATTACTACGCTGTGTTCGGCCCGTCGGTAGAATTTAAAGCTGATCGCAGTGTCATGACTTTTGATGAGCAGACGCTATTAACGCCGATCTCGAGTTCTAACCCATTCGCCCAAGATATTTTTCAGCGAGAATGTGACCGGATAATAGCATCGGACAACCATCTTGGATTGGTCAGTGAACGCGTAAAACAGATACTTATTGGCGCAAACTTAGACTTTCCGTCGACAGCTGAAGTCGCCAATAAACTTCATATGAGTGAAAGTACGTTGCAGCGACGTCTCGCAAAAGAGGGCTGTAAATTTCAGCAGCTTCTCGATCAAGTGAGGTATCGACTTGCAATGGAGTACTTGCAAGGGACTCATTTGCCGGTCACTGAGGTAGCTTTGCTACTGGGTTACAGCAGTGCAGCGAACTTCCGACGCTCGTTTAAACGTTGGAGCGGCGTTACACCAGCTGATATCCGGCAGATACCTTAGGGGTTTATTGTTCAGGAATCCGACGATCGTGTTAGTTAGATACAGAGTTGATGATAGGTGTTAAAAAGTCTGCATCGCTCCAATCTAAGGGTGGTAACGTGGCATGGTAATTACTCTCTGATCGGATAGTGCCAGTTCCTACTTTTTCGTAGCTACTGTTGCGAACAATAACCAGGTCATACTGAGGGTACACATAAATATTATTTTGGTGCAATCCAGCGGAGTAAAAATAGCCATAAGACGGCTCAACCCACCATTGTAAGGCATAGTAAGGATTGTCTGTTCCTTGAGGCACAGTTGTTGATTCTGTGACCCAAGTCTGACTGACAACTTGGTCGTCGAGCCATTTACCGCCGCGGGCGTAAAGAAGACCAAAACGAGCGAAATCCCTGGTGGTTGCGTCAATGCAACAATAGGTCATGGCATGGCTCAATTCGTCTGTCCACCACTCTCCATTCATACCAATTTTTGAAAACAGATGCATATCAGCGTAATCAAGCACATTGTGTCCAGTTGCAGTCTCTAGAATGCCGGCAAGCAGCATGGAGTCAGTGTTTTGATAGGCCCAATTATTCGTTCTGGGCGTTGTCTCTGGTGTTCTATTGAGGGCGTATGCCAATTGATCCCCGTTGTCTCCGCCAGAAGTGTAAATGTTGGCATCACCATCGGTAGCTTCAGCCAGGCCAGTGCGCATCTCTAAAATGGCTCTGACGCTAATCTCTGATTTGTCTGTATTCACCCAGGGCGCGAGATAATTTTCGGCAGGGACATCAATCGAATCGATATAGCCTTGATCTATGGCTATGCCTATAAGAGCACTGGCAAAAGATTTTCCCGTAGACCAGCTCGTCGCTAAACTTTCTTTGGATTCTCCACTGGCATAGCGTTCCCCCACAATTACCCCGTGCCGAACAATCACCACCCCTTGTGTATTACGTGCGCCACTAAAAGCATAATCTAATGCTTGATTAATACCAGATTCGGCCATGTTGACACTTTCCGGAGATTGAGTTTCCCAAGTGAGGCCGGGATAGGTATTTTCATCAGCGGTGCTAGTGGACGCCGTGTCAGGCGCGTTTGAAGCTACTGCTGTCGAAGGACTCGAATCTCCTCCGCCACCGCATGAGGATAAGAGTAGGGCGAATAAGACCAAATAGTAATATTTCATAATTCCCCGTCTAAGTAGCAAAATGGTTGATTTATCGTGTTGGTGGTTAGATGTCGAGTGTATTCAACGCTAAGATCGATGTGCTGATTGTCCGGCTAATGATACGAAACGTGAAGATCACCGTATGACATGCATACCATAACAAAGATACAAAATTGAGTGCAATCGAAACCACCATTTAATGTTCACGAGCTGTCTCGTATTGTCGAGATGGCATGGGAAGACAGAACGCCTTTTGACGCCATTGAACTCAGCTTTGGGGTCAATGAATCTGCTGTGATTAACATTATGAGATCGCAGATGAAGCCGCGCTCCTTTCGGTTGTGGCGAAAGAGAGTGACTAGTAGAAAAACCAAACACATTGCGTTGCGTTCTGCTGACGTCAGCCGCGGCTATTGCCCGACACAGTACAAACAAAGGTAAGTGAGCCCCTCATGAGAATATTAACCGGATTAGTGGGTCTAAGAACATTTTTGATTCTTTGCGCAGGCAGCGTTTTTGGCGATGCTATGGAGAGAGATATTATGATAGACAACTTCGATGCTGACTCGATGGTACGCTGGAGCTATGTCAGTGATCAGGTGATGGGTGGGGTATCTGAGGGTTCCGCTACAATGGTCACAGACAGGGATAATGGTGATAGTTATGCGCACATGGTTGGATCAGTAAGCACCGCTAACAATGGTGGATTTATCCAGTTGCGGACGAGCCTTTCAGCCGGCGTAGATAAAAATGCAGCCGGTGTGTATATCAAAGCACGAGGTAATGGGCAAAAGTACTATATTCACCTGCGAACCAGGGGAACCATGTTGCCTTGGCAATATTATCAAGGTACGTTTGACGTTAGTGACCAATGGCAAGTCATACGGCTACCATTAGAGGCTTTTAAAGCTTCCGGGTCTTGGATAAGAAAGTCGGCTCTGCCTAAGTCTATTCGAAGTATTGGTATTGTTGCATACGGGCGCAATCATCAAGCGGACATTCAAATAAGTGAAATTGGCTTTTATGAGTAGAAATTGGCTCTATAGGTACTCGACCATTTCCAGTAACGGTTTATTGAGGTCGGTCAGCGAAAAGAGCTAGCTGTTGTTCGGTAGCCTGTTTTTGATACTTTCTTTTCCATTCAGGGAAAGGCATTCCATACACGAGCTCGCGTGCTTTTTCATAGTCAATGTCAGTGCTATTTGCCTCCGCTGCAGTAACATACCATTTGCTCAGGCAATTACGACAAAAATTAGCCAAATTCATTAAATCTATATTTTGTACATCTTTGTTGTCATCAAGATGCTTTAAAAGTCGACGAAATACTGCCGCTTCAATCTCAGTCTGGGCGTTTTTATCCATAATTCATTGGGTCCGTGGAAATGTTGTTCGTCTACGCAGTTTAACTCAATATGATGTATTTGAAGAGTGTTAATGCGCAGTCTGTATGCGCTATTATTTGGTATAAGTTATAACGTTTTGTCTGAACGGTGTGGATGCAAAATTGGTGTTTTATGATATTCTTGCCGCCAGATATAGTTAATCTTAATGCCACTAAAAAGTGCGCTTCGCTTACTAAATGACGGAGACCTATGACAATTAATACATCGCTTCTATCGCTAATTGGCAATACGCCAATGCTCAAAATTAATGCGTTTGACACAGGTGTTTGCGAACTGTTTGTTAAACTCGAATCACATAATCCTGGGGGGTCAATTAAAGATCGAGTCGGATTAGCCATTATTGAGGCCGCTGAATCATCGGGTGAGCTAAGGCCGGGTGGAACTATTATTGAAGCGACTGCAGGTAATACAGGCATTGGTCTGGCATTAGTTGCGGCCATTAAAGGGTATAAAATTATTTTGGTGATACCCGATAAAATGAGTCGAGAAAAAATTCTCCACTTGGAAGGCTTAGGGGCGCAAATTGTTTTAACACGCTCAGATGTTCCAGAGGGACACCCGGAATATTATCAAGACTTGGCTCGAAAAATTGTTGCCGAAACACCCGGTAGTTTTCTTGCCAATCAGTTCTCTAATCCTGCCAATCCAATGATTCACAGAACTACCACCGGCCCTGAAATATGGGACCAGATGGGGGGCAAGTTAGATGCAGTGGTCGCAGGTGTTGGGTCCGGTGGCACCATAACGGGTATGGCGGAATTCTTTAAAGAGAAAGATCCAAAGGTTCAGATGGTTGTGGCCGATCCTGAGGGGTCTATTGTTGCTGATGCAGTACTCAAGGGGTCGTTCTCTTATGAGGGTGGTTCTTGGCTAGTTGAGGGGGTGGGTGAAGATTTCATACCCGATAACTTAAATGTTGCCTTGTTGCATGATGCAGAAGTGGTAAGTGACAAGGAAGCCTTTCAAACACTCCAAGTACTCATTAAAGAGGAAGGGATTTTGGGAGGCTCTTCTACGGGTACCTTAGTCGCAGGAGCGGTAAAGTGGTGCCAAAAGCAGACCACACCCAAGCGAGTGGTTACCTTTATTTGTGATACAGGTAACAAGTATCTCTCCAAAGCATTCAATAAATCATGGTTGCTAGACAACCAGCTAATGGACAAGACTTCAGCGGGGGATTTAACGGATTTGGTTAACTGCCGTGCTGATAACGGAGATATGATCAGTGTGACGCCAACTGACACACTGATGACAGCCTACAAACGGATGCGTTCCTCTGATATTTCACAGATTCCAGTCATCGATGAGGGCGAGCTTGTTGGTGTTTTGGATGAAGAAGATCTGCTCTTCAATGTGAGTAAGAGTAAAGAAGCCTTTGGGCGAACGGTCAAAGATTTCATGGTCACTGATCTGGATATTCTACCCGCCGATGCATCAGAGGAAGCATTAATGAAGATTTTGACCCAGGGGAAGGTGGCCATTATCTACAAGAGTAATTGTTTTATTGGATTCGTTACCAAGGTAGACCTGATCAACCATTACAGAACTAAGATTAGCCAACACTAACCAGGAATAAATATCACTATGAACGACAGTAATAATCCGCAGGGATTTGAAACCAAAGCTATTCACGCTGGACAACAACCTGATCCAACGACTGGCGCGATTATGACGCCAATCTATGCTAGCTCGACATATGTTCAGCAAAGCCCTGGCGTTCATAAAGGTTACGAATATTCTAGGAGTCATAACCCTACTAGAAAAGCATTAGAAGATTGTATTGCGGCGTTAGAGAATGGCTCGGCGGGATATGCTTTTGCATCTGGCATGGCTGCGACAGCAACGGTCCTAGAGATACTTGATTCAGGTGATCATGTGATTGCTATGGATGATCTTTATGGAGGTACTTACCGCTTATTTGAAAATGTTAGAAAACGCTCGGCAGGTCTCGACTTTACCTTCGCTAACTTGAGTGATTTGGATAATCTTGAATCAGCACTTCAAGAAAACACAAAAATGATTTGGGTAGAGTCACCGACTAATCCGTTGCTCAAATTAGTGGATCTGCAGGCCGTTGCTGTTTTTGCTAAAAAACATAATCTCATTGCAGTTTGTGATAATACCTTCTGTTCACCCTACGTTCAAAAACCGCTTGATTTTGGCTTTGACCTGGTCGTGCATTCAGCGACTAAGTATTTGAATGGCCATTCTGATGTTGTTGGTGGCGTTGTGGTGTGTGCGCAGGAAAGACAAGATCTTGTCGACCAGATGTTTTATCTGTCTAACGCGATTGGTTCAATTATGAGTCCATTTGATAGCTTTTTGGTACTGAGAAGCTTGAAGACTTTAGCTGTAAGAATGGAACGACACTGTGACAGCGCGATGCAGGTGGCAAGATATTTAGAGCAGCATGAGGCGATTGATCGAGTCTATTATCCGGGTCTTGAAAGTCATCCACAGCACGACCTTGCTAAGCGTCAGATGAATGGTTTTGGAGGTATGATAAGTGTGGTCCTCAAGGGCGGTTTGGCCAGTGCGACAAAATTTCTTGAGAGCACCGAGCTGTTTGCATTGGCAGAAAGTTTAGGCGGCGTTGAAAGCTTAATTGAGCATCCAGCGATTATGACTCACGCATCTGTCCCCGAGGCTATAAGGAATGAGATTGGCATTGTTGACGGCCTTGTCAGGCTTTCTGTAGGGATGGAAACCCTAGAAGACCTTCTTAATGATATAGAAAGGTCTTTGACCAACGACGGATAACATTCTTATTGCACTATGCCGCTTTACTCGTGGGCGGCTTCTGCTGAATCGATGAAACCCTGGGCCTCAGAGACTCCGCCAGCATTAGTAACGTCGCTGTAGCCTAGTTGGTCTAATATTTCCTTAGCTTTTCCTGAGCGATTGCCAGTGCGACAGTAAACATAAATAGTCTCGTCTTTGCTGGACGTAATGCCGGCTATTCTTTCACCAATTTCCTGCCATTCGATATGTTTGGCATTGGGCAAATGTCCTTCATTCCATTCTGCGGGTGTTCTTACATCTATAATCAACGGTTTATTTCCTTGTTCGGCTGCCAGCGGTGGCATAAAAATTAGAAGAATTAGGGATAACACTAGCGGCTTCAAAATCTCTCCTTTAATAGCTAATTGGACCGCTATCTTAGCGTCGTTTATTACGTTTTAGAAACTTTAATCAGAGTTTTATCCGTCGTTAAGAGATTTATAGTAAGGTTGCTAGCTAGTGAGATCTGACGAATAACAACAATGAGGGTAGGTAATGTTTACTTCACTTTTTAAGTTTTGCACTGTTGCTGCGGTCTTGGCAGTATCAATCCCTTCGTATAGCGCGGACAAAAATATGCCGTTTGGGGAAAAAGCATTTGAAATCTACAAAACGGCGGTTGAAATGAGAACGGCTGAAGGCCATTACCAAGTGCCTAAACTGGCAAAATACTTGGCCTCGGAATTTGAAAAGGGTGGATTTTCAAAAGATGATATTCATGTTTTGGAAGTCGGTGATACGGCAGCTCTTGTGGTGCGTTATCGTGGCGATGGTTCGCTCGGTAAAAAGCCAATCAGTATTTCTGCACATATGGATGTCGTCGACGCTCTGCGTGAGGATTGGGAGCGTGACCCTTACACGCTGGTTGAAGAAAATGGTTACTACTTTGGGCGTGGCACAGTTGATGACAAGCTGGGCATGACCGCCGTCACGGCGGGATTTTTACGATTAAAAGCAGAAGGGTGGGTGCCGGGTCGTGATTTGATTATTGCCTTTTCTGGAGACGAAGAGACCAGCATGGCAAGTACTAAAGCGCTGGTGAATGAATATCGTCATTTGACTGATAGTGAATTCGTGCTTAACGCTGATGCCGGCGGCGCGACCATTCCTGAGGCTGGAGGTCGTCCGGCTAGTTTCGGTATGCAGGCAGCGGAAAAAACCTATGTGACCTGGGATATGACCATTCGTAATCCCGGTGGCCATAGTAGTCGTCCTAGGAAAGATAATGCTATTTATGAGTTAGCAAACGCATTGACACGTATCAAGGATTATACCTTTCCAGTCAGTTATAACGATCTGACTTTAGCCTATTTCAAAGGTACTGGGGCTAGAACTCAAGGAGACCTAGGTAAGGCAATGCGCCGTTTTGCTAGTAACCCAAAGGACATAGCATCAATAAAACTACTTCGAGCTAACAGCACTTATGTTGGCACTCTCGGAACGACTTGTGTGGTGACAATGTTGCGGGCGGGACATGCGGAAAATGCGCTGCCCCAATCTGCTACGGCCACAGTAAATTGCCGGATATTCCCAGGTGCCGGAGTCGACAACACATTGAATCGCTTAAAAAGTGTGGTTAGCAACGATAGTATTGAATTCATTCTCTTAGATCAGCCCACTGAAACTGACGCATCGCCGTTGCGGGCAGATGTGATATCTGCGTTACAGAAGGCGATTGATATTAAGCACCCGGCATTAGAGATTATACCTAGCATGTCATCAGGTGGCACTGACGGTATGCACTTTAGAGCCGCTGGAATCCCAAGTTATGGGGTTAACGGTAGCTATGGGAAAAACAGTGATAGTTTTTCACATGGGCTTAACGAGCGCGTTTTAGTTGAAAGCTTCTACGATAACGTTGCGCATTGGTACGTTCTGTTAAAGGCTATTGCCAGCAAGCAATAGGCGGTGTCTTTAGCCTGCAGGTGAGGACTATCATCCATGGCTGCGATACAAATAGCGATCTGTAAAAATAGTAACTACTCTTTAGTTTTAGTCGTCTACACTCAATGTAAAACGCAAATAAAATTAATAACTTGAGGGTGAGATTCATGAAGAAATTACTATTACTTCCATTAGGCATGATTTTTCTGGGTGGTTGCGTATCAAACTCTGCGGTCAGAGCGGTTCAGCCGGCAGATTACAATATGAGCTGTGATTCGCTAAAATATGAATTGGCTGATCTTGGTGCAAAATTTGAAGAAGCAAAAGATGATTCTGGTTTTACAGGAAAGAATGTTGGAATGGCCTTACTTTTTTGGCCCGGAATCCTCGTTAATGAATCAAGATCTGGGAAAAATCAGAGTTCGATAGATAATAGAATTTCTCATTTGAGTATTCTTTATAACGAAAAGTGCGGTGATAAGAAAGACTAAGCCAATTTAGGCTTAAATTGTCCGCTTTAATGCTCGCTTTCTTGACGAGCAGGGGCATCAGACGCTTCGAAACAAGTGGGTAATTAAGAGCAGTCGAAGTCTAAAAGCGATAGCTTTTCGCATACGCTTAATGAGCGTGTGTTAGTTGAAAGCTTCTACGATAACGTTGCGCATTGGTACGTTCTGCCAAAGGCTATTGCCAGCAGGCAATAGGCGGTGTAGCGAGCGTCAATCTATGACTATTTTAGATTCATAAAAAACCCTCGGTTACGTCCGAGGGTTTAAACATCATAGCGTGATTTAGGGTTTAATCCTCAAAGTCTGAGGCTTGTGTCTTATGAACACCGCCATAGCTTGCCGGAGAGTAATGACCACTTTTTAGAACCCAGTTCCCATCTTCTTTTACCCAGTTCATAGTGACTCGTGTTCTGTAATCATTCATCTTTTCTTTAGAGCCTACCATTCCCTCTGAATAGAATCGGACATGCACTACTCCGTCTGCGATCAAAGTAGCCTCAGGATAATAGTACTGAGTTAAGGCTTCGCCACTTTTTTTCCAATCGTCGACAGATTGTTGGTTGAGTGGTTTATGAAAACTCCCATCAGAATTTGTATCCAGGGTCCCACTTTTGCTAGACATGGCGACAACTGTCTTAAAATCTCGACTATTTCTAGCGTCCATATAGGCCGACAAAGCTTTTAAAACCTCTGATTCACTCGAGTTTTCATGGTGGCCAGCAAACGAAAATGTACTGAAGCTAATCAATAATGCAGTAATTGTTAATTTTTTCATACGTGACTCCTGTTGGTTAAAAGCATGATACTGTTGCAATGTTGCAAACGTGCATAGACTACATGATTACAGATGCGCTGTGCAACTTAGACTTGGGATGCCCATAGAGATCTAGCACTGATTTGACTGGATGAGGTATTTGGTTATGATTAGTTGATCAATTGGATAAGGAGCATAGATCATGGAGCCAAATTTTCATGCTCTACAATTAATTGCAGAGATAGCAATAGGTATAGTTGGGTTTTCAGCCATATTAATTGCATTAAGTCGAAGTTCTGACGTGTTCAGTGGTCCTGATAACTTTCGTGTTCGGCTTTTAACTTATTCAGCGTTTGGTGCAATGTTTGGGGGTCTTCTACCGTTTGGCATCTTTAATATTAACGATGCGGACTTATCTTGGAAGATCATTTGTTGGTCTATATGCCTCTACTCAGTCATGGGTTTACTGATATTTCCCAAAAGAATGCTATTGCTGAGGGCCCAAGGGTATGAGCATATTTTTCCTATTAAACTTTTTATACTCCAAACGGGACTTCTCGCGACTATTTTTATAGCCTCCGGTCTTATGATTGTCGGATACTTACAGGCTCTTACAAATATCTATGTTGGCTGTTTAATTTTGTTTTTAGTTCAAAGCACGTTAGCATTTATAAGGACAATGTTTGTTCGTGTGGACTAATTACTTGGGCATATCCAGTTGATCTAGCTCCGATTTGGCTGCTTGGGGTATTTGGTTATGACTATGTCATCAATACAGGAAGTTACTCATGAAACGATTACTTTTGTTAATCCTCTTAGCCTTCTCCATGCCCACTTTGGCTAATGACACTACTTTTGATTGGTCTGGTCTTGAGAGAAGTAAGATAAGCCTTGAAGCACCTTTACTGATAGTGAAAGGCTCCTTAGGCTTCCTAGGTTGCGGTTACATCAACACTGATTCCTGTATTGATGAAGCCTGTGCCATAGTATCTGGAGTTAATACTCATGATGATATGCTCAAAGCATCAGTAAAGGCTGTATCTAAGGATGCTACTGAACTTGGCATTAAGGTTGGCATGACAGGTGCTGAAGCTATGGAGTTGTTGAGATAGAGGTTAACTAACAAGGAATATCTTAGTAGTTACTACAATCCAAGCCTTTCTCAAGAATAACAAAGTTAATAACTGCTTTGATAGAGCCAAAATTACGATGCACGGATGAATTACTAAGCCCCCGTTTAGTAAACCAATCCCGTAATTGAGCATCAGCTGAGGTGTATTGATCTAGTGAACGACACCCTAATGAATCCTTGAGATATTTAATTGACCGTCTTGTATGGCTAAAGAACAGGTCAGACTTACCGCGTCCTTTAATATTGAGATAAGCTTCTAATGCTTCGTCAATTGTTGGTAGATTTGATTAAAGATTAATAGTGGCCCCACTGACTAGCAGATGAGATGCAGGAACATCTATTTGCTTCAGTCTTAAGCCTAGCCAGTAATCATCAAGCTTTGCTGAGAGCATCTTGGATGCAGTTTTAGCTCTATGCTCTGACTTGGTCTTCAGACTCTGAATAATGCGAGATTTAATGTAGTGATGCTGTAAATCACTAGGGATTACCCTAGAAAAATAATATATCACGTTTAGTATATGTATGTTGAGGATGCTTTTGTGTATACCGCATTGACTACCCAACCTGTGTAATTATAAGAATACACAAGGAAAACAATGGGTTACGTGGAAAAGTGGTGCACCCGGAGGGATTCGAACCCCCGACCAAGTGGTTCGAAGCCACCTACTCTATCCAGCTGAGCTACGGGTGCACAGAAGAGGGGAGCAGTTTAACGTATCTGAAACTAATATCTAGTTTAAAACTATCTATCGTTCTAAATATTGAAGCTTATTTTCAACTCCATTCCACTCATCGGCATCCGGAGGAGATTCTTTTTCCTCAGTGATGTTTGGCCAAATTTCGGCAAGCTCGCTATTAAGAGCTGCAAATATTTCTTGGCCTTCAGGTACCTCATCTTCTGCGAAGATTGCATCTACAGGGCATTCGGGTTCGCATAAGGCACAATCAATACATTCATCAGGATGGATAACTAAAAAATTAGGGCCTTCATAAAAGCAATCGACAGGACACACTTCAACACAGTCGGTGTGTTTACACTTAATGCAATTGTCACCAACAATAAAAGTCATTCGATGCTTCTCTTAAAAAATACTTTGATGATTCGTTTGGGCGGCAGTATACCAGTATGCTATGACCAATTACCGTCAAGATAGGCATTTTTATGGGCCTTCTTAATCATTCTTGGTTACGTTACCTTAACCTTTTTAGCTCATAAATTAGATCAAGCGCCTGTTTAGGTGACAGTTCATCAGGCAGCATAGTATCTAGGCGTTTTTGTAGGGCTGAATTAATAGGTGCTAGCGGCAGCTCACTCTGGCTAGGCAATGCATCAGCAAGAATATTATCGCCTAAAGCTACAGTTGACTGAGCCCCTGTTTCTAACAGTGCTAATTCTGCTCGCGCAAGATCAAGCACAGGGCCAGGAATACCTGCAAGTTTAGCTACTTGAATACCATAACTTTGACTTGCTGCCCCATCCTGCACACTATGCATGAAGACAATGCTGTCATTGTATTCCGTCGCATCTAGATGCACGTTAACTGCGCCATCGACTTTGTCTGGAAGCGATGTTAATTCAAAATAATGAGTGGCAAAGAGTGTGAATGCCTTGACAGTTTTTGCGAGATAAAAAGCGCATGCCCAGGCTAAAGATAGCCCATCAAAGGTACTTGTCCCTCGGCCAACCTCATCCATAAGAACAAGGCTTCGATCCGTAGCGTTGTGGAGAATGTTAGCGGTTTCCGTCATTTCCACCATAAAGGTAGATCGTCCACCAGCGAGGTCATCAGACGATCCTATACGGGTATATAGCCGGTCAGTTAAACCAATAATGGCCGAGGTCGCCGGCACAAAACTTCCTATTTGAGCCAGCAGAACGATAAGCGCCGCTTGACGCATATAAGTCGACTTACCACCCATGTTGGGCCCAGTAATAATAAGCATTTTTCGATCGATATTCATAACAAGATGGTTGGCGACAAAGGGATCACTAGAAACTTGCTCTACTACAGGATGCCGACCACCTTGAATATCGATGCCAGGTTCGCGCTTCAGCGTTGGCTGGCAAAAATTAAGGCTGTAGGCTCGCTCTGCAAGTGTGGCTAAAACATCAATTTCAGCGATGGCTGCCGCACATTTCTGGAGGATGGATAAGTCTTTGTTAAGTGTTTCAAGTAGTTGTTCATAGAGGTACTTTTCACGCGCTAGGGATCGGCTCTTGGCACTTAATGCCTTATCTTCAAAGGTTTTTAACTCTGGAGTGATAAAACGCTCCGCATTTTTGAGCGTTTGACGGCGAATATATTCTACCGGTGCGTTATCGCTCTGCCCGCGAGAAATTTCAATATAGTAACCATGAACCCGGTTGTAACCGACTTTGAGGGTGGATATTCCGGTCGCAATCTTCTCTCTTTCCTCCATCGCCAATAAAAACTCACCGGCATTGGTGTTCAGTGCACGAAGCTCGTCGAGCTCCTCATCATATCCGTCGGCAATGACACCGCCATCACGAATCACCATTGGGGGGTTTTCTTTGATAGAAGTAGTAAGTAGATCAACCAGATGGGGTAATGGTCTGGCTAACTTGGCAAGGTTGGTTAGATGCTCTAATTTGCAGGAGCTGAGCGCTGAGGCAATCTCCGGTAGTGTGGCTAGCGACGCATGCAATCGTGTTAAATCTCGAGGTCGTGCTGAGCGCAGAGCTACTCGGGTGAGAATACGCTCCATATCACCCACATGCTTCAGATACTCGTGCAAGTTCTCATGCAAAAAATTAGCTTGAAGTTCGGCAATACTATGTTGTCTGTTTTTTAATGTATTTATATCCTGCAGTGGCCGATTCAACCAGCGGCGAAGAAGTCGACTGGCCATAGTAGTTGCTGTTGTATCTAGAACTTCAAGCAAGGTATTTTCAGACCCGCCCGATAAATTAGTATCAAGCTCAAGGTTTCGTCTACTCGACGGATCCAGTATTACGGCATGGTCACGATTTTCTGCTGTAATGGCTCGTATATGAGGCAGATTACTGCGTTGTGTATCTCGTGCATATTGAAATAAGCAACCGGCAGCACCCATTGCTAGGGTGAGATGACCGCAGCCGAAACCGGTGAGATCATGGGTTGCAAAATGTTTGTTAAGCTGCCTTTGTGCCGTATCTAAATCGAATTCCCAAGGGCCACGTCGGCGCACACCGATACGTTTTTCTAAGAAGTCTAAACCGCTCAAATCTTCGGCAATTAATAGCTCAACCGGATTTAAGCGTTGAAGTTCACTATGCAGTTCTTCTTGACTACCCACTTCCATCACTTGAAATTGGCCGCTGCTCATATCAAGGGTAGCAATACCGAATTCGTCACCGACCCGATTAATAGCAGCCAGAAGACTGTCACTGCGATCATCAAGCAACGCTTCATCAGTTAATGTGCCAGGAGTGAGGACCCTCATGACTTGTCGTTCCACGGGCCCTTTACTTGTCTCTGGATCTCCAACTTGCTCACAGATAGCGACTGAGAGGCCTTGCTTTACTAACTTAGCCAGATACCCTTCAGCGGCATGATGGGGCACTCCGCACATGGGGATTGGGTTACCGTTAGCCTTGCCGCGCGCCGTTAGCGTGATGTCCAATAATTGACTTGCCTTTTTAGCATCATCAAAAAACAATTCATAGAAGTCACCCATTCTATAGAAGACTATGTCATTGGGATGGTCCGCTTTGATGCGCAAATACTGTTGCATCATAGGTGTGTGTTCAGGTTTTGGCTGGTTAGTCATAAGTAGATCTGGGATCGAAGTCAATTATGTAATCTTAGAAGCGATGATTATGCCATAGTTAGAGTTAAAGTCAGCGTTTGAGATAGGCACATTTACTAATAGCTTGTAGAATGCGGCCCTATCGCCGATGGATTTAAGAGATAAAAAGGGACAGTGAATGAGTACGTGTGATATTGGTTTTATTGGGCTTGGTGTCATGGGGCAAAATCTTGCCTTAAATATAGAATCTAATGGATTTTCCGTAGTGGTCAATGACCACGTCCAGAGCAAAACAGCCCTGTTCATTGCCTCGCACTTGGGTAGAAAACTGACGTCGACACAGTCTCTAAAAGAGCTAGTACAACATCTGAAAAAACCTAGGTTAATTCAACTTATGGTTCCTGCAGGCGAGGTGGTGGACGAAATTATTGAGCATCTCTTGCCCTTGTTGGATAAAGGGGATCTGATTATCGATGGCGGCAATACGTTGTATACCGACACGGCTAGGCGAGAGCAGTATCTGGCCGAGAAAGGAATGCGTTTTATAGGCGCTGGAATCTCTGGGGGCGAGGAGGGCGCCTTAAAAGGCCCGTCAATCATGCCAAGTGGTGACCCTGACAGCTGGCAGTTAATTAAGCCAATCTTTGACGCGATAGCGGCGAAAGTTGATGATGAACCCTGTGTTACACACATAGGCTTAGGCGGCTCAGGCCATTTTGTCAAAATGGTTCACAATGGTATTGAGTATGGCGATATGCAGCTTATTTGTGAGGCTTACCATATTTTTAAATCGGCCGGCTTTACCAATGCCGAGATAGCAGACATTTTTGAAGATTGGAATAATGGTGACTTGGAATCTTATTTAATAGAGATTACCGCCAATATTTTTCGTCAGCACGACTCCATTTCAGATCAAGATTTAGTAGATGTCATTCTCGATCGAGCAGGCCAGAAGGGTACGGGTCGTTGGACGGCGATGGCTGCTATCGAACAAGGAATTCCACTGTCAGCTATCGCCGGCTCCGTTGAGGCCAGAACACTATCTTCAATGTTAGATAAGCGAGTAATTGCATCTGAGTCTCTTGTTGGACCAGATAGCTGGCGGCTTAAACTGGAGGGTAACCAAAAATCTGCGCTAATTAAGCAGGTTCATAATGCGCTTTATGCATCCAAAGTCGTTTCTTATGCTCAAGGTCTTGATCTGATCGCCGCTGTTGGAGAAAAGTACCAATGGAATCTAGATCTTGCCGGAATCGCCAGAATTTGGCGCGGTGGATGTATTATTAGGGCGAAATTTTTAGACCATATCAGTCAAGCTTATACTTCTGACCCAGCGATTATAAATCTGATGTTGGCGCCTTTTTTCACTGAAGTGTTAAAAAGTACTCAACAAGACTGGCGCGAAACAGTTGCTTTGGCGGTCAAGGGAGGCATCCCCGTGCCGTCTTTTAGTGGTGCGCTCAGTTATTACGATGCCTACCGCGCTACTCGATTGCCAGCCAATTTGCTACAGGCACAGCGAGATTTCTTTGGTGCTCATACTTATGAGAGAAGGGATGCTCCGAGAGGGCAGTTTTTCCATACTGAGGATTGGCCTGAAATCGTTGGTTAGGTGTTACTCTGTGTAATCAAGACCGCCTGTCAGCTCGTTTAAGTGTGAGCCAATTGATTGTAAATGCTGCCCATAAGTTCGCGTGATGACACAATTGAAAGCGATGAGCGACAAGTCCCGTTTTTCATGCAACACCTCATATTTGAGCCGCCTATTAATACTAATCCTCAAGAGGGTTTCTAGAGATTCGCTTGGGCGATGACTGGCTATGAAGATGCAAGGGCTCCCTTAATTGGGTCAATCAGCGCACCGGGATTTAAAATTCCCGCCGGATCTAAAGATTGCTTGGTAGCGACAAGCGTTTGCCGATAAAGGTTAGATGTTTGTTGCTCATAACCGAGTTTATGGTCACGCCCAACAGCATGGTGATGAGTAATCGTTCCGCCCAAATTCACTACTAGTTCGTTGGCTGTATGCTTGATCTGCCGCCAATGTTTGAGTGCATTAGATAGGTCACCGTTAGTGTCGCCCAGAGCATAAAAGCTGAAGTATGGCGCTGGACCATCTGGATAGATATGGGTAAAACGGCAGGAGACTAGACCAATGTTGCCCGTTATTTCAAGAATGGCCTTCTCCATTCCCTGTTTAATACCGTCATAGAGTTGTTGAAATCTGTCCCAGGTAATAGCCGTTTCGAAGGTGTCGGCTATGATCCCGAAACCAACCATTCGGTTTCTATAGTAGGGCATTCTGATGAAGGCGTTTCGCCATGTTGCGGCAGTTGAATCGGCGGGGTCAGCTTTCGTGTCTTCATCTTGGACATTGATATATTTTACGTCTGTATATTCTCCACCACAGTCGGAGGCGATTGTTAGGGCGCGTTCCATTTTAGGCGTAACCGGATGGTCCGCAGACTCAAATCCCAGAACAAGTAGTGCGCAGGATTCAGCTGCTAAATGATTTGCATGAACTTCTGCTTCATCAAGAAGGCGACAATTGCTCGGGAAAAGCCCTGACTGAGAGATTAACCTGACGGCCTCAACACCTTGAATGAAATTTTTAAAGGTAACGGTAACCGATGCTTTCCATGTCGGTAGGCTTTGCAGTCGTACCCAAGCCTCTGTAATTACCCCAAGCGTCCCTTCGGAACCCAGAACCATTCTATCGGCAGAGGGTCCTGCACCAGACCCAGGAAGTCGACGTGTTTCCATTATTCCTGATGGGGTCACTAATCTTGTTGACTCTACGAAATCATCAATGTGCGTGAAAACAGAAGCGAAGTGTCCGCCGGCGCGTGTTGCAACCCAACCGCCAAGCGTCGAGAATCTAAAGCTTTGAGGGAAATGACGTAGAGTGAAACCATGAGGCTTCAGCTGTCTTTCAATGTCAGGACCCAACGTTCCGCCTTGGATACGAGCACTACGACTTATAGTATCCACGTCTAGAACTTTATCAAAATGCTCTAAATCTAAGCTTACTGTTCCTTGATAATCATCACCGACATCTGATTCAACACCGCCGCAAACGCTGGTGCCACCACCAAAAGGTATGACAGCAATGTTGTTGGTACTGGCATAAGCTAATAGTTCGCCAATCTGTTGCTCAGTTTTTGGAAAAGCGACCCAGTCAGGTGGGTTGTCAATTTGGTGGAGAAACATGCGCACAATATCAGGGTAGGACTTGCCATAGCTGTGCACTAATCGATCATATTTTGTGGTTGAAATAAAGCCAGAAAACGCTTTGGGCAAGGTAATGCGAGGCGAGGGTAGATCAAAGTCATCAATGGACGGTGGTGCAACCTCAGTGCTGTTCGGCGCCATGACTGCCACCATGGCTTCTACTAACTGATCTTCCTCAAGTGACAAATGCTCATCGGCATAACCCCAACCCCAAAAGCGTAGCTCAGCTCTTTTAGAAAGAGATTCAGGTTTAGTCATTACACGTTGCTCCCAGCGGTAGACGTTTATTATTATTTTGACTGTCTCTCGCTAGGTTACACCAACTGGCTACTTATCTGCCACTTTAGAAGAAACGTTTGACCTCAAGCGATACACCGCGCCCCTCACCAACAAAGTATCGATAGCTTCCAAAACCATAATCGGCTCTGTCGGCAATACGCCGATCGGTTAAGTTGGTTAACTGGGCAGCCAACTCCCAGTTGGTATAGTTCTGTTGCGCTCTCACATTTATTACATTATGCCCAGCGTATTGATGTGCATTTTGGGGGTCCAAAAAGTATTTACCCAAATAAATCCACTCAATCTCCACGCTAGTGCGCTCAGTCGGCTGATATAACGCATGTGCACTGCCTTGCCAGCGGGGTGCAGTATCAATGTCGTTGCCGTCGATGTTGACGTCACCGTAAAGGCGCGCGTAGGAATACTCGTGGGCCGCCCATGATCCGGCAGTCGATAGCTGCCAGTTATTAGACAGCTTATGACGCAGTTGCCACTCAACCCCGTGATGCGTAGTTTCTCCATCATTAACAATAAAGCTATCGGAGTCTTTAACGATCACCTGGTCTTTATCCATCTTGTAGAGCGAGGCTTCGGCAAACCATTGCCCAGTTTGGTAGCGCAGCCCAGCCTCAATGCTCTCCAGTTGCTCTGGCCTTACGTCTGCAATTTCCTGCTCTTTCTGAAGTCGGTAAAGCTCATTAATCTGCGGCGCTCGATAGGCACTAGAGATCCTTAAAAAGGCGCCGGCAGAGTCTGTAAACGCATAATGAGTACCGATCTGATAGTTCAAGTCATTAGTACGGTCAGACCTATCCGCTGGTCGAAAATAACGACAGCTACCTGTGCTCGACTTGCACAGAGTTCCATCATCACGTGTACTTCCGACGATCATATTGTTTTGGTAGTCATACGTGAGCGACTCATATCGCAAACCTGCTTCCAGTACTAGCCTGTCTGAGACTTGCCACTCGGCATTTGAAAATACTGAGTATTGCTGACTTTTTACCTCAAAGTCATAGTGCTGACCTTGAAATCGCACGTTATCGGCAGTCCCGAGGATATTAGCTTGAGATTCCTTCACCCACATATCAGCCCATTCTAAGTCAGCCCCAAACCAAAGAGTCGCATTGTCAGAGTCCATCTGATAGCTGGTTTGCAGACCGGCGCTACTCTGGCCATTTTGTTCTTCCGCTTGACCGGGTAGATAATGTTGTAAAAATGTCATCGAACTCCGTCTAACATAAGGCGTTATCGTCCAATTGCCTGATTGTTGTCCCCAAGTGCCTTGCCCACTTATTTGAGACGAGAGTCGCACAGCTGAGGCATCTCGATAAGCCTCTGGATTTGGATTAGTTTTCCAAACAGCATCGTCTTTGTAAGATTCAAACCCTTTGATATAACCTGCGGTTTCCTGATTTAAATTGACGGCAGTAAGATGCGTCTGCGTTTCAATATTGGTATTTGACCAGCCGTGCTTTACTGATATCTTTTGTTGATCAAATCCTGATTCATCTTTAAATCCGCCGTCAGATACCCCATTAGCAGCAATCTGTAACGATTGTGCACCCTGAACACCGCGCCAGCCGGCTTTAATCCGGCTGTAGTCATGACTGCCCAATTGCAGCGAGAGCTGATTTTGGTCAATACTGGGTGACAACACATTAATAACACCATGAATAGCGTTAGAGCCATAAAAAACGGTACCAGGGCCGCGCCAGATCTCCAGTCCAGATGCCTGCTCTGTATTTACTTCAAACAACTGATTGACGTTACACATACCTGTCGGTCGTATAGGCAGCCCATCTTCAGTGGTTAAAACTTCCGCACAGCTTCCAGCGCCGGTAAAAACTGGAGAGCGCACCGAGGCTAAGACTTCTTGCCCATTGCCTCTGCTTAACCAAACACCAGGCATACGTGACGCTACTTGATTAATATGCGCATGCGCGATTCTCTCGAGTTCATTACCACTTACCTGAGCGACATTGCCAATCAGCTGATCTAGGGGTTGCTGGTTGCGCCGGCCGGTAACAACAACATTCTCGATCTTTGCGGATTCGCCTTCCTCAGTAACCGCAATTGTGGAGACGAGAAATAGAGAAGCGAAGATAGCGAAAATTACGAAAAGTTTAGTACAGTTTTGAGTCATCATTTTAAGCTTAATCCTTGAAGCGGAAATTGAGTTACTTATTTGACACGCTGAAATAATTAGCCGCGTAGTTTAGAGTTCTGAGAGTAAAAGTACACCGTTAATAAAGCTTATTGTCAGCCAAGGGGACCTCAAGCAGGTTAGATGACGTTTTTTCAGGACCACCAACCATTTCATCATAGGCGCTAGTATGCCGCAGCACCGTTTCTGTTGCTTTTACGTCCTTGAGGTGCTTTTGTAAATCGATAATGTTGGGCGCGCGAAGAAATCTCTTTTTTCCGTCGGTTATGTAGTGTTCCTCTCCATCAATGATAGCGGAGACCTGATACAGACTTAAATCAACAGAGTGATAAATAAGCTTATCAATTGAAAAATATTTATTTAATTTTGATAATTCTATAGTCAAGGCAAACTCCCTTTCTTTTGGATGCCTTAATCTACGATGGCTCTACTTTATAAGATCAACTAAGTGATTAATATTGTAACGAGTGAGGTGTGCTTTCGAGTTATTGCGCCAACTTTTATTTTGTGACAGCATAGTGAAAATGTGTCATCCGGTGAGCGTAAAATGAGAATAATTTCGGCCATCAGACAGTTAGTTTTAATAGGACGATTTAATACAATAAGGAGATTTGCCATATGAAAAATTTAGTTAGAGGTGTTTTTGTAACCGGCTTAATAGCGGTTCTAATGTCAACGGGTTGTGCAAAAAAAACGGTTCCAGTTACTGTCGATACTATTTATTTTAACGGCAATATCATTACGTTAGATAGCGACGAGTTAGTGGCCGAAGCTATCGCCATTAAAGATGGGAAGATACTGGCGGTGGGTGATAGTACAGACATTATTTCGATGTCAGGAGAAACTACACGTAAGGTAAATCTAAATGGTAAAACGTTGGTGCCGGGTTTTATTGACGCCCATAGCCATCTTTCAGGGGTTGCCGTTCAGGTGGGGACTGCAAACTTACTCCCGCCGCCCGATGGGCCCGGTCAGAATATCGCGGCGCTGCAACAGGCATTGCGAGACTTCATGGCTACTTCTGCGATGGTTAAAGAGCACAGTGTAGTGATCGGTTTTAACTATGATGATTCTCAGCTGGAGGAGGCTAGACACCCTAACAGGCATGAACTCGATGCGGTATCTACTGAAATGCCCATCATGATTACTCACCAATCAGGCCATATTGGTGTTTATAATACCAAGGCGCTGGAAATGTTTGGCATTACGGCTGAATCAGTTGATCCTGCTGGAGGTATCATTCGACGTGAGATGGGGACTAATCAGCCAAATGGAGTCCTCGAAGAGAACGCACATTTCGCTCTTGTTTATAAAATGATTCCATCTTCCGCCGTGACAGGCTATTTGTCTGAAGGCGAAAAACAGTATTTGTCTAATGGCTTTACCACTATTCAAGACGGAAAGACCGACCCTGCGACCTTAGCATTTATGGTTCAATTTGCCGCTGACGGTAGGTTTTTAGCCGACGTGGTGTCCTATGCCGATGTTGCCACTATGACTGATTATACAATCCTTAACGGCCCGCTTCACTCTGATACTTACGTTAATAACTTCAGGATTGGTGGTGTAAAACTCACTTTTGACGGCTCACCTCAGGGCAAAACTGCCTGGTTTACTAAGCCGTACCTAATACCGCCCTTGGGTCAAGATAAAAGCTATTTAGGCTATCCGGCTTTTGCTGACGCAGACGCTTTAAAGTGGTTCTCAATGGCGTATGAAAATGGTTGGCAAATGCTTACTCATACAAATGGTGATGCAGCTATTGATCAGCTAATTGACATTGCGGGGCAGGCCGCTGAGGCCTTCCCAGGGAAAGATAGGCGGACCGTTATGATTCATGGGCAGTTTCTGCGTGAAGATCAAATTGATGACATAAAGCGCCTTGGGATTTTCCCTGCGCTTTACCCAATGCATACATTTTATTGGGGAGATTGGCATCGAGATTCAGTCGCTGGTAAAGCAAGGGCAGGGAATATATCACCCACGGGGTGGATGATTGATAGAGACATTAAGTTTTCTGTTCATTCTGATGCGCCGGTTACATTCCCCAACTCTATGCGAATTTTAGACAGCGCGGTAAATCGTACTACTCGCAGTGGCGCTATTTTAGGCGCATCGCATCGGTTGCGACCGATGGACGCGTTAAAGGCTATGACTATTTGGCCCGCCTACCAGCATTTTGAAGAGGCATCTAAAGGTTCCCTAGAGGTTGGTAAACTCGCTGATATGGTGATTTTGGACCAAAACCCCTTATCAGTTGACCCTGCCTACATAAAGGGTATTAAAGTACTAGAGACGATCAAAGAAGACGTTTCTGTTTACGTTGCGCAATAGTAGCGATTAAGGTGTCCTTTATGCCACTTGGCATTTAGTTTTCAAGTGGCGTATTGTGATGCGGTGGGCGCTCAATAATGGATAGGCATTACTGTTTAAGTGTGAGGTGTTTTGTAGGGATACTGAGGGGTTAAAAAAGGATTCTAATCGATAGCTTTTATGGTGTCTTTGTGCGCTTTGGGGGGAATTGCAGAGAGGGTTTTGTGATGATACTTGGGCTCGATACAGAATTAAGTGAAAAAGACGTCAATCCTATTGGCGATAAGCAGATATTTTTTGACGGTAACTGTTTAAATATAGTTTCAAAGCAGTCTGTTTTGCTAACGTTACCGAATCTATGGTTACGAGATAACTGTCTTTGTGACGAGTGTCGTAACGTCGAAACCGAGGAAAAATCGTTCATTCTAAGCACTGTTTCTTGCGATCTTACGCCCAGTATGGTCGATCTAAATGAGGGTATGTTGTCTATTGGATGGCCAGATGGACACCAGAGTGACTATGTTCTTGCCGATATTTTGGAATTATCAAAAGAACGGCATGCACCAACAATGTCTTGGGAAAAAGGATTTCAACCAGAGTATGTAAACTGGTCATCCTTCTTAGCTGATGATGCTACTGCTCTAATCGCTCTTACCGCATTTTTGCAAACTGGTGTGATGATCATCGATGGCGCGCCAAGCCAATCTAATTCTCTTGAGTTGTTAGCCTCTCGGTTGGGTCCTATTAGAGAGGTACTCTTTGATCGTATTCATAACGTATGTCTAGAAACTCGAGTCTATAATGTTGCGCACACTGCACTCGCGCTTCCTCCGCACAATGACTTCGCCAGTTACAGTTTTCCTCCGAGTGCACAGGCTCTGCACATGCTGGAAAATGGAGCTAAAAAAGGACGCTCCATTATTCTTGACGCATGGGCGGTGGCTGAAAAAATCAGGCGGCAGAGGCCAGATTTCTTTACCACTCTGTGTGATTTTGCGGTGCCGTTTAGACAATTCGATGAAGACAACGAAACTTATGCGGTGGAGCCTATTATCAAATGCGATTCTGGCGGCAATATTATTAGCGTACGATTTTCGAATCAGTTAATGCAAGCGATAGATCCTATGCGAACAGGCGTGAACGATTTTTATCAGGCCTATCACTGTCTCTGCTGTCACATGACGGACTCGGACAACCACGTTAAGTTTAGGCTTGAAGGTGGTCATATATTGCTGGTGGCTGCTCATCGAGTGCTACATGCTCGAGAGGCATTTGTGCCCAGCGGCAAGCGTCATCTGCAGGATGCGTATTTTGAACTGGATAATATTGCGAATAAGGTGATTACTTTAAACAAATATAAGGCCGCTCTCTATGACTGATAAAGCTCGATTCACCGCAATGGAGCACGCCAGTCGTGCGGATTATGATTTAGTGTTTGCTCATGAAGCGGATGCCATGAAGGAACAGGCTGAACGGGTGATTAGTTGGTTAAAAATGATGGAAGGAGAGTCACCCTACCAAATTAGCCGCTTAGATCATTGCCTACAAACTGCAACCAGAGCAGAGCAAGACGGTGCCGATGAAGAAACGGTAGTTTGTGCGCTGTTGCATGATATAGGTGATGTCATTGCCCCGGCCAATCACTCCCAAGCTGCTGCAGCGCTACTCAGGCCCTATGTGAGTGAGAAAAACTATTGGATTATACTCAATCACGGTTTGTTCCAAGGTTATTATTGGATGCACCACTATGACGAGGACCGTAACGCTAGAGACGCACTGATTGACAGCCCTTATTACCAGGCTTGCGTAGACTTTTGCGCCAAATGGGACCAAACATCATTTGATCCGGACTTTAAAGCTAAGCCGTTAGAGTATTTTGTGCCACTGATTCGCAGACTATTTGCGCGTACTCCAGGGTCGCATGTATAAGTAAGAATTATCACTCAGCACTAGGGTCATGGCGACTGAGGCGGCTATACTGCCGTTTGATTTTCATCTTCAAGGTGCTGCCGTTTTGCAAGAACAAGATACTCATGTTGAACCCTCCTCGATTGTCCTGAGCAATAAAGAACTATTTCAAGCGATAGTCGCTTTTTTAAAGCCTTATCGCCCGCAAATAGCCATTTTTATGCTCGCACTTTTGCTGACGGCGGGTATTACGTTATCCATCGGGCATGGACTGCGCTTAATAATCGATCAAGGGTTGGTCGACACATCATTAACCAGCCTCAACACCGCCATCACTTTTGTGATCGTTGCCGCTATTTTGATGGCTATAGGAACCTCCGTGCGCTTTTACTTAATTTCATGGCTGGGTGAGCGAGTCAGCGCGGATATCAGAGTGGCCGTTTTTAATCATGTGGTCAGCTTGCACCCCGCATTTTTTGAGACTAATCGTAGTGGCGACATTATGTCGCGATTAACTGCTGACACAACGTTATTGCAGTCAATTATTGGCTCTTCGCTATCCATAGCTCTGCGCAGTGGTATTAGCTTTTTAGGGGCCTTGGTAATGTTATTAATCACTAACATAACACTCACGCTCGTTGTTTTTGTTTCAATACCGCTAGTATTGTTGCCAATTTTGTATTTTGGTAATCGTGTGCGGGCTCTGTCGCGCCTAAGCCAAGATTCTATTGCCAGCGTCGGTAGTTATGCGGGTGAAGTCATACAGCAAATTAAAACCGTCCAAAGTTTCACTCAAGAAACCCTAGAGAAGAGGGCTTTTGGTAGTGAGGTGGAGCGAGCTTTTAGCGTAGCTAAAAAGCGAATTCGCCAGCGGACCATGCTTACGGCAATGGTAATTTTGGCTGTATTTGGCGCTCTTGCTACTATGGTTTGGTTTGGTGGGCGTGATGTTATTTCTGGGGAGATGAGCGGGGGTGATCTTGGCGCTTTTATCTTCTATGCCGTGCTAATGGCGGTTAGTGTTGCCTCTTTGTCTGAGGTGTATGGTGAGCTTCAGCGAGCGGTGGGAGCGGCTGAACGATTGATGGAGCTGTTACGGGCTCCGAGTAAAATTACTAGTCCTGCAATCATAAAGGCCGACGTCACCCAGTTGGCACCGGCATTAAGGTTTTCTGACCTTACATTTTATTATCCCTCAAGACCCAATCAGGCTGCTTTAAATAACTTTTCGCTAACAATCCCTGAAGGAAAAGTTGTCGCTTTAGTGGGCCCCTCAGGCGCAGGAAAGTCTACTTTATTTGCGTTGATACAGCGCTTCTATGACCCTCAGCAAGGAAGGATAGACTTCGGTGGGGCAGGGCTTAGTGAGTTAGATCTGACAGATCTACGCAAGCAGATCGCTGTGGTTGAACAGCAACCCACGCTATTTACCGGTGATGTCATGTATAACATACGTTACGGTAAATCAGATGCGACTGACCAAGAGGTGTTTGCTGCGGCAAAAGCCGCGCATGCGGATGATTTTATTGGCCGGCTTCCTAATGGCTATGCCAGTGATCTTGGTGAGCAGGGGGTGCGCTTATCAGGTGGTCAGCGTCAGCGTATCGCAATTGCTCGAGCACTACTCAAAGACCCAAGGATTTTGTTGCTAGATGAGGCGACTAGTGCATTGGATAGTGAGAGCGAGAGAAAGGTACAGCTTGCCTTAGATAAGCTTATGAAGGGTCGAACCACTATTATTATAGCGCATCGACTAGCCACCATTTTGCATGCAGATGAAATAGTGGTAATGGAGGATGGGCGTGTTATAGCGGCGGGAAGTCATCAAAGCTTGTTAGACAGTAATAGTCTCTATGCTCGGCTAGCGAAACTACAGTTTGCACCAGAGGCCAGCTAACTAACCTCTGATGCTTCGTATTTTAGCGTTTGATTCGTTCGGCAGGTATCCAAGGAAAGTCGCACACTGTTGCTGTTAAGGGGCCGGTGGGTCCTTTAATGGTCAGTGACGTTCCTATGGCAGCTAATTCAGTAGGAACGTTAGCAAATCCAATATTGCGCTTTACCCGCGGGGAGTAAATGCAGCGTGATACATAACCGGTCTTTTTCCCATCATTAATAACACACCATCGCTGCTCTGGTGGCGCTGTAATGGCGTCGCCATCAACAAAGATACCGACTAACTTACGGGCGGGTCCGGCCTCTTTAATTTTGGCTAGCGCAGCTTTACCGACAAAATTTATCTCTTGGTCGACGTCCACTAAACGACCTAGATCAATAGTGTAGGGGCAGTCCTCACGGGTAATATCTGAGGCATATGATAGCAGACCACCTTCGATACTACGGGTGGTGTTGGGTGCGGCTGGGGCGATATTGAATTCTTGCCCAGCTTCTCTCACCAATTCCCAGAGTTCGTTGCCACGTTTGTGATCACGAAGATAGAGTTCATAGCTAATTTCACCACTCCAACCAGTGCGCCCGATAATCATCGGAATACCATTAAGTGATGTTTCTACAGCGCGATAAAAGCGCAGATCATTATGAGCACCATCAAACAACTTATCGATCAACATTGGCGCCTTGGGGCCACCAATTTGAAGGGGGGATGCATCGGGCTCAAAAACCTCAACATCAAGCGGTGAATTTACCGCTACACCCTGAATCCAAAGTAGTACATCGCTATCACCCGGCGAGATCCAAAATTGGTCGTCTGCTAAGCGTAGAAGAACTGCATCATTAACGACGCCACCTTTGTGGTCAGTCAGCAAAATATACATGCATCGGCCTATCTCACATTTAGCGAGATTGCGTGGCGTCAGGCGCCTGATAAACTCATAGGCATCCGGGCCCTTAATTTCAATTTGTCGTTCTGCAGCAACATCCCACATAGTGACGTCATTGGTCAGGCTTTGATACTCTGCATCGTTACCAGCATAGGCAGTTGGCATATACATGTGGTTGTAAATCGTAAATGATTTTGCCCCATATTTTCTGGTCGAATTATAGTAGGGAGACTTACGTATACGCGCGCCAATTGAGATTGTTACTGGAGACGAAATCTGAGTCATAATGTTACCTTTTAGCGCGGTCAATACCGTCAAAATGGGGTTTAAAATTTGGCTTTTTTTCAGCCGCGATTCTATCCCTTTTTTGCGACGAGATTGTCTTAATTACGACATTGAATTGCGTGAAAATACCAAGTATAAATCGTCTGTGAAAAAGAGCTTAGTTTGAAGATTAGAGGCTCTTTTTATTTCATAGATGGTACGCCTCAGAACTTCTGCTAGCCATAGGGTATAGTGATCCTTTAAAGGGCAAATTTCGTACGAGAATAACCAAGACAAAATCGAGCTCACTAACAATAATAAAAAGAGATGCCAATGTATCGTTCACTTTTACTCTGTTTTTTCGCACTAGGCGCGTGCACTCCTTTTGATAATAACTCTACCCGTCCTGAGGGCGGAGCAATCAACACGTCTACTGGCGTGGTTCAAGGGCAGATAAATAGCCGCTTGGAGAATGTTGTGGTCTGGTCAGACATTCCCTTTGCGCAACCGCCTGTAGGCGACCTTCGCTGGAGAGCGCCGCAGACCTTAGTTGCTCCTGAGCAACTTATTGTTCCCAAAGAGGGTACAGCGTGTGTTCAGAAAGCCAGCAATTATGGTGGTGTGGAAGGTGAGGGAAAAGGGATTGTGGGGTCAGAGGATTGCCTCTACTTGGATGTTAAAGCGCCTTCTGACTTCAAGAGCAAGAGTTATCCAGTCATGGTTTGGATTCATGGTGGTGGTAATACCACCGGGCTGAAGGACTATTATGACTTCAGTAAACTTGTTGCCTCCAGAGGCGTTGTGGTAGTCAGCACTAATTATCGACTAGGAGCACTAGGGTGGTTCTCTCATCCTGCTATTCAGGGCGCTCAGCAAGGCTTAGATAAAACCTCTAATTTTGGGACTCTCGATATTATAGAAGCATTGAAATGGGTTAAGGGTAATATCGATAGTTTTGGTGGTGATGCAACTAACGTTACCATATTTGGTGAGTCAGCCGGCGGACATAATGTATACGCGTTGTTAGCTTCACCCCTCTCAGACGGTCTGTTTCACAAGGCGATTTCTCAATCTGGCTACACCAGCAGTCATACAGTGGCAGACGCCATCAATAAGGATGCTAAGAACCCCCTCATAGACAGAGGCTCCTGGCAGATCGTTAATGCAATGAGTAATCCTAATGAGTCTTCTGCAGAGATTAGGCGCACACTAAAAAACATCGATGCACGCGAATTTGTTGGTCTTTATTACGAAAACGATGGTATCGATAATATGCCGTTGACAACAAGAGATGGGATCGTGATCCCTGAAGTTGGTTTGTTAGCTGCTCTGGGTGATAAAAGGTACGCTAAAAATGTCCCCGTGATGGCCGGAGTAACCAAAGATGAAGTAGCTCTCTGGCATGGACTTCACCGCTACTTTATGGCGACAGAGTATCGTTTCACCAAATTGTTACCGCCAGTAGTGACAGTGAAAAACCCTGAGCTATTTGATCTTTGGGTCCGTACGCGCTCTCATGCATGGAAGTTGCGTGGTGTTGATATCCCTTTTCAAGCGTTAGAATCGGCCGGCTACGATCAACTCTTTGCCTACCAATTTGACTGGGATCACCAAGAGAGTTCCATGTTCGCAGATTTCCCTAATATTCTGGGATCTGCCCATGGTACCGACATAGCTTTTGTTACTGGCGACTACAAGTATGGGCCTATTTCATCGTATATTTACCCGGAGGGCTCTGCGCGAGAGGAGATGGAGGCTTCCATTATGGGCGCTTGGAGTAATTTCGCATTGGCGGCTACTCCTGCCTTAGATCTTGCAATTAGTTGGGATCGATTCACTACGTTAGCGCCAACGTATGTCCATTTAGACAAAGATGAGTTGCTTCGTTCTGATACAGAGATACATTCCATGGGTTCTTTATTAGATACGCTGGCCGATAACAGGGTACCCACAGAGTTGGAAAAGTGCCTTATTGTCTGGGAGTCTTTGGTCAATGTAGGTGATCCTGAATTGGAGGCTATTGGAGATTGGAATAACGGCTCATGTGTTAGGTTTGATCTTTTACAAGAGCAAAAAAATATCCAAAGTCGACTAATAGCAGAGTTTGGTAGCGTGAGTGTAACCGACTAACGACGACCCCATCATCATTTGACAATGAGATAAGAGTTGCGATTTTTTCAGGGCTCAAAAGCGCCGCCTGAGAATATGTGTTATTTTTCTTCAGCGCATTTGCATTGCAGTTCATCATTAATTTTCGAACATACCCAGAAGTATGGTTTTATCCTTTAAGGAGTAACTGGCGCTTAAATCCATGCGTTATTGAGTTGGCGATTTTACAAAAAAGAGACTAGTTTTTACTTATAACTTAAGTTCATTAGTCCTTTTAAAATCCAGAGACGCTCATGCTTAAGAACTTTGTCAGGAAAAGTAAAGATTATCAATTCCGCAGCGGAATAAAACACGTTCCAGCTGGTATCGAGCAATATCAGTCAATGAAAGATAAGCCGGTCTTTATTATCACTACTGACGGCAGCTTTTACCAGCTGGATACGTTTTCCTTCCCAGAATTAAAGCGTCTCGATTGCAAAGTCTGAAGCAGTTTGTGCATACCCTGTATACAACTCTAGTCGAATTTATACCCCGCTCTTGACGCTTAATATTTCATGTATTTTTCTTCGCTCGGACGCACTATGCGTTCTTCCACGATCCGCGTTGCGTTAGGACCACTTATAACGGAGTTTGCGAGCTCTTAATAATAAAATAATCAAACTATCCTGATTAGACTTAACACTCCGGGACTAAACCGATAAACTCACACCCCTAAGACTCACTGAAAAGATCAATGTTATATGAATACAGAGATTAACCAATTATCGACTCAACTCGGCGAAGCTCTTCTGTCCAAAAAAGCTATCGTTACTACAGCGGAATCTTGTACCGGTGGGGGTGTTGCTCAGGCAATCACCGATATTGCAGGTAGCTCTCAATGGTTCCACTGCGGTTACATAACCTACGCCAATCATGCAAAGCACAATACTTTAGGCGTTTCAGCCGAACTGTTGGCCGCCCAGGGGGCTGTCTGTGAAAGCGTCGTGATTGAGATGGTTAGAGGCGCTGCGCACGAGGCAAAGGCAGATTACGCTATAGCGATCAGCGGAGTTGCAGGACCTACTGGGGGCAGTTCAAATAAACCTGTTGGAACGGTTTGGTTCGCCTGTCTCGGGCCGCAAGGGATAAGGACTGTGAAGCACCAATTGGCGGGTGATAGAAAGTCGGTGAGAGAGCAGTCGGTTAAGATTTCTTTACAACAACTGTTGCATCAAGTGACTGAATGAACTACTGTACACTCATACAGTAAATATTATTTTATAAACATTTTCCCAATTTATTAGTTATTGATACCGAGGTTTTTATAATGGAAGCAAATAAAGCAAAAGCGCTAGAAGCAGCCTTAGGCCAAATTGAGCGGCAGTTTGGCAAGGGCACCGCTATGAAGTTGGGTGATAAGCCCATTGAGAAAATCCCATCAGTGTCCACCGGCTCGCTGCCGTTAGATATTGCGTTGGGAATAGGTGGACTTCCTTTTGGTCGTGTCGTAGAGATTTATGGCCCTGAGTCATCAGGTAAAACCACGCTGACGCTAAGTGTTATTGCGCAGGCTCAAAAAATGGGTAAGACATGCGCCTTTATCGATGCCGAGCATGCTCTTGATCCAGCCTATGCTGGAAATCTTGGTGTAAAAACTGATGATCTGATTGTATCGCAGCCAGATACTGGAGAGCAGGCATTAGAAGTTACTGATATGTTAGTTCGGTCAGGTGCCGTGGATGTTGTCGTTATTGACTCGGTAGCCGCTCTAGTACCAAAAGCAGAAATCGAAGGTGAAATGGGTGACCATCATGTAGGTCTTCAAGCCCGCTTAATGTCTCAGGCTCTGAGGAAGTTGACGGGCAACATTAAGAATGCAAATTGCCTCGTTATTTTTATCAACCAAATTCGAATGAAGATCGGTGTAATGTTTGGGAGCCCAGAGACGACCAGTGGTGGAAATTCACTCAAGTTCTATTCTTCAGTTCGTTTGGATATTCGTAGGATAGGTGCTGTTAAAGAAGGTGATGAGATTATTGGTAATGAAACGCGGATTAAAGTCGTCAAGAATAAAGTAGCTCCCCCCTTTAAGCAGGCAGAGACTCAGATTCTTTACGGTACTGGCTTTAACTTTTATGGTGAACTCATTGATCTTGGTGTAAAAGCTGGCTTTGTTGACAAGGCTGGTGCCTGGTATGCGTATCAAGGAAGCAAGATTGGTCAAGGTAAAAAGAATGCAGCGGCGTTTTTAGAAGAAAACCGTGATGTTGCTGAGGGCTTAGAAAAATCTATTCGCGATTTATATCTTGTAGAGCCTGAGCCAAAAGCAAAGGTCGAGGTACAAGAATCTCCAATGGGTGAGTAGCTGGACTTATTAAGGCGGCGTCTAGTAACTTTAGACGCCGATTAGGCTGGTGGGCAGAGTAGAGCCGACTGCGCTGAGGGCCGGAATTCTTACGATATAAATAGCTAAAGTAGAGCTAGCTTAGTCCTGGTGTATGAAAGAGCTGAAATCGACTTATTGACATAGGCCGTTCTCAAAGTGCCAATCAAATGTGTTTAAGTTAGAGCAAAAAATCAGCTGTCCTGAATTAAAGGAGCATGCAAAGTGCGCAAGTCTAGCAATTGCTATGATTTATAGGAGGGATGCCTGACATGGTTGTTGATGCTAAAACTGTTCGGCTGAAGGCCATGGATTTGTTAGCTCGTAGGGAACACTCTGTTAAAGAGTTGCTGAGAAAATTATCTGAGCGCTATGAAGACTGGGAACTTATTTCTACTGTAGTAAGCCAACTTATTGAAGATAACCTAGTCAGCGATACTCGCTTTGCAGAAATGTACGTTCGCAGCCGCATCGGAAAACAATTTGGTCCGATAAAAATTAAAAATGATCTGCGCGAACGAGGTGTGTCTGATCACAATATAACACTGGCTATGAATGAAGCTGATCAGGATTGGCTTCAGTTGATCCAAAAACTTTCGAAAAAAAAATACGGTGAAACAGTCCCTTCTGAAGCAAAAGAAACTGCCAAGCGAATGAGGTTCTTTCAGTCGCGAGGGTTTGACTCCGACTCCATCAGGTTTATCTTTAAATAGAGCCAGCCATCTCAGTTTCCGTAGACATAATTGACTCATAAGCGCAAAACTTGGTTACAACCCTAATGACTGATCCTAGCCAAACTAGGCTTTTCCCCGTTGATATACACTTAAGATAAATGCTGAGTAAAAATACTAGTGAGTCGTTGAGGAATCCAGCTATTACCGTTGGCATCTGAGATAAAACCACAGTGACCACCATATTTTTGCTTATCGATAATTAAGTTGTCGCAGTGGTCAATCTTGTCGACATCGGCAATGGGTAATATAGGATCGTCTTCTGATGCAATTAGATAAGCCTGAATGGCTAAAGTACTCAATCTACCTCCAGTTAATGCATAGGCAGAAAAGTAGCTTTGGGCGTCAAGGAATGGTGTGAATTTGGGGATAAACGTTTGATTTATATCATCAAGCGTCTTCACCTTGGCAAGATCCTCAGCAAAATTTAATTCTGGGAAATAGCTCAACTTTTTTGAAATTGATCGTGTCCAGCGTTTAAAAAAGTATTTCTCATAGATAAATAACCCCTCGTTCATTGTAGACATTGCATTATTGGGGTCAATTGGAGGACAGATTGCCACGGCTGCTTTAATACCGAGGTCATGACCTCGGTCGGCAGCTATTCTTAAAGTAAAGTTGCCGCCAAGCGAGAATCCGGCTAAAAATATATTTTTATAGGGCCGGCCAGCGCAGAATACTTGTATTGCATCGCCGACCTCGCCGATCAATGTTGAGTTAAAGGCTTCAGGATTTAAGTGATGACTGTCTCCATGATCTCGCATATTAAGTCGCAGCACATCAAAGCCCTGCTTTAAGAGGTAATGTGCGGTTGTAACTTGATATGCAGACTGACTTGATCCTTCCCAGCCGTGGATTAGGATAACCAGCGGAGAGCTCGATGTTTTTGTTGTGTTATTAATAGCTTTGTCAAACTCTGCAGTGAGCCTAATGCCTTCATTAGTAGTAATAATCAGTTTTTCTGAATCAAGCGATTTACTGATTTTTTTAGCGCGTATCTTTCGAGGTCCAACGCTATTCATAATACTTTGTATGTGAGCGTTTTTTAAATAGGCTGGCGGGACGAATCTTTTGATTGTCATGTGATATGTTTCTTACAGTAATTAATGATAAAACAAATTATGGCTGGAATCATAGCGGTGACGGTAGCTTAACGCTATGCTTATTAATATATAGACATTGGTAGATCAGGCTTTGGTAGAGTAATTAGCGTAGTTGGTGTGCCGAGATAACGGTTTTTGTGGGTTGAAGCTAAACCTAGATTGCTTCCATAATGTTAGTTGCCTGCTTATAGTGGACTTACAGAGTGATTCTTGAGGTTTTTATGGTAAATAAATTTTTATTAATTTCGTTCATATCGCTGTTATGTGCGCATACCGCTGGTTTTTCAGAAATGCCGACTGATACTAAAGTTGACACCCAAGATCGTGTGAAAGACAGTTCGAGTGTGTTGGAGAGACTTGAGCAAATAGAGGAAGTGGACCCCAAAGGCTGGGGTATCCGCAATGGATGTATCTCTAGAGCACGCATTAAAAGCATACACTTTATTGACGATCAGTCCGCCATCGTAAACATGATGGGTAAAAAGAAAATTCTCTTAACCATGCGTAGAGAATGCCGTGGTATTAAACGAGAGGGCTATATTACTCGTGTTCGAGGGAACACGTTGTGCGCTAAATTTGATCGCTTCGAAGTTATCGATAGAGGTTTATCTTGTGCGATTAAGTCCTTTGAGCCTTATATTGAGCCAATCACCCAAGAAGATAGTGCTGACAGCTAAGTTGATTTAAATGAGTAAGTGAGAGGTTTGTTTACTAATATGTCTAAGTCTTATGTGTTCTTAGGTTATATTTTTCTAATGCTGGGTTGCACGTCCTGCACGGCGGAGATGGTCGCTGACGGGCGCCTGGATATTTCGCCTGCTTTAGAACAGGGAGGCTTGGCAATGGGGTCAGTTCCGTCTGGCTATAGAGTCCAATATGCAGGTAAATCTTTAAAAATTTCGCCTGATGGAACATTCATTTTTGGTCTTGGACGGGATGCTCCAAATAGAGTGACTCTGTCGGTGGTTAATAATCTTGGTATACAGACTGAGCATCAACTTCCAGTAGCGGTTAGGGAATATAACATTCAGTCAGTGGAAGGTGTACCACAGCGAACGGTGGAACCGAGTAAGTCAGACTCTGTCAGAATCAGACAGGATTCAGCATTGGTAAAAAAGTCGCGCCGAGGCAGTTCGGCTAATTTGGACTTTCTGGGCGGATTTATCAAGCCGTTAGATGGCCCCATTACAGGTGTATACGGTAGTCAAAGAATTTATAATGGCATCCCCGGGAGCCCACATTATGGCGTCGATTATGCCGCTCCAACCGGCACTCTAGTTCTAGCGCCAGCGTCCGGAAAGATCACTTTGGCACATCCTGACCTTTTTTACTCTGGTGGTACGATCATTATGGAACATGGTTTTGGGCTAACTTCATCTTTTTTACATCTTAGTGAAATTTTGGTCTCTGTTGGGCAGCGCGTGGAGCAGGGTACGGCAATCGCGAGGGTTGGCGCTACGGGCAGAGCTACAGGCTCTCATCTTGATTGGAGAATGAATTGGTTGAATGTGCGAGTCGATCCGCAACTCGTTATGCGGGCTCTACCGGTAGCCCCATAGACTCAATGGGTATTTTCAAACAGATTTCTTTCCAGCCGCCCCTAGTATGGCGGTTCCCATCTATTTTGCGTACAATGTTGTCCCGGAAAAATGGATGATATCAGTGGATAAAGAACTCTTAAGTATCCTTGTGTGCCCTGTGAGTAAAGCGCCACTTGAGTACGATAACAAACAACAGGAATTGATTTGTAAGGCTAGTGGTCTTGCCTATCCTATTCGTGATGGAATACCAGTGATGCTTGAATCCGAAGCTCGTCGTCTACACACCGATGAAAAACTTAAGAAACGGCCCTAAACTCTAAAAATACAGGAGGCGTTGTAAATGTCTGAGACTGCCCCGACTCTATTTACACGAATCATTAATCGTGAGATTCCAGCTGATATTATTTATGAGGATGAACTTTGTATCGTCATTCACGATATTGCCCCTCAAGCCCCTATACACGTGTTGATTATTCCAAAACAACCGATCGCGCGGCTCGCTGACGCGGCGCAGACTGATCAGTCGATATTAGGACATTTGATGTTAGTTGCCGGAGATGTTGCTAGACGATTGGACGTCGATGATGCTTTTCGACTAGTGGTAAATAATGGTGCTGATGCGGGTCAAACTGTATTTCATTTACATCTGCATATTTTGGCGGGCGTAAAGGGCAGTAAGGAATTTTTTGAAACTGATATCGGTGGATAATAGAGAATTCTAAACATTTTATTTAAGATTAATATTGATTAAAAAGTGATGATAAAAAAATGATGAAAAGCGCTGACATCAGAGACGCATTCCTTAAATATTTTGCTGACAAGCAGCATCGTATAATGCCCAGTAGTAGTCTTGTCCCCAGCAATGACCCGACTCTTTTGTTTACCAATGCCGGAATGGTGCAGTTTAAAGACGTGCTACTTGGGGCTGACCAACGTGACTATAATCGCGCCGTCTCATCGCAACGTTGTGTGCGTGCGGGCGGCAAACATAATGATCTTGAAAACGTCGGTTATACCGCACGGCATCACACTTTCTTTGAAATGTTGGGTAACTTTAGTTTTGGTGATTATTTTAAGCGTGAGGCTATTAGCTATGCCTGGGAGTTCTTGACTACGGTATTGGAACTTCCAAAAGATCGACTTTGGGTAACGGTTCATATTAGTGATGATGAAGCGGCGGATATTTGGATTAATGAGATTGGCATTGACCCAAATCGCCTCTCGCGCTTGGATGAAGACAACTTCTGGCAAATGGGTGACACAGGCCCCTGCGGTCCCTGCACGGAGATATTCTGGGATCATGGAGATCATATACCTGGAGGCCCGCCAGGCAGCCCAGATGACGACTTAGACCGTTATATTGAGATCTGGAATTTGGTGTTTATGCAGTTTGAGCGTGATGCAGCCGGAACTATGACGCCACTCCCTAAACCCTCAATCGACACGGGTATGGGATTAGAGCGTATTGCCGCCGTTATGCAGGGGGTTCACAATAATTATGATATCGACTTATTTCAGCACTTGATCAAATCAGCTGCTGCTGTTACCGGTTGTAAAGATTTAAAGGAGAACTCACTCAAGGTTATTGCTGATCACATTCGTTCATGTGCGTTCTTGATAGTGGACGGTATCGAGCCCTCAAATGAGGGGCGAGGTTATGTTCTACGTAGAATTATTCGTCGGGCATTGCGGCACGGCCACAGTTTAGGCGCAAAAGGGAGTTTCTTTTTCAAACTGGTAGACTCGTTGGGTGAAGTGATGGGGGAGGCTTATCCTGAATTACTCCAGCAGAGTGCCGAAATAAGTAGAATCATTAAAAAGGAAGAAGAACAGTTTGCGCGCACCCTAGACAAAGGGATGGGTGTACTTGAAATGGCGCTTGCCGACCTTTCGGGCTCTGAATTGCCGGGTAACTTGGTATTTCAGCTTTATGATACTTATGGCTTCCCGACTGACCTAACCAATGATATAGCGCGTGAAAGAGGCTACAGCCTAGATATGGAAGGCTATGAGACGTGTATGGAAGAGCAGCGAACTAGAGCGCGGGCATCTAGTCAATTCAGTATTGACTACACTAATACAATTCGTCTTGAAGGTAGCACAGACTTCTGTGGCTACGCAGTTACAGAGCTAAGTTCCAAAATTATTGGGTTATATAGTTCCGGAGAGGCAGTTGATAGAGTTTCTGAAGGTACTGATGTTGCACTGATTTTGGCTCAGACCGCATTTTATGCAGAATCAGGTGGCCAGATTGGCGACAAAGGGTTGCTTACCAAGGGGAAATCCGTCATCGCCATCAGTGATTGCCGTAAAGTCGGTAATCACCATCTTCATATTGGTCGAGTTGTATCAGGTCAGTTCAATATTGCAGATCAAGTCAATGGTTCGGTCGATGAAACGCAACGGCGGGGAGTCACTCTAAACCACTCTGCCACGCATTTACTCCATGAAGCGCTCCGGCAAGTGTTGGGTGAGCACGTTCATCAAAAAGGTTCGCTTGTTAATCATGAACGGCTGCGGTTCGATTTTTCTCATGGTGAAGCCGTTACTCCAGAGCAGATAAGGCGCATAGAGCATATTGTTAATGCACAAGTCCTTAAAAATACTGAAGTCACCACAGATGTCATGAGTATGGACGATGCTAAAGCTAGAGGTGCTATGGCTTTATTTGGTGAAAAATATGGGGATCAGGTCAGAGTGGTCAGTATCGGTGGCGACTTTTCGATTGAATTATGTGGTGGCACCCATGTGTCTCGCACAGGGGATATCGGGCTTCTTCGAGTATCAGCAGAAACTAGCGTTGCTGCTGGCATAAGGCGTATTGAGAGTGTTACAGGTATGGGAGCGCTAGCACTTTGTGATAAAGAACAGGATTCAATGACGGACATTGCGACGATGGTCCGCGGGGCTCGCAATGGAGTAGGTGAGAAAATACAGGGAATTCTTGATGAAAATAAGCGTCTACAAAAGGACTTAGAAAAGTTAAAGAATAAGCTCGCCAATGCTGCTGGTAGTGATCTTATGTCCAGTCTTCGTACGGTTAGCAACATTTCGGTTTTAGCGACTATTGTTGATGGAGCTGACGCTAAAAGTTTACGTGGAGTAGCCGATCAAGTGCGATCGAAGATGCAGTCAGGTGTGTTTTTACTTGCCGCGCTGGAGGGCGAGAAAGCGGCTCTTATTGCGGGTGTAACTTCAGACCTTACGGATAAGGTGAAGGCCGGAGATTTACTCAAGTTTGTGACAGCTCAGGTTGGCGGCAAAGGTGGTGGACGTGCCGACATGGCGCAAGGTGCCGCCGGTGATGTAACGCATCTCCCATCCGCTTTAGAGTCAGTCTATGGCTGGGTGAAAAAAAATCTTACGTAGGACTAAAACACTTAACATTTAAGGTGAGTTAGCGTTTAATTCACCACTTTTTATCTATATGGACAGCGATGATGAGTTTGATCGTGCAAAAATATGGTGGCACTTCAGTCGGCTCGGTAGAGCGGATAGAGGCCGTGGCACAAAAAATTGCCGCGAGTTATAAAAAAGGCAACCAGCTTGTTGTGGCAGTATCAGCCATGAGCGGAGAAACTAATCGCCTAATTGGGCTGGCTAACCAAATTGATGAACAAGCAAGCCTCCGTGAACTTGATGTGCTGGTCAGTACTGGGGAACAGGTAACCATAGCGCTCTTATGTATCGCGCTTCAAAAGCAGGGCATAGATGCTCGGTCCTACACGGGTGGGCAGGTACGTATTTTAACGGACGACGCACATGGCAAGGCGCGAATTAAAGATATCGACTCTCATAGGGTTGAGTCAGATCTTTCAGCGGGTAGAGTGGTTGTAATAGCTGGTTTTCAAGGTATGGACGAAGACGGAAATATTACAACCTTAGGACGTGGCGGGTCGGATACAACGGCGGTTGCAATGGCGGCAGCACTGGGTGCTGATGAGTGTCAGATCTATACTGATGTCGATGGCGTATATACAACTGATCCGAGAGTTGTACATGATGCTCGACGCCTAGATAAGATCACCTTTGAAGAAATGTTAGAGATGGCTAGTCAGGGGTCTAAGATTTTACAGATTAGGTCAGTTGAGTTTGCTGGAAAATACAACGTTCCTCTGAGAGTGCTTTCTAGCTTCAAGGATGGTAACGGGACATTAATTTCTCTTGAGGATGACGAACAAATGGAAAAGCCGCTAGTATCAGGTATAGCGTTCAACAAGCATGAAGCTAAACTAACAATCAGGGGAATTCCAGATCAGCCTGGTGTGGCGTACAAAGTTCTCGGTGCGATAAGCGAAGCAAATATTGAAATCGATGTGATTGTTCAGAACGTAGCCAAGGATAACTCTGCGACAATAACGTTCACTGTGAATGAGAGTGATCTAAGCCAAGCTGAACGGCTTCTCAGGGATATAGCGGCTGATTTAGGGGCATTAGAAGTTGATGCCGACAAACATATTGGAAAAGTATCTATCGTTGGTGTTGGCATGCGTTCTCATGCTGGAGTTGCGGCTAAAATGTTTGAGGCACTTGCTAATGATGGTATCAACATTCAGTTGATTACTACGTCAGAAATAAAGATTACGGTCGTTATTGAAGAGAGATATTTAGAGTTAGCCGTTCGTGCACTTCATTCGGCGTTTGAACTAGCAAACCCTGATGTTTTAGAGAGTTAATTCACAATTATATAGCGTAATCTGTTAAGTTCGTTCTCTTTCAGGTTTACACAGCATTATCTTACATACTCGCAGCTACGCTAATATCTACTACAATAATAATAGGGTGTTCAATACATTGAGCAACCGTAATGGAGACTGTCATGTTAATTCTCACTAGAAGAGTCGGCGAAACTTTAGTTATTGGCGACGACGTTACTGTCACAGTGTTAGGGGTGAGAGGTAATCAGGTCAGATTGGGTGTGAATGCGCCTAAAGACGTTGCTGTGCATCGAGAAGAAATTTACCAGCGCATCCAAAACGAAAAAGATGCAGAAAATTCGACAGAAAGTAGTGAAAACGACGACATCGACGTTTGATTTTTCTGTCAGTGTGATATCATGCCGCCGCTGGTCTAGGGCGGCATAGTTGTTTCTGAAACAACCGAATTTCGTTCCTACCAAGACTATCACGGAGAAGTGGCCGAGTGGCTGAAGGCGCGCCCCTGCTAAGGGTGTATACGTTAATAGCGTATCGAGGGTTCGAATCCCTCTTTCTCCGCCATATACGATCGTTAAAACCCCTGCGGATGCAGGGGTTTTTCCGTTATTGGAAAGAGATAAATCGGCTAGAGTTACAGTTAGGGTTACAGTTGTAATCAAAAAAGTACTCCAAATCATAGAGTCCCCCCCCCGAAAGGTATCGTTTCTAATATCTCTTTAACC
>Ga0209815_1000019_pt1 | contig 127547 bp, 124 predicted proteins | sample CoawatmetaG00DNA_FD_187507 | JGI IMG/M metagenome (GOLD analysis project Ga0209815, IMG submission 187507) | Marine microbial communities from the West Antarctic Peninsula - Coastal water metaG002-DNA (SPAdes) (version 2) | ecosystem: Environmental > Aquatic > Marine > Coastal ...
TGACTGATTCCATTAGAATCTGCCAGCCCTTTGTTTTACAAGGCCTTTTTACGACTCGCTTAACGCTTGTCTGAGGCCCTCTCTACAAGGGAGCGCCATTATATCCATCGCACAGCAAAGCACAAGCGCTTTATCAAAAGAATACCGAAAAAGGCACTAAAAAAGGATTACAAAACACACTAAAACCAAAAAGGCGCCAAGGGCGCCTTTTTATTAAGAAATGGTTTTGATTAGATAAGCCAAAAAGCCTTACTTAATAGCTTTAAACAAATACATCACAGGCCCAGATATCGCAAAGCCTGCAAAAGTGAGTGCTAGCATGATAGGTGGCTGTAAAGAATACACGGCAAACACCAAGACCACCGCAAATAATGCTACAAAGGGCACCTTGCCTTTTAGATCTAGGTCTTTAAAACTATAGTATTTAAAATTACTCACCATCAAGATACCTAGCGCTGCAGTGATCAGAGCCACAATATAACTAAGGCTCTCTCCATCCAGCCCATAATCCACACCAGTCCAAACCATACCCGCCATTACAGCTGCAGCAGCAGGAGTAGGCAATCCGGTAAAATAACGACTATCGGCTATTTCCAGCTGGACATTAAATCGCGCTAACCGCAAAGCTCCACCAGCCACATAAATAAAGGCTGCTACCCAACCAAAATTACCTAAACTCTGTAATGACCAAGAGAACAGCACCAGTGCAGGTGCCACACCAAAGGCAACTACATCTGCCAAGCTATCGTATTCGGCGCCAAATTTACTAGATGTATTTGTCAGACGGGCAACCCTACCATCTAGTGTGTCCAACACCATTGAAATAAATATAGCGATGGCAGCATTTTCAAAATTACCACTCATGCCCGAGACAACTGCATAAAAACCTGCAAATAACGATGCTGTTGTAAAGCTATTGGGCAAAAGATAAACACCCTTTGCAGGCTTCTTAGGAGCCACTGCGTCTTCGTTATCTGGCTGTTTTAAAGGATCGGAACTCATAGATAGACTGCTCTTTTAAAGAATTGATGCTAGCTTAACATGACTGCACAAAAATACTAAAACCCTAGACCAAAAAAAGGCCGCATAACGGCCTTTTGTAACAATCATCAAGTCTAATGCACTCTAAATGCTTAGTATTTTGTCACCACGCGCAATACCTGAAACACCTGTTCGCACTGTTTCCAGTACATAGGCCTCACCTATCGCGCTAATAAATGCACTTAGCTTATCCTGATCACCCGTTAACTGAACCGTATAAATACTACTAGTTACATCAACAATTTGGCCTCGAAAAATATCAACAGTGCGCTTCACTTCATCACGATGCTGACCTGTAGCCTTGAGCTTAATCAGCATCATTTCACGCTCAATGTGCTCACCTTCGGTAAGATCCACAAGCTTTACTACTTCAATTAACTTATTTAACTGCTTAGTAATCTGCTCAATCACACGATCACTTCCAGAAGTAGTAACCGTAAGTCGTGACAATGTTGGATCTTCAGTGGGTGCAACCGTCAAAGTTTCAATATTGAAGTTGCGCTGGGAAAACAAACCCACAACCCGAGAGAGTGCACCTGCCTCGTTTTCTAACAAAACCGCTATTATATGCCTCATTAGGTGCGCTCCGTTTTGCTCAACCACATATCGCGCATCGACGCTTTGGGCACCAACATTGGATATACATGTTCTGTTGGATCAATGTGAATATCAAGAAACACCAACTCATCTTTTAGGGCAAACGCTTCTTCCAAAGCTGGCATAAGCTGCTCTTTGGTCTTAACAGTAATTGCTTTATGTCCATAAGCACTAGTGAGCTTATGGAAATCTGGTAGAGACTTCATATATGACTGAGAATGGCGACTTTCGTAATTCATGTCTTGCCACTGACGCACCATACCTAAAGATTGGTTATTCAAACATACTATTTTTACGGGTATATCGTATTGGCTACAGGTAGATAGCTCTTGCAGATTCATCTGAAAGCTACCTTCTCCTGTGACACACACTACTTCAGCATCAGGATAATGTAACTTAACGCCCATAGCTGCGGGAAAACCAAACCCCATAGTGCCTAAACCACCCGAATTGATCCATCGATTAGGCTTATCAAACTTATAATATTGGGCTGCAAACATTTGATGCTGACCTACATCAGAACAAATATATGCATCTCCTTTAGTAATTTCATACAGCGCTTCAATAACTTCTTGAGGCTTAAGCAAACCATTAGCGTCGTTAAGCTCGTAGCGACCACCATGGCGCTTACGCCACTCGTTGATCTGTGACCACCAATCAGTTAATGCATCTGCATCAATATCTTTATCGCTTTTGGCAAGTAAAGCTAACATTTCTAACAATACGCTTTTAGCTGGCCCTACAATAGGCACATCAACAGCGATGGTTTTTGAAATGGAGGATGGGTCAATATCGATATGAATAATCTTTGCCGTTGGGCAAAACTTCTCCGTGGCATTGGTCACGCGGTCATCAAAGCGTGCGCCAATACTTAAAATTAAATCTGAATGGTGTAAAGCAGTGTTGGCTTCATAGGTTCCATGCATCCCAGGCCAACCCAACCACTGTGGATCTGATGCTGGAAAACCACCTAAACCCATCAACGTTGTAGTCACTGGGAAATTTAGTGTTCGAGCTAATTCAGTGGCTTCAGCTGATGCTCTCCCACCAACAGTGCCACCGCCTACTAAAATTACAGGACGACGGGCATTAAGCATGAGCTCTACAGCTTTCTTAATTTGCCCACTATGACCCCGGGTGGCTGGACTATAGGAACGCAAAGACACAGACTCAGGGTAGTTGTATTCAAATTTGTCTGTTGGAGTAGTCATATCTTTGGGTATATCAATAACCACAGGGCCAGGTCGACCACTACTTGCGATATAAAATGCTTTCTTAATAGTGCTTGGGATTTCTGACGGATGCTTAATCGCAAAGTTATGCTTAACTACTGGGCGGGATACACCCATCATGTCAGTTTCTTGGAAAGCATCTTCGCCAATTAGGGTGCTAGGCACCTGCCCACAAAGCACCACCATAGGAATAGAATCCATAAAAGCGGTAGCAATACCTGTGACAGCATTAGTTGCCCCCGGGCCAGAAGTCACTAACACAACCCCAGGCTTGCCAGATGCACGCGCATAAGCGTCAGCCATGTGTGTGGCAGCTTGCTCGTGGCGTACTAAAATATGTTTCACTTGGTCTTGTTGAGCCAAGGCGTCATAAATATGTAACACAGAACCACCAGGGTAGCCGTATATATATTCTATCTTTTGATCTTGTAAACTGCGGATAACCATTTCCGCACCGGAAAGCATTTCCATTGTAATATCCTCTCACCACATTCTAAAAGAAGCGGCAGTTATTTGTCTGAGACTAATCTCATGTAACCATCGATAATTTACTGACAGCGCTTGTAGCCAGCCCGCAATATCGTGCAGGCACAGAATGTGCCTTTAGTGGTGACGCTCGGAGGTCGGCATTGTCGGGTTGCAACGTGCGTAGAACTCAGGGCAGACAAGCGAAAGGGTACTGCTTACCGTATCACAAACGCGAGGGATCACCTGCGCGACATGTGCATCAACCTAAAAGAATAATTTTCACACGCCAAGGCCTGTAATTCAATAGCTTAAGTCTAAAACAAGGGTTAATAGAGAATAAACTTCTACATTTCCCGTGTAGTTTTTCAAACCAGCAACAAACATTTGGTGGTATAGTCATAAGTTAATAACAAAACGTTTTAGTTTGAGGTATGCCATGTCTAATTTAGAGTTACGAAAGTCTCAACGAACCATCGAAGAGCTACGAGGTTTCTTAAAGAAAATTTTTGTTGAACCCGATATTATTTCGCACTCGTTAGCTATTACACGCGAGTTGATAGATAAAGATAATGCCGACGCTATTATCGCCCAAAAAATAGCAGCAACGACCAACGTAAAAATCCCTGCCGAACACAGTGATGCAGACCAGCTATTTTTACAGGTATTACGAGAAGTTGTGAGGGACGAAAATGCAATGTATTAGAATTGGCACGCGCCCTTGCTTGCCAGCTATAGCTAAGGGCTAAATTCACAGACTAAAATCACTAACAAGGCCTTTAATGTGACTAGTGCTTTTGGGCTACATTAAAGGTTATCTTACTATCCTCAACATCTGCCAGAATAATTTCATCTGGTAAAAAGTGCCCGGCTAATAGCTCTTGTGCTAATGGATTTTCTAAATTGCGCTGGATCGAACGCTTTAACGGCCTAGCCCCATAGACAGGATCAAACCCTTCTTCAACAACTAAGTTTTTTGCAGCATCAGTGAGTTGCAAACTTAAACTGTGTTCTTGCAGACGATTATGAAGACGTAATAGCTGAACATCAGCAATTTTTCTTACATGTTCCTTATTTAAAGAATGAAACACCACCAGCTCGTCAATACGATTGAGCAATTCTGGTCTAAAATGCACACTCACTGCATCCAGGACGCCTTTGCGCATCTGTTCGTACTGACTTTCATCAGTCATATTTTGAATAATATCTGAGCCCATGTTTGAGGTCATCACGATGACAGTATTACGAAAATCTACCGTTCGCCCCTGTCCATCTGTAAGCCTGCCATCATCTAACACCTGTAATAAAATATTGAACACATCAGGGTGCGCCTTCTCCACTTCATCTAGTAACAACACAGAGTATGGCCTACGTCGAACCGCTTCTGTTAAATAACCCCCTTCCTCATATCCTACATATCCGGGGGGAGCCCCAATAAGCCTAGCCACAGAGTGCTTTTCCATAAACTCAGACATATCGATACGCACCATAGCTTCTTGTGTATCAAACAAAAAGGTGGCCAACGATTTACATAACTCAGTCTTACCTACTCCTGTAGGCCCTAGAAACAAGAAAGACCCATTAGGTCGGTTGGGGTCGGCTAAACCAGAACGTGACCGCCTCACTGCATTAGAAACACTGGATACAGCCTCATCTTGCCCAATCACTTGCCGATGCAGCACGCCTTCCATATTCAAGAGCTTTTCTTTTTCGCCTGCAAGCATTCGACTCACAGGAATCCCTGTCCACATGCTTACCACTTCAGCAATTTCTTCCTCTCCTACTTTGCTACGTAGCAAAGTAGTTTCGACCACTTCAGCCTCGTGAGCTGCTACTAGTTGCTTTTCTAAATCTGGAATAGTGCCATATTGTAATTCAGACATGCGACCCAAGTCGCTACTTCGACGAGCCACTTCTAATTCCTGACGGGCGATCTCTAAACGCTCTTTAACTTTTTGTACACCGTATACAGAGGTCTTCTCCGCATTCCAAATTTCAAGCAAATCGGCAAATTCTTTTTCTTGTTGCGCTAGCTCATTCTCTAATATTTTTAACCGCGCAGCAGCAGCCCTGTCCTTTTCCTTTCTCAGGGCTTCACGCTCAATTTTTAACTGAATGATATGCCGCTCAAGTTTATCCATTATTTCAGGCTTGGAGTCCATTTCCATACGAATACGACTTCCAGCTTCATCTATCAAATCGATGGCTTTATCAGGTAATTGTCTATCTGTAATATAACGCGAAGATAGTCGTGCGGCGGCTATAATAGCTGAATCAGTAATATCTACACCGTGATGAAGCTCATAACGCTCCTTTAAACCACGTAATATGGCAATGGTGGCTTGCTCAGTTGGCTCACCTACATAGACCTTTTGGAAGCGGCGCTCTAACGCTGCATCTTTTTCAACATACTTGCGGTATTCATCTAAAGTGGTGGCCCCCAAACAGTGCAATTCACCACGAGCCAGGGCTGGTTTGAGCATATTACCCGCATCCATAGCACCCTCGCCTTTACCCGCGCCTACCATAGTATGAATTTCATCAATAAATAAAATGATATTGCCATCTTGCTTACTCAATTCACTAAGCACACTCTTTAGACGCTCTTCAAACTCCCCACGGAATTTCGCACCAGCAATAAGCGCGCCCATGTCTAAAGATAAAACTTGCTTGCCAAGCAAACCTTCTGGCACTTCCCCATTAATAATGCGCTGAGCCAAGCCTTCAACAATGGCTGTTTTTCCAACACCAGGCTCACCAATTAAGACTGGGTTATTTTTAGTGCGCCGCTGCAAAACTTGAATAGCACGACGAATTTCATCGTCCCGACCAATGACTGGGTCCAACTTACCTGCTTCTGCTCTTTGTGTAAGGTTGATAGTGAATTTATCTAACGCTTGCCACTCTTCTTCGGCACCTTGGGTATTTACTTTGTCGCCGCCGCGCAATTTTTCTATAAGTTGAGCTAACTTAATAGCACTAACCCCTGCTTTTATTAACAAATCTCCAACACTAGCTTTTTCTTTTACCATAACCATAACCAGTTGCTCACTGGAGATGAATTGGTCACCTGACTTACTAGTAGCCTTTTCAGCTAAGTTAAACAAACGAGACAAGCTATTGCCTATATGTACATCGCCACTATCGTTGCCTATTTTTGCCATATGACTTAAACGCTGACTTAGCTTTGTTTGCACCATAGGCATATCGGCACCGGCTTGAACTAACAAAGATTGTGATGATCCACCTTGCTGCTGCAGCAAAGCACTAAGCATGTGCTCAGATTCAATAAATTGATGATCTAATGACAGGGCAAGTGTTTGGGCTTCACCTATGGCTTTTTGTAAGCGATTAGTGAGTTTTTCAAAACGCATAATAAAACCTCGAAAATATCTATCAGCCTATACACAAAAGCCTGATTAATGTGACTTACATATTATTATGGTTTATATATGGGGCAATCAAGAGTTGAATTCAAGTAGAATCAATTACACATTAGGTAAAGCTAAACCATCCAAATCAAACTGGCCATGCGTCCACTTGATGGGTCACGCCGGTGTGAATAAAATCGTTTTTCATCTGAAAAAGTACAGTCATTGCCACCAAAGACCAGCGTAACTCCAAGCTGCGCAAGCTCTTTACGAGCTAAGGCGTACAAATTGCCTAACCACTTGTTTGATTTTGACTTTATAGCCACAAACTCTTCACACTTAGATAAAGGGTCCACATCAAAGGCTCGCAGTACATCGATACCTACTTCAAAGGCGCCTGGGCCAATTGCAGGTCCAAGCCATACCATCACTTGCCTAGGGTCTGAAAATTGCGCTACTGCTTGGCTAAGTATCCCACCAGCTAACCCTTGCCATCCAGCATGAACAGCAGCAACCTGAGTGCCTGAAGTATCACATAATAGCACCGGCAAACAATCTGCCGTCATCACTACACAAGGCCAATGCTTAGCTTGCGTGTAACTGCCGTCACAGTCGTACACGCCAGCTTGCGCTGGCAAGCTTAATAGTTGAGTAGAGTGGGTTTGATTAAGCCAAAAGGGTTGTCGTTCTAGATTAAGATCTTGCTGTAACTGGGCACGGTGATGCAATACACGATCAGGCCTGTCTTGCACATGCCGTGCAAGATTAAAACCAGCCAAGCCAATTAGCGGCTCATCCGCGTTTAACCCACGGCAAGTCGTTATTGCTCGCACATTAGCTGGCGCGGGCCAATCTAGCGTTAAGTAGCGCGAAGTATGGCCCACATCCTGCATTACAACCTCGAATGAGGATTAAGTTTAGTGTCAATGAGCATATGCTTAAGTAATTCAGACATATCTTCAGGTAAATCTACTTCCCATTCCATATCTTCATGGGTAATAGGGTGCATTAGCTCTAGACGCTTAGCATGCAGCGCTTGACGCTTAAAACCTCGCAAACTGTCCAAAAACTCTTCATCACACCCTTTAGGTAAGCGCTGACGGCCACCATAAAGGGGATCACCTTGTATTGGATAATTGACATGGGTCATATGCACACGGATCTGGTGCGTACGCCCTGTTTCTAACTTTAAGCGAATATGAGTGTGGGCGCGGAAACGACGCAAGACTCGAAAGTGCGTTATCGCTTCTTTACCAACAGCTGAAACAGCCATTTTCAAACGGTTCCGACTGTGTCGTCCCATGGGTTCGTCTACTGTACCGCCACCTGTTAGCACGCCTTGCACAACAGCTTCATATTCACGCCCCATACTACGATCTTGCAGCTGAGCGACCAATGCAGTTTGTGCCGGAATAGTTTTCGCCACTACCATCAAACCTGTAGTGTCTTTGTCTAAGCGATGCACAATACCTGCACGAGGCACACCATTAAGCTGAGGGCAATGATGGAGCAACGCATTTAACAAGGTGCCACCATGATGGCCTGCAGCTGGATGAACCACTAACCCAGCCGCTTTATTGATGATTAATATATAATCATCTTCATAAACAATATCAATATCGATAGGTTCTGGCTGCCACCGCTCTTGAATTTCTATCTGGCATTCTAAGGTGATCTTTTCACCGCCGTATAGTTTTTCTCTGGGTCTAAGCTGTACGCCATTGACGAGAATATCACCTTCTTCGATCCACTTTTTCAAGCGTGAACGAGAGTAATCTGAGAATACTACAGCAGCAATTTGATCAACACGCATGCCTGCCCATTCTGGGTCGACTTGCGCTTGGAGGGAAATAGTTTCGTGCATGATAAGACTTTCGTTGGCGCTAGTTAAGCTAGCATATTAAACTAGGGGCCATTGTACAGTATTTAGGACAATTACGCTGTTCAATAACAATGATATACTCAACACTTTATGCAATCAGGCAGCAACGGGCAACTTACACACTATGCGACTTAATACTTCAAACCGCTTACTTCATCTTTCTGGAATATTGTTCATCAGCTTATTGCTTGGCGCTTGTGCTAATACAGACTCAGGGCCTGTGATTGAGGACATACAACCAGAAAAAGAACTTTATGCAAGTGCCGTTGTGAAACTAGAAGGGGGAGATTATCGCCTGGCTATTGAAGATTTAGAAGCCATGGAAGCTCGTTATCCTTACGGTCGCTATTCTAAGCAAGCTCAGCTTGAACTTATTCATGCCTACTACCGGCTTAACCAACCTGCCGCTGCAAAAGCTTCGGCGACTCGTTTTATACGCTTATACCCAGATCATGAACATGTGGATTACGCTTATTACTTGAAGGGGTTAACAGCTTTTGAAGAGAATAAAGGCGCGTTTGATCAATACCTTGGCATAGATAAAGCAAAAAAAGATTCCAGTGCAGCGCGTGACTCCTTTGACGATTTTTCAACACTGCTAATGCGCTTTCCAAATAGTGAATACGCCGCAGATGCTCGCATAAGAATGATCTATCTTAGGAATTTATTAGCTGAGCATGAAATTCACGTCGCCAATCACTACATTTCAATTAACGCCTGGCTTGCTGCAGCAAACAGGGCAAAGTATGTGGTGGAAAATTACCAGCTCACTCCATCGGTAGAGCTTGCATTAGGCATTATGGTAAAGGCCTATACCAAACTAGGCTTACTAGATAATGCCAACAATGCTCAGCAGGTATTAGAGGCTAATTTTGGCGACAACAACGCCAGCAGTGAAGACCCTAAACAGCAGGAGCAACCAGCTGTTCAAACGTGGCTGAACCGACTAACATTTAATTTATTTGACTAACAATGCGCTAAACATCCCAGCTACAGTATAGTGTAACTGGGCCTTGGCGCTTATGTTCAGTTTGGCGATAGCGCTGCTCTAACTGCAGTTGGGCGTCGCTAGAGATATCTTTGCCTTCTAAATAATCATCTATTTGATCGTAAGTAATACCCAATGAGTCCTCATCGGCCTGCTGGGGGTTATGCTCTTCTAAATCTGCTGTAGGTGTTTTATTCACCAAATTATCAGGCGCTCCTAAATAGGCTGCCAAACTTCTCACCTGACGCTTATTGAGCCCGAATAATGGCGCAATATCACATGCACCATCTCCATGTTTTGTAAAAAACCCAGTAATCGCTTCTGCGCCATGATCGGTCCCAATTACCAAACCATTAAGCAAGCTTGCTACATAATATTGCGCACTCATCCTAGCGCGAGCTTTATTATTACCGCGTGAAAAATCCAGCTGATGGGAATTGGGTTCAGCAAGTGCCACTAACTCTTTGGCAGCCAAATCCAGGCCTTTAACCATGGCGTCTATATTTATCTCTAGACGCTGATTAGGCTGAATAAAATCCAAAGCTAACTGGGCATCACTTTCATCAGCTTGCACTCCGTATGGCAAGCGCACGGCGATAAATTGGTAGTCATTAGTTTGATATTGTAAGTTTAATTGGTCACATGCCATTTGTGCCAACTTACCCGCAGTAGTTGAATCGACGCCCCCTGACAAACCTAACACTAATGACTTCGCCCCAGCTGTCATTACACTATGCTTAAGAAATTCTACTCTTTTAGACACTTCTATGGCTACATCGATAGTAGGTAACGTATTAAGTGATGCAATAATTTTGTGTTGTTGCGAGGTAATCATGATTTTATTCCAAGGCCTAGTGGAGATGACTTATTTTAACCCATATTGGCAGCAAAGTGCTTATTTGCACAAGTTGGACTCCCCAGCTTTACCAAGACTTTTCATTTCACCAGCATCAGATAACGTTAAATACCAACAAAGTGTATCGAGGCTTTGGGGTCCATTGTTATTTACCGTAGCTGACAAAAGAAGCCCCGTTTCTAATAATTTTACTTGATAATAATAACTACCTTGCTTTTGCTCATACGAATGGTCGCTTTCAATAGACGCTAGGCTGATGTCTTCAAAATATCGTCCATGCTGCAAATGCCACATTTCTTGCTGTAAACCTATCCGATGCAATTGCAACCATGCTTGCTGCCTGCCTACAGATAATTGATGGTGACGCCAAGTGGGTATCGCCAAACCTAACATCACTCCCACTAAGGCCAACACCAGCAACAACTCCATCAGGCTAAAGGCCCTCTGATTAGAGCGCATCAATTGCTGCCTTATGCTCTAACAAAGGTTGCCATTAGTTGATTTTTTCCTGCATCGCTTGATGTTCTTGCGCAACACCTCTTAAACTTAATTGAGCTTGTGACATCAACATAACCACACCTAAAGAAATGAGCATAAGCATCACAATGACCGCTAAAAGCAACCAGCCTTTTTGTTCCCTTCTTGGATGTAATCCTGATGTTAAACCCAAAATTAAAGGTGGCAAAGACAGCCTAGCTACACACATTAGGTAACCGCCAGATAAAACTAACAGGGTGTATAACAAACTCACCACTTTGGCGCCATAACCATAGATCGTCACCACCTGATCTCAACTGCCCACTAGAGGCAGTCATAAGCTCTAAATCGACCTTTACTTGATGCAGGTTTACCATTGCACTGGCTTGATAGCTCCTTCGCCACTGATCAATACGGCAATCATGATCATTATCCACACCAAAATAGAGATCCATAGACTCTACTCTTGCAATAAAGCTGCTTTTTCGCCCACCAAATCTTCGTCTTGTGAGGTTGTGGCTCTGGGCGTTGTGCTCATAATCATATTGCATACAGTTTCCCTGATACTTGCGCATTAAACTAATAGTGGCGGCTGCGCCTGATTTCACTCCAGCACCGCAGATATTGGACCAATCAGTGAGCACTTGAGCAACTACTAACTGGCTTTGGGCTTGCATTTGAAGCAAGGTTTGAGATAGTAATTTATGTTGATTAAACTGTAAGAAACTTGTAGTGATGGCAACCATCATAAGCTCCGCAAGACCTGTACTGAGCACCAGCTCTAATAAGGTAAAGCCATTTTTATGGTTTGCGCCGTTTAGAGTGCGATATCTAAATGGATACATGCTACCCCCTTTTCACACTTATCATCGGCTACAGCTAACTTTTGAGTCCAGGTCAAACCAATGGTTAACCTATTACCTTGTGTGCATGCCCCATTACATTGCAGATTAAACGCACCGCCTGGCAGATGATGAAGTAAGCTTTGTTGCCAATGTGTTGCCCAAGCTTGTGTCATATCCGCGCCATTGCATTGATTGCCTTTTAGGCAGCCAAGGTCTAACGTTAATGAGGTATTTATTAAATTTTGATAATGATGAGGGTAAGCCCAAACTTGAGCTGCGAGCTGACCCAAAAGGCCATTGGCATAGTGTAATTGGTGAGAATACACCAACACTTTTTGACTATGAGTTTGGGCTGTAAATAGCACCAAAAACATCACACTGGATAACCCTAAGCTTAATAGCACTTCTATTAAAGATAAGCCTTGTTGATGCATTTTTTGATACATCTGATGAGTACCCACCACCCTAACTAGAGACATGATAATTTTGTCTCTCGCAAGCGGCCAGTTGATGACAAGACCAGAGCGTAGCCTAAGCTTTCATCAATAACTTTGTTTGAAATTGGACAAAAAACCATGGTGCCAGAGTGTGCTGTATTACCAGCATAGTTAAAGCTAATTTGAACGCCACGATTAAAGCTAAAAGAAACTCCTTTATTAGGTTGCCAATGAGACAGTAGCATTTCTTTAGCTTGCCAATGGCCGTCTTGATCCGTATCTAGATAAATTGCAAACCCAGATGTAATACCACAGCTTTGCGACCAACAAAGATTTACTGTAGATTTTTTTTGTAAACTGGTGAGGCGCGCATAACGAATTTGCTGAGCAAACTTTTGCCTTTCGTCATGTAAGATCTGAAGCTGCCAGGTCACATAAAACGCAGGTGCAGCTAAGGAAGCGATAATAGCCACAAGGGCTAAGACAATGAGTAGCTCAAGCAAACTCCAACCAGAGGTTACAAAGAACACATGTAGGCGGTGATTTAATAAACGCATGACAACATCCTTATTGGCTGCTGTCTAAGTGTAGCTTAGTTTTATAGGTTGTGATTAACAACAGGGCTGCGAAAGCTAACCCAAGGTGACTAGCGGTTAACTAACCTCTAAAATTTCTACTTCAAATTTAAGCTCGACACCTGCTAAAGGATGGTTGAAATCCACGACTACGTTATCCCCGTCAATGGTTTTTACTACCCCTGGAAGCTCAGTGTTAGCAGCATCAGAAAAACTCACCACCAAGCCCTGCTCCAGCACCATGTCAGGGCCAAACTGGTGGCGCTTTATGGTTTGTAAATTAGCCGGGTTATGCTGGCCAAAGGCCTCTTGTGGAGGAACCATAAATGTTTGATGGTCACCAGCAACCAAACCAATAAGGCACGATTCAAACCCCTCCAACAAATTGCCATCACCTATGGTGAGCTCTACAGCCCCCTTATCAAAGGTACTGTCTATGGTTTGCCCACTAGCATGATGTAGGGCGAAGTTTAGCTTCACATGAGAAGATGTATTAATGCTTTGTGTCACGCTTTGTTGCCTTTTCTGTTTGCCAAAAATCTATTAATAACCCCACTACACCAATAAAAATTAAACTATCGGCCAGATTAAAAGCTGGGAAATAATAAGGAGGGTAATATACAAGTAAGTAATCCACTACATAGCCGTTTACAACTCGATCAACCAAATTACCCAGCGCTCCAGACAATAATAAGCTTAAACTTAAACCTAAAAGAGTCTGTGTGCGAGGAGTATTTCTTAACCACATTATTAGGTAAATACTGATACCTAGGGCTATGAACGAAAAAAACCACCGCTGCCAACCTGACTGTGATGCTAAAAAACTAAACGCTGCTCCCTTGTTGTGCACAAGGATGAGATCAAAAAAAGGCATCACATTAAATCTTTGAGCATAATCAAAGCTTTGCGTGATGCCCCACTTGATCAACAAATCCAGCGCCCACAACACCAGCACAAGCAAAAAATATCGTCGCAAGGCTGAGGTTTTGAAGTGACCCATAAAGCGACTAGGCAAACTGTCGCGTCTCACCAGCACCACTAACATTATCTACACAACGACCACACAGCTCTGGCTCTTGTGCAGAAACCCCCACATCTTCACGATGATGCCAACACCTCTCACACTTTGTATGTGTGGAAGCTTGAATGTCTAGTCGCAAGCCTTCAAAGTCTGTCTCAATTCCACCCTCTTGGCCAGCCACTAAAGATGCTTTTGAGGTTAATAGTACAAATCTCAACTCGTCCCCTAGTTGCTCTAGTTGAGCATGGAGCTTTGGCACTGCGTATAAGATAATTTCAGCACTTAAAGAACCGCCAATGACACCTTGGCTGCGTTGTGTTTCTAGGTTTTTATTAACCGCTTGCTTTACTTCCATGATTTGCGTCCAGTAATCGGCAGTCATGCTGGTAGCGTTAGCTTCAGGGATGTCGTACCAAGCGTCCAACTGCACAGATTCGGCACGTTTACCTGGAATATGTTCCCACAACTCATCAGCAGTGAAGCTTAATATAGGCGCAATCCAACGGGTCATTGTTTCGATTAAATGATACATTGCTGTTTGTGCCGAGCGGCGTGAAAGGCTCTCTGCGGCGCAGGTATATTGACGATCTTTAATAATATCCAAATAAAAGCCACCCAAGTCTTGTGAGCAAAAGTGGGTTATTTTTTGATACACTGCGTGGAAGTTATAGCTATGGTAAGCAGCTTCGATTTCTGTTTGTAGTGTTGCAGCTCGTCCAAGCACCCACTGGTCTAAAGCCAGCATGTCATCCACTTTAACCAGATTATCAGCAGGCTCAAAACCATTAAGGTTGGAGAGTAAGAAACGCGCTGTATTGCGGATCCGGCGATAGGCGTCCGCAGTACGATTAAGAATTTCATCAGACACTGCCATCTCTGCACTAAAGTCCGACGAAGCCACCCAAAGTCGAATAATATCAGCACCTAAAGTGTTGCACACTTTTTGAGGTGACATCACATTACCAATAGACTTAGACATTTTTCTGCCTTGGCCATCTACGGTAAACCCGTGAGTCAATACACCTTTATACGGAGCTACACCATGCATCGCAATAGAGGTTTTTAAAGACGACTGAAACCAACCACGGTGCTGGTCTGAGCCTTCTAAATAAAGATCTGCTGGAAAACGCAACTCAGGGCGTTGCTCTAATACCGAGTAATGCGTAGTGCCAGAATCAAACCACACGTCCATAGTATCTGTAACTTTTTGATAATCACAAGCTTCTTCACCTAAAAGCTCTGCAGCATCTAGCTCAAACCAAGCGTCGATACCATTTTCAGCTACTCTTTGGGCTACCTCTTCAAATAACTCAGCAGTGCGAGGATGTAATTGTTGGGTTTGTCGGTTAACAAACAAAGTAATAGGAACGCCCCAAGTACGCTGGCGTGAAACACACCAGTCCGGGCTAGAAGACAACATACCAGAAATACGAGCTGCACCCCACTCAGGGTGCCAAGCTACATTTTTCACAGCGTCAAGGGCCTTTTCTAGCAAGCCATTTTCTGACATAGAAATAAACCACTGAGGCGTCGCACGGTAAATGAGTGGTGTTTTGGTGCGCCAGCAATGGGCATAACTGTGAGTGATTTTAGCTTGATGCACTAGAGTGCCATGGTCTTCTAAGGCAGCAACCACTTGGTCGTCTACTTTATAAACATGCGCACCTGAAAATTCGCCAGCCGCATCTACAAAAACACCATTATCATCAACAAGGTTAAGCGTGCCTATCCCGTACGCACGGCCAACATTAAAGTCATCTACTCCGTGATCTGGCGATGTATGCACACTGCCTGTACCTGCTTCGGTAGTCACATGATCTCCCAGTATTACTGGCACTTGACGCTCATCGTAGAATGGATGCTGTAGAGATAGATTTTCTAATACTTGTCCCTTAGCTTCGCCTAAGATCTTAAAGTCATCAATGCCATATCGTTCCATTGAACTTTCAACGAGGTCTTTCGCAAATACTTGACACTCATCATTGACTTGAACTAGCACATAGTCAAATTCGCCATGCATACTTACTGCTTGGCTTGACGGCAAGGTCCAAGGAGTTGTAGTCCAAATAACCACAGAAGTTGGCAGCTCAGTGACTACACCAAACGCTTGATTCCATGCTTGTTGGTCCAACACTTGGTAACGCACATCAATGGACAAAGACACTTTGTCTTGATATTCAACTTCAGCCTCAGCCAAAGCTGACGCACCCACGACACTCCAGTAAACCGGCTTATAGCCTTTTACCAAGTGGCCATTTTCAACTATCTTACCCAATGAGCGGATGATATTAGCTTCTGTTTCAAAGCGCATAGTTTTATATGGGTTTTCCCAGTCACCTATAATGCCTAAACGAACAAAGTCTGCCATTTGCCCTGCAACTTGCTTTTCCGCATAAACGCGACACTTTTCACGAAACACAGCATGGGTCACTTTGTTGCCAGCTTTACCAATTTTTTGCTCTACCTTATGTTCAATCGGCAGACCGTGGCAATCCCAACCGGGCACGTAAGGCGCATCAAAACCACTTAAAGTCTTAGACTTAACAATAATATCTTTGAGTATTTTATTTACTGCATGGCCAATATGAATATCACCATTGGCGTATGGAGGCCCATCATGCAATATAAATTGTTCTTTACCCTTTCCTGCTTCGCGCAGTTTGTTGTAAAGATCCATTTGCTGCCACTTCTTGAGTATTTTAGGCTCACGCTGGGCTAAATTACCACGCATGGGAAAGTCTGTTTGAGGTAAGTTCAAAGTGGATTTATGGTCGCTCATACTTATATTCGCTTCTTAAATAATAATCAATTAAATCTATTGGGATGCCACAGCAAAAAAATCTTTGGCTGTTTGCATGTCTAATTTTATCTGTGTTTGTAGCTGGGTGAGGCCCTCAAACTTTTTTTCACTACGAATAAATTGGCAAATTTCTACACTTATCGTCTTGCCATAGAAATCATCACTGAAATCAAAGAGGTGCACCTCTAATTGAGGCTGAACACCGACGAGTGTTGGGCGATAGCCAATATTAGCCACACTGGCAATAGGCTTATCTAAGAGCCCGTGAACTAATGTAGCGTATACCCCTTGAAGGGCTGGACGTGGTTTTTGCAAGCGTATATTCGCTGTAGGCACACCTAACTTGCGGCCTAATTGCTGCCCGTAAGCTACTTTACCTGTCACTATAAACGGCCGGCCTATAAAGCGCCTAACTGCTGCTAAGTCATGTACTTCAAGCGCGTTGCGAATGCGTGTACTTGAAACGCGCTCACCATCAAACTCACAAGTTTGAGTATTTTCAGCATCAAAACCATGGATCAAGCCCTCAGACTGTAACAACCCATAGTTACCCATACGGCCTTTACCGAAACGAAAATCATCCCCTACTACAAAATGACTCACCGCCAGCCCACTCACCAATAATTGCTGAATGAAGTCATGAGGACTAAGACTTAACAACTTAGCATCAAAACGCAGACACAAAACACGATCAATGCCATGCTGCTCAAGTAAAAGTAGTTTTTCTCGCAGCCGCGTGATTCTGCGTGGCGCCTGATCCTTAGCAAAATATTCTAAAGGCTGTGGCTCAAACAATACAACCACAGCAGGTAACCCCTGCATTAGCGCCTTTAGCTTGACTTGGCGCAACACCCTTTGATGGCCAAGGTGGACGCCGTCGAAATTTCCAATGGTCGCCACACAGCCGCGATGCTCAGGCTTGAGGTTATAAAGACCACGAATAAATTCCATAAACACTCGTCAAAATTGAAGCCAATGGCATCAGCAAAAGTAAGCCTTGCATTATATACTAGACGCGACGCATTTTGCGACTAACAACACGCTTATTAGTAATTGATATTTGGGGCTATTTTGGACCCTGTATATGCTTGGGCCGAAGACCTGACAAGAAAAGCCCACAGCTATAGGCTAAAGCACCTAAAACAACCACTATGGCTAATTGTTCTATGCGTTGCCACATGCCCCACATGAGCCATGTTTGTGCAGGTTCAAAAGTAATATAAATCACCCCAATTAAAGCTATGTTTGAAATCAGGACACGTAATGAAAAAACCAACCATCCGGACTGAGGCTGCCATATTTTTTTACGATACAAACCAATTCCCAGCAACGCAGCGTTTAGCAAAGCAGACAAAGATGTTGCCATAGCTAAACCCACGTGGGCAAACTGCCAAACTAACAATAAGTTTAACAGCATATTACTGGCCATCGCCCAAATGCCAATTCTCACTGGGGTTTTTATATCGTGTCGCGCAAAATAACCTGGCGCCAGCACTTTAATTAGCATAAAAAATAATAATCCAAAAGCATAAGCGCGCAAACTAGCCGCACTGAACAACACATCTCTATCGCCCATAGCACCATAATGAAATAATGTAGCTATTAATGGTTCTGCCAGCAGCCCTAAAGCGATTGCCGCAGGCACGCCAATAAGTATAACCATTCGCAGCGCCCAATCTAGAGTATTACTAAAGGCTTGGGGCGATTTAGACGCATGACGCTGAGATAATCCTGGCAAAATAACGGTAGCAATAGCGATACCAAACACACCTAAGGGCAATTCCATCAACCGATCTGAATAATATAACCAAGACACACTACCACTTTGTAATAACGAAGCAAGGACCGTATCTAACAGCAAATTAATCTGCGCCACTGACACTCCAAATAAAGCAGGCAGCATCAACTTCATTACTTGCTTCACCCGTGCATCGCTAAAACCAACACGTGGGCGCACCAATAGTCCCAACTGAGCCACAAAGGGCAGCTGCAAGGCTAGTTGCAAAATACCTGCCGCCAGCACACCCCAGGCTAAAGCCATTACTGGGACCGTCATTTGAGGTGCTACCCAAAGGGCTGCAGCAATTAAGCTAAGGTTAAGTAACACGGGTGTGAGTGCTGGAATAGCAAAACGTTTTGAATAGTTTAACAAACTACCAAAAAAGCCTGTCATGGATATAAGCAGCAAATAAGGGAAGGTGATACGCAGCATATCGGCCGTTAAGCCTAGCTTATCGCTATCTCCTGCAAAGCCTGGAGCAAACACTAGTGCCAACACAGGTGCAGCTACCACAGCAATAACAGTGATGACGGTTAATACTAGCAACAAACTTCCCGCTACCTTGCTGATCATGAGCTTGAGCAGTTGTTGGTTGTCCTGCTCACTTATTTCTGCCAACACAGGCACAAATGCCTGATTAAAAGCACCTTCAGCAAATAACCTACGTAGAAAGTTGGGGATTTTAAATGCCACAAAAAACGCATCCGCTTGAGAGCCTGCACCAAACAAAGTAGCAATGACTACATCGCGCGCCAAACCTAAAATTCGGGACAACATTGTCATGCTAGCAACAATGAGGCTAGAAGCCAGCAACCCTTTTACCCCCTTAGGTGTGTTGGGCAAAGATGATTTAAGTGACGAAGAAGAACTCATAAATCCCTATAAAGCATTTATCAAGGTGGCAAAAAACACGATTCTCACCCTCTTATTTGACGATTTATCCCATGTTAACGCAAAAACATTGAAATGAGCTGATATTTATAACAAAAAGGCTCAATCTAAGTTGACAATAGGCGCCCAAACGGGAATAATTTCGCACCTCATAAACACCCTGCTGTAAATATTGTGTTTAGCACTTTATTTAAAGCTTTTTTATTATATTTATATAGGAGCCAGATCGTGGCCAATTCCGCTGGATCAAAGAAACGCGCTCGCCAGGCAGAAAAACGTCGCAGTCATAATGCAAGTCTGCGCTCCATGGCACGCACATACTTAAAGAAAGTTATCGCTGCTATTGAAGCTGGTGACAAAGATGCTGCCCAAGCTGCGTACACAACTGCAATGACTATTATGGATAAAAGTGTCTCTAAAGGCATCTTTACTATGAACAAAGCTGCTCGTCATAAGAGCCGTTTAAGTGCAAAAATTAAAGCCCTATAATTTATTATAGCGCATATAAAAACCGGCCAAGGCCGGTTTTTTTGTGTCTGCATTTTCAAGTACTTCACTACAGTAACACAAGATTATCCCGATGCATGAGCTCAGACTCTGCGACATAGCCCAAAGTAGATTCAATTGACCCACTAGCCAAGCCAATAATTTTCAACGCCTCATCAGATGAGTAGTTAACCAAACCCCGAGCAATGGCGTCTCCATGTGGATCAAGCACCAACACCATATCGCCGCGAGTGAACTCCCCTTGAACCCTAGTGACTCCGACGCATAGCAAACTCTTTCCCTGCCGAGTAAGCACTTTCACAGCTCCAGCGTCTAAATGCAGCTCACCTTTAGCCTTAAGGTGCCCTGCAAGCCACTGCTTACGGGCTAGCAAAGGCTCTTGATCAGGAATGAATAGAGTGCCTAAACCCTCACCTTCGCGCAAGCGACTCAAAACATCCACAGTGCGCCCATTCGCGATAATAGTATTAGCGCCTGAACGAGCAGCTAGCTTTGCAGCCTGTATTTTGGTGAGCATGCCACCACTACCTAAACTGCCTGGCGAACCACTAGCCATTGGAATGAGTGAAGGATCACTAGCGTGCACCTGTGAAAGTAGCTTTGCATCTTTATGATGCCTTGGGTCTTTGTCGCACAAACCATCTTGATCCGTAAGAATCACCAACAAGTCTGCTTCAACTAGATTAGCTACCAAAGCACCTAAAGTATCGTTATCACCAAAACGAATCTCATCTGTAACGACTGTATCATTTTCATTTACTACAGGGATAACGTTGTGACTAACTAAAGCACGCAAAGTGCCACGAGCATTGAGATAACGCTCACGGTGAGTTAAATCGTCATGGGTAAGAAGAATTTGCGCGGTACGCATATCATGTCGCGAAAAACTTTCTTCATAGCACTGCACCAAGCCCATCTGGCCTACAGCTGCAGCAGCTTGAAGATTATGAATTTCTTTTGGTCTTTGAGTCCAGCCCAAAAGCACCATACCTTGGGCAATTGAACCTGACGAGACTAATACGATCTCTACACCTTGCTGGCGTAGTTTTACTAATTGATCGACCCAACAAGAAATGGCCTCTTTATCGAGGCCTTTACCATCATCGGTTAGCAATGCGCTGCCGATTTTAACTACCCAGCGCTGGCCACTAACAGCAGCCTGATGGCTAGTCATAGGTGTACTCGACTTCAACATCGTAGTCATCGTCGTCATAATCATCGTCTAGATCATCATTGCCTTTGGCTGCCAGGCGCTGTTGATGACGAGCAAGCTTAAACTGCTGCACACGTTCACGAGCTTCTTGCTCTAGGCGTAGCTTCAACTCCTCTTCTTCAGCAGCGTATTCTGGATCTGCAAGCGCGCGCTCATTGCGCTCTTCGATGAAGTCCATGATGTCGCCAGCAAGCTTTAGTGTGCCTTGCTTATTAATTGCCGCAATTTCATACACTGGGCCTTTCCAATTAAGCGCGTCAACAACAGACTGGCAGCGTTCTTTGCGCTCATCTTCTGGCACTAAATCAAGCTTATTAAGCACCAACCAACGCTCACGATCCGCTAGAGCCGGGCTAAACTTCTCCAGCTCACGCACTATTATCTTAGCTGTTTCAGCAGGTGTAACATCATCCCAAGGCGCCATATCCACCAAGTGCAACAACACACTTGTACGAGACAAATGCTTAAGAAATTGAATACCAAGCCCTGCACCTTCAGCTGCGCCTTCAATGAGCCCTGGAATATCAGCGATAACAAAACTACGATGGCGCTGCAGACTCACAACACCAAGATTGGGGGTAAGTGTAGTAAACGGATAATTAGCCACTTTAGGCTTAGCTGCAGACACTGCTCGAATAAAGGTCGATTTACCCGCATTGGGCATGCCTAACAAACCTACATCTGCTAATACTTTTAGCTCAAAACGAAGGTTACGCTTTTCACCTGGGGATCCATTTGAAGTTTGGCGAGGAGCGCGGTTAACGCTAGATTTAAATCGCGTATTACCTAAGCCGTGGAAACCACCTTGAGCCACCTTTATAACTTGGCCTGCCTCTGCTAAGTCACCTAGCACTTCATCAGTATCACGATCGACAATAGTCGTACCTACAGGCACTGTTAAAGTCATGTCTTCGCCAGAACCACCTGTGCAATCAGCGCCTTTACCTGATTCACCAGATTGAGCTTGATAACGAGGTTGAAAACGATAATCAACCAAAGTATTTAGCGTCTCATCTGCTTCTACGTAAATACTCCCACCATCTCCACCATCACCGCCATCTGGGCCACCACGAGGAATGTACTTCTCACGTCGAAAGCTTAAGCAACCGTTCCCGCCTTTACCTGCTTCCACAATGACGTTACTTTCGTCAACAAATTTCATACATTCTCCGTGCAGCAAAGGCTGCAAGATAAAGGCTCCGCGCCTTGATCAGTAATAATTAAATCGCCACGTGTCTAACATATCACGCTGTGGCGTTTCGCTCATATTGAGCACAAAAAAGCCCCGCTAGGCGGGGCTTTTTTTAAAGACCCCTAAGGCCTTTTTAGGTTCTTAACCTTAAGCCGGTACGATAGTAACGAACTTGCGGTTTTTAGGACCTTTAACAACGAACTTAACAGTACCAGTTACTGTAGCAAACAAAGTGTGATCTTTACCACAACCTACGTTTGTACCAGCATGGAAGTGAGTTCCACGCTGACGAACTAGAATATTACCCGCTGCAACGGCCTGACCACCAAAGCGCTTAACACCTAAGCGTTTAGACTCTGAATCGCGACCGTTATTAGTACTACCACCTGCTTTCTTATGAGCCATGGGTTATCTCCTTACGATTAGGCACTAATGCCAGTAATCTTAACTTCGGTAAACCACTGACGATGACCCATCTGCTTCATGTGGTGCTTACGGCGCTTAAACTTCATGATGCGAACTTTCTTGCCACGACCGTGAGACACGATCTCTGCAGAAACCTTAGCGCCTTCAACAACAGGAGCACCGATCTTCACATCTTCACCATTAACAACTAAAAGCACACGATCAAAATCAACGCTAGCGCCAACTTCAAGGTTCAGTTTTTCTAGCTTGAGGGTTTCACCCTCTTCTATACGGTGCTGCTTGCCACCGCTTACAATTACTGCGTACATACACTTCTCCAATATGTGCTGATCCGGCTACTAAAAAAAGGCCTGCTGCTAATAGCATTTAAAGGGCTAAAAATAGTTCTTTAAAGTGCCATATGACAGGGAGCAAGTTGGACCAGTCACAGGGGGCGTAATTTTACGCTAACTTCCCATTATTCACAAGCATATGAACACAGTATCTTAAGGTTTTTAGTGCTGAGCTCTGAATCACTTAATTGGCAACCAATGTTAGTCAAATAATCCTTCGCTGATAGCAGTTTCCTTGACACTTGGGCTCTAGCTAACTAGCATTAACAACTCAATTTCTCACATCGATTCCGCATCAGTTATGCAGGCTACCGACCTATACTCATCAGTAAAAGACGACTTCGCAGCTGTTGATGCCTCTATTATCCAGCACCTTAGCTCAAACGTTCCATTAGTGGAGAAAATCGGCCAATATATTATAGAAAGTGGCGGCAAACGCTTACGCCCACTATTGGTATTATTGTCAGCCCAAGCTTGCGGGTACCAAGGCGTAAAACATATAACCCTTGCTGCAGTTGTTGAGTTCATTCATACCGCCACTTTGTTGCATGATGACGTAGTAGATACATCTGATCTGCGACGCGGAAAACCCACTGCTAATAATAAATGGGGCAACTCCTCTAGCGTTCTTGTGGGTGATTTTTTATATTCTCGCGCATTTCAGATGCTAGTAGAAATAGGCCAAGTAAATATTATGGGCACTTTGTCCAGTGCCACTAACGTTATCGCTGAAGGTGAAGTGTTACAAATGCTTAACGCCAAGAACCCAGATGTGAGTGAACAGAGCTACCTTCATGTTATTCTTGGCAAAACAGCTATGTTATTTGAAGCTGCTAGCCACACAGGCGCTCAATTAGCTGAAGCTGACCCAATAAAAACTGACGCCTTAAGGCGCTTTGGGCGCCACCTAGGCATTGCATTTCAGCTTATAGATGACCTTATGGACTATACTGGTGACCCGGCGACTATGGGCAAAGAAGTAGGTGATGATTTAGCTGAAGGGAAGCCCACTTTACCTTTGATTCATGCGATGCAGTACGCGACTCAAGAGGAGCGCACACTAATTCGTAGTGCCATCAGGCAGGGTAGCTGCGAACACATCGATCAAATCCAATCAATTTTAAATCGTTGTGGCTCGCTAGATTACACTCGAGCTAGAGCTTCACAAGAAACACAACATGCATTGAACTGCCTTGATTTAATAGAGGATTCGCACTATAAAAGCTCTTTGGCTAATTTATGTACCCTAGCTTTAGCCCGACAAAACTAATAGTGCTACAATAATACATTGATCAGTTATTACACTTAGTTACCACCATACGGAAAACATATTAATGAGCAGACCTTCTTCCTTTAACCGTGACGAACTATTATCTTGCGGCAATGGCGACATGTTCGGCCTTGGCAACGCCCGCTTACCTGTAGGCAATATGCTGATGATGGATCGTATAGTCCATATTTCTGAAACTGGCGGTAGCCATGATAAAGGTCAGATTATTGCTGAATTGGATATTAGTCCAGATCTATGGTTTTTTGACTGCCACTTTCCCACTGACCCTGTTATGCCAGGCTGTTTAGGCTTAGATGCTATGTGGCAGATTGTTGGCTTTTATCTTGGATGGAAAGGTAATAAAGGTCGGGGTCGTGCTCTAGGCTCTGGCGAAGTTAAATTTTTTGGGCAAGTACTTCCTACTGCTAAAAAAGTAACTTACAAAATTGATATTACTCGCTGCATTGAACGCAAACTGGTCATGGGCATTGCCAACGCCAGTATGGAAGTAGATGGTAGGGAGATTTACACTGCAAAAGATTTACGCGTTGGACTATTTACCAGCACAGACGACTTTTAATCTACTAGAGACGTCTAAGGTAAATTTAAAGTACATTATTTAACTGCACATTAATGAGGTCTATTATGCGACGTGTTGTCGTTACCGGATTAGGGATTGTATCCTGCATAGGACACAATCAAGAAGAAGTTTTAGCGTCCTTAAACGCAGGCAAGTCAGGCATTAGTTTTCAGCCTGAGTACCAAGAAATGGGATTCAAAAGTCACATTGCAGGCAGTGTAGACATAGACTTTGCTAGCTTGATAGACCGTAAATTAATGCGTTTTATGGGTGATGCTGCTGCCTATGCATACTTATCTATGCAGCAAGCTATCGATGATTCTGGCCTGACAGACGAACAAGTTTCCAACCCTCGCACAGGATTGATTGCAGGTTCTGGTGGCGCATCTAATGGCAACGTTATTGAAGCTGCTGATGGCATGCGCGAAAAAGGTCTACGCCGCGTAGGCCCTTATCGGGTTACCCGTACTATGGCAAGCACAGTATCAGCGTGCCTAGCCACACCGTTTAAAATCAAAGGGTGTAACTACTCCATTACCTCTGCTTGCTCTACTAGCGCCCACTGCATTGGCAACGCTATGGAACAGATTCAACTGAATAAGCAAGATGTTGTTTTTGCTGGTGGTGGTGAGGAGTTGCATTGGAGCCAGAGTGTTTTATTTGATGCAATGGGCGCACTATCTAGTAAGTACAACGATACCCCAACACAAGCTTCACGCGCTTATGATGCGAATAGAGATGGCTTTGTGATTGCAGGCGGTGGTGGCATGTTAGTACTAGAAGAGCTCGAGCATGCAAAAGCTCGTGGAGCAAAAATTTATGCTGAACTAGTAGGATATGGTGCCACTTCTGATGGTTATGATATGGTTTCACCCTCTGGTGAAGGTGCTATGCGCTGCATGCAACAGGCGATGAGCACTATCGACAAACCTATCGATTACATTAACGCCCACGGTACTAGCACACCTGCTGGTGACATCCAGGAACTTAAAGCAGTGAAGTCTGTATTTGGTGATCAATGCCCACCAATCACCTCTACCAAGTCACTTACCGGTCACTCTTTGGGTGCTGCTGGAGTGCAAGAAGCTATTTACAGCCTATTAATGCAAGCCAATAGCTTTATCGCTGCGTCAGCCAACATTGATCAATTAGATGAAGGTGCTGATGGAATGCCCGTGATCACTCAAAAGAAAGACAATGTAGAATTAACCACAGTGATGTCTAACAGCTTTGGCTTTGGTGGCACTAATGCAAGCTTAGTATTCACTAAATACGTAGCTTAAGACTTAGTCAATTGTCGCCCAATGGTGGCAGTTGACTACAATTAATCTAGGATATCTTAGAAAGGTTTTCTGTCATCCAAGAAACCATCTGTGCATGCATTTCTTTAGTTGGCACATCAGCACTGATAGGCTGTCCAATTCTTACCTCTATCTTACCAGCAGGTTTTAGCCATTTGCGTGGAGAAGACAAGTGGCCACTGTTTTGCACTATAGGCAAAATGGGTACGCCAGCTTGGTGAGCCAGCATTGCAGCCCCTTTTGTACATGGGCCCAATGCACCAGGAGGGCAACGCGTACCTTCTGGAAATATCACTACAGAAATGCCCGCATTCAACCGTTCACAGCCTTGCTGAGAAAGCTGCTTTAGTGCGTTTGTTTTGCGCTTACGATCTATGGCTATTGGGTTAAGCATCGCTAAAGCCCATCCAAAAAATGGAATGTACAGCAACTCCCTTTTAAGCACTGTACTCACAGGCAACCCAATGGTGAGCAAAAAAAATGTTTCCCAATCACTTTGATGGTTGCAAGCCACTACCAAAGGCTGATTTTTAGGTATATGGTGCAGGCCGTTTATTTCAAACGTTACTCCACAGGTTATCTTCATCCATTGCAAAACTGCACGATTACAATAACTCACAAACTTAAACCTAAAGCGACGCTTAACCACAGGAGAAGTGGTCACCAATAAGGTTGACGCAATTATGGAGATAATAGATAAACCCATATAAAAAAAGACTGTTCTAACAAGTAAAATGGGCTTAGCCTCCTGTTACTGGTGGGAAAAAAGCGACCTCACAAGACATTGGCACTAGTGTGCCTGCCTTTGCCATAATTTGATCAACTGCAACCAGCACCGTTTCATGGTTAATATCTTGAGCCCATTTTGGGTGGGTTTTTATGATGTTATCAATAAGTTGCGAAACGTTAATGTCAACATCTACCAAAACCTCAATACCCGTAACGCCTAGCTGTTCTTTAAGCTGTCCGAAAAAAAGCACTTTGATCACGCTCGCTCTCCTAAAGTCGCATCAATCACCCAATGACCACTTTTACCACCTTGCTTTTCTACCACCCGCAAGCCACTTATAATCATGCCACGATCCACAGCTTTACACATGTCATAGAGCGTTAGAGCTGCAGTAGATGCCGCACATAGTGCCTCCATTTCTACCCCTGTACGACCATTTAGCTTACACATAGTCTGGATACAAACACGATTATTAGCCACATCTGGGATCAAATCTACGCTAACCTTAGACAACATCAGAGGGTGGCACAAAGGAATCAGATCACTGCATTTTTTTGCGGCTTGGATGCCTGCAATACGAGCCACAGCCAGCACGTCACCTTTTTTGTGACCACCTCCGGTAATTAACCCCAAAGTGGACGGTAGCATTTCTACGAACGCCTCCGCACGTGCTACACGGGTGGTGACATCCTTCTCAGACACATCCACCATATGGGCATGGCCTTGATTATCTATATGGGTCAATTGTGACATAACGCGGGAATCCTTAGTCTACAACTACGACATTAAATTGTTGCTGTCGCAACACTGGATTAACATACATGGCTAACGCATGTTCTTGCTGCCTAGAGGTGAGCCCTGCGAAGCGTTGTTGTAATGCATCCGCTTCCTCATGGGACTGCCCTTGACGAATAGCATGGGCAGCCATATTAGTAGCTTGCAGCTGGTAGTTTTTAGCAATGCTTGAATCGATAGCAAGGGCGATGTCTTCTGGCGTTTCAAACTGACCTTTTAAAGGCTCCCCAAAGGCAACATGAACCTTGCCCTTGTTACCAACAATGCCTTTAACAATACTTTTCATATCTTCAAATTTAGCTTTAGTATACTCACCACTAGTTTCTAAAGCCGCTAACTCACATGCTTTTGCTTTGTCACATGGGTCAAATTCATAAGCGATAGACACAGGAACTATGTGCAAGCTATTAATGTAATCAGCATAGCTTTGGCCAGATTTTTTCTTACTCATGTATAACATTTTCATAACTGCCACATCAGTAGTATCAATACCATCTTTAGCTCTGCCTTCTCTTTGGGCAATCCAGATGTTATGGCCTGTATGGACTGAGTGATCAATATAACTGGACAATTGCATATAAGCTTTCATTTTTTCACGAACTCCAGTGGCGGAGCGCTTAACTACAAAGCTTTTATTAAGTCGCATGATGTCGCTAACATATGGCTTTTGTAACAGGTTGTCGCCAATTGCAACACGAGCTGTTTCTAAACCTTGTTGGTCTAAACCATAACTCACTAAAGCAGGGTCCATAGTAATGTCGCGGTGGTTAGAAATAAATAAGTACCCTGTATCAGGCTTTAGCTTCTCCAAACCACTATAGGTCAATTGGGAAACCGTACGTTTGAGCATTTTTCCCATATATTTAGAAATGATTTTTTGCCATGAGGATACATCTTTCACATGCTCAAATTCTCGCCTAAGCACCCACTGTATAGGAAGATTTAAAGCAGGCCCTAAGAGTGACTTTAAACGAGGATATTTGAAACGCCCTAAAACATCCAGCAGCTCTTTGTTGTTTAAAAGAGCATCGATTACCGGCCTAACTTCTTCATCGCTATAAGGCCTAATATCCTGAAATGGATCAATATTATTAGTCATGTTTAATTGTTCTTATTATCCGCCAGTGGCGTTCATGAATCGGAGAATTTGCGGCTTTTCATGCAAATCAAAATGATGCTTTTCTGGCTTTAGTGCCATAGAAGCAATAATCGCTTCTTTTATGGGCTCAATTTGCCCTGGTTGGGCCCGTAATATGGGCATAAGATCAAGGCTGTGTTCATTACCTAAACACAACAATAAGCGTCCCTCTACTGTGACTCTGACACGATTACAGTCACTACAGAAATTATGACTGTGCGGAGAAATAAAACCAATCCGAGTTTTGTGGTTAGGCATGCTGTAATAACGAGATGGGCCAGCAGTTTTTTGTGGATTATGAGTTAATGGATAGTGTTGCTCAATAATTTCACGTACATCATCACTAGAGCAGTATGTCAGTGCACGATCATGACTTTCGATATTACCTAAAGGCATTTCTTCGATAAAAGCGATATCTATTCCTTTATCACGGGCAAAGTCAACTAAGTCAAGCACCTCATCATCGTTGCTTCCACGCATCACTACTGCATTAATTTTTATACGCTCAAAACCTTCTTCAATCGCAGCATTAATACCTTGTAAAACCTGAGGTAATTTTCCAGTGCGGGTCATCGCTTTAAACTTAGCCTCATCCAATGAATCTAAACTTACATTTAAACGCTTTACCCCTGCTTCTTTGAGGGCTTTAGCATGTCGCACTAGTTGTGAACCATTGGTCGTAATCAGCAGTTCATTGAGACCTTTTAGCTTGCCTATTTTATGCAGATTTTCAACTAAGCCTCTGCGCACTAAAGGCTCACCTCCCGTAAGACGGATGCGAGTTACACCTAATTCTACAAATGCTTTGGCAACAAGCTCAATTTCTTCAATACTCATGATGCTATGTCGAGGCAAAAATGTCATTTCTTCTGCCATGCAATACACACAGCGAAAATCACACCGATCTGTTACAGAAATACGTACATAATCGACCTGTCGTCCAAAGTCGTCTATCAACTGATGTTGCATAAGCTCACTCACAGTCTCACTAGATGACCGCTTAATAGTTTAATTACCATGTATTATACCCGCCCTTAGCCATCTCTTCTATTTTACATTAGGTGTTAGGCGATTTAACTTGAATAGTTGATGATTAAACAGTGTTAATCAGTCTATTGATACCGGTTTAAAAACCTGATCGATGACCTTAACAAGGCCCGAGCGCCATGGTCTTTGACGTATGCCAAAAGTGGAAAGTATTTTACTACAATCTAGTACACTATAAGCAGGTCGAGGCGCATTAGCTGGCCACTCTAAACTTGTCACAGCCTCAATCGTTTGCGCCTGTGTAGCGCCATGTTTTTTTGCTGCAGCAAGTATAGCTTCAGCAAAACCTTTCCAAGTAGTCACTTCAGCACCGCTATAGTGATAGGTACCCCAAACCTCAATATCACATTCTAGCTGATTAATTATAGCAATAATCACTCCTGCGACATCATTGGCATAGGTAGGACACCCTTGTTGATCAGACACAGCCTTTACGGAATCATGCTGCTGTAATTGTCGCAAAGTTCTCAATACAAAATTATTGCCTTGAGCACTGAATATCCAGCCCACACGAAGAATAATATGTTGATGGCAGTGTTGTTTTATGAGTTTTTCAAAAGCAAGCTTAGCTTCACCATAGCGATTAACTGGAGCGGTATAGGCTTCTTCTTTGTAAGGTGCATGCTGCTGTCCGTCAAATACATAATCAGTAGATAGGTGCAATAAGGGTATACTTAATGCATTACATACTTTAGCTAGTAGTAATACAGCTTCATGTTCAGCAAGGCTCTTTTCATCAAGCTGATCCTGCGCACAATCAACACTAGAGGAACCTGTAACATTTACTACATAATTGGGCTGGTGTTTAGCAACAATCTCTGTAAGAGAATCAAAAGATAAAATATCTTGCGCATGATCATTAAACGAAACTACTGACATTTCCACACTTAGCGCTCTTGCACACAACGCAGAGCCCACTTGGCTAGATGCTCCTACGACTAAAATTTTTATTGATGACATGAGTTACTGGCTATCCACATAGTGTTGTAGATTTTGATGTAACTCATCCTTACGCGTTATGCTACAAAAGCTAGCATCGATAGCATTAGCTGTAAATTTAGCTAACTCAAGATGACTTGTGTGAAAAGAGGAGGCAACAGCTGCAAAGTTATCATTCATGTATCCACCAAAATAAGCAGGATCATCAGAATTAATACCCACACTGACTCCTTGTCGCAGTAATTCTACAATACTGTGCTGCTCCATAGACTGAAACACCTTTAGCTTGGTATTAGAAAGGGGACAAACAGTTAAGTGTATTTGTTGTTCTATAAGGCGAGATACTAGTTGAGGGTCATCGACACAACGCACTCCATGGTCAATGCGACTCACCTTAAGAATATCTAACGCGTCAGTAATATTGCTTGATGGGCCCTCTTCGCCTGCATGTGCGACCGTTAGGTAGCCCTGTTTGACTGCCTCTGCAAAGACCCTAGCAAACTTTTCTGGAGGGTGACCTATTTCTGATGAATCTAGACCTACTGCAACAATTTCTTGTTTCCATGGTTTGGCTTGCTGCAGCGTTTCAAAGGCGCTCGCTTCATCTAAGTGACGCAAAAAACATAATATCAGTTGGCTGGTAATACCCAATTCGAGCTCAGCCTGAAGCAGTGCTTGGGTTAGGCCTTCCATCACTGTGTCAAAGCTTATACCCCTGTCTGTGTGAGTTTGTGGATCAAAAAATAACTCTGTATGAAGCACATTATCGGCTTTACAGCGCAACATATAAGCCCAAGTTAAGTCATAAAAATCTCTTTTACTGATCAGTACTTGAGCTCCCTGGTAATAAATATCCAAAAATGACTGCAAATTAGAGAAATCATAAGCACCACGCACTTCCTCTGGGTTGGAGAATGGAATATCTATACCATTGCGCTGCGCTAGCTCAAACATAAGCTCGGGCTCTAAACTTCCTTCAATGTGTAAATGCAATTCTACTTTTGGCAAACCCGCAATAAATTGATACAAAATAGCATTCCCATTAGCCTGATATAATAAACGTTATTCTATCATTAATTACTTAGCTCAAGGAGCTTGGTCGGTTCTATGATCACTTCTCAGTTGATCATAAATTGATTAGACTAACAAAGGTAAGTAAGCAGCAGAAACTATAATAACAGGCAGCAAAAAACCTTATGCACTCAGCCAAACCTGACCTACGCAGCTACCCTAAAAACAGTGGATGGAAAAGAATGTATCACGCAACATCCTTCTCTCTTAAGGGCATGCTTTATTGCTTTAAAAATGAGGCAGGTATGCGTGAATATACTATGATATTTTTAGCAAGCATCCCTTTCGCCATCTACCTTGGAGAATCACCTGTAGAGCGCATCCTCATGCTAGGGGCTGGTTTATTAGTGATACTCATGGAGTACCTTAACTCTGCTATAGAAACCACATTAGATCGCATTAGTTTGGCACACCATGACCTTACGGGGGCAGCAAAGGATATGGGGTCAGCCTCTGTTTTTGTTGCCGCTTTATTTTTTGTTTATGTTTGGGGTGAGTTTATTTACCGTCATTTTAGTTAATCTACTCTTATTAAAAAGCCCGCCTAGGCAGGCCTTTTATAGCTTTAGCACCAAATCTAAAACCTAAAATGCTCTTGGTCTAAGCCTTGTAGCGTGCCCGCTCCAGCTAGCATTGTAGTGGCGTGGGTCTGGGTTCTAGGCAACAAACGTGAGAAGAAAAATTGTGCTGTAAACAACTTCGCTTGGTAGAAATCAATATCACCAGCACCTTTCGCCAAAGCATCTTGAGAGACCTTTGCCGCTCGAGCAAAAAGGTATGCTTGGGTTACATAGCCTGAATACATTAAATAATCCACTGAAGCTGCACCCACCTCATTGCGATCTTTCAAGGCTGCCATACCCACTTTCATTGTCAGATCACCCCATTCTTTGTTAAGCGCCATTAGTGGCTCAATAAATTCAGCCATCACTTCATTTCCAGCTTCAGCTTTGCAGAAAAGATGGATTTTCTTAGTAAAAGCCTTAAGGCTTTGGCCCTGCGTCATGAGCACTTTACGCCCTAAAAGATCCAATGCTTGGATACCAGTAGTGCCTTCATAAATAGTCGAAATGCGGGCATCGCGAACAATTTGCTCCATACCATATTCACGAATGTATCCATGCCCACCAAAGCATTGCATACCCAAATTGGCAGACTCTAAGCCCGTTTCAGTCATGAATGCTTTAGCAATAGGTGTCAATAACGACAATAGCACTTCAGCCTCTTTGGCTTCATCTGTGGTGCCGTTATGTGTGACAGTGTCATTTAATTGAGACAAATAATAAACTAACATACGTCCGCCTTCAGCAAAGGCTTTAGCTGTTAACAGCATCCTACGAACATCTGGATGAACAATGATTGGATCTGCGGGCTTTTCTGGCTCAACTGGACCAGCAAGAGAGCGCATTTGCAAACGCTCTTTACTGTATTCTAAAGCACCCTGAAAGGCGCCTTCAGCTGAACATAACCCCTGCACTGCAGTACCTATACGCGCAATGTTCATAAAGGTGAACATGCAACTTAAACCTTTATTTGCTGGGCCAATAAGGTAACCTTTGGCGCCATCAAAGTTCATTACACAAGTCGCATTGCCATGAATGCCCATTTTGTTCTCTAACGAACCACATTTCACTTGATTACGCTCACCAAGGCTACCATCTGCATTAACATTAACCTTAGGTACGATAAACAATGAAATGCCTTTAGTACCCTCAGGCGCACCAGGTAAACGAGCAAGTACGATGTGCACAATGTTATCCACCATGTCATGCTCACCAGCAGATATAAATATTTTTGTTCCCGTAATGGCATAGCTACCATCTGCTTGAGGTTCGGCTTTGGTGCGCAATAAGCCTAAGTCTGTTCCACAATGAGACTCGGTTAAACACATTGTGCCAGTCCAGCGCCCCTCGACAAGAGGTAATAGATACAGTGTCTTCTGTGCATCAGTACCATGAGTTTCTATAGTATTCATCGCACCATGGCTTAGCCCCGGATACATACTCCAAGACCAGTTGGACGTGCCACTTAACTCGTTAATCATTGTGCCTAAAGACTCAGGCAACCCTTGCCCTCCAACAGATGGACTATGTGAAATAGAGGGCCAGCCGCCCTCTACATAACGCGCATAGGCTTCTTTAAACCCAGCGGGCGTCGTTACATGACCACCATCCCAAGCACACCCCTGCTCATCGCCAGAAGCGTTAATAGGAGCTAGCACGTTTTCAGCAAACTTTGACGCTTCCTCAAGGATAGCATCAATTGTTTGTACATCAATATCCTCATTTCCTTGTAATGTTTTGTAGTGGTCAGACATGGCTAACACTTCGTGCATTACAAATTGAATGTCGCGTTGTGGGGCTCGGTAACTAGGCATGATGGCTCCGTTTTTTTACAGCATAAGGGGGTATTTTCAAACAGTTGTTTGAAAATACCTTGTTTCCTATTGCTAGGTCAATTGTGAGACTTCATAGTCATCAAATAAAGCAATAAAGGCGTGGGAAGAGCACTCAAGATTCAACTAGCCAAAACGCTAGTTAAGCAACAGGTTCAATTTCAGATAAGTTTGGCAAGCTTCAATCCTTGCCAAGGGAGAATCTACACTGACAAGGTTAGGAACCAAACCCAGCATAGGAGCTGGTATGCGATCTTTTAAAGTAGCAATATTAGCATCCAGCTCAATCATTTCAGGATCAACACAGTTAGCAACCCAACCTGCCAGCGTTAAGCCGTCCCTGGTAATCGCCTCGACGGTTAAAAGCGCATGATTAATACATCCCAGGCGCATACCCACTACCAACACAACAGGTATAGATAAGCCTATGGCAAGATCGGCCAAAGTTTCACGCTCATTAACAGGCACCCGCCAACCACCAGCACCTTCTACTAAGGTTAAATCTGCCCCCTGCATTATCACACCACTAGTGTAACCAACAAGGCGATCTACTTGCATACGCTGCCCTTCTTTTTGGGCTGCGATATGGGGGGCAATAGGATCAATAAAAGCCACTGGATTAACCTGCTCATAATATAAAGGCAGTGTGCATTGTGCTAAAAGTTGTTGGGCATCATCATTTCTTAAACCATCTTTAGTATCGATACAGCCAGCAGCCACAGGCTTAACTGCAGCTGTAGTCAAACCTTGGCTGCGTGCTTGAGCTAAAAGCGCACAAGCGATCATAGTTTTTCCAACATCAGTGTCTGTGCCAGCTATAAAGTAGCGTTTTTTTATACTCTTCATACAACTACCTTGGTTTTAGCTTTAATATAATAAACCTCATAGGTGACTGGCAGCTGGCCTTTCTCATCTCGCAAAGACTCATACGCCTGCACCATTTTACGCAAACGTCCAACTCCCATCAAACCCTGTGCTGCATAAGCATTATGATTACTTGCACCCAGTTGCTTTAAATCCTTAGTGAGTTGCTGCACAGATTTATATTTAAGTTCGATTGGTCTGCACTCAACGCTTACTTCTACGAAGTGGTTTTTAAGAGCCTTACGTAAAACCTCTAACGGCACAAACTCATTAACATGCTGATAATTATCCACTTGGCCCCACGCCCACTTAAGTTGATGTAAGGTTTGTGGGCCTAATGTAGCGCAATGAAAAAAGCCATCATCTGTCAAACAGTGGGCTACACCAGAAAATACAGCATCAAGGTTTTTGCACCACTGAATAGCTAAAGAGGAAGTCACTAAGTCATATGTACTGGCGTGGCCTGGCAAAGCCAAGGGGATTTGTTGCGCGTCACCTAATTGCCAGTTGAGTTTGCTGTTATGGTGACACGATTGAGCGTAGTCAATCATACCTTGTGCAATATCTAAACCCGTAACCTTAGTCACAGCTTCAAGATTAGCCAACTTAGCACTGACATATCCTGTTCCACTGCCAATGTCCAACACACGACCTTGGTGAAGACCTGCACCTTTAGTGATTAGTTGGTCCGCCACGAGGCGCTGCAAGCCTGCAACTTGATCATAATTTTTAGCTGCTTGACTAAATGAGTGAGCCACATCTTGCACATCAGGTAAAAAATTTGTATTAGATATCACAAGGGCACCTCAAGGTGAAGAAAAATGGCCATCTGTCTCGTGACTCCACAATGTTCCAGTAAATAACTGTGAGCGCCTTCCACATAATTCACTTGCACGCTAGTAGGCAACTGTAATTGGTTCACCCATTCAAATGGTACCAATGCATCATGAGTAGCCAACTCTATATAGCAAGGCTGGGTGAGCTGACAAAGGTGTACTCGCTCATCTAATTCTTGCAATAACTTAAGACCAAAAGCTTTGCTCACCTGCACCTGCATAAGTTCAAGCATTTGCTCTACCAAAATCTTAGGAGCTACTGACCCTTTGGCTTGCAGACTTGCAAAACGTCGTAAGGTTTTGCTTGCCAAAGCCTCATAGCCTTGCTGAAATTGTGCCAACAAACTTGGTAACATTGCACTTGGCCAATTAGCCCCACTGGTAAATTTAGGGTTCACCGCTATTAGTGTGACGCTTTGAATGCGTGTATCGTTATGGGCCATACGAATCGCTATTTGCGCACCTAATGACCAACCTAAAATATGGTATTGGTTTGGAAGAAGTTGCTTGGTGCTAGCAATCCACTCATCAAGCTGTGAAATATTATTACGTTTGTCAGCAATAAAAGCATCCTGCCCGTGCCCTGGCAAATCCAGTAGTATCAGCTCATATTGACCCTGCAAGTCGTTCAGCATCACATCAGACCAACAGTTATTGTCATAACCCCAACCATGAAGTAAAACAAGCTTAGGTTTTTCAGTTATCGTAGACAAAGTTTTGAGGTCTCCATTTACTCTTTCACCGACGGCAACAAGCCTTGCTTTTGCAGCACGGCTAAGGCCTCAAGCAACTTTTGTAAATGGCTCTCTGTATGCGCCGCAGATAAAGTAATTCTTAAGCGCGCAGTGTCTTTTGGCACCGTTGGTGGGCGAATGGCTGTAACTAACAAACCCATATCCTTAAGTGCGCTGCTTACTCTTAGTGCCACAGCTGATGATCCTAACATGATGGGCTGAATAGCCGTATCACTCGGCATCAACGGCAGGCCTAACTCTTTGGCTCGCTTCTTAAAAACATCAATCAAGTGTTTAAGATGCTGCTGTCGCCAAGCTTCATCTGTCAACAAATTAACCGCAGCAAGGCTTGCAGCAGCTATTGATGGTGGAAGAGCGGTGGTGTAAATATAGTTACGAGAAAACTGTATAAGACTTTCGATCAGCGTATCACTACCTGCTACAAAAGCACCATAACTACCCAAAGCCTTACCTAAAGTGGCCATATAAATGGGGCACTCTTTAACTGTAAGACCTTGTGCTATAGCACTACCTTCACCGTTGGGGCCAAGCACACCAAAACCATGGGCATCATCAATCATCAGCCAAGCCTTTTGCTCATCACAAACCTGGCTTAGTGGCTTTAGCGCGGCACTGTCACCATCCATACTAAATACGGCATCAGTGGCGACCAAACGTCGTCTTGCTTGGGTATTTTTTAGTTGTTGCTTTAAATCAAGGCTGTCATTGTGACGATAGCGCTTAAATTTAGCTGCACTTAGTAGCCCACCATCCAATAGAGATGCATGATTCAAACGGTCTTGGTAGATGGCATCTTGGCGCTCTAGCAGGCTGCTGATCACCCCCATATTGGCCATATAGCCACTAGAAAATAACAATGCTCTGGGACGTTGCGTCGCTTTAGCTAATGCTTCTTCTAGCTCATGATGCAGATCAGTGTGACCTACAACCAGATGTGATGCCCCACTGCCTAATCCATAATCAACACAGGCTTTTTTCGCAGCACTGATCAGCTGTGGATGGTTAGCTAAACCTAAGTAATCATTACTACAAAAAGCCAGTAGAGCCTGCCCGTTTACCTTTAGTTCTGGCGCTTGTGGCCCTGAATGTGAAGTACGGCTGCGATACAAATCATCAGCTTGGCGTCGCTTAAGTTGCTCATCAAAAACGTGGTCTAAACTGTGCATTAGAGACTAGCGTCAACAAACATGTGCTCCGAGCGTGCATGATTAATCGCCTGTTCGATGGCACCTTGGTGTGCCTCATCAGAAACATCTTGGCCTTTTTCAGGACGAATGCCTAGCTTAGAAAATAATGCTCTGTCTTTTTGTGCTGCTGGGTTTTCGGTAGTCAGCAATCGCTCACCATAAAATATTGAATTAGCACCGGCAAAGAAACACATCGCTTGCATTTGCTCATTCATTTGCTCCCTTCCCGCAGACAAACGCACATGAGATTGGGGCATTAATATACGCGCAACAGCTATAGTGCGTATAAAATCAAATGGTTCAAGGTCTTCAATTTGATCTAAAGGAGTGCCTTCAACTTTTACTAACATGTTGATAGGCACGCTTTCTGGATGCTGTGGCATATTAACTAACTGTTGTAACAACCCCACGCGATCCCTTAAGTCTTCTCCCATTCCTACGATCCCGCCAGCACACACTTTCATGCCCGAATCACGCACATTGGTTAAGGTATTCAAGCGATCTTGATAGGTTCTGGTAGTGATAATAGACCCATAAAATTCTGGTGAAGTGTCAAGGTTATGATTGTAATAATCTAACCCCGCCTCAGATAATTCTTGGGCTTGCTCTGGCGCTAACATGCCTAAAGTCATGCATGTCTCAAGGCCCATAGCTTTTACTTCTTTAACCATCTCTAATACGTATGGCATATCTTTAGCACGGGGATTTTTCCAAGCAGCTCCCATACAAAAACGAGTTGCCCCTGTGGCTTTCGCAGCCTCAGCCTCTATGATCACTTCTTTGACTTTCATTAAGCGCTCAACTTCTAGACCAGTATCATTATGAACACTTTGTGGACAATATTTACAATCTTCAGGGCAAGCCCCCGTTTTTATAGACAATAATGTGCTGACCTGTACTTCATTGGGGTCAAAATGCATGCGATGAATTGTTTGAGCCTTAAAGAGGAGGTCATTCATTGGCAAAGAGAACAATTGAGTGATTTCATTAACACCCCAATCATGTCGCTGGTCAATTTTCAAAAGTGAACTAGACTTAGTGTCTGTATTCATAGAAGTGTCAGTGGAAGTGTTCGTTGATGTCATGGAATTGCCAGCTTAGGAGTTCAGCAAGCATATTAAAAGCTAGGCATTTTTAGTCAACTAATTAGCTCAAGGAGGTTTACATCTGGTCATTAATTAATCAATTTAGGCAAGTCATTCAACCATCTTGCATGGTTTGCGGTGCACACCCACACCAACAAGATAATCTATGCACGGCGTGTCGCTTAGACATACCATGGAGCAAAAATTCCTGCGATGTGTGCGCCACGTTTTTGAGTTATAACAAACTAGATGGCAATCAAATTTGTCTTGACTGCTTGCAAGAACCGCCTCCATATACCAAAACAATATGCGCTTTTGATTATTTTGCCCCTATTAGTGGACTGCTCAATCAATTCAAGCATCAACGTAACCTTGCCGCTGGCCGCCTACTCACATCGTGCCTAAGCAAAACTATTGCTAAGGTAGCGCTAAAAGATAAAGCGATGATGCCGCAATTACTTATACCCGTACCCTTACATAAGCGCAGATTAAGACAACGAGGATTTAACCAAGCACAATTTATCGCTACAGGTTTAAGTCAATCACTAAACGTGAGGATGAATACAGTTGTATGCCATCGGCCTGAGTACCAATCACCCCAACAAGGGCAAACTCGCAAGCAAAGATTAGAGCAAATGAAAGGCATTTTTAAGGTTACCCCTAAAAAAGCAGACCAAAGGATTAGTCGTATCGCCATTATTGATGACGTGATGACTACAGGAGCCACGGCCCAAGCATTAAGCACGGATATGCTTAACTCTTGGGGTGGACCTTTAGATATTCAAGTTTGGTGTGTTGCTAGAGCACAACCTCAAAACATCAGACTTGATTGGTGAGGTTTCTATTCCTGCTCAATCGGTTCTTGCTCAGAAGACCCTTCACCAGTGGATTTTTCATCTTGAATCCGTTGGTAGATTTCTTCGCGATGGACCGCTACGTCACGAGGAGCATTAACCCCAATTCGCACTTGATTACCTTTTACACCTAGTACGGTGACTGTAACATCATCACCCACCATTAACGTTTCACCGACACGTCGAGTCAAAATTAACATACAAAAGCTCCATTTTATTGGGCCGATAAACCAACCATTAGTTTCCGACACCTTAATTATTCCTGCACAACTTGCTTTCTAGCGATATATATAATGATAAAATTACTAATACAGTAAATCATTATCCAACGATCATAATTGTAAATCTACTATTCTTCAATAGTTTGTGGCTTATCCATTTCAAAAGTAGAATGTAGGGCGCGTACCGCTAGCTCTAAATATTTTTCATCAATAACCACTGATACTTTGATTTCTGAGGTTGAAATCATCTGAATATTAATATTTTCTTTAGCCAAACTATCAAACATCCGGCTTGCAACGCCAGCATGGGATCGCATACCTACCCCTACAATAGAAACTTTGGCAATCTTTTGGCTACCAACAGCACCTGATGCATTAAGGCTTTGGGCAATAGTTTTCAACGTAGTCAATGCTAGATCATAGTCGTTCCGGTGAACGGTAAAAGTAAAGTCTGTGAGGCCTTCAGCGCTCACATTTTGCAATATCATATCCACTTCTACGTTCGCATCACTAATGGGGCCTAATATTTTGGATGCCACACCAGGCACATCAGGCACACCTGTAACAGTAAGCTTAGCTTCATCACGGTTAAAGGCGATGCCAGAGATAACAGGTTGTTCCATGGTATTTTCACTCTCAGTTGTAATCAATGTTCCTGGGCCTTCTTTAAAACTATGTAGCACACGAAGTGGTACATTATATTTGCCCGCAAATTCTACTGCACGTATCTGTAAAACCTTTGACCCTAAGCTGGCCATTTCCAACATTTCTTCAAAGGTGATTTCTGCAAGACGTTGGGCACTATCGACCACTCTTGGATCAGTGGTATACACGCCATCCACATCTGTGTATATCTGGCACTCATCAGCTTTTAGAGCCGCTGCCAGCGCTACACCTGTAGTGTCCGAGCCACCGCGACCAAGGGTGGTAATATTACCCATATTATCTACGCCCTGAAAGCCAGCGACAACTACAACCCGACCTTTATCTAAATCACTACGGATACTATCTACATCAATATTTTGAATGCGAGCTTTAGTATGTGAAGAATCAGTTTGAATCTTAACCTGAGCGCCTGTGTATGATCGAGCTGGGCAATTAAGTTCAGTTAAGGCCATGCCTAACAAAGCGATAGTGACTTGCTCTCCCGTAGAGACAAGAACATCCATCTCCCTAACTGAAGGGTTGGCCTGAATCTCATTGGCCATACCTATAAGGCGATTGGTTTCGCCACTCATAGCCGAAACAACAACAACAATGTCATGACCTTGATCTTTGAAGCCTTTTACTTTTTGCGCTACTTGTTGAATTCGTTCTACAGAACCAACAGAAGTCCCACCAAATTTTTGTACATACAACGCCATCTTCATTCCCTAATATCAATATAAATATTTTACGCCTTGACCTTACAGCAACTCAAGCTAGTGTTAACTAAGCTGCTCTTGTATCCATGTCTTAGCACTTTCTAAAGCCCCTGTTAACTGGTCAGCTTGACCACCGCCCTGGGCCATATCAGGCCGACCTCCACCTTTACCCGACATGCTAGATGCCGTGTGACGAATTAAATCACCAGCTTTAACCTTACCGGTTAAATCCTTGGTCACACCAGCTACAATACTTGCCTTATCATCTTGTGTTACTGCAAGCATAACTACACCTGAACCAAGCTGGTTGCGTAACTGATCCATTGCATCACGCAATGACTTTGGCTCTACGCCTTCTAACTGGGTAATCAATACCTTTATGCCGTTAATCTCTTGTACTTGAGAAAGCAGATCTGACCCTTGGGATGCAGCCATCTTAGCTTTAAGCTGATCTAACTCACGCTCTAAAAGGCGATTTTTTTCAATAATACTTTGCACCTTGTCGGTCACTTGCTCACGATTGGCTTTTACCAATCCGGATACCGTGGAAAGCATCATGCAGGTAGATGCTAGCCATTGGCTCGCTGCAGCGCCAGTGAGCGCCTCTACCCTCCTTACACCAGATGCTACACCTGATTCTGAAGTAATGATAAACGCACCTATGTCTCCAGTACGTTCAACATGGGTGCCGCCACAAAGCTCCAAAGAAAAAACATCGGTTTGCGAAATGAGGGTTGCTTGTCCGTGTGCAGCGACACTACCCATGGTCACCACTCGTACTTGCTCTCCGTATTTTTCGCCAAAAAGCGCCATTGCACCAGCAGCTTTAGCTTTGTCTATTGCCATGTTTTCCACAGCCACCATGGTATTGTCACGAATTTCTTCATTGACCATTGACTCAATCATCGCCAACTGATCTGTGGAAACAGGCTCTGGGTGAGAGAAGTCAAATCTTAATCTTTGTGGGTCAACTAAAGAACCCTTTTGTATAACATGGTCACCTAATACACGACGCATAGCTTCGTGGAGTAGATGTGTTGCTGAGTGGTTTTTTGCAGAATTACTACGCAAGTTTGGACTCACTAGGGTTTCAACTTCATCACCCACTGTTAGGCTACCTGACGTCAATTTTCCATGATGAACAAAGTGATTGCCTTGTTTGAGTGTGTCACTGACTTCAACGCATCCACCGTTCCATTCAATGACACCATGGTCCCCAGCTTGCCCGCCTGACTCAGCATAAAACGAGGTACTGTCCAAGACTAATTGCACATTACCTGGTTTGGATATATTTTCACTTCGTTGACCATCAGTAATAATTGCAACAATTTTGCCCGTATGATTTAGCTTATCGTAACCTTCAAATTGGGTCTGACCAGGTATATCAAGTTTATGACTGTAGTCCACAGAAAAGCTACTGGCTGAACGAGCCCGCATGCGCTGTTGCTCCATAGCATTTTCAAAACCACTAATATCCATTTCTAAATTGCGTTCACGAGCAATATCTCCCGTAAGGTCTACAGGAAAGCCGAACGTATCATAAAGTTTGAAAATGGTTTCACCAGGGATAGTTTTCCCACTTAATTTATTTAGGTCTTGCTCTAGAATGCGCATCCCCTGATCCAGGGTTTTAACAAATTGGATTTCTTCTTTGGCGATGACTTTTTCAATGGTCGATTGCGCAGCTGCTAGATCTGGATAGGCTTCTCCCATCTCTATTACTAATGGCGCAACTAACTTATTGAAAAAACTTCCTTGAGCACCAAGCTTATTGCCATGCCTTATTGCACGTCGCATGATGCGACGTAATACGTAGCCTCTGCCCTCGTTAGAAGGCATCACACCATCCAAAATCAAGAAAGACACAGAGCGAATATGATCCACAATCACACGCAGTGACTTGCTTTCCATATCATCTGTACCAATCACCTGTGCAGTTGCCTGTAACAAGTGCTGGAATAAGTCGATTTCGTAGTTTGAATGAACGTTTTGAAGAATCGCAGCAATACGCTCAAGGCCCATACCTGTATCGATTGATTGTTTTGGTAAAGGCGTCATCGCTCCGCTTGAATCACGGTTAAACTGCATAAACACCATGTTCCAAATTTCTATATAACGGTCGCCATCTTCTTCAGGAGTTCCTGGAGGGCCACCCCAGATGTCTTCACCATGGTCATAAAATATTTCAGAACAAGGACCACAGGGGCCTGTATCACCCATAGACCAAAAGTTGTCTTCGTCTAAGCGGGAAAAACGTTCTTGGTTGATGCCAATTTCCTCAAACCAAATTTTTTCAGCTTCAGCATCACTATGGTGCACGGTGACCCATAACTTTTCTTCAGGCAGCCCAAGCTCTACAGTTAAAAAATTCCAAGCAAACCTTATCGCGTCTTGCTTAAAATAATCACCAAAACTGAAATTACCCAACATTTCAAAGAATGTATGATGACGCGCTGTATAACCTACATTTTCTAAATCGTTGTGTTTACCACCAGCGCGCACACAGCGCTGGGATGAGACAGCACGCTTATAAGAACGCTCTTCATCACCTAGAAAAAGATCTTTAAACTGAACCATTCCTGCATTGGTAAATAATAAGGTGGCATCATTACCTGGAACCAAAGAACTACTTGGCACAATTTGGTGATCTAAGTCTTGATAATAATTAAGAAATGCCTGACGGATAGCGGCGATCTTCATGGTCAGTCTCACTGTTAACACAAAAGTGTAAGTATATACTGAACCACTAAGGGCTTTCGAGTATTGCTGAAAATTTACCCCTTAATTGGGGCTATTATTAGAATTTTTTACAGATAATTGAACAGACTTACAAATGTTCGTCTGGGTGAGCATCCAAAGCATAATAAATTTGTTCTTGGGCAAAGCCACGTTGATATAAATATTTTGCTTGTTTTGCACGCTCTTTTAGATCTGATGCTAGCACTTGTCCATAATGTTTACGTTTTTGTTGTAACGCTTTTTCGAACCAGTCAAAGTTTTTTTCAAGTAATTGTTGGTGAATAAGCTCACGATTTAAACCATATTGAAGGCCCCACTGGTATACACGAGAGGGACCATAACCTGCATTAGCTTTTGATCGTACTAATACTTCAGCAAAACGTTGATCAGATTGCAAACCCAATCGGTAAAGATCATCAAGCAGGCTATCTATATCAACCTGCCAGCCATTTTCTAATGCCTTGATGTGCAACTTTCGCTGCAGCTCATTTCTTGACTGTTCACGTCGAGCCAACAACCCGATAGCTTTATAACGCAAAGCTGCAGTTTGTTTTTCGACCCCTTCAACCAAAACCGGCTTTCTCATAACCAATAAAACTAGCGCATAAATTTAGAATGTAAGTGGAGTAACCACATCACTTGCTTCTTCAGCTTTAGGAATGCTCAAAAGAGCCTCTCTGATCTGCAACTCGATTTCTTGACCAATCTCTGGATGGTCTAATAAATACTGTGACGCATTAGCTTTACCTTGCCCTATTTTATCGCCTTTGTATGCATACCAAGCGCCGGCTTTATCAACTAAACCTTGCTTAACACCTAGGTCGATGATTTCACCCATACGGAAAATACCCTTGCCGTATATGATTTGAAATTCGGCCTGCTTAAAAGGAGATGCTACTTTATTTTTTACAACCTTAACTCGTGTTTCATTGCCGACGATTTCGTCGCCACTTTTTACTGCACCTATACGACGAATATCCAAACGCACCGAAGAATAGAATTTTAATGCATTGCCTCCAGTGGTGGTTTCTGGGCTACCAAACATAACACCAATTTTCATACGAATTTGGTTAATGAAGATGACCAAGCAATTAGCATTTTTAATATTACCTGTGATCTTGCGCATTGCTTGAGACAATAAACGCGCTTGTAATCCTACGTGGTGATCGCCCATTTCGCCTTCGATTTCTGCCTTGGGTGTCAGGGCAGCTACCGAATCAATAATAATCACATCAACCGCATTAGAGCGCACTAGCATGTCTGTAATTTCAAGAGCTTGCTCGCCAGTGTCTGGCTGACTCACTAATAAATCATCTACATTAACGCCTAATTTTTCTGCATAGCTAGGATCTAGCGCGTGCTCCGCATCAACAAAAGCACAGGTTTTACCAATTTTTTGAGCTTCAGCAATCACTTGTAGTGTAAGCGTAGTTTTACCAGAAGATTCAGGACCATAGATTTCACATATGCGACCAAACGGTAAGCCACCTATGCCCAAAGCAATATCTAGCCCAAGAGAACCTGTGGACACTGAAGGTATAGCTTCACGTGGTTGATCACCCATGCGCATTACTGCACCCTTACCAAATTGACGTTCGATTTGACCTAGCGCTGCATCGAGGGCTTTTTGTTTGTTTGCATCCATGGGGTTCACCTTGTTTTTTGAGGCTTAAAAGCCTACGTCTTTCGTCTTTTTTAAATACTGTAATTACATACAGTAACTGTCTGTATGTACAGTATTAAACCACACCTGAGAAAAAGTGCAAGGCTTAATACATCAATCCTCTAAAAAGCAGCTTATAATTCCTTTTAGAGCCATACGTACCGCAGTATTTTGAACTTTATTCCGGTTACCAGAGAGTTGATATAATTGGCTATTCGCCACAACCCCATTAGCACACCAAGCGATCCAAACTGTGCCTACGGGTTTGGATGGAGTTCCACCACCTGGACCTGCAACACCACTCACAGCAACGCACATGGATGAGCTCAAAGCTTCACAACCGCCAGTAGCCATATATTCAACTACCTCTTGGCTAACCGCTCCATATTTATTGATGATTCCTGGTGGCACACCCAACAAGTTTATTTTGGCATCATTGGTATAACTAATGATGCCCCCATTAAACCAACTTGAGCTTCCTGCTAAAGAGGTCAAAAGGGCTCCTATTGCGCCACCTGTACATGACTCAGCTGTAGCTAAGGTCATGCCTTTAGCAACTAATAGCTCTGCCACTTCAGAGGCTAATCTTTTGTCTTGTTTAAGCTCTAGATCGACGTTTTGCATCGTAGCTTGAGCTGACTTATTTTGCATGATTAGATTACCGTTTAAACAACTAACGCATTGACCATTGCCAATGCAGGCCGCATTTCAAATTACTCAGACACTCTAAGCATTTAGGCTCAAGTAAACGTAAGTTTAAATTGCCCGTGTTGGCCTGCTTCTAGTAATATAGCTGCTTAACCGAGCTTTTTACCCGCAGGATATTTTTCATGGCAGTCACTAGCAAATATAGCAACCACACGCCTATGATGCAGCAGTATTTGGGTATTAAGCAAGACCATCCTAATGATCTAGTATTTTATCGCATGGGCGATTTTTACGAAATGTTCTATGAGGATGCTAAAGAGGCATCACAGCTACTTGATATTTCTTTAACCTCAAGAGGACAATCTGCAGGTCAGCCGATACCCATGTGTGGCATCCCTTATCATGCAGCTGAAGGTTATATCGCCAAAATTGTTAATGCTGGTCGCTGTGTTGCAGTGGCTGAACAAATTGGAGACCCTGCAGCAAGCAAAGGCCCTGTAGATAGGCAAGTGGTCCGTTTGGTCACGCCCGGCACACTTACAGACGAAGCATTAATGGACTCTTCTCGTGATCACTTACTCAGTGCAGTATGCCAATTACAAGGCACATACGGGGTGGCTAGTTTAGACATGAGTAGCGGTCGCTTTACCTTGGTAGAAGCCAATACACCTGAGCAACTCCAGACACAACTCCAGCGGTTAAGGCCAGTGGAACTGCTTTTTGAAGAAACCAGCAACGTTTGTGACCACATTCAAGAATGGAGCTGTCGCAAGTCACAACCTAGTTGGCATTTCGCTTATGACACTGCCTTAAGGTTACTTTGTAGCCAGTTCAACACCCGAGATTTAAGTGGTTTTGGATGCGACTCTATGAACGCGGCTATTTGTGCTGCTGGATGCTTATTAAATTATGCTAAGGAATCTCAAAAGGGTGACTTACCCCATCTGCGAAATTTGCAAGTAGAGCTGCCACAAGATACTCTGATTTTGGATGGCCCCAGTAGAAAGAATTTGGAAATTGATCACAATATACAAGGTGGTGATCAGTTTACTTTGGCAGCCTCTTTGGATACAACAGCTACACCTATGGGAGGAAGGCTTTTACGACGGTGGCTCAACAATCCCTTACGTGACATTACTATACTTGAGCAAAGACAAGAGTTTATCAGCCAAGTAATGGCACATAATAACCCAGAAGAGTTTCAACAATGCCTCAAACCCATAGGTGATATGGAGCGTATTCTATCTCGTGTTGCTCTAAGATCAGCACGCCCAAGGGATTTATCGCGTCTTTGTGTCAGCCTTAGTACTTTGCCTAGCATACAAGTTTTGCTAAGCACGCTGGACACTCAAAAAGCACTTTCATTAGCAGCTAACATTAATGACTTTCCAGATATTGTTAGCTTATTAACTGAAGCTATTACCCAGAACCCACCTGTCATTATAAGAGACGGTGGCGTTATTGCAGACGGTTATGATGAACAACTGGATGAGTTACGTGGACTTAGTCAAAATGCAGGACAATTTTTACTTGATTTGGAAATCCAAGAGCGGCAAAGAACTGGCTTATCCACCTTAAAAGTGGGTTACAACCGGGTACATGGATATTATATTGAAATAAGCAGGTTACAATCTGACCAAGCTCCTACAGAGTATCTGCGTCGGCAAACTTTAAAAAATGCCGAGAGATTTATCACACCAGAGCTTAAGGCGTTTGAAGACAAAGCTTTAAGTAGTAAGAGCCGCAGCTTAGCTAGAGAAAAAGAACTTTATGAAGCCCTCATTGAAAAACTAGCTACGCACCTGACAAAACTGCAGTGCGCAGCAGATGGCATTAGTGAATTTGACGTGCTGTGTTGCCTAAGTGAGCGAGCACTTACTTTGGATCTTAGCAAGCCTAAACTAGTTTCTGAACCTGGAATTGATATTAGTCAAGGCCGTCATCTAGTCGTTGAGCAACTGATCACAAACCCGTTTGTAGCTAATGACACTATGCTTAAAAGTGACGCCAGCATGATGATGATCACAGGCCCAAATATGGGCGGTAAATCTACTTATATGAGACAGGTAGCACTTATTGTCATCATGGCCCAAATAGGCTCTTACGTACCTGCGTCTTCTGCTACCATCGGTATTGTTGATAGAGTATTTACACGCATGGGCAGCAGTGACGACCTTTCTGGAGGCCGCTCAACCTTTATGGTTGAGATGACTGAAACAGCTAACATACTCAATAATGCAAGCGCTAAAAGTCTTGTTTTGATGGATGAAGTGGGACGTGGGACGAGTACGTTTGATGGCTTATCTTTGGCTTGGTCCTGCGCCTTAAACTTGGCTAAAGACATAGGCGCTTTAACCCTTTTTGCCACTCACTATTTTGAAATGACACAGCTATCACATCAATTAACACAAGTGAAAAATGTTCATTTAGACGCCACAGAACATGACGACAACATCATTTTCATGCACAAAGTATTACCTGGGCCTGCAAATAAGAGTTATGGACTACAAGTTGCAAAATTGGCTGGGGTGCCCCGCCAGGTGATTAGTGAGGCCAAACAAAAGCTGCTGCACTTAGAGCACAGTGAGCAGCAAAACATACCCAAAAATGTAACTGAAGCGCCACTTCAAACAGAGCTTTTTAGCAGTTTGTCTCACCCCGTTGAGCTACTTTTAGAGGAGAATAAAGCAGATGAACTCACTCCTCGACAAGCACTTGATCTCATTTACCAAATGCAAAAACTGCTAGAGCGATAATGGCTCATCATTGCATGACTTATGCTTGAATTAGAACTGCGCTTTATTACAGATCAGAATCCAATAAGTCTGGGCCATTAAGACCCCCAGTTTCTATGATATTGCGCAAGCTCCTTAGTGCGGCAACTTGAACCTGGCGTACATTTTCTCGGGTTAAGCCAACTTCTTGACCGACATTCTCTAGTGTGCCGGCAGTATGGCCTCGCAAACCAAATCGACGGCATATAACTTTTTTTTGAATATCAGATAGTCGATCTACCCACTTCTCCATATTGCTCATCAAGTTAGCGTCTAATACAATTTTTTCGGGCCCTTGATTGTTGTGATCAGGTATCGTTTCTAACAGCGGAGCATCACTATTAGTACTTAACGAATGGTCTATCGACCCCACTTTTTGGCTTAGATTAAGAAGTGCACTAACACGCTGAACTGGCTTGCCAAGATATTCGGAAATTTCTTCCAAGGTAGGTTCATGGTCTAATTTTTGTGCAAGCTCTTTAGTAGCTTTAAGCTGCACATTTAACTCTTTAGCTACATGTATTGGTAAGCGAATAGTGCGGGATTGATTCATAATGGCGCGCTCTATCGTTTGGCGAATCCACCAAATCCCATACGTTGAAAAGCGAAACCCTCTTTCCCCGCCAAGTTCCCCTGATAACCCTCAGGTAAACCCTTGAAATGTCTATGTAATCTCACTAATCCAACTGAGACGGTAGACATTTATGAAGACACTAATCGTTCCCAAGCACCCTGCTTATACCTATGTGAAAGGTAATGTGTATTACTTTTCTCGTGCAATTCCTGCAGATCTAAAAAGTTACTACAGTAAACCCCGTGTAATCCAGTCCTTACGTACTACAAATCGTAGGCATGCTGAGCATTCGTCTAGGTTGTTATCTGTGCGTTTGGAAGACTATTGGCATGACCTAAGGTTGAGGAACACTGAGCCCCCTTGCGCTCACTTGTTGACCCGAGAACACCTACAGGGCAGCTCAACAGTCATCACTCTCATTCAAGCATTAGAACTCTATTTAAGCGTTAAAGGTTTAGGAAGGACAGACATGTTCTTTCGTACTGCAAGGCGTAACATTGATTATGTAATTGATTGTCTAGCTGACAGGCCTCTGGATATGTATAAGACCAGTAATGCCGCTCAACTGAGGCAGCGGTTGCTAGAGAAGGGCTTGAGTATAAGTTCGGTACAGCGCACATTTAGTGTTGTTAGAGCTGTAACTAACTTTACTATTTCTGAACTTGGGCTTGGTATCCGGAATAACTTTACTGGCATCTATCTCCCAACAATTCACATGGGTGAAAAGCGTAGGCCAATACCAACTGATAAGCTGATAGAGCTGCAGAAGCAATGTCTATTAATGGATGATGACATTCGCTGGTTGGTGGCATTGATAAGTGATACGGGGATGAGGCTTGCAGAAGCATCAGGCTTGCTCATTGAAGATATTAACTTGCAAACTCCTACGCCTTATATAGATCTTAGACCACACCCTCATAGGCCGCTAAAAACACATGCAAGTACACGACATATTCCGTTAATAGGTGTTTCGTTATGGGCTGCTAAAAGAGTGTGCTTGAATCGTAGTAGTGGCTATTGCTTCTCTCGTTATAACACTAAAGATAAAACTAGCAGCAACTCTGCAAGTTCAGCACTCAATAAGTGGCTGAAGTCTGTAGTGGGATCTGGCAGCGTGGTGCATAGCCTTAGGCACAGCCTCAGGGACAGGATGAGAGAAGTTGAAGCACCATCTGACCTGATAGACCAGATAGGGGGTTGGAGCTTGAAGTCTGTGGGTCAAAACTACGGTGATGGTTACAAGATAAAGCACATGGGGGAGTGGATGGAGAAAATCAACTTAAATGCTGGAAGGCCTGTGTGTCGACCCTTGTGGCATCTGAGATCGATTGACGATAACAGCCTATAGATCTGTCATGTAGTGATCACGGGATAAGGTGGTCGTGGGAGGCTATGAGGCCTGAGCGTGTCGGTTATGCAAAAGGCTTACTGGTGTTGAAACAGTAGACACAAACTATCCTTTGACATCGAACTAAATAGCTGTAAGTATATGATTTACATAGACACAATAGTAAATTGGCTCTGATGATAGGAGATGAACATTCTCTTTCAGGGTCAAACTTTGACACCGCTCTAATTAAGCCAAGATTCCCTTCTTCGATCAAATCCAGAAGTGTTAAGCCACGATATACATAGCGACGGGCAATTTTAACGACCAACCTTAAGTTGCTTTCAATCATACGATGACGAGCTTGCTCATCACCTTTTAGAGCCAAACGAGAAAAGTACTTTTCTTCTTCAGCTGTTAGCAAAGCGCAAAAACCAATTTCATTTAAGTATAGGCTGGTTGCATCTTTAACTTCGCTTACTCTATTAGAATAAGTGCCAGTAGATTTATACTTTTCATACTGTATCTTACTGCGCTGCTTATGAGCTTCATCTACTGATAATTTTCGCATCATTTAACTCACCTAATATAGCCAACAACCTTACTAAAAAAGACATTGGTATTCTGTTAGGGACAATTTACAGTTTTGGTAAATAGCTCAATGGGTTAACAGGTTTGCCGTTTTTACGGATTTCAAAATGTAGCCTCGGGTCTAACTGCGGCCCCTTACCTACTTTGGCTATCACCTGCCCTGCCTTGATAGTGTCACCTTCCTTAACGGCAATAACACTATTATATGCATAGGCACTAAGAAAGGTATTATTGTGCTTTATTACAACTAGTTTTCCGTACCCTTGAATCCCACTGCCAGCATATACTATTATTCCGCTAGATGCTGCTTTTACCGAATTTCCCAGCGAAGAAGATAAATCGATACCGTGAAAAGCACTACCCTTGCTTGAAAAAGACTTGATTACCCTACCTTGTAATGGCCAATTCCACTGAACAGATAATGGGCCTTTATAAGCTTTTTCAGTAACGGTATTGGAGTTATTTACGGGTGCTGAAGAGACGGGTTTATTGACCACAGCATTGTCACTAACAACTGGCTTTTTTATCAACGTCTTTGCAGACGAATTACTAATTGAATTACTATTATCTGTATCATTAAAATAGAGTATTTGGCCTACATAAATAGTGTACGGAGAAGGTATGTTATTAACTTTAGCTAATGTTTTATAATCCCAGCCAAAGCGCCATCCAATAGCAAACATGGTATCGCCAGACTTGACTTGATAGGACTTAGGAACACTTTGAACACGATTAGTCGAAGATATTAGGCGATTGCTGTAGCTAAGCTCCTGCACGGGTGCGTATTGACTGGTGCTACAGCCTACTAGTAACCAAACAAACACACCTATAATAAAATATTTAATTAACGATAAAACACCTGTATCTAAGCACATATCTAAGCTGCCAGATCTTGCAGCTGAATACGGCCAAATTTGGCAACAACCAGCCCTGCTAGAATGCAGACTACAAGACACCACATAAGCTGATTATCAGCACCTGTGATCTGGCTATAGGTCCAAGGCATTAAGTTTTCTTGCTCTAGTGGCACTTCTAATCCCGCACTATTAAGACGATATGAGAGTGTATACTTCCATGGCCATAACTTAACAGCAGAGCCCATCATTAATCCAGCTAACAAACTCATTACAGCTGCTGTATGGCGCTTTAATAAATAGCTGATTAACCGGCTAAAAACCAACAACCCAAAGCCACAACCTAAAGCAAATACAGCCATCACTTGGAAATCTAAGGCAGCTAAACGGGCAATCAAAAAAGGATAGATACCCAACATCAATAAGATAAAACTACCTGAAATGCCAGGTAGTATCATAGCGCTTATGGCCACAGCTCCTGCTGCCATCAACCATAGGTAACCCAGCCCGGAGAATCCTTCAACACTCTGCAATATAGGCAGATTGGCTAAGGATACGCTTGCTAAGAGCCCTAAAAAAAGCCAGTATTTGCGCAACTGGCTTTGGACGTATAACTCTCTTAGTAGCAAGGCGCTAGCAACCATAATCAGACCCAAAAACAAACTCCACATGATCAAAGGCTGGGCATAAAGTAACCAAGCGATCACCTGGGACAACAATAGGATAGAGGAAATCATTCCAATCGCTAAGTTTGTCAAAAATAAGCCGTCTACATAATTCCAGGCCTTGCAGATTTCTCGCGCCCGCACAAGTTTCAATAAATGCATATCAAAGCGACTAATTGCAGCCAGCAGGCGCGCATAGATGCCACCTAACAAAGCTACAGTACCTCCAGATATCCCAGGCACTAAATCTGCTGCGCCCATGAGTAGACCTGTGAAGAATGTTCTCCATTGTATTAACGTGTTTTTAACCATCGCTATATTAATCCATTAATTAAGGGCACAAAATTAGCCGCTTCTACTTTTTGTTTGCTAAAGTGATTACCTGAGCGCGTGATTTTCAACAAATATTGCTCATTTCCACCTACAGGAATGATCATACACCCCCCTTCGGCAAGCTGCCATTGAAGTGCTTTAGGCACCTGAGATGGTGCGGCTGTAACCATAATACCGTCAAAAGGTTCACGAGCTGGCCATCCTTCATAACCATCTCCATGTTGATAGACAACATTGTGAATGTCCATTAGTGCCAAACGCTGCTTAGCTCGGTTCAGTAAAGGCTCAATACGCTCCATAGAAAATAACTTAGGTACTAGCTGAGCCAATATGCAGGTTTGATAACCGGAGCCTGTGCCTATTTCTAATACTTTCTTAGCCGCGCATGATTCAAGCAAAAGCTCACTCATACGTGCCACTGTATAAGGTCTTGATAGTGTCTGATTATGGCCAATGGGTAACGATTTATCTTCATAAGCACGATGGGCTAAAGCTTCATCTAAAAATAAGTGCCTGGGTGTTGATCGCATCACCTCCAGCACTCGAGCATCAGCTACTCCAAGGCTTTTTAGCGTATCTACCAATCGCTCTCGAGTACGCTGAGATGTCATACCAATCCCTTGCTTATTGGCAGCTGTGCGTTTGGGATCAGTAACACTGTAGCGCATTAAGACATACCCTGTAACCAATCAATCACAGTATCAAAAGATTTATGGCAAGCCATGTCTGGGGATAAAGGTGTCACTGACACGTATCCATGTTGTACTGCATGAAAGTCGGTTCCTTCACTTGCATCCTTAACCTTTCCTACTGGACCAATCCAGTAGCATTTATGACCTCTTGGGTCTTGGGCATCGATCACACACCCTCCTTGCTCTCGGCTGCCTAATCGGGTCACTTTAACACCTTTAATTTGGTCAAAAGGTAAATCTGGTACATTAACATTAATGATGCAGCGTGGCGGCAAATCTAGCTGATTAATTATTTTCACTAACTGCCTAGCTACTTTTGCAGCGCTTAAAAAATTAACATTACCTACTAAAGAAACAGCAACGCAATGGTGGGTAAGATAACGACCTTCCATTGCTGCCGCGACAGTGCCCGAATAGAGCACATCATCACCAAGATTGGCACCGTGATTTATGCCAGAGACGACCATCTCTGGGGCTATATCAAGAGCCCCATTGATACCAAGGTGGACACAATCTGCAGGTGTCCCATCGATACTAAAAAAGCCATTTTCGTGCGGTGTCACTCTGACTGGGCGAGATAAAGTTAACGAGTTACTGGCCCCACTCAAATCTCGATCAGGTGCAACAACTGTGACTTGGTGATCTTTTTCAAGTTGCTTTACCAGATGAGACAACCCTAAAGCATGCACGCCGTCATCATTAGATATTAGTAATTGCATTGTGTCATTCCTTGTTTGTATGTGTAATCTTCAATCATTACTAAGGCGTTTGCGCCTGGGCTAATTCTCGTATTAATGCCGTAGCATAACTGCCTCGCATTAAATGAAAATTGAGCTCTAATATATTATTTTCACACCAACGCCAGGTGAAGTCTTTGGGCCATAAGCGCAAACTACGCCTTTGAGCAGTCATATCTTGCTCAATCAAGGCGTCTATCCAAGGCTGCCAAGGCGCTAAGACGTTTGCTTCATAAATACTTGCTGGAGTGGGAGGAGGGTTGCCAGCACGCCCAGCCATGACCCCAGTGGGAGCTAAGTCGCCACTGTTAATACGTTGCTGCACACTTTCCAAATCGCTTAAAGCAACAGCATCAAATTGACTGAAGCCGTCGCTAAACATGCAACGTTCTCCCACTGATGCTTTGAGCCACGACTCATCACTAACTCTCTCACTCAAAAGCTGGTTAAATAAGTAAGAGCGTGTTGATGACAACGCCATACCTCGCTTAAAACGATCCTTGATGCGCTTGCCCTGCATCATCGACAAAGCAAGGGCTAGATTACCACCTTGTCGACCAAACCGTTGATCACCAAAATAATTTGGCGCACCTTGTCGTGAAATCAACTCAAGCTTTTTTTCTAATGCTTCACTTTGGGTGATATTACGCAAACGAATGGCAAAAAAATTACCTTGATGTACACCCGTCTTTAATTTTCGCTGATGCCTAACTACTTGATGCAAATGAAGTTCTGAACTTTGAAGCAATTGCCAATCAGGGTCTACAACTTCTGATTTTCCTGGTAAGTGCACTCCAAACCATTGCCTAGTTACACCTCTGCGATCTTTCAGGCCAGAGTAATTCACCTGTCTAACAGGCACACCCGCAAACTTTGCAATATTACGGGCTAAAAAGTCAGTATTAGTATCAGTTTTAGTGATGTCCAGATACACGTGCTCGCCTTCGCCACAAGGCTCATAGCCTAAATCTTCTGTGACTAAAAAATCACTACAATAGGTTTTGAGATGTGCATTTGACGTTGGCACACCTGATGCGTAGGCCCACTCAACTGGCCATTGAAGAGGTTGCAATAATGCGGTGCTCATCAATCTTCCACCAATTGGTAAAAGGTTTCATTAGGCTTAACCATACCAAGATCGTGACGTGCACGCTCCTCAATTGCAGCGATACCCTGCTTCAGGTCTAAAACCTCTGCATGAAGTTGCTGATTACGCTGCAATAAGCTCGCGTTCACCGCCTCTTGTGCTGTGATCTTCTCCTGTAAGCTTGCAACCTCAAACAATCCTGCTTGTCCAAACCATAGACTATATTGCATAGCAATCACAGCGACTAAAATTAACCCAACTAACCATTTCATATTTATACCAACAAAAAAGGGAGCTAACTTTGACTAATTTGGCCAACGCAAGCTCCCTAGACAAGGTCAACAATACTTATTGGCCTTTAATTTCCTGACGTCCACGATAAGGAGCGTCGGCACCAAGTTCCTGCTCAATTCGGAGCAAGCGGTTATATTTAGCCACTCGGTCCGAACGACAAAGTGAACCTGTTTTAATTTGGCCTGCCGCTGTGGCTACAGCCAAGTCAGCGATAGTGGTGTCTTCTGTTTCACCTGAACGATGGGAAATAACCACACTAAAACCAGCTTTTTGAGCCATTCGAATGGCAGATAACGTTTCTGTGAGGGTTCCAATTTGATTAAACTTAATCAATATCGAGTTACCAATACCTTGCTCAATACCACGGCTCAATATTTTCGTATTAGTCACAAATAAGTCGTCACCTACAAGTTGCACACGATCACCACACTTTTGGGTAAGGTCTTGCCAACCATCCCAATCGCTTTCATCCATACCGTCTTCTATAGATATAATAGGATGTTTGTGAGTTAGAGCCGTAAGGTAGTCGGCAAAGCCTGCCGCGTCAAAAGACTTACCTTCACCACTTAAATTGTATGTACCGTTTTCATAGAATTCCGAGGCCGCACAATCTAACGCCAATGTAACATCTGTACCAAGCTCATAACCAGCATGAGCTACTGCCTCAGCAATGACATCCAGTGCAGCTTCATTTGAAGGCAGGTTAGGTGCAAAGCCACCTTCATCACCCACTGCCGTACTTAAACCACGCTGGCTTAATACTTTCTTAAGCGCATGGAAAATTTCCGCACCACAGCGCAAAGCTTCAGCAAAACTAGTTGCGTTAACTGGCTGAACCATAAACTCTTGAATATCCACATTATTATCAGCGTGCTCACCACCGTTAATAATATTCATCATTGGCACAGGCATGCTGTACTGGCCTGCCGTACCATTTAGCTGCGCAATATGGGTATATAGAGGCACGCCTTTATATACCGCTGCAGCTTTAGCTGCTGCCAAAGACACTGCAAGAATTGCATTAGCACCCAGCACTTCCTTGTTTTCAGTGCCATCTAATTCAATCATAGCTTCATCTAAGCCTTTTTGATCAGTTGCATCCATACCCTTTAAACGCTGAGCTATAGGCCCATGAATGCCAGCAATTGCATTCAATACACCTTTACCTAAGTAACGAGACTTATCACCATCTCTAAGCTCTAAAGCTTCTCTTGAGCCTGTAGAAGCGCCTGAAGGAGCGCATGCTGTACCAAAAGCTCCACCTGCCAATAACACGTCAGCTTCGATAGTAGGGTTGCCCCGCGAGTCCAGTACTTCTCTTGCTTGGATGTCCGCAATCAGTTGGTCCAAAATATACTCCTGTTATGGTAAGTCATTGATGATTATACTAATGTGATAATGTTACTTTTTAGCCTGAACAATGGCTGCGCCAACAAACCCTTCAAATAGGCCATGACCGGCACGAGGTGTTGAGGTGAATTCTGGGTGAAATTGACAAGCTACAAACCATGGATGATCTTCTATCTCCACCATCTCAACTAAGCTACCATCCATAGACCGTCCAGAGACCTTTAAGCCAGCACTCTCTAATTTCCCTATGAACGAGTTATTCACTTCATAGCGATGGCGATGGCGTTCTGTAATAACATCTTTTTGGTATGATTTATGTGCTAAAGAACCAGGAATTAATTGGCATTGCTGCGCACCTAAACGCATTGTGCCACCCAAATCTGAATCTTGTGAGCGCTGCTCAACCTGCCCAGATTCATCTTTCCATTCAGTGATCAAGCCCACTACACAGTGCTTAGACGATGCGTCAAACTCGCTACTGTTAGCATCACTCCAGCCTGCAACATTGCGGGCAAACTCAATCACCGCGACCTGCATACCAAGGCAAATACCTAGGTAAGGTATTTTATTTTCGCGAGCATACTGAACGGTTTTTATTTTACCTTCAGTACCTCGCTCACCAAATCCGCCTGGCACCAGTATGGCATCAACACCTGCTAATAGTGAAACACCCTGTGTCTCAATATCTTCAGCATCGATGTAGCGTGTATTCACTTTGGTATGTGACTTAATACCAGCATGGCTAATCGCTTCAATCAATGATTTGTATGCATCAAGCAACTCCATATACTTGCCAACCATAGCGATTGTCACTTCGCGCTTAGGATTGAGCTTTGCTTGTGCCACTGCATCCCACTCGGTCAAATCGGCTTCATTACACGTCAAACCAAAACGTTCAGTCACAATGGAATCTAAGCCTTGAGATTGTAATAAGCTTGGAATTGTATAAATACTTTCTGCATCAGGTAATGAAATAACTGCGCGCTGCTCAACGTTGGTGAAAAGAGCAATCTTGCTTCTTTCTGGTGCTTCAATAGCCACTTCAGATCGGCATATTAAAATGTCTGGCTGGATACCAATAGAGCGCAGCTCTTTTACTGAATGCTGTGTGGGCTTAGTTTTAGTTTCTCCAGCAGTAGCGATATAAGGCACCAAAGTAAGATGCATAAACAACGCCCTATTGGATCCTAGCTCAAATTTCATTTGGCGAATGGCTTCTAGAAAGGGTTGTGATTCGATATCACCTACGGTTCCACCAATTTCAACCAAAGCTATTTCAGCACCTTCAGAGCCTTTATATACACGGCGCTTAATTTCATCTGTAATATGGGGAATGATTTGTACCGTACCCCCTAAGTAATCTCCTCGACGCTCTTTACGTAATACGTGCTCATATACGCGTCCTGCAGTAAAGTTATTGCGCTTAGACATTTTGGTATCGATGAAACGCTCATAATGACCTAGGTCTAAATCTGTTTCTGCGCCATCTTCTGTTACAAACACTTCTCCGTGCTGGAATGGACTCATTGTGCCTGGATCCACATTGATATACGGATCTAATTTCAACATAGTTACTTTGAGGCCTCGCGCCTCAAGAATGGCAGCTAAAGATGCCGAAGCAATACCCTTGCCCAAAGAAGATACAACACCGCCAGTAACGAAGATGAAACGAGTCATGAAATGCCCTATTTTTTATTTGGCGAAATAAACGCCGGGGTGAACCAAAACACGATAAACAAACACAAAAAAATACCAAAAATATGGCGAATATATGCCCACTAATTATATAAGTGGATAGGTTGTCTAACGTTTATAAATATTTCGACTCGAAAAATAAGCCCTGTTTTCAGGTTTTATTTTTCGACTTAGATGGGAGTGTAGGATACCAGAAGAGCTCAATCGGGACAATGAAAAGCTTCACATTAAGTTGCTTTTTGCCAGCACCAAGCAGGGGTTCCTACTTCGGTTTCAAAGCCTGACACTACCCACAAGTCTGCCACCATCGCAAGCTCCCCATTTACATAAAACAAAGGCAGATGATCGCGCTCCCACGCAGGAACTTTGGCCTCTTGTAGTAGCTTCTTAAGGCTTTGACTGTGCTTTCGTCCAGAAGGCTTAAAGCGCTCGCCACCAACTCTAAAGCATTGCTTTAAGACATCCCCTGGGGCTAACAGCATACCTATGGATTGGTTTTTTTGGCTGCATAGAAATCCATCTGTCAAAGCAATTGATCCACTTAAAAGCATTTGGCTTTGTATCAGACAAACCCGTGGCTCAAGCACACTACTTTGCTTCTTAGGAGTCGGCATAAGATGCAAATGGCCTTGATGCCTGCGCAAACACCAATCACCAAGCTTTAAATAGGGCTGGGCGTCTACTTCACTGTAAAGAAAATCTTTATCAAGCCTTTGCATTGCTGCATAGTCCAGTATGGGCACGTGATTTTGATCAAACCAATAGCGCAATAAATTATGTCGCCTTGCCCGACTAAGGGCTTTAAGGTTTTTTAATGGCAAGCACTGAATCACTTGTTCATTCTTTGCTAAAAACGCAAGATCATACGACGCCATTTCATCTAATAAAATTTGCGTATCAGCCATCACAGCAGCTGTTGTTGCCACTCGTTGATCCAAGGCAGGCCAGCGGCTACGTAAGGATGGCATTACTTTATGCCGCAAGTAATTGCGATCGAAATGCGTGTTTTGATTACTAGGGTCTTCACACCAGGTTAGCTGATACTTGCTAGCATAATCGTAGAGATGGGCTTGGCTTAAATTTAGCAGTGGCCTTACAAGCAAACCCAACCCTAAGGTTCTTTGCCAAGGCATAGCCCTTAATCCTGAGACTCCAGCCCCGCGCAATAATCGTAAAAATAAAGTTTCAGTTTGGTCATCAGCATGTTGCCCTAAAAGTAATACATCGCCTGCCTGCAGTTGCTGCTCAAAAACGCTGTATCGAGCGCTCCGTGCCGCAGCCTCTAAGCCTTGCTCGCGCTGCATAATAGGGCAAAGATGAACCTTTTGACTTATACAGGTCACTCCATAACGCAGGCACTGAGCTTCAACTTCCTGCTGCCATTGGTCAGATTTTAAATGTAAGTCATGATTAACATGCAACACGCGCAGTGGCGGGCAAGGGCAGTGCTGTGACAGCTGCGCGATAGAATGCAACAAACACATAGAGTCTAACCCACCACTCACAGCAACCACCCAACTTGCAGCTTGAAGGTGGTTTTTCAAACCACTTGGGTGAGTGAGTAACTGCTGATGAGAAAATGCCATGGGGAAGCGGGATATTAGGCCCTAATAAACGGCCTAAGAACTTAGGCCGTATGACATTAAGCGCTTATACCTGCGGTCAAGTAGCGCCTCAGTATCAAACAATTCAAGCTCTTCTAACTGCTTAATGAGTGTAGACTTAAGGTTTGCTGAAATTAATCCAGCATCCCGATGCGCGCCACCTAAAGGCTCTTGAATGACATGATCCACTAAACCTAAATCATGCAACCGGCCTGATGTAATACCCATAGCATTAGCAGCATCAGCGGCATAGTCGGCGCTTTTCCAAAGAATGGAGGCACAGCCTTCTGGTGAGATAACTGAGTAAGTAGAATATTGCAACATATTAAGTTGGTCGCACACACCAATAGCCAAAGCACCACCAGAGCCACCTTCGCCAATAACAGTGGCAATAATAGGTGTTTTAAGGCCAGACATCTGAGCGAGGTTAAACGCTATAGCTTCACTTTGCCCGCGCTCTTCAGCATCAATACCCGGATAAGCACCTGGGGTATCAATAAAGGTAAGGATTGGCATTTTAAAACGCTCAGCCATCTGCATCATACGCAGGGCTTTACGATAGCCTTCAGGACGAGGCATGCCAAAATTACGCGCTACTTTTTCCTTTGTAGAGCGGCCCTTTTCCTGCCCCATAACCATAACAGCCTTACCTGCAAGGCGAGCAATACCGCACACCATCGCTTGATCATCACCAAAATGTCGATCACCATGCAGCTCATCAAAATCGTCAAATAAACTAGCAATATAATCTATTGTATGAGGTCTTTGAGGGTGGCGAGACACCTTAGATACTTGAGCCGCACTTAAGTTAGAAAAAATGGACTCAGTTAAGCTCACACTTTTATCAGACAGCTTAGCGATTTCCTCACTGATATTAAGGTCGTTGTCATTGCCCACTAGGCGCAAGGCTTCAATTTTTGCTTCTAGATCAGCGATAGGTTGTTCAAAGTCGAGATAATTTGGATTCATAGGGCCTAACTTTAAAAGTGTAACTGACAAATATTAAATTTATTATAACCTATATTTTGCACATATTATAATTTGCGATAGCGCATTTTAACTGCATTTTCACCTAACAGGTATGAAAGCTCTTGCAGCATGTCATCTTCTATTTCTAAACGCCACGGCGTGGCGCAACGTATAACGCCTCTACCCATGCTATTTTCATACTGTAGCTCAAGCTTTGCAGCGGGCGCATCACCACGTACCTGATGAGGTGTGAGAATACTAAGCAGCTGCTGCAACCCCTTGCCTTGCGCAAAGTCAGGCGCCACAGATAGTCGTAATCCTTTAGAGAATACACTTCGGGCTTGAGGCATAGTGAGGATTTGCTGGGCACTGACTTTAAGTCCGCCCGAATAATCATCTTCAGACACCTCTCCTTCAATAATCAACAAACGATCATTTTGTAACATGTCACGGTACTTGTCATAGCTATCGCCAAACAAGGCTACATCTACCCTAGCCCTTCGATCATCAATTGTTAAAAAAGCAATCGTTTTTCCACGCTTGGTTTTCATGGTCCGAGTAGCCACCACTAGGCCTGCAATCCATTGTTTTTCTTTTTTAGCAAAAAGCTGATCTAAGCGACATCGTAAAAAACGTCCAAGTTCATGATCGTAACTATCAATAGGGTGTCCAGTGACATAGAGCCCTAAGGTATCTTTTTCACCTTTTAAGCGTTGTTTTAATGTAAGAGGCCGAGCATCTAAGTGGCGATCATAGACAAATGCCATGCCTGTTTCATTTATTGGGGCCACTATATCACCGAATAAATCAGCCATCCCCGCATCGGCATTACGCTCACTTTGATCCGCAGATTGAACAGCGTCACCGATGGCGCTGTATAGGACAGATCGCTCTTTATTAGGCACTATATTATCTAAGGCGCCACTAGCAACTAAAGCCTCTAACACGCGCTTGTTGAGCTTCTTACTGCCCACCCGCTTACAAAAATCAAACAGATCTATAAAATCACCACCGCTTTGTCTAGCCTCTATGATGGCCTCGACAGGACCTTCACCAACGCCTTTCACGGCACCCAGACCATACACCACTTCGTTTTCTGCATTAACTGTAAATTTATAATGGCTAGCATTCACATCAGGTAGATTGATTGGCAGTTCCATGCGCCGACACTCTTCAACAAAAATAACGATTTTATCAATATTTTGCATATCTGCTGACAACACAGCAGCCATAAATTCTGCAGGGTAGTGGTGTTTAAGCCAAGCCGTCTGGTAGGCCACCAATGCATAAGCCGCAGAGTGTGACTTGTTGAATCCATAACCCGCAAATTTTTCTACTAGATCAAAAATATTACCTGCTAAGCCTTCGTCAATGCCATTAGCAACACTGCCTGCCAAAAAGCCTGCTCGCTGCTTTTCCATTTCTTCTGGTTTTTTCTTGCCCATTGCCCGGCGCAGCATGTCTGCCTCACCAAGACTATAACCAGCCATCACCTGAGCAATCTGCATCACTTGCTCTTGATACAAAATAATGCCATAGGTAGGCTCCAGTATGGGCCTTAGGGAATCCAGCTGATAATCTTCATGGGGCCATGCTAATTTAGCACGGCCGTGTTTACGGTTAATAAAGTCATCAACCATTCCAGACTGTAGTGGGCCAGGACGAAACAACGCCACAAGAGCAATAATGTCTTCAAAGCTACTGGGCAGTTGGCGCTTAATAAGGTCTTTCATACCTCGCGATTCTAGCTGGAACACACCGGTTGTTTCGGCACCTTGAAGCAATTTGTAAACGGGCTCATCTGCAAGGGGTATGGCTTCAATGTTAATCGCTTCTTCACCACGAGCGGCACGGCGGTCATTGATCATGCGTATAGCCCAATCAACCACTGTGAGGGTTTTAAGTCCCAAAAAATCAAACTTAACTAAGCCTGCATCTTCAACGTCATTCTTATCATATTGGGTGACTAAACCAGATCCGTCCACATCACAATATAACGGCGAAAAATCAGTTAACTTGGTGGGAGCTATGACTACTCCACCAGCGTGCTTACCCACGTTTCGTGTCAGACCCTCTAACTGATAGGCCATCTCCATTATTTCTTGCACTTCATCATTGTTGTCAATGAAGTCTGCCAGAGCTTCTTCTTGCTCAACAGCTTTGCTTAAAGTGATGCCTACCTCAAATGGGATGAGTTTAGACAACTTATCAGCCAAACCAAAAGGCTTGCCCTGTACACGAGCCACGTCGCGCACCACAGCTTTTGCTGCCATGGTACCAAATGTTATTATTTGAGATACTGCATCTTTGCCATAGGTTTGAGACACATATTCAATGACACGATCCCTGTTATCCATACAAAAATCGATGTCAAAATCAGGCATCGACACACGTTCAGGATTCAAGAATCTCTCGAATAACAAATCATATTTTAGAGGGTCTAGGTCCGTAATTTCCAACACATAAGCCACTAAAGAACCCGCGCCTGAACCTCGCCCGGGACCTACAGGAATTTCATTATCTTTAGCCCAACGGATGAAATCCATGACTATAAGAAAATAGCCTGGAAAACCCATTTGGCAGATGATCTGCAACTCAAAGTCTAATCTGTCATCAAATACCTTACGTTTGTCCGCATAGTCAGGGTCTGATAGGTCTAAAATAACCTGTAACCGCTTGTCCAAACCGTCGCGAGACACTTGTCCAAAAAACTCATCCATAGTCATGCCATCTGGCACTGGAAAGTTGGGTAAAAAGCATTGTCCTAATTCAATATCCAAATTACATCGCTTTGCAATTTGCACACTATTAGCCAAAGCAGAGGGTAAATCTGCAAACAGCTGCTGCATTTCTTCAGTGGTGCGCAGGTATTGTTGATTAGAGTATTCTTTAGCTCTTCGAGGGTCATCCAAGGTCATGCTTTGGTTAATACAGACTCGTGTTTCGTGGGCTTCAAAGTCATCAGGTGATATAAACATGACGTCGTTAGTTGCCACTATTGGAACTTGATTAGCCTTACCCAGCTCAACAGACAAGTGCAAACAATCCTCATCGTATTGCCTTCCCGTACGCTGTACTTCCAAATAAAACCGATCACCAAAAATGTTAATCCAGCTCTGTAAAATATCTTGCGCATCTACCAAACCACGATTGATTAATGTTTGGCCTACTTCACCTTGCGCCGCGCCTGATAACGCAATCAGCCCTTCATTTTTTTGTGCTAACCATTGTTTTTGTATTATCGCTTTACCATCTACCTGACCCTCTTGAAACGAGCGTGAAACAAGCTCTGTCAGATTGAGATAACCTTTGGAATTCATCGCTAGTAAAGTCATACGTGTAACTGCCGACTCAGCAGAAACCTCGTTACTAATAAAAACATCACAGCCACAAATAGGTTTAATACCAGAAGCTTGGGCGGCTTTATAAAACTTGATCATGGCGCACATATTGGACTGATCGGTCAAAGCGATTGCTGGCATCTGCTCTGCAAGCAGAGTTTTCATCAATGGCTTGATCCGTATCATACTATCGATCAGGGAAAACTCGGAGTGCATACGCAAATGCACAAAGGGTACAACTTGGGTCATTTTAAGTTCCAATTAGACGTCTTACGGGGGCAAAACTTTGCCGATGCTGTGGGCTTACGCCATGTTCCTCTAGGGCTTGAATATGCCCTTGAGTGGGATAGCCTTTATGTTTATTCAGACCGTAGTGAGGATATTTATTATGCCATTCTAACATTTCTCTATCACGGGTCACTTTAGCAATAATTGAAGCAGCTCCAATGCAGGCCTCTTTAGCATCCCCTTTAATAATAGCCTCACTTAAACAACTAAGTTCAGGGCAGCGATTGCCATCAATTAATGCCAAATTTGGAGTTATGCTCAAATTTTCTACAGCGCGCTGCATAGCCAACATACTGGCTTGCAAAATATTCAACTGGTCAATTTCTGCAGCACTTGCTCTGCCCACAGCCACACTAATAGCTTGCTGGTGAATTTTTTTGTATAGCTTTTCTCTCACTTTCTCAGTGAGCTTTTTGGAATCTCCTAAGCCTTCAATAGGGTTATTAGGATCTAAAATAACCGCTGCTGCAACGACGTCACCAAATAATGGCCCACGCCCTACTTCATCAACACCACAAATGATACTCACCGAACTGCGCATTTTTTCTAATGGGCTTAAGCTCACTTGTTATACCCCTTTAAAGTGCTTATGCCATGTTCTTCAATCACTTCAATGACAGCATTGGCTGCAGACGTATTGGCTCCATGCGCTAATTGCTGGTGGATAGAAGAAAACGCAGTGCACTGTTGCTTTGCAATACTTGGGTCAAATAATAACGCAGTTAAATGATCTGCTATAAGTTGAGGCTGCACTTGATCCTGTAACAACTCTTCAACCACTTTATAACCTGCTAATAGGTTAGGCAAACTAACAAAAGGGACTTTAAGTTTTCGCTTGAATATCCGGTAGCTTATAGGGCTTAGGCGATAGCACACCAGCATAGGTTTCTCAAACAACAGCGCTTCCAAAGTGGCCGTTCCAGATGCTACTAACACTGCGTCTGCAGCTGCTAATACCATATGAGAGCCACCTAACACTATAGACACATTTAGCGCTGGGTGGGCCTGCAATAAACTATGGAGCTGTTTTTTCCTTGAGTCATTGGCTGCCGCCAACACTAACTGTAATTGAGGGTGTTTAGCTTGCAATAGGGCCGCAGCAGCTAAAAAGTCTGCTCCCAATTGTTTGATCTCCATGGCTCTACTACCAGGCAATAAGGCTAATACTGGTTGATCTTTTAGCTTTAGTTGTTTGCGAGCATGGCGTTGTGTCAGGCCTCCAGGAATAGAATCTGCTAAAGGATGGCCTACAAAAGTAGCTGGAATATGATGGCGTTCATAATAAGGCAATTCAAAAGGCAACAGTGCGAGCACTTTATGGCACGCTCTAGCCACCGTAAACACCCTCTCTTCACGCCAAGCCCAAACAGATGGGCTCACATAGTGCAGCGTAGGTACGCCATTAGCTTTAAGCTGAGTTTCTAATACAAGGTTAAAATCAGGTGCGTCTATACCTATCATTGCCAAAGGAGGCATGCGAGTATAACGCTTGACCAAACGTCTTCGGAGCAATAAAAGTTCTGGCAATCGTCCCAAAACTTCTACTAAGCCCATGACTGATAGACGCTCTATAGGCACTAGAGAAGTAAAACCTTTGGCTATCATTTGTGGGCCACCAACACCTTCAAACTTAAGATCTGGGTGAAGTTTTAACAAGGCCTGCATTAAACCAGCCCCTAATATGTCTCCAGATGCTTCACCAGCAACGATAACAATAACATTATTGGACATGGCAAACCTGCTAGCGAATGATACCGCGGCTTGACTGTTTCAAGGAGTCGATTAATATTGAGATTTCACCACTATCGACACAAATTTCGTTTAAACGTGCAATGGCTGCTTCAAGCGTTAACCCTTGGCGGTAGATGATTTTATAGGCTTGTCGTAGGTTTTTTATTGCACCCTCACTAAAGCCTCGGCGCTTCAAACCCTCAGTGTTCATACCATGGGGGGAGACAGAATTGCCGTTGGCCATCACATAAGCAGGGATATCTTTCAAAACCACACTACCCGCTCCAGTCATACAATGAGGGCCAATATGACAAAATTGATGCACTGCCGTAAACCCACCTAATATCGCGTAATCACCCACATGTACATGCCCTGCCAGAGCCACATTATTGGCAACTATTACATGGTTTCCCAATACACAATCGTGCGCAACGTGGACATTGGCCATTAACAGGTTACCGTTACCAATTTTAGTCACGCTAGAATCTTGAATTGTGCCCCGATGTAAAGTACACCCTTCACGTATAACGTTATCATCACCAATATCTAGCCACGTAGGCTCACCGTTATATTTCAAATCTTGGCAAGCTTCGCCTACAGAGCTGAATTGAAAAATATGATTATTACGGCCAATGCGAGTAGGCCCTTTAATCACCACGTGAGACTCAACCTTTGTGCCTTCGCCTAACTCCACGTTAGGCCCTATGACACTGTAAGGCCCAACCTGAACACCTAAAGCGATACGAGCACTAGGGTCAACAATTGCGGTCGCATGTATTAATGGCTGGGGCACTAAACCTTCCTATCTGCACATAAAATAGTTGCTGAAGCGACCAGTTGATCGTCTACAGTTGCGCGGCAGTCAAATTTCCAAATGCCCCGTTTTTCAGACACAATGGATGCCTCTAATTGCAGCCTATCGCCAGGCACCACAGGGCGCTTAAACCGCAGCTTATCAGAGCCTACAAAATAGTAGATAGACCCATCTTGTGGTGTTTTATCCATCGTCTTAAAACCAAGTATGCCAGCTGCTTGAGCCATGGCTTCAATAACTAAAACACCAGGCATTACTGGATGGTCTGGAAAGTGCCCATTAAAATAAGGTTCGTTTATGGTTACATTCTTATAAGCGACAATAGACTCCCCCAAATTAATCTGAGTCACTCGGTCAACCAACAAAAATGGATATCGATGGGGCAAATATTCTCTAATTTCTTTAACATCCATAACCATATTGATACTTTCCTTATCTGGTACTTTTAAAATTGATCAGCTTTGAAACTTGGCCATTTCTGACTCTAGTTGTTTAAGGCGCTTTGCCATCTGGTCAAGCTGTTTAAAACGTGTCGCATTGCGACGCCATTGTTGATTTTTATCTAGGCCTGTACCAGAGGAATATGCCCCAGCCTCAGCAATGGAGTGCGTCACCAAAGACATCGCGGTAACATGCACCCCGTCTGCTAAGGTTAAATGGCCTGTAATGCCACAAGCACCTGCAATAGTACAATGTTTACCCAACTTAGTGCTGCCCGCAATGGCGGTACATCCTGCAATGGCTGTATAGTCACCCAGCTCAACATTATGAGCAATTTGAACTTGATTATCCAGCTTAACACCATAGCCTATAATTGTGTTATCTAAAGCCCCACGATCTATACTTGTGCCTGCCCCAATTTCTACATGGTCACCTATAATAACACCACCTAGTTGGGCTATTTTCACCCAGTCTGGGCCATCTTTTGCAAACCCAAAACCGTCTGCTCCTATTACAGCGCCACTATGAATAATACAAAACGCACCAACTTCAACGCCATGATACAACGACACATTGGCCGCAATTGTTGTGCCGCTGCCAATGCTACAATGTGCACCTATCACGCTATTAGGGCCTATAGAAACCGCATTACCAAGTGTCACATGGGCGCCAATAACGACACCTGCGGCTAAATTAACAGCATCACCAATAGTGGCACTGGCATGTATTTTTACACTTTCATCAATGCCACTAAAGCTTGGTGCTGGTGAAAACTCTTGTGACAACTTTGCATAACCCAGATAAGGATTATCTAGCACCAAGCAATGTCCATTGAAAAATTTAGCTTGATCAGCATTTAAAATTACCGCACCTGCTTGCGTCATATCAAGCTGATTGGCATATTTCATATTAGCCAAAAAACTCACTTGATTTGGCAGTGCGCCGGCTAAGGTGGCCAAGCCAGTTATGACATAATCAACATCTCCTTCTAGCTTTGCACCAATAATATTGGCAATAGTACCTAAAGTTAAGTGCAGCAATTACGACTCCAGGTTCAACAACTCAACAACCTTTGAGGTAATGTCGACACTTGTTGCATTATAAATCACTGAGTTACCGTTAATAATTACAGAAGGGTTATTGTCTTTAATAAACTGCCCCAACACTTTATCCAGCGCCGGACGCATCGATGTTAAGAAATTTTGCTCAGCTTGTAACTTAGCATTAGATAAGTACTGCTGAAGTTGCTGATACTCAGCATTTAGGTTTTGGATTTGTGTTTTAATTTGCAACACTTCATCATCACTCATCAGATCTTTGTCAGTTTCAAGGCGCTGCTGCAACGCTTGCAACTCCTTGCCCATGGAATCAAAGCGCACCACTTGGGGTTTTAGTTGTGCCGAAACCTGTTGACCCAAAGCGAGTGCTTTTTGTGTAGCAAAAATGGCTTGTTCAGCTTTAAGCACAAAGATACCTTGCGCTATCGCTAGCTGAGGCCCAAGCAAAGTTGCAGTAAAAGTCATTGCAATCACTATTTTTTCTATTCTATTCATAATAATCCCTTTGAATATCCCTTAGAACGAACGACCAAGGGTGATGTGTGTTGACTGTGTTAAGTCGCCTACTTTTTTCTTCAGTGGCTGTGCAACTACTAAAGTTAAAGGCCCTACCGGTGTTAACCAGGCAAGGTTAAGGCCACCTGAGGCCCTAAGCTCCCCAATATTGAATTCTCCAGATGTGTAAACATTACCTGCATCAAGAAATAATGAAGTACGCACTGAAGGCATGTCACTAAATAGTGGGAATATCAACTCAGCAGAAGCTGTGCTAAGAATTTGGCCTCCCAGTGGCTGATTAAGCGAGTTTTCAGGCCCTAAGGAATTACTGGTAAAACCGCGTACACTGCCAAAACCACCTGCATAATAGTTAGCAAAAAACGGAGTTTGGCTAGTCGAACCATAAGATCCCACAATACCAAGCTTTCCTCCAACAGAAAGAACTAAGGATTCACTATGATTAATGGGTGTAAAGTTGCGATAGTTATAACTTAGTTGGTAAAACTTCAAATCACTGTTGGGCAAAGCAAGATCTAAGTTAACACCGTGAGAGTTACCTTTAGTCGGGTACCAAAAATCATTAAGTGTATTGGTGTTCCAATTTAAAGAAGTTTTAAACTGTTTATAGTTTAGGCCTTCTTTTTCTTTAAACGTAGTCGCCTCAGTAGAAGCAGAAGACCCTAGCGCTAAATCAATACGCTCATAGCCTACTTTGAAGTCTAGTCGGGTATAGTCATCTATGGGATAACCAAAACGCATGTCTACACCAACGGTGTCGGTTGCAAAGTCACTCACATCAACTTTACTGAAGTCTCTTTTTGTATAATATAGATCAATACCACGACTCACACCATCAACCGTGTAATAAGGATTGAGGTAACTGAAGTTATATTTTTGAGTACTACTGCTATTTGAGAAGGACGCCTCTAATTTATTACCAGTACCTAAGAAATTATTCTGATTGACTGAACCTCCCCAAAAAGGACCATCTCCATCAGAGTAACCGGCCATAATAGACCAATCTGCAGTGAGCCCTTCCTCTACGGTAAATTCAACATCTAACTGGTCATAAGTTCCTGCAACCTGATTTGTCTGTGCAACCACGCTATTAAAGAAGCCCAGACGCTGAAGACGTAGTCTTGACGCAGTAATATCAGCCATTGAGGCTACTCCACCTTCAATTTGGCGGATTTCACGCCTTAATACATCGTCACTAGTGCGAGTATTACCGCTAAAATCTATACGACGAACATAAGTGCGCTTGCCCGATCTAATCTGATACTGCACATCAACTGTTTTTTCAGCTTCGTTTACTAAAGGAACCGGCTGCACATCTGCAAAAGCAAAGCCATTGTCACCAAAAAGTTGGCGCACATCTGCAGCGATGCCAAGAAGTTCCTCCCGCGAGAAAACCTGCCCTGAAGAGGTAGTAATCAACTCCGATATTAGCGCCTCATCAACCTCATACTGGCCTGCAATAGACACTTTACCAATATCAAACCGGCCACCTTCTACAAGGTTTATAGTGATAAATACTTTAGTTTTATCAGCTGAAATTGCTACCTGAGAAGACTCAATATTAAATAATACAAACCCTTTGTTTAAATAATATGAACGGATTTTCTCAAGATCGGCTGTGAGCTTTTCTCTTGAGTACTGATCGTCTTTAGTAAATAAAGTCCAAAATCCTGGCGTTTTCAAACTCATTAAGTCCAACAGATCAGCATCTGTATAACTGTCATTGCCAATGATATTGACATCACTAATTGAAGAGGTCACACCTTCATTGATTGTTACATTTATAGCAACACGATTTTCATCTAGCTTACTGATCTGTGACTCAACCAACACAGCATATCGCCCTTGGCGGTTATATTGCCGCTCAAGCTCTAATTCGATTTGAGCTAAGGTTGCTCGTTTAAAAATTTCGCCTTCCTTTAGCCCAGCAGCCTCTAACGCCCCACGAAGCTGTTCTGTTTTAAGAATTTTATTTCCATCCAAACCAATAAAGCCTATGGATGGGCGCTCTTGCACTACAACCACTAAAAGGTTGCCGTCTTGCTCTAAGCGAATGTCTTCAAAATAACCACTTTTAAACATGCTCCGAGTAGCGTAAGCCAAACTACGATCGTCTACAGAATCGCCTATTTTTAATGGCAATTCAGCAAAAGCCTGACTTGAGCTAAGACGCTGCAAACCTTCAATATGAATATCTTCAATGGTGAAGCTCACAGCCATGGCCATTTGGGACACGAACAGTGTACAACTTAATAAAAAACTTAAAACAATGTGTTTCATATTCACAAATCCAAAATAAGATTAAAGACGCATCAAATCATTAGCCACCGCGATAAGCATAACGCTAAATACCAATGCCATACCAATGCGCAAACCGATAGCTTGAACACTATCTGGTACTTTACGTCCTGTTACTGCTTCTACAAGGTAATATAACAAATGCCCACCATCCAGCATAGGCACAGGCAATAGATTTAACACACCAAGACTTACACTTAAGTATGCCATAAAACCAATATAAGTGATCAGGCCCGACTGCGCTGATGCTCCCGCTATTTTAGCTATGCTTATCGGGCCACTCAAGTGCTCAATAGACACAAGGCCTTGTACCATTTGGCCCAAAAAGCTTAGTGTTAGCGAAGCCATCTCAACAGTCTTTTTGCTACCTGCAATCAAACCATCAAAGACACCAAGCTGTTGCTGGAATTGAATAGAGCTAGGCCACGAGATAGATGCCACACCAATGCCAATACGCCCAGTAAGCTCACCCGAGCTATTAAGATAAGAGCCTAGCTTTACCGGCACCTCAAGTCGCTGTAAATCGCGCTCTAAAGTCACATTTATGTCTTTATTAGGACGCTCTTGAACAAAAGCAACAAAGTCGTTATAGCCGGCCATTGCGAGCTGATCAATGAGTAGAATCTTATCACCAACTTGTAAGCCCGCATTTTCTGCAGAACCTTGAGACACGATTTGATTAAGTATGACTGGCACATTAGGGCGCCAAATTTGTAATCCCAACTGAGCCAGAGGACTAGACTGTGCTGATGCTGACAGCCATTGAGTCACTCCCAAACTTGCGGCTACCGGCGCACCTAAAACAGGCATAGTGTCTAGCTGACGAGGCATTACCGCCTGTTCTTGTAATATTGCACCATCAAGCCTTTGCAACAAAAAACCTATGCTACCAGTTTCACCCATACGCTTGGCCAAGGCTATATTCACAGCTTCCCATGTGGGAGTAGCCTGACCATCAATGGCTAAAATCTGTTGTGGAAATTCAAACCCTGCAACACTCTTATCCGTGGACACTGCAATAGGAATAAGCTGGGGATTCCCTGAAACCTGAACTACTGCGTATAACAATGCAGCAAATAATAGGTTCACTAAAGGACCCGCTACAACAATCGCTATGCGCTTCCATGGGGACTTTAAATCAAAGGCTGCGTTCAGGTCTGCGCCGCTAATTTGGTCATTGCGAGAGTCAAGCATGCGCACGTAGCCACCCAAAGGCAACCAAGCAAATACATACTCAGTGCCACTGCGGCCTAGCTTGCGAAATATGGGGCGCCCAAAGCCCACAGAAAAGCGCAATACTTTTACACCACACCAACGAGCTACAAAGTAGTGCCCTGCCTCGTGAACAGTTACAAGCACTGCTAAGGCAAAAATAGTGGTTAGTATTGTCATAATCATGATGGAATGGCCTTAGGCACTAAACAGGATAAGGCACAAAGCAAATACTGGAGCTGCAGCTGTTAAACTATCAATACGATCCATAATTCCACCGTGACCTGGCAATATTGAACCACTGTCCTTGATACCACATTGGCGTTTAAACATACTTTCAGTTAAATCTCCGATAATGGATGAGAATAACAGTACCAGCACTAAAATATAGACACCTGCAGATAAATTTTGCAAAAAGTGAAGACTTTGTTGTGTAAACATAGAGATTAGAATTACTGTAATTGTGGCCCCACCGACCCCCGCCCAAGATTTTGCAGGGCTAACTCGTGGCATCAACTTTCTTTTTCCAAACCGTTTTCCAGCAAAGTAAGCGCCTGTGTCAGCCCCCCATACTATGAGAAACATATACAAAATTAACCATGGGCCCTGCTCTAACTCACGAATATAAACCATTGCAGCCCATGTAGGCACTAGCACCATAAAACCAACTATACCTTTGCTCACCCTGCCACACCAAAGCACACTCGCTTTTGGGTACAAGAAGACTAGGCCAGTGGCTAGCATCCACCAAACAGCGGTCACTGAAAATATAACTTCCTCAAAATGAGGCAAAGCTTTTTGCACAGCCACAATTGCAAACAGTAAAGACAACACATACACGGTGCGCTGACTGCGGCTTACTAGGCGCATCATTGCCGTCCACTCCCATCCTGCCATCAGCACAATAAGAGCAATGAACAAGGAAAAAACCTGCGGTGGTAAAAAAAATACTGCGGCTAGAGTAAGTGGCGCGATCACCAAAGCTGTAGCGATTCTTGATTTCAACATATTATTATTTTTTTCATTGTATCAGTGCCGGCCATCTTGTGGCTAAGCTTCTGATTTTTGTTGTATTAATTGTGCACCAGTTTGACCGAATCTCCTTTTTCTTTGGCCAAATTGAACTAATGTTTCCACCATTTTTTGGTGTTTAAATTCTGGCCAAAGAGTGTCTACAAATACAAATTCGGCGTAGGCCATTTGCCACAGTAAAAAATTGCTTATGCGCTGCTCACCACTGGTGCGTATGCATAAATCAACGGCAGGCAAGTCCCCTAAACACAGGTATTTTTCAAAATCATCCTCACTAACTAGCCCAGCTTCCTTACCACTTACTTTAATATCTTCAGCCATTTTTTTAGCTGCTTCCAAAATATCCCACCGGCCACCGTAATTAGCAGCAATACTAAGTTGTAATCCGGTATTACTTATCGTTTTTTGTTCAGCTAAATCTATCAGTTTTTGTAACTCAAGGCTCAACCTATCGGTATCACCAATAATACGTAGGCGAATATTATTATCATGTAGCTTATTCACTTCTCGTTTTAACACATAGACAAATAGATCCATCAACGCCTTAACTTCAAGTTCTGGCCTACGCCAGTTTTCACTACTAAACGCAAATAACGTTAAGGCTGGAATACCATAATGCACAGCAGTTTCAATCGCCGCCTTTACTGCATCAACACCCGCCTTATGGCCCGCCACACCAGAGAGGTTGTGACGAGTGGCCCAGCGATTATTACCATCCATGATAATAGCAACATGCTCAGGCAATGTTTCTAGCTTGTGTGCAAGAATAGCTTCGCGTGGGTCGATCATACATTAATCCTTAATGTGAGCCTTAACAGAAATAATGATGTAGGTTAAACCTCCATCAAATCCTTTTCTTTAGACAATAAAGCCGTTTCAATAGTAGCTACATGAACATCTGTTACTTTTTGAACCATGTCTTCGCCACGGCGTGCATCGTCTTCTGAAATATCCTTATCTTTCAAAAGCTCTTTAATGTCACTGTTAGCATCACGGCGAATACTACGAACAGAAACACGAGCTTTTTCAGCCTCTTCTCGGGCGCCTCGAATGAAGCTTTTACGAGTTTCTTCTGTTAGCGCTGGCATAGGGACTCGAATCAAATCACCAGATGTAGATGGGTTAAGGCCTAAATTAGCCTTCATGATTGCTTTTTCTATCTCTGGCACCATAGGTTTTTCCCAAGGAGAAACTGCTAAGCAGCGGCCGTCTTCAACAGAGATGTTTGCTAACTGGTTAAGTGGCGTATCACTGCCGTAATAAGAAACCATAACACTGTCTAAAATGCTCGGATGTGCCCGTCCTGTGCGAATACGCTTAAAGGCTTCACTAAGAGCTGCAATACTTTTATCCATGCGTTCATTAGCATCTTGCTGAATTTCATTAATCATTTTATTCTCCGCCCGCAGGCAATGTCACATTCACTAAGGTGCCTTCATGTCCACCAACTACTAGATTAACTAAAGCTCCTGGCTTATTCATATTAAATACTCTTACTGGCATTTCTTGATCACGACACAAACACATCGCTGTAAGATCCATAATACCCAGCTGCTTTTCTATAGCTTCATCAAATGTCATATAGTCATATTTCACTGCATTTGGATTTTTTACTGGGTCCGAATCATATACACCATCCACCTTGGTGGCTTTAAGCACTACATCAGCTTCAATTTCTATTCCGCGCAATGAAGCTGCCGAGTCTGTAGTGAAAAATGGATTTCCTGTACCAGCAGAAAAAATTACAACATTGCCTTGAGACAAATACAACATAGCATTACGACGATCATAGTGATCCACTACGCCGCTCATTGGAATCGCTGACATCACTCTAGTAGTAATATTAGAGCGCTCTAAAGCGTCTCGCATTGCCAAGGCATTCATTACCGTAGCCAGCATCCCCATATGATCACCAGTGACACGATCCATGCCAGCCTCACTAAGGGCCGCACCACGGAATAAGTTTCCACCACCGATCACTAAACCTACCTGTACTCCAATGCCCACTAGCTGACCTATTTCTAAGGCCATGCGATCTAACACTTTAGGATCAATACCGAAATTTTCGCTACCCATTAATGCTTCGCCACTAAGCTTGAGTAAAATACGCTTATAGCGAGGTTGGCGTTTATCCGAAATTGGCATTTGTTTTCTCCAAAACAGTAATCTGCAACAGCGTTACTATTAGTTTTAATATATAACGCTGACTTAACAATAAGATAGTGACTTATTAACAGCTCAAGGGCAAGTTGCGGCCGAGCTTAAGTCAAAAAAAAACGCCACCACAGTGACTTAATCACCATGGCGACGCCTCAAGTAGGCTAATAAGACTTAACCCTTTAGCTGCTGTGCCACTTCAGCGGCAAAGTCCACAACTTCAACCTCAATACCATCACCTACTTCTAAGCGATGGAACGCAGTAATAGAAGCTCCAGTGACGGCTAGTAAATCACTAATTTTTTGATCAGGATTCTTAACAAATTGCTGCTCAGTCAAGCTATTTTCAGCTAAAAACTTGTTGATTCGGCCCATCATCATTTTGTCAACGATAGCATCTGGCTTGCCGGCCATATCTGGCTGAGCTTTAATAATGTCCTTTTCTTTATTAACTTCTTCAGCAGTCATATCATCACGGCTAATAACACGCGGATTAGTCGCTGTAACATGCATAGAAATGTCTTTAGCAAGCTCATTATCGCCATCAGTTAGGGAGATCAACGTAGCAATTTTTTTATTGCTGTGCACATAAGCGCCTACATTAGCGCCTTCAAGCATCACAATGCGACGAGGGGTAATGTTTTCGCCAATTTTCTGCACTAAGGCTTCACGGGCATCAGATAGTTCACCCTGCATTAATACAGCCATATCATCTTGCTTAGCTGCAAACGCAGCGTCAGTTACCTGGGCAGCAAAAGCTAAAAAGCCTTCATCACGAGCGGCAAAGTCTGTTTCTGAGTTCACTTCAACCAATACGCCATACGAATTATCGTCAGCAACTTTTGCAAGCACAACGCCTTCAGCAGCAGTACGACCAGCTTTCTTTGCAGCTTTGAGGCCACTAGATTTACGTAAGTCTTCGATTGCTTGCTCAATATTACCTTCAGAAGCGACAAGAGCTTTTTTACAATCCATCATGCCCAAGCTAGTACGCTCACGCAATTCTTTAACCATAGATGCAGTAATTGCAGCCATTAGAAAATCCTCAATTTGGGTTCTCAACGCCGCCTTGGGCGTTGTTAAAAAAAGGGAGCCAAGCTCCCTTTTGTATATCCACCTAGCTAAACCGAAGGTTTAGGCTTACTCGGCGGCTGCTTCGGTTGCTTCTTCAGCAACTTCTACAAATTCGCCAGCAACTGCAGTGCCGTCGTCTTTGCCAGATGCACAAGCATCAGCCATTGCAGAAACATAGATTTCGATAGCGCGCAAAGCGTCATCGTTAGCAGGGATTACATAATCAATGCCGTCTGGGTTGCTGTTAGTATCAACGATACCGATAACTGGGATGCCCAACTTGTTAGCTTCGTTGATTGCAATACGCTCATGTTCAACGTCTACAACAAACAATGCGTCAGGAAGACCGCCCATATCCTTGATGCCGCCAATAGCGCGCTCAAGTTTTTCCATCTCACGCTGACGCATCAACGCTTCTTTCTTAGTCAACTGCTCAGAAGTGCCATCGTTAAACTGCGTTTCTAAGGTGCGGAAACGGCTAATGGACTGACGAATAGTTTTGTAGTTAGTCAACATGCCACCTAACCAACGGTGGTTAACGTAAGGCATACCAACACGACTAGCATGTTCTTTAATCAACTTACCTGCCGCACGCTTAGTACCAACAAACAATACTTTGTTTTTGTTGGCCGCCATGTTTTCAACGATAGCAAGTGCTTCGTTCAACGCTGGCAAGGTTTGGTCTAGGTTGATGATATGGATTTTATTACGAGCACCAAAAATATACTGACCCATTTTTGGGTTCCAGTAACGAGTTTGGTGGCCGAAGTGGGCGCCGGCTTTAAGCAGGTCACGCATACTTACTTTAGTCATTTAAATTTCCTTTTGTATGGGTTAGGCCTCCATAAACCCTCGCCCTGCGTCTTTTTCAACAAAAGAACAACAAGAACCACAGTTCGATCAGAAGCCTTAAAGCAGACCCCCAACACCCAGAACCATGTGCCGGTTTATGTGTGACGTTATAGTTAAGCTCCAAACACACCTATCTTTTGTTTGTACAAAAGAACAGAACGAATTTGGGCGCGCAATTTATACCATAAACAGCAATGAATATCAAAACTAATCGTGAGCATTAACGTTTTTCCATCAGATAATGCAATCCTCACCCCCTAGGTCACCTCATAACGATTAACCTACCAACCTCAAAAGAAAATAATTAACATGAAAGCCATGGGGTTGAAGATGTCTGATATAATTGTTACAAAGATAGTTAACCATTAAGACTCGCCGCTGCAGGCACATTAATCTTTGAGAAACACATGAATATATTGATTAAAGACGCTATTGAAATTCAAAAAATGCGCGTTGCTGGAAGTTTGGCTGCGCAAGTATTGGAGATGATCCACGATTATGTGCAAGTGGGTGTGACTACCAATGAGCTAGATCAAATTTGTCACGACTATATTGTTGATGTGCAAAAAGCCATTCCCGCTCCATTAAATTACCACGGATTTCCTAAGTCTATTTGCACTTCTGTTAATCAGGTAGTGTGTCATGGCATACCTAACGATAAGCCACTTAAACAAGGCGATTTAATCAATATTGATATTACCGTTATTAAAGATGGCTATCATGGGGATACGAGCCGGATGTTTGCAGTGGGTGAAGTTGCCCCTCATGCGCAACGTCTGGTCGCCATTACTCAAGAGTGCCTATATAAAGGTATAGCGCTCGTAAAACCAGGCGCTCGATTAGGCGATATTGGTCATGTGATTCAAGTGCACGCTGAGTCTAATCATTATTCTATTGTTCAAGAATATTGTGGCCACGGCATTGGGGCTGGTTTCCATGAAGACCCTCAAGTACTTCACTATGGCACACCCAACACTGGGGTTGAGCTTAAAGAAGGCATGATTTTTACCATTGAACCTATGCTCAATGCTGGCAAACGCCACGTAAAACTCAACAAAAAAGATGGCTGGACCGTAACCACAGTAGATAAACGTTTATCAGCGCAATTTGAACATACAATTTTGGTCACCGCTGATGGCTACGAGAACCTCACTATCCGTCAAGAAGAAATGGCTTAATGACATCACTGGTTAGTCAGTTACTACAAGACCAACTCATTAACCATGAGCAACTGCAACAGCAGTTTGCCGGGAGGCCTTGTGCCAAAGTACTAAAAACAGCTCTGGAAAACGGGCAAGATCAGCTGGATGAGTTATTTAACGAACACAAAGAAACTCGTATTTATGAGCTAATCCATGCTCGTGCATGGTTAGTAGATCAGATACTTCGCTTGGCTTGGCAACAGTATTCTTGGCCAGATGAAGCAGCACTGGTGGCTGTAGGTGGCTATGGGCGTAAGGAACTGCACCCACAATCAGACATTGATCTACTTATTCTTATAGGCGATGATGCTTCCGAATCGCTTTGGCACAAAAGCACCCAAGAGTTTATTACGTTTATTTGGGATTTAGGCCTACAAATTGGCTCAAGTGTTCGCACCCTAGAGGATTGTTGCAAACAAGCTAAAGGTGACATTACTATTGCCACAAGCCTGCTTGAGTCTCACACCATTATTGGCACAGCTGGCTTACGAAAAAAAGCGTTTGATTGGGTTATTTCAGACAAAGCCTGGAGCGATGAAGCTTTCTATAAAGCTCGCGTTAAAACTCAGCAACAACGGCACTTGCGCACCAACGAAACGGAATACAACCTAGAACCAAATATAAAGAACTCTTCAGGAGGCTTGCGTGACATCCAAACTATTGGTTGGATAGGTAAGCGTCACTTTGGCCTAAGTAATATGGCGCAACTTTCCAGCCACGACTATCTTAGCCAAGACGAGCTAGATACGCTTAAAGAAAGCACAAATTACCTTTGGACCATACGTTATGCCCTGCATTTAATTGCCAAACGACCAGAAGACCGATTGCTGTTTGATCATCAACGTAAGTTAGCTGCTTTTTTTGGCTATGAAGATAATGATGACACCCTAGCTGTTGAGCAGTTTATGCATCGCTATTATCGCACAGCAATGCACATAGCCGAGCTTAACCAAACATTGCTACAGTTATTTGATCAAGCTATCTTACACACACATGATGAAGACGTGGTTATTTCTATCAGTCGGCGTTTTGAGCTACGCAATGGTCGATTACAAGCCTGCTATCCAAGTGTGTTTTTGCGCCAGCCATTTTCCATTATCGAAGCCTTTGTGATTTTAGCGCAACACCCAAAGTGCCATGCCATTGGAGCCGAGTGCAAGCGTTTAATCCAAGCCCACAGATACCTAATAGACGATAAATATCGCCGCGATATCCGGGTCAATAGTTTGTTTATGGAGCTGTTACGCTCTCCTGAGCGTATGTCACACACCCTATTGGAAATGCAACGTCAAGGAGTCCTAGGGGATTATTTACCCAGCTTTAATAAAATTGTTGGGCGGATGCAACACGACCTCTATCACATCTATACTGTTGACGCTCACACAATGAAAGTAGTGAAAAAAATGCGCGAGCTACTACTGCCAAAGGAGCGGGAACGCTTCCCTGTGGCAGCTCGACTCGTGCATGAGCTTCCCAAAATTGAACTGCTCTATATTGCTGGCCTCTACCATGATATTGGTAAGGGTAGTGGCCGTGACCACAGTGTAGTTGGGGCAGAAGAAGTACGAGAATTTTGCAAACAACACCAGCTAGGAAAGTGGGATACTGAGCTGGTTAGCTGGTTAGTGCGTAATCACTTATTAATGTCTATGACCGCTCAAAAGCGTGACATTGGTAACCCAGATATTATTCATGAATTCGCCACAAAAATGGGCGACGAGTTACATTTGAATTATCTATATGTGCTCACCGTTTGTGACATCAATGCGACCAATCCAGCGTTGTGGAATAACTGGCGCGCTTCTTTGCTACGACAACTTTATACAGCTACAAACCGAGTATTACGCCTGGGCCTTGATGTGCCAGTAGACCATCAGGCTTTGATTGAACAAACTCAGACTGACGCCCGAAAACTGTTGCAAGAGCAACGCTTTAACCCTGCTTCAGTAATGCGTTTATGGAAAAACTTAGGGAATGACTACTTTATTCGTGAAAATGCTAAAACCATTGCCTGGCATACTCGTACTATTTTAAACCATCAAGTTGATGGCCCTTTAGTTGCCCTGAGTGAAACGTCTTTTAGCGCATTTGAGGGTGGCACACAGGTATTTGTTTATACCAAGGACAAGGCCAATCTATTTGCAGCTCTTTGCGCCATTCTTGGCCACCTAAATCTAGACATACAAGATGCTCGCATCATCACCACTGAAGATGGTTACAGCATGGATACTTTTGTAGTTCTAAACGCTGATGGTAATACAATTAACCAAACGCCTGCTCTTTTAGAACAGCTGCAACAGCGCCTTACACACGCATTACAATACCCAGACGATTTTGCATACATCGTTCAACAACGCCAGCCCAGAACCCACAAGCTCTTCAACCAACTCGCCACTGTTAGTCTGAGCAATCCAGAAGGTCACAGTTGGACACGATTAGAATTATCTAGTGGCGACAGGCCTGGGCTGTTGGCTCAAGTAGGTTTGGTATTTATGCATTTGGACATAAGCATTCAAAAAGCCAAAATTCAATCTATCGGTGGCCAAGTAGAGGATGTGTTTTTTATTACCCTAAGTAATGGCGAACGAATTACTGACAAGAGCTTACTAAATACTATTGAAACTAACCTATGCCATGCCTTGAGTAACTTATAAAGCCCCAATGATATTAAATGCATCAGTGACATGGTCATTTCTTGCATTCTGATTACACAGCAATAATACATCTAACACTACTGAACCCAGAGGGTTTTCTAAGGAAATTAATTCCCCACTTTCTAATTCTTTTTCTATTAAGCCTTTAGCTAACCAAGCGATTCCCATACTCCCTAAGACCATTTCTTTTAAACTAGCAGAAAAAGCAGACTCACAAACTAACTCCACACGATAGTCACGAAAAATGGACGGCAAGCATACATTCTCTAAAGACTCAGCAAGAAATCCTCCTTTAGGGTACATTAATATAGGCAGAGTCATACCCTCTACAATGGGCCCCATTTTGATCGCTAATTCTTTAGAAACTACCGGCAATAGATAATCATCACCTAATTTTATTTGGAGAGTGGAACTTTGATTGAAATTAATAGGCTGGCTGCTGTTTTGGTAACAAAGTAATAAATCGCCTTCTTTAAAAAACAAACTTTGGCAATCGTGGTTATTTGCAGGCACCACTCGAAAGCTTGTTTTTGGTGAAAATGAATTAATTTGGCGTATTATCTGAGGAATTCGCGACATTGACAAAGTGTGTTGCGCGATAAATGTTATTTTTTTTTGATTTTCATGAGCTTTATTTCTTAAGGCATAAAAACGATTCACCAAGTCTCGCACATCACCTTCCATTGCCAACCCAATAGGCCGAATGTTAACTGGCTTGGTACTTCTGTTGACTAATTCCACTCCCAGCCACTCTTCTAACTGCTTAACTCTGCGTGAATAGGCAGGCTGGGTAACGTTGCGTCGTTCAGCTGCGCGGGTGATCGACTTTTCTTCAAGCAACGCTTGCAGATCTTCAAGCCATTTAAGTTCCATGAGTAATATCACCCCTAACATTCAATTATTTAATTTTATACTAAAGAAATAGCATTATTATTGCAAAATTATTTATGCAATTATGCATTAAATTAATTATGGAATGACTCATGCATACTTCTAAATTTTCCCGCTTACATTTTGCTCATTTACCTACCCCCCTAGAACCCATGTTGAATATTTCAAAGGTTCTGGGCGGCCCCAATCTATGGATCAAACGGGACGACTGTACGGGTTTATCTTCGGGCGGCAATAAAACCCGCAAACTCGAATTTTTAATGGCTGATGCGGTTGATAAAAAAGCCAATACCATAATTACCCAAGGTGCAACACAATCCAATCATGCGCGACAGACCTGTGCAATCGCTGGGAAATTAGGCATGCAGTGCCATATTTTACTGGAAAGTAGAACGGGCTTTGAAGATGACGCCTACAATCTTAATGGCAATGTAATGCTCAACCAACTGCATGGCGCTACTATTTCAACACGCCCTGCTGGCACCGACATGAACGCGGCCATGGAAGAAATTGCGCAATCCCTGCGCGCAGACGGGAAACAACCTTACATTATCCCCGGAGGCGGCTCCAATGAAATTGGCGCACTAGGCTATGTGAACGCTGCAATAGAACTTACTACACAAGCAAACGACCGGTCACTTAAAATTGATCATTTGGTTCACGCCACTGGCAGTTCAGGCACCCAAGCCGGTTTAGTGCTGGGAATGGAAGGCATAAATAGTGGCATTCCTGTGTATGGGATAGGAGTCCGCGCACCGAAAGTCAAGCAGGAAGAAATGGTTTATGACTTAGCCCAGCGCACTGCAGTGTACATGGGGCTGAACCCATCTATAGTGACTCGAGAAAGGGTTGTAGCCAACAGTGATTATGTGGGCGGGGGTTATGGTCAGCCTACCAAGTCGATGGTTGAGGCCGTTAAAATGCTAGCCCAGTACGAAGGCATCCTACTAGACCCTGTTTACTCTGGTAAGGGTTTTGCTGGCTTGATTGATTTAATTAGAAAAGGCCACTTTAAAAAGGGTGAAAACGTTGTATTTTTGCATACTGGAGGCAGTGTTTCCCTTTCGGGCTACCCTAATGCTTTCGATCTACCTGAATACTTTTAAGGCCGTTAGCCAACATTAATAGCGCAATAATGCATTTTGTTTCACCATTAAGTAATCCAATAAAAAATACTCTATGGTTAAGGGTTTATATTGGTGCAGGGCTACTTTACTTATTGGACTAACGCACCAGAAGTCATCAAGAAAGTCTGATTTAACATGTGATGTTTTCGTATAGTGTTGTTTTAAAGGCCATTTTGTATCTTGGCATGATAATAGCATTAACTGATTTAATTATTTTTAGTGCCTAATAAATTAGATTAGGCATTTCTGCTGGAACAAACACTATGCTTTTTAGTGCTTGTAACACACAAATGATCACAGCTACTAATACTGGCTCGAGTGATCCACTTACGTACTTGGAGAAATCAATGAAAAAAATATTTATTAGTAGTTTATGTGCTCTTAGTTTGACACTAGGAAGTGGGGCCAGTATGGCCGGAGAAAGCGTCAACATTGGAGCCCCTTCATGGACTGGAGCGCAGGCAATTGCTGCACTATTGCAAGCTGTAGTGGTTGAGCGCATCGGTGGTGAGGCGAACCTCGTACCAGGCAATAACGCCACCATTTTCCAGGGTATGGACCAGGGTAAGGGAGATATTGATGTGCATCCCGATGTCTGGCTACCCAACCAACAAAGTTTTACTAAAAAATATGTTGATGGTGCTGGCACCGTGGAATTAAGTAAAAATTATTATGAAGGCAATCAAGGCTTTTGTGTGCCAGAAGCGTTTGGCAAGGCTAACAACATTACTGACATAGCTGACCTTGGCCGACCAGATGTTGCGATGAAAATGGACAGTGACGGTAATGGTAAAGGGGAAATGTGGATCGGTGCTCCTGGCTGGGCTTCTGCCAACGTTAACGAAGTAAAAGTACGCGATTATGATTTGCTACCGTTCATTGAGGCAATTCGTGCGGAAGAGAGTGTGAAGACGGCTCGAGTAAAAGATGCCATTGCTAAAAATGAAGGTTATGCCTTCTATTGCTACAAGCCTCATGCTATTTGGTTCATGTTTGACGTAGCAATGCTAACAGAGCCTAAATATGATCCAGCAAATTACAAAATGGTGCAGCCTTCTGACTCACCAGATTGGTATAAAGAGTCAAAGGTTGCGACTAAGGACGCTCTAAAAAATGTTCAGATCGCTTGGTCTAAATCTTTGCAAGGACGCTCTCCAGCAATCGTCGAGTTTTTTGAGCGCTTTTCTTTAACTGCAGATGATGTCAGTAGCTTTGCTTATGAAATATCAGGCAAGGGTCGTGATGCATCAGAAGTGGCTAGTGAATGGATTGCTAATAACCCAGAGCGTGTAGATGCTTGGCTAGGCATGTAATCTCTAAGGATTATTATCGCTGCGGGTATACGTCTTGGATCTATGCCCGCTCTACTTTTATCATTGGCTTTTATCAAGCCTATAATAGGTTTCTTGTATGCCATCACAGTCTATTGAATCTCCAGATGACATCGTTATTAAAATTTCCAACGTGTGGAAAATTTTTGGCGATCGGGCAGACGAAGCATTGCAGGCTATAAGGGACGATGGTCTCAGCAAAGCACAAGTACACGATACTTACAACGCCGTCGTTGGCGTTGCTGATGTCAGCCTCAGTGTTAAAAGAGGCGAAATATTTTGTGTTATGGGGTTGTCTGGTAGCGGCAAATCGACCCTTGTGCGTCACCTCAACCGTTTGCTAGAGCCCACTGATGGTGAAATATTGATTGATGGAACCGACGTAATGGCTCTTAACCCAAAAGAGCTGCAGAAGTTTCGTAACTTAAAAATAGGTATGGTTTTCCAGAATTTTGCATTGCTACCTCACCGTTCTGTGCTGGACAATGTAGCAATGCCACTTGAGATTCGTTCAATGAACAAAAATGAACGAACTCGCTTAGCCTCAAAAATGCTCAAAACTGTTGAGCTGAATGCGTGGGGAAATAAATATGCACACGAGTTATCTGGTGGTATGCAGCAGCGCGTAGGATTAGCTAGAGCACTTGCAGCTGACCCAGAGGTATTGTTAATGGATGAACCCTTTAGCGCTCTAGACCCACTGATCCGACGTCAACTGCAGGATGAGTTTATTAAACTGTCCGCCGTAATGAAAAAGACGACATTATTCATTACCCATGACCTTGATGAAGCCGTAAGAATAGGGGACAGAATTGCCATAATGCGAGATGGCAGAATTATTCAAATTGGCACTGCTGAAGAAATCATTATGAATCCAGCCGATGATTATGTGGCTGATTTTGTGGCTGGAATATCGAGATTAAAAATTGTCCGCGCTCATGCAGTCATGCAGCCTCTTGATGAGTATCAAGCTGTTAATGGAGAGCTAGCAGATCAGGCACCACGGGTGCAAGAAGATGAATCATTAAGTCACTTAATTCAACTTTCTATTGATGTCGACATGCCCATTGTCGTGCAGGATAAAGGAGTTGATGTAGGCGTAGTTACCCGCCGTGACATATTACAGGTGATTGTAGAGGGTGCCGAAGCGTCATGAATGATTTAACCACAGAATCTGTCGAAAACAATACTTCCACCCATAATGAGCACTCTTCAATTGAGCGCAAACAACAGGTTGCAGAGTTTGTTAGAACCAATGTGAACTATTATGACAAGCAGTTCACTCGCATTGGCAATGATTCACGTTTTGTCTGGACCTTTAACCTTTGGGCTGGAATTATAGGTCCTACTTGGTTTGCAGCTCGCGGCATGTGGAACTGGGGGCTTATATTCTTAATCGCTGAAACCTTTGCCTTAGTGCAGATAGTGCGTGGTCTATTTGGCGATCTTGCTACCAAAGCTTGGGACAGAATTGCTAATATAGAAGGCACTCTTGAACTGAGGCGCCAGCAACTAGCTGCTGCTATCGAAAATAATACCGATAAAGTAGACGTTTATAGACGTACAGTAGAATCACTAGAGAATGCCATAGGTGGCATTCGCCTAGAGGCCGAGCAGCTTGAAGGCACTGGTTTGGCAATCACTCTTGGCGGTATTGCTAGTTTAATTGGAGTAAAAATAATACAAACAGTGACAGCCAATACATTGTTCGAACAGCGTTTTTCAGAATGGTTATTGGATTCAAATATTGTCTCAGGCATGCCTACTAAACATATCCTTCTAGCTTCTTGTTTTGTGATGCTCATTATTAGCGCTACAGTAACTCACTATAGCTTCCCAGGCCTTTACCCTTGGCTGATCGAATTCCCCACCGAACACGGCATTCGACTAGCCAGTATTGATTGGGTAGAAAACTTGTTTGCTTATGCCGTCATTAATGGTGAAGCCTTTTTTGACTTCATTACCTATGGCATTAGGCTCATGCTGGAAGGCTTAGAACTGATTTTTGTGCAAACCCCTTGGATGGTGATCGCAAGTTTCATCATTCTATTAACCTGGCTCTCGGCTGGTTTACGCCCCGCTGTATATTCAGGTGCTTTTTTACTTTACATTGGGCTTTTGGGTTTCTGGGAAAAGTCGATGACCACATTGGCTTTATTGGGCACAGCTGCATGCTTGTCTATATTAATCGGCATTCCCCTAGGGTTGTATTGTGCTCGCAGAGTTAAGTTTTATGCGTTCATTCGTCCCATTATGGATTTTATGCAAACCATGCCGGCTTTTGTATTCATGATCCCCGTGATTGCTTTTTTTGGCACCGGCAAAGCGGCAGCTGTGGTCACTACCATGATATTTGGTGGCACCCCCGTTGTTCGCTTGACAGTACTGGGCTTGCGAGGCGTTCCCGAGCATGTTCGTGAAGCAGCTATTTCATTTGGCGCTAGTAAATGGTACTTACTCACCCGTGTAGACCTGCCACTAGCAGGCCCCTCTATCCGGGCAGGCATCAACCAAACGATCATGTTGAGTTTGGCAATGGTGGTGGTTGCGTCTTTGATTGGTGCAAAAGGGCTGGGCGAAGATGTACTAGAAGCTCTGCAATATGCCAATGTTGGTCAAGGTATTTTGGCAGGATTTGCTATCCTGTTTTGTGCCATGATGCTGGACAGAATAGTTCAGGGTGAACGAAAATAAGGCCCCTGAAGGTTGATGTAACTGTGAAAGTGAAGGTTTTGAGAATGACGTGTCAATGAAAAAAAATCTAGTTTTAGTTCACGGTTATTTAGGTGGCAGCTCCCAGTGGGCCAAGCAAGTGTCTTTATTCAGTACGTATTTTAATTTAATCACAATTGATCTACCAGGTTTTGGATTGAACTATGCGATGGAGTCACCCCAAACTATAAGGGGCTATGCCGAATTTGTGTTTAATCATCTTGATAAGCAAGGCATTGAAAAGTTTCATTTGTTAGGCCACTCAATGGGCGGCATGATCGTGCAAGAAATGGCAGCCATAGCTTCTTCTAAGATAGAAAAATTAATTTTATACGGTACTGGTCCCGTTGGTATGCTGCCTAACAGGTTTGAGACTATTGAAGAGTCTAAACGCCGGATATCCAAGGATGGCCCCATAGCCACAGGTTGTCGCATTGCAGCCACTTGGTTTATGCAAGGCGACCAAGCTGGGCAATATCATATATGTGCAAGGCTTGCAGAAAAAGCTTCACATCAAGCAGCCTTAGCAGGACTTGACGCTATGGCCTCTTGGTCAGGAGAAGCATATCTGACCCACATCAAGTTGCCTACCTTAGTCATTTGGGGAGACGGTGACCGCACTTACCAGTGGCCCCAGCCAGAACAATTATGGCGTAATATTACAGCTGCCAAACTAGGAGTGGTCCCTGGCTGTGCTCATGCTGCTCACTTGGAAAAACCGCATTTGTTTAATGCCTTAGTTATGGATTTTTTAAAACCCTAACCTACTATAGCTCTTTTATAATCACTATTGCTCATACTGCTACTTTATAAAACCTATGTTGGTCGTGCTAAAAACCACAACCTTCTTAAAAATGTCATAATAGCTAGGCTCAAACTGCTAACATATTATGATAATATTTTTACTTTACCCCTGAATAACCCATCGATCCTGATTTCTGGTATTATTTAACCTTTGTTTTTTAGGGACATCCTTAACCCTTCCAATAAGCATCTAAAATTTTTTTGGACACTCCTGTGAATCACGTATTAATGCACGGCATAAGCAATTGCGACACTATTAAAAAAGCCAAAAAATGGCTCCTAGCCCAAGGTATTGAGTTCAGTTTTAGGGACTATAAAAAACAACCTCCATCTTTGGAAGAGTTGCGAGAGTGGAGCTTGATACTGGGTTGGGAAGAGTTACTGAATAAGCGAGGCAGTACTTGGCGTAAATTGCCAGAAGAAGTGCAAATCAGTGTAAACGAAACAAACGTATTCGCTCTGCTACACGACAACCCTAGTATGGTTAAACGACCCTTGTTAGTCGTGCAAAATGCGACCCAAATTGACGCATTTTTAGGGTTTAAACCCGAACAATACGCTACTATTTTTAAACTATAAGTTTTACCCACTATTTATTGGAGAGTTACATGAGCCATTTTAGTTTTGCATTTGGTATTGGAAGCCAATCTACCCAAGGAGATTGGTTAGAGGTGTTCTATCCACAGCCTATCTTAAACCCAAGTGCAGGCTTAGTTGCAGCTCTTTCTAGCGTTTTAGGTAGCCATGTAGCCACAGGTAACCACGCCATAGAAATTGATGCCGAACAAGCCAACCAGCTTGGGCACAAATTTAGTGCTGGTGGCGAAACAGACCAAGCTAAATGGCTTACTCAGTCTGCTGATAAAGGCCAGCCTATGGTGATTACATTACTAGAGACGGATACAGGCCCACAAACTACCCCTGAAGTGTACCTTAAGCTTCAGCTGCTATCCACCGGCCAAAAACGACCTAACACAATGGACCTTAATGGTATTTTTGGTCTTTTACCCAATGTCGCTTGGACCAACGAAGGCGCTGTCGCCATTGAAGATTTAACCCAACGTCAGATGGATGCTCGCCTCCGCGGGCAGTGGTTGCACGTTAACGCTGTAGATAAATTTCCACGTATGACTGATTATGCTGTGCCTAAAGGCATTCGCATTGGTGACGCATCACGCGTTCGCTTAGGCGCTCATGTAGCTGAAGGTACCACCGTAATGCACGAAGGCTTTATTAACTTTAACGCCGGTACTTTGGGCCATGGGATGATAGAAGGTCGTATTTCGGCAGGTGTGACCGTTGGCCATAACAGTGACTTAGGTGGTGGCTGCTCAACTATGGGCACCTTATCAGGTGGTGGTAAAATCGTTAACTCTGTTGGCGAAGATAGCTTAATTGGTGCTAACGCAGGCATGGGCATTCCCATCGGTGATCGTTGTATCATCGAAGCAGGTTTATACATTACTGGGGGATCAAAGGTAGCCTTATTAGATAGAAATAATGAATTAGTAGACACCGTAAAGGCTGCTACTCTAGCGGGTAAACCAGACCTACTGTTTCGTCGAAACTCACTAAATGGCCGTATCGAAGTTAAGCCTAATGGCACTCTTGTAGAGCTTAACTCTGATTTACACAGCAACAACTAAGATGACCCAAATCATGCCTTTATCACCTACCATTGCTTTGGCCCAAGATCTGATGGGACGCGCCTCTGTCACTCCCACAGATAAAGGTTGCCAAGAATTGATGATCGCTCGTCTTGAGGCGATTGGCTTTACTATAGAGCGCATGCGTTTTGGCGCAGTAGACAATTTTTGGGCTCGCCGAGGCTCCGATAAGCCAGTTCTGGCCTTTGCAGGCCATACCGATGTAGTGCCTAGCGGCCCTGTTGATCAATGGCACACACCACCATTTGAACCCACGATTAAAAACGGCTTTCTTTATGGCCGTGGTGCGGCAGACATGAAAGGCAGTTTGGCTTCATGGGTGGTTGCCCTTGAAACATTTATCGCCCTGCACCCAGATCATAAAGGAAGTCTGGCCCTTCTAATTACCAGTGATGAAGAAGGACCTTTTGTAGATGGCACAACACGAGTAATAGATACCTTAGAGGCCCGTGGAGAGAAAATGGACTGGTGTATTGTAGGCGAACCTTCCTCTACTGCCACCCTAGGCGATGTTATCAAAAATGGGCGCCGCGGTTCTTTAACAGCCTTAATTACAGCTAAAGGCATTCAAGGTCATGTGGCCTACCCACATTTAGTGATCAACCCTATTCACAAAGTGGCACCAGCCCTAGCGCAGCTAGTGTCAACTACTTGGGATGAGGGTAATGATTTTTTCCCTCCTACAAGCTTTCAAATCGCTAACATTAATGGTGGCACTGGAGCCTCTAACGTGGTGCCTGGCCATGTTGAGGTGATGTGTAATTTTCGTTATTCCACACAACTAACAGCTTCTGACCTTACGTCAAAGGTAGAAACCATTCTTAATGAGCATAATTTAGATTATGACATTCAGTGGACTTATAACGGTTTGCCTTTCTTAACAAGTTCTGGCGCTTTGGTTGATGCCTGTCGCCATGCTATTAAGGCAGTCACTGGAACGGACACTCTGTTGTCTACAGCTGGAGGCACCTCTGATGGTCGTTTTATCGCACCTACTGGAGCTCAAGTAGTAGAGCTGGGGCCTTGCAACGCGACTATCCATCAACTTAACGAATGCGTAAAAGTGAGCGATCTAGAACAATTGACGCAGGTTTATCTAGACATTCTCACTCGCCTAATGACTAAGGAACTTTAGTTATGATTCAAAGTGACATCGAAATTTATATCAAGTCTGTGAGCCCAGATGCCATTAAGGCGTGGTTGGAAACTGTGACCGCAAGCTTAGATGTACAGAGCTCCAATCCAAAACGCCAAGCTTACTGGGCTACCTTTGCTGATTCGGCCGAAGGCCAGCAAAAAGAGTTCGAGATCATCGTGCTTAATAAAGTTCAAAGCAACTTTAGTAGCATTTGGTTCAATACTAAAAACACTCCATGGACTAGTGATAAAGCATGTGCTCAAGCAGCTTTTTCGCACTTAAAATCAGCCGTACGCTGTGTTGTTTCTGGCTGGCAAGAAGGTGACTCTCCTGATCAATGGTTACACATTGATGAAAATGGTGAAGAAATTATTGATTGGTTATAGGACATTGACTATGCTCAGCCCAAAGCAACTAGAAGACTACAATCAGCAAGGTTACCTTGTTATCAAGGACTTTGTTTCTTTTACCCAACGCCAAGTATTGATGCAACGTGCAGCCCAGTTGATTGACGCATTTGAGCCACAAGCCAAGCCTTCTATTTTTACCACTGACGAACAAGAACGCTCTAGTGATGATTACTTTTTAAAGTCAGCTAGTAATATTAGCTTTTTCTTTGAAGAGAAAGCCATTAATAAGGATGGTCATTTTACTGTACCCAAACAGCAGTCCATCAATAAAATAGGCCATGCTCAACACCTGTTAGATCCGGTTTATAAGAACATCGTCAAAGAGTTGGACTTTGCAAGCATCGGCCAAGCGCTTGGGATAGTTAAACCCCGCGCTGTGCAGTCTATGCATATTTTTAAACAACCTGGCATTGGTGGCGAAGTAGGCCTTCACCAAGATTCTACTTTTTTGTACACACAACCTAAAAGCTGTGTTGGATTTTGGCTAGCATTAGAAGATGCTACAGTCGAAAATGGGTGCTTACAAGCTTTGCCACAAGGCCATAAAATCCCCCTTAAACAACGCTTTAAGATAACAAAAAATGGCGACACCCAGTTTGAATCTTTGGACAACACTCCATGGACAAAAGAGCCACTAACATTGCTAGAAGTACCTGCTGGCACACTCATTATTCTCCACGGACAATTGCCTCATTATAGTGCCGCCAACACTTCAAGTAAGTCACGCCAAGCCTTTACCTTGCACTTGGTGGACGATACGTGTGATTACCCTGAAGATAACTGGCTGCAACCGTTAAAAGCGCTATAGTGTGACTACACGCAGTGCCAAACCTAACAGCACTACACCACTTATTTTATCAATAAGAGCTGAGCGCCTTTGAAGCTTTTCCAATACCTTAGAATGAGAAAGTGCTACAGCTACAATAATGTACCAAAGGGCGTCTATAATTGAGGCGGTACCTGTCATAATGAGTTTATCAACTAATAGTAATTCAGCAGATACAAATTGTGAAAACAGCGCAGTAAAAAAGAATGCTAGCTTAGGGTTAAGCAATGACACCATTAAGCCATCTCTAGCCGCTTCACTAATAGGCGCTGCCACAGGCACCACATTTAATGGCCCAGCCCCATTAGATCGTAGTGCTTTAATTCCCATCCACATTAAATAAGCAGCACCAGCATAAGTCAAAAACTTATACATCAAAGGCCACTCAACCACCAATAAAGCCAAACCCCATACCGTTAGCAAAGCCCATAAAGCCACTCCTATTGCATGAGTTATGGCTGTAATAACACCATGAATACGTCCATTACTCACTGTATGGCGCAAAACTACTGCCAAGCTTGGGCCAGGAGACATTGCGCCTAAACAGCAAATAGCTACTAATGAAAACCATGTGGTGAGGGTCATATCTAGTCCTTAATCGTCTTCAGTGAGGGCTCTTGCAAACACTGTTGTAACCAAACCAATAAATCGTTAAGCACTTGTTGTTTATTTATTTCGTTGAGCATTTCATGTCGTCCGTTTTTATATAAGCAACACTCGACCATCTGTGAACCGGCTCTTTGCAGGGCCTTTTGCAAAGTAATCACACCACGACCCTGCTTACCAACAGGATCTTTATCCCCAGCAAATAAGTAAATAGGTAATTCATTACGTATTTGCGCCATAGATTCAGGCTCTGATAAGTCGGACAAACCATCAAGAAAATCAACCCAAAACTGATTACTGATGCCATGACCTGCTAAAGGGTCTGCCAGATATTCATCTACAACCTTTGGGTCTGAACTTATCCAGTCTTTAGGCGTGCGGACAGGTTTGAAATTATTATTAAAACTACCAAAAGATAACTGTTGAAGTAGCTTACTTTGAGCCAGCGAACCATGACGCCATCTTTCAAACATAGCCGCTACACAAGCTATACGATAAAACCATGGAGCGCTGTAGTTAGACGCTGACAGTACTGCGCCTTGTAGCTGGTTAGAGAGTTTATTAGCATAGCGCTGCACTACTTTTGTAGCTAAAAAAGACCCCATACTATGACCTAATATAATAAGAGGCTGCGGCCATTGCTTTTGAAGATAGGTGATAATGTCAGCTTGATCGGATACCAATTTTTCCCAACCATTATGGTTAGCTAAGTGGCCTAAGCTATCCGTTTCTTTACCCGTGAGGCCATGGCCACGATGATCATCTGCACTGACATTAAAACCCGCATTATTAAGCTCTGTAGCCACATGGTCATAGCGCCCACCATGCTCACTCATACCATGCATTATATGTACCCACCCTTTTGCCTCTTCTATTGGCCAAAGACGAACATACAAAGCAATCTGATCCGCCTCAGACTGAACCTGGACGATTTGGGGAGGGGTTTTTAACATCCGTGCAACCTATAGCAATTGAGCAATAGGGGCCATTAAAAAGCAATCAACACAAGTGTGCAAATAAAATACTTACGAATAAAGCCTAATCAACATGAACATTAAAATTAAATGCAAAAAGTTCATGACTCCAACATCCTGCACGAGTTAATTCTAGTGCCAAAAGCTCATCAGCATAGCCCAATCTAGACAACGCCCTAGTACTTAACTGGCCAGTAAAAGCTTCGTTTGATAATGCTTCACGTTGCTTAAAGTCATCACTTTTATATGTGAATTCTTGCGCTTCTTGATCATAGACACAGGCCAGGTGCATGCAAGGCTGGAGTAACTGAAGCTCGTCTTCTTGGGACACACCACAGGCAGGGCAATGCAATGCTGATACAGATGCAGCTTTGTAGACGCTGGCGTAAGAAACACGGTTCAAAAAACTACTGGCTAATCTCATAGAAAAAAATCATAAATTAATTCAACAATGAAACTATAATACAGCCTTTAAATCCTTGCTGGGTGAAGGTTTCGGGGTAATCATGAGTCAAACTAATACAGAAAGAGCAAGGCGCTTCTTAGTGTTAACTGAAATATTACAGTAAGGTATTGTTAAAAAATGCAACCACCCGCCGCTTAAACTCATCAGGCTTTTGTGTGTCAAACTTAGCATGGCCAAGCTGCTCTTCAAACCACAGCTCTTTGTCGCCACACGCTGCATCAAAAATCCACTGCCCACTTTCCACCGACACTACAATATCTTCTCCACCTTGCATAATGAGCAGTGGCGTATTGCACAGCATAGCTGCTGCCTTAGTGGCGTTAACTTGCTCCACATCCATACCGAGTATAATTTGTGCCCAATATGAAATCATCGGCGCAAATGGAAAGGCGGGTAAGCCTGTAAAGTATTCTACTGATACGTTGATTGTATCTTGTAGGGATGAAAACGCGCTTACAGCAACGACCGCTGCAACATCCTGATTAAGCGCTGCGTATTCAAGGGCAATAGCGGCCCCCATAGAATTACCCAATAGACCTAATTTGCCTTTTTTGAGACCCTGCTCATTAACCAAGTAAGAGTGCCACGCTGCTATGTCATGGACTTCCTTTACCCCAAAGGTAATTTGATTACCATCGTTTAGGTCATGCGCTCTAATACTAGTCACCAACACACCAAAACCGGCATCTTGTAATATTTTAGCCTCTTCTAACATATGGCCACGATTAGCTTTAAATCCGTGTTGTAACATGACATACGCACCATTTGCTGTGGGCGAAAAGTAGCCATGTAGTTTTTGCCCCTCTGCGTTAAACACCACCACTTCTGAAACTTTTAAATCAAAGTCATTAGGTTGGTATTTAGCAGGGGTGCGAGTGTCCAAGGAAGAATGTACTAAGTCATCTGCTTGCTGATAGGTAACTAATAAAAAGCCTGTGATTATGAGGCATAAAAAAACACCCAGCACCCAGATAACAAAACGTTTCATACTCACCTCACTAGCATTTAGAATAACAAAAACAGCTCTTTATATGGTCGTTAACCATACCAATAGATTGCATATAGGCATACATCCCAATGGGGCCAACAAACTTAAATCCACGCCGTTTTAGGTCTTTAGCAATTTTTTTAGAAAGCTGCGTTTGGGCAGGAACATCAGCATTGGTTTCAAAGTTATTAACAATAGTCACCCCTCCTACAAAGCCCCATATATAGGCATCAAAACTACCAAATTCTTGCTGCACAGCAATGAACTTTGCAGCGTTATTCACCACACTATTGACCTTCAAACGATTACGAATAATGCCTTTATCCAGCAAAGCTGTAGCAATGTCTTGATCCGTAAATTGAGCAAGTTTAACTACATTGTACTCACAAAAAACACGTTTATAGTGGTGCCTGCGCTTCAGTATAGTAATCCAGGATAACCCAGCTTGAGCACCTTCCAACACCAATTGCTCAAACAATCTTTTGTCATCATGCACAGGCCGGCCCCACTCTTGGTCATGATATGCCAAATATTGTTCATCTTTTGTAGGCCAACTGCAGCGACTAAAGTGTATGTCAGACATATGTAATCCGTATTTTTAAAGTAATATATGGGTTTCGAGAACACGGCTAAAAAGGCTTCACTAGAAATTAGGTCTTAGGCTGTATCATATTCACTTGTCTTTTAAGAAGACGTCCACGCTTAAAAAGGGCCATATTTAACAACTCAGTTCATCTGGATGTAGAATCGATTTGTGCTATCATATTAGCTCATTAACATCAGCGATCTAACCCATGAACAACAGACGTTTTAAAAGTCATAACCACCCTAATGCTACTTTAATTAAACGCTTGCTTGCCATAGTGTACGATAGCCTATCAGTTATGGCGGTATGGATGCTGTTGGGCTATATTTTTATTGCGTTTAACGATGGTGAAGCTGTCTCTGGGCCGCTATTTAATAGCACAGTATTTCTCATTACATTTTTGTTTTTCGCTTTATTCTGGACTCGCTCTGGACAAACTTTAGGCATGTTAGCTTGGCGTTTACGTATCGAGTCTGAGCAGGGGCAACCACTTAACGCAAAGCAAGCACTATTGCGCTTTATGTGCGCTATTCTTTCTGCCTTAGTGTTCGGCATGGGCTATTGGTGGATGTTAGTTGATAACAATAAGCTCACTTGGCATGATCGCTGGTCTAGCAGCCGTGTGGTACAGTTGCCCAAAAACTAAAACAAAGTATGGCTCATGCCAATAATAGAACTACCCTGCTTTTCTCAGCATCCACGCCCCACCTAAAATGCACACCAATATGGGCAACAAGTACGCAAGTAGGGGGGTAAAGCCAAAAACACTACTGGCAGGCGCCAACACCTCTTGGGCGTAATTAAATGCCAAACCCACTAGCACACCCACTAACACTCTTTGCCCTAGAGTGACCGATCTAGTTGACCCGAAAATAAAAGAAATAGCCAAAAACACTAGAGCCAAAGTGGCTAGAGGTTGTAGCATTTTTTTCCAAAAGGCCAATTCATAAGGTGCAGAATCTAATCCACTTTGGTCAAGGTATTGGCTATATTGCATTAAATCTTCCACTGCCAAATGCTTTGGATCCATACTTAATATAGACAACAAATTAGGTTTTAAAGAAACACTCCAAGGTATTTTTTCTTGCTCCTTTTCAACAATGTTCTGACCTTCTAAACTTACCTGCCTTATGTGCTGCAATGTCCATTGTTGATCTTTATAAACGCCCTTATCTGCCACCAAAGTTTGCTTCCAATTATTATCGTCAAAGCGATACCGAGAAACTCCTTGCAAAACACCATCAGACATTACTGAGCGGACAAAAATATAATCATCCCCTTCACGTAGCCAGAATCCTTTAGTTGATGCAGCACCCTTATATTCAGCCTGTTCTATTTCAGCCATTTTCTGGCTCACTGGAGCCACGTACTCCCCTAAAATAGCGGCGGTTACCACAAATAAAGCGACTGATTGCATCACAGACCAAACAATACGTTGCAAAGAAATACCCGCTGCGCGCATTACCGTAAGTTCACTATTATTGGCTAAGATGCCCAAACCTACCAAACACCCAACTAATACTGCTAAAGGCATGAATTCATAGACCCTTCTAGGAACAGTTAATGCAATGTAAGTAAGTACTTGCTTAAAGCTTGCTCCTTGCCCTAAAGCGTCTAACTCACTACCCAGCGCAGTCATTAGATCTAAGCTTAAAATCACTAACAACACTACCGCAACTGCTGCCCATATGTGCTTAGCAATATATATATCAAGCAGACGCACTTGTGCTTCCTCCTTTGGACAGTTGCCTAAACCACTGCCTTCCAAACAATAAAAATAACCCTAAGGTAAAGACACTAAGGTGCAGTAACCATATTTTTATGTCTGCATTGGCCACAGATCGAGTCATGTCATCTCGTAAGCTTGTTAAAGCAGACAGGTACACCAAATAAACCAAAATGGCAGGTAGTAATCTTGCAAATCGCCCTTTACGCGGGTTCACCTGACCCAAAGAAATCGCTACAAAACTAAGAATAAGTGTCATTAACGGAAGGGAAATGCGCCAATAAAGCTGAGCCCGGTGATCAGCATTGCTAGAGCCCATTAACATGAGCGTAGGTAACGTGAATCCACGGGTTATATTTACTTCTAATTCTTGAGTAAATAATCGCACCGCCAACTCTTCAAATGAAGTGATTGTATAGTCCAGCTCACTAGGTTGCCCTTGGGTTCTAGAGCCGTCTTTTAGTAACAGATAACGAGTTCTGTAGGCCTCATCAAAAATTTGCCGGGCTGATGTTGCTTTGATGAGCACTGGCGCCTCACCGGCAATTGGCCGATTAAATACAAATACATTGTTTAGCTGCTGTCTATCATCACTCATGGATTGGGCATAGATAACTTGCCGTTCAATTTTGCCCTGGAAACGCCCAGCCACCAGACTATCAAATTCGGATGTGTGGGACTGAGTGTACAGAATTTCTTCAACATTACGGGAAGCCTCTGGAGCAAGCCAAAGGCTAAGGGTAGCTACTAAGAATGCCAGTATTGATAGAGGCACCAATATTATCTGCACCAACTGTTTTTGGCTAATACCGTTGGCAAAAAGCACAGTTAATTCGTTATCTACACTTAATTTACCTAAGGTAAGCAGCACTCCTAAAAACCCACCCAAGGGCAACAAGGTGCTTAAATACGCAGGTAGTAAATTAACAATAATAACCAACACAGCCTCGGCGTCCAGTTCCCCAGTCACAGCTCTACTAAGGTAATAGGCAAAACGACTGCTAGAGATTATCAGTAGCAACACCATGCTCACCGCAAACGCGCTTATCAGAACTTCTTTATTAATGTATCGGGTAATTAAGGACAAATGACTAGCTTCTTGGCAAAGTTATAGCGTGTTAAGGCTAACAATGAAGCTAAGTGTATCAGATTTTTAGCAAAACGAAGATTTAACACAAATTATAGTGGTGGATACCTAGAGACGCTGACCAATTTGGCGTAAAATTTTGCTATTGCCTGCACCTTTGCAAGGCCTCAAATTGGTAAATTTGTCAGGAGACAAGATGGAATTTTATTTACAACGGGACGCCTCTAAGCTTGATGAAGTGTCTAGCGTGATTTTACCCTTGGTTGATGCAACTCACAGTAATGATGTCTTAGCTACTGACAGTCTTAAAAATGCGGATACTATACTTAACGGCGCTATTTCCAATGCCATAGCAAGTGGCGACTTATCTGGTAAGTTTGAAAACAGCCAACTGTTCTTGAACTCTGGTACAGGCCCTAGCCGCATTTTAGTCATTGGCACAGGTGCTCCAGATAAACTTAGCGGACGCAAATACAAAAAACTAGTGCAAACTGCATGGTCAAAAATTAGTGCCAACCCAGGCTCCAGTGTACTTAACTTACTAACTACCGCAGATACAACTATTTTAGACCAACACAGTAAAGTACGCCTTAGTGTTGAAGCAATAGGTCAAGCTCGTTATCGTTTTGATCAGTTTAAAACAACACCTAAGGACAAGCCGCCTGCTCCTAACATGTTTCTAGTAGCCCACGCAGACTCCCAAGCCCAGCTGAAGCAATCAGTGGCCACTTCAAAAGCAATGGACTTATGCCGTGACTTAGGCAACCTTCCGGGCAACATCTGCACCCCCAGTTATTTAGCTGAGCAAGGGCACAAGCTAGCAGCTGCCTCTGACAAGGTCATTACTGAGGTGCTTGAAGAAGCGGAAATGGAAGCTTTAGGTATGCATTCGCTATTGTCTGTTGGTAAAGGCAGTGCAGAGCCGTCAAAACTAATCGTTATCAACTATCAAGGGGGCGAAGAAGGTGTACAGCCCCATGTATTGGTCGGCAAGGGCATTACCTTTGATTCGGGCGGCATTAGTATTAAACCCGGCGCTGCAATGGATGAAATGAAATACGACATGTGTGGAGCCGCAAGTGTGATGGGCGCCATGCAAGCGATCATCAACATGGATCTTAAAATTAACGTGGTAGCCATCGTAGCTAGTGCTGAAAACATGCCTTCAAGCACTGCATCTAAGCCTGGTGACATCTATACTACGATGTCTGGAAAAACGGTAGAAGTGCTTAATACAGATGCTGAAGGGCGCCTTGTATTATGTGATGCGTTAACCTACGCCGAGCGTTTTAACCCTAAAACTGTTGTTGATGTAGCAACGCTTACCGGTGCATGCATTATCGCCCTTGGCCACCACACCAGTGCAGTAATGAGTAATGATGACCAATTTGCTGCCAGTATTATGTCTGCTGGCAAGCAGGCATTTGATACTGCGTGGCAATTGCCTATGGGTGAAGAGTATCAAGAACAACTCGACAGTAATTTTGCAGATTTAGGCAATATTGGTGGTCGCTCAGCAGGTGCCATAACCGCTGCATGCTTCTTGTCTCGATTTGCTGAAAGTTTCACTTGGGCACATTTAGATATTGCCGGAACAGCGTGGACTTCAGGCACCAAAAAAGGCTCTACTGGCCGATGCGTACCCTTATTAGTTCAACACATCGTTAACCAGGCATAATCATGAGTCGAGCAGATTTCTATCAGCTCAAATCGAGCGATCCAGCTAGCCGCTATCCGCTGCTATGCCGCTTGCTAGAAAAAAGTCTCGGCGCCAGCCAAAAGGTTTACATCCTCTGCCAAGACGAAGCAGAGGCTATTCACTTAGACCAATACATTTGGGCTTTCAAGCCAGATTCCTTTATTCCTCACGCATTGTCGCACGAAGATGCCAAAGCCGTTGTTGTTTTAGGCTGGCCTGAAATGACTGACTCACTCGCAATTGCTCATCATGAGATATGTATTAATTTAAGCCAACAATTAGCACCTGAGCATTTCCAACGGATTATTGAATTGGTAGTGCAAGATGAGGTTGTATTAAAAGCAGCAAGAGAACATTACACAAAATACAGCCAGCTAGGCCACTCCATGCAGTATCATAAAATCTAGGCTGGGATTGATGATAAAGATTGGGTAAAAACTATCCCTTCATCCTGTTCGAGCCACGCTTAGGCGGTTCTTTTACTTTATTGAAAGCAAAAAAAACGCCGCTAAAAGCGGCGTTTTCTGTAATGTTATTTTCTTAACGAATTAAGAAGGAACAACATTGTTGGCGCAAGGGCCTTTTTGGCCTTGGCCAACTTCGAATTCTACGGCTTGACCGTCGTTCAAAGTTGCGTAACCACCGCCATTGCGGATTTCAGAGTGATGTACGAATAAATCTTTTCCGCCATCTTCTGGAGTGATGAAACCGAAACCTTTATCGGCGTTAAACCACTTTACTGTACCTTTGCTCATATTCTTACTCTTTGCTACTAAATTAATTTGACAAACCGCAAACATCTGCGCTGTTTATCAAATAGGTAAAACCTATGAGTGTGCGCAAATTACGGTTTGGATCTTCACACGTAACGGTCAAGCTAGTGCGGTACGTAGTGTAGCACCACATTAACAGATAAGTCAAACAACACACCTACTTACCTGATTGTAATGCAGTCTATATCACCCAAATCCCACCAAAGTTACTAAATTGCTTCAATTTTTTCCACTTGTTGCTGCAAGGTCGCTGCGGCGGTTTGTGCATCCTTTAATTTAGTTCTTTCTTTTTCAATCACTTGTTCTGGCGCTTTATCCACAAATTTAGCATTACCCAGCTTTCCTCCAAGGCGTTTAATTTCACCTTGAAGTCGACCTAGCTCTTTATTCAGCCTGCCAAGCTCAGCATCCTTATCAATAAGGCCCGCCATTGGCACTAGCACCTCAAGCGCGCCTACTAGCGCGGTAGCACTTAAAGGTGCCTCACAAGCTTCATCTAACCATGTGATAGAGTCTAGCTTGGCTAACTTAACTAGGAACTGCCTATTCGTATTAAGGCGTTGCTGATCTAAAGCATCACCGCACTTTAATAAAACAGGGATGGATTTACCGGGCGAAATGTTCATTTCTCCACGAATATTACGCACGCCATCGATGATTCCGCGTACCCAATTTAAGTCTGACTCAGCCACTTCATCAATTTTACGATCATCTACAACCGGATATGGCTGCAGCATGATGCTATCACCCTCCACACCTGCTAGGCCTTTAAGTTTTTGCCAAATTTCTTCGGTAATGTAGGGCATCAATGGATGGGCTAAACGCAACACCGTTTCTAACACCCGCACCAATGTGCGCCTTGTACCCCTAAGCTGAGCTGGCGTTGCGTTTTCATCCCATAATACTGGCTTGGATAACTCTAAATACCAATCACAGTATTCACTCCAAATAAATTGGTATAGGGCTTCAGCAGCATGATCAAAGCGGTATACGTCTATCGCTTCAATCACTCTTTGTTCAGCTTTTTGTAAACGTGATGTAATCCAGCGATCAGCTAAACTTAGCTCAACTTCACCATCTAGTTGACCACAATCTTGCTCGTCACAGTTCATTAAGACGTAGTTAGTTGCATTCCAAATTTTGTTACAAAAATTACGGTTACCTTCTATGCGTCCTACATCAAACTTAATTTCACGCCCAGTAGACGCTAATGAACACATTGTGAAGCGCAGGGCATCTGTACCGTATGAAGCCATACCTTCTGGGAAATGCTTTAGGGTTTGTTTTTCAATCTTTTTAGCAAGCTGAGGCTGCATCATATTGCCAGTGCGCTTCTCTAACAAAGCATCAAGTGAAATGCCATCAATCAGGTCTAATGGGTCAATAACATTACCCTTAGACTTAGACATCTTTTCGCCGTCTTGATCTTTTACTAACCCTGTAACATAAACCGTCTTAAACGGCACTTGGGCTTCACCTGTCTCGTCTTTGATAAGATGCATGGTCATCATGATCATGCGCGCAACCCAGAAGAAAATAATGTCAAACCCTGTCACTAAAACATCAGTTGGGTGGTATTTAGCCAAAGCCTCTGTAGAATTGGGCCAACCAAGCGTACCAAAGGTCCACAAGCCAGAAGAAAACCAAGTATCCAACACATCCTCATCTTGCTGAAGATTTATGTCCCCTAGGTTGTGCTTTATACGCACTTCATCTTCGTTACGGCCCACATAAATATTACCTTCATCGTCATACCATGCAGGGATTCTATGCCCCCACCAAAGCTGACGTGATATACACCAGTCTTGAATATCACGCATCCAAGAAAAGTAAGTGTTTTCCCACTGCTTAGGTACAAATTCAATACGACCATCTTCTACAGCAGCAATGGCAGGCTCCGCGAGCGGCTTTGTGCTCACAAACCACTGATCTGTGAGCAACGGTTCTATCACTAAACCTGAGCGATCCCCACGAGGCACCTTTAAGCCATGATCTTCGATGCCTTCCAACAAATTTACATCATTAAGATCTGCAATAATTTGATCTCGCGCCTTATATCGGTCCAGGCCACGATAGGCTAGAGGAATGATTTCGTCGTGTTCAACGACGACCTTTCCAGCAGTGGTATACACATCTGGCACTTGCACAATGGCAGCATCATGATCAAGCACATTGATCATACCCAAATCATGTCTTTGGCCCATAGCGTAGTCATTAAAGTCATGTGCCGGGGTGATCTTCACACAACCAGTACCAAACTCCATATCTACGTAGTCATCGGCAATAATGGGAATTAAACGGTCAACTAAAGGCAATGTAATAAATTGACCAATTAAGTGCTGATACCGCTCATCTTTTGGGTGCACTGCGACCGCAGCATCACCCAACATGGTTTCTGGACGAGTGGTTGCAACGACCAAGTAGTCATGCCCTTCAGAAGTAGTCGCCCCTGCCGCTAAAGGATAGCGTAAATGCCACATATGGCCCTTTTCATCTGTAGAGATAACTTCTAAGTCAGATATAGCAGTATGTAATTTTGGGTCCCAATTAACCAAACGCTTACCGCGATAAATCAATCCATCATCGTATAAACGCACAAAAGCCTCTTGCACAGCAGTGTAGAAGCCATCATCCATGGTGAAACGCTCGCGAGTCCAATCTACACTGGCACCCAGGCGACGTAATTGACGAGTAATAGTGCCGCCTGACTCTTCTTTCCACTCCCAAGCTTTTTCTAAGAATTTATCACGGCCTAAATCATGTCGCGTTTTGCCTTCTTCAGCCTGAACTTTGCGCTCCACTAACATTTGTGTCGCAATGCCTGCATGGTCTGTACCCACTTGCCACAAAGTATCGTGCCCTTGCATACGTTTAAACCGCGTCAAGGCATCCATAATAGTGTCTTGAAAAGCATGGCCCATATGCAAACTACCCGTGACATTGGGTGGTGGAATAACAATGCTATAAGGAACACCTTCACCGGATGGGGCAAAGTAATTATTATCTTCCCACTGCTGGTACCATTGTTGTTCGATGGCGCTAGGATTATATGTCTTTTCCATGATATTGGGCACATGCTCTATGTTAAGTGGTTATAGGTGTTTATCAATCAAAAATGGTCGAGCTTAAATTAACCCCGCTTAACGGGGCCACTTACACTGGCTCAATTAGTGATTACAGGCTGGTCCATGAATATGACCATTAGCCAATTCGTCTTCGGTTGCGACTCTAACACCCATAATTTCCACATCAAAATTCAAAGTTTCACCGGCAAGGTCGTGATTACCATCTACGCTTACCATATCGCCTTCAACCGCTGTTACAGTCACTACTTGCTGCTGGCCAGAATCGCCCTCAGCGTGGAATTGCATGCCTACTTCTAAGGATTCAATACCAGAAAACATCTCACGATCCACTTGCTGAACCATTTCTTCCATGTATTCTCCATAGCCTAAATGTGGAGGCACTTCCACTTGCAACTTATCTCCTAGTTGCTTGCCTTCAAGCGCTTCTTCGAGGCCTTGCACAATGTTATTTGAACCATGTAGATATGGCAAAGGCTCACCTTCACGTGATGTATCAACTAACTCTCCTGCACCGTTTTTTAATGTGTAGTGAAAGGTAACTACACTGTTTTCAGCAATTTTCATTTGCAACTCCAAGATGCCCTTTATCATTTAATGAGGGCTGATAAAATTAAACATTACTCATGCTCATGAGCGACCTGCTATAATACCGCAAAAATCACCCCTAGGCCCGTATTTCCATGCATTTTACTATTCACGATACCCCAGGCGTTATCCACTTTATGCGACTAGTTTCTTGGCTAGTACTAAAGCTTGGCGGCTGGAAAGTCGTTAACGTGGCGCCTGAATCAGGCAGCTACCTTATCATCGCCGCCCCACACACCTCTAACTGGGATTTTCCACTAGGTATTGCCATCGCTTTTCATTTGCGCTTAAAGGTGTATTTTATAGCCAAACATACACTTTTTGAAGGGATTTTAGGGCCTATAATGCGCTGGCTAGGAGGCATTCCTTTAAACCGCGAAGCAAGCAAAAATTTTGTAGAATCATCTATAGATGCCTACGCTCATAATGAAAATTTGGTTTTAGCCATAGCACCCGAAGGTACAAGAGGCAGTGTGACACGCTGGAAAACTGGCTTTTATCACATGGCCAAAGGAGCTAATGTGCCTTTAGCTTTAGCGTACTTTGACTTCTCCACTCGCACTGGCGGCATTGGAAAGATGTTTAACACTACCGATGACATGATAACTGACATGCAAGCTATAGAAAATTTTTATCGACCAATGAAAGGGAAAAACACCCACAACTATAATCCAGATATTGTGGGCATTGCCAGCACCAAACACCCTGGTGCTTAGAGCTTAGCTTTGAGGACCACAAACTTTGGATGAGCCCCTATTTGCTCAACACTTGCAAACCAGCGCTTTAATTTAGCGTGATAGCCTAAATGACGATTACCCACCACCCATAGCTCGCCATTTTGGGTGAGCACTTGAGCAGACTGTGCAAACATTCGCATGGCTATTTGGTCCCCCATCACCCTTTCTTGGTGAAAAGGAGGGTTACATAAAATCAAATCAGCCGTTTGGGGCTCTACCCCTGTTAGGCAATCGTTGGCTTTAAACTCACACCTATCAGCAACGTTATTGCTGGTTGCGTTAATGGTAGCTGATGCTACAGACATATAGGATTCATCAAATCCGATCACCTTAGAGTCAGGCCACTTTTTTGCAGCAGCAATAGCTTGGATACCGTTCCCACAACCTAAATCGATGACCAATTTATATGGCCCTTGTGGAAACTGATCTAACAAAACCTGTGCGCCAGCATCCAACTTAGTTCGACCAAAGACACCGCTAAAATGCTGCAGGGATAGGGCTAAAGCAGGCAGTTCCCAAAAAGTCTCCTGAGGTTTTGGGAAATTTATTCCCCCGCCCAAACTATTTACAGCTAAAATCAACCGCGCCTTTTTACGCGCCAAACTTGTTGTTAGAGGCCCAAGTAACGATTCAAGTAATTGATACAAAGCATTATCAATATGCTTAACCATTACTGGCATTATAATCACAGCGTCTGGCGATAACTGTGGCAACATTCTTTGAACTTGATCACGAAGCAATGCATGGCTTTTAGGCAATCGTAATATGACGATATTAAAAGGGCCCTGGGGGGTGTTTTGTGCTTGGGTAAAACTAGCAGTAGGTAATCCATTAGCACCAGCATTTTTCTGCAATCCAAGATGAGCAATATGAGAGTCACTCCACAAAACGGGCAAACACCCTTGCACATCAATCAAGGCTTGAGTCACTGCACACGTGATTGCACCAAACGTTTCATTAACCACTAGCACACGAGAGTTTACACTTAACAAAGCCTGCGTTTTTAGATAATCCAAAACCAACAGGTCCGCTTGATCAAAGGCGTTTAACGTTTCTTTTTTAGTAACTGGAACTCTACTTATTACCAATTCACCAAAGGCGCTCATCATTAAAGGTTGTATCATAAAATAGGTTACTTATATGGGTTATTCTACTATGGCGACAAGCGATCAATTACCCATCCGCCATCTGTTTGCTGATAACGAAATCGATCATGCAAACGGCTAGGCTGACCTTGCCAAAATTCGAATTTTGTAGGTACAAGACAAAAACCTACCCAAGCGCTAGGCCTGTTTATTGAGCAATCATGAGTACGCTCATCCAGCTTAGCTACATTGAGCTCCAGATCAGCCAACCCTGAAACAACTTGGCTTTGGGCTGTCGCTGCGGCACTAAGTTGGCTCCCTCTAGGGCGGCTCTTAAAATAGGCGTCTGACGTGGCTTCTGGTAGAAAACATACCGTGCCAGAAATACGCACTTGGCGCTCTAAGGGTTGCCAATAAAAAAGAACAGAAGCATTTGGATTATGATCAATATCGCAGCCTTTTTGACTACGCTTATCTGAGTACCACACCAAACCACTTTCATTATAGCTTTTCATAAGGACGATGCGCGCACTGGGCATGCCTGATGAAGAAACAGTTGCCAAAGCCATAGAAGTAGCGTCAAGTGGGCACGCTACTTCAGCTTCTACCAACCAATCAGCAAACTGTTTCCAGGGATCTAAAGCCAGGTTTTCTCGGCGCAACCCCTGCGCTTCATACTCTCGCCTATAATCTTTGTAATCTTGAAAGGACATAACACTTTCCTACTTTTAAATAACCAACAAAACCCTATTATATGCTGCTATGCGTAAGTCCGGTACCATTGACATTAAAGATCGTATAAATGTGAATCAGGCAAGGCGTAAAAAAAAGTAAAGTCTATTACGTACTGCTAATAAATATTATCAAACCTATATTTTTTAATGTAAAATTTAAATCTTTTTTTAGTCTCTGAACAGACATGTAATTACATGTTGCAAATGAAGGTTTTTTTCATGATATCCAAAACTGCAGTTTTTCGCTTTTTGACTAGGGTTGTTCTACCCGTTGCTATTATTGCAGCAGCCGTATCGGGGTTTATTTCTTTAAAAAACTCTAAACCAAAAGCCCCAGCCAATCCTATTACTGAGCAAGTTTGGGGAGTTTCAAGCCAAATTGTAAAGTTACAAGACGTTGCCCCAGAAGTGACCCTTTATGGCGCTGTTCAAGCTAATGAAACAGCTCAATTGAGTTCAACTATCAACGCTTTTGTGTCCCAGGTGGACGTAGGTCGTGGCGATAGCGTAAAAGCTGGACAAACTTTAGTACTTTTAGATGACCGTGAATTGCGCTTAACTCTAACCCAAAGAAAAGCTAGCTTGATCGATGTTGAAGCGCGTATTCAAAGTGAAATTAACAACAATAATACCAACCAACAAGCACTTGTAATAGAACAACAGCTCCAGGCAATCAATCAAAAAAACTTTGAACGTCAACAACAGCTGGTTGCAAAAAAAGTAGCCCCTACATCGCGCTTAGAAGATGCTTCAAGAGTGCTGCAGCAGCAGCAGCTATCTTTACTCAACCGTAAAAATACCATCGCAGACCACCCTAATCGTATCGCTCAACTACAGTCACAAATAACCCAAAGCAAAATTCAAATTGAATTTGCACAACTAGACTTAGAGCGCACTCGCATTACTGCTCCATTTGACGGACGCATACTCAGTGTGGATACAGCATCAGGTAATCGCGTACGAAATGGTGACCGAGTTGTTAAGCTTTATAACACCCAAAGCTTAGAAGTGAGAAGTCAAATTCCAGCTAGGTATTTACCCCTAATGCAAACGGCTAATTCTGGCCGCGGATTAGAAGCTAGTATTGACCATAATGGCAAGACATATGGCCTCGCCTTGGAACGACTATCTGCAGAAGCTTCATCTAGCCAAGGTGGCATTGATGCCTTCTTTAGTTTAGATCGTGATCAAGACATTGAAATAGGTCGCAACTTGCAGCTTAAGGTTAAATTACCCACCGAAGCTAATGTAATAACACTGCCTGCGTTAGCAATCTATGGCCAAAATCGTATTTATCGCATCGTTGATGATCGTTTAGAAGCACTTAGCATCCAACGAGTAGGCGATTGGACCAGTCCCAATGGCCAACGTTTAACTCTAGTTCGAGGCGCTGACTTACGCAGTGGTGATAATATTTTAATCACGCAGCTTCCCAATGCCGTCACCGGTTTATTAGTAGAAAAACGCTAGTCGGAGCATAAATACATAATGAAATCATTTATTAGCCTTTTTGCAAATCACCGAGTAGCTCCTAACCTTTTAATGTTACTGCTATTTTTATCTGGCGGTTACGGATTAAAGCAACTCAACACGCAATTTTTTCCAGACTTTGCCATTGACGTTGTTAGTGTTTATATTGCTTGGCCAGGTGCTGCCGCCGAAGATGTACAAAAAAATATTACTATTCCAGTTGAACAAGAGCTGAAAAATGTTGCTAATGTTAAAAAGGTGACCTCTAGCACCACTCGTGGTGGCGTATCAATCGCCTTAGAAATAGAGAGCGGCTCCGACTTTGGAGAAGCTACCAATTCGATTAAACAGCGTGTAGATGCCGTCCGTAACCTTCCTAATGATGCTGAAACCCCTACTGTTGGACAAGTTATAAGGTATGACGCTGTGGGTACCTTGCTGATTACATCAAATGGGCCTATCTATGAGCTCACAAACTTAGCCCGCCAGGCAGAGCGAGAATTACTCAGCAGGGGCATCAGTAAAATCAATATTAGCGGCTTACCTGAGCAAGAAATTGCTATTCAAATAGAGCCCAGCACCATGCATGACCTTGGCTTGTCGCTGCAAAATATAGCTGGCCTCATTAACAACCAAAGCCAAGATGTGATGGCTGGCACTGCTGGTCGCACAGATGGTTCAAGGCAATTACGCGCCATTGGTAAAGTATCAGATGTAAGCAGCTTTGAACAATTGCCACTACTTACCGGGGATAACGCCCAGCTACTTCGTTTAGGTGATGTTGCAGACATAAGCCTACGCCCTAAGGAAGATCAAGGCACTATAAGCTATGAAGGAAGGCCCGCCGTACAACTAGAGATCATGCGTAGCGCAAATGATGACACCATTAAAACTGCGGGGATTATGAACAAATGGGTTATAGATGCGCGCCAACGCCTACCAGAAGGTGTAGAAATAGCCGTATTTGATGAACAATGGCTCTTGCTAAAGGCCCGTATCAGCTTACTTATTAATAACGGCGCGTACGGTTTACTTTTTGTAGTAGGTTTGTTGTTTATATTTCTCAACTCAAGAGTGGCGTTCTGGGTTGCCATGGGCATTCCAGCCTCACTGTTAGCCACTTGGGGCGTTATGTATTTTATTGGCGGGTCCATCAATATGATCAGCCTCTTTGGCATGATCATGGCTTTGGGCATTATTGTCGACGATGCCATAGTGGTCGGCGAAGATACCTTGTCACACTTTCAACAAGGCGAAGCTCCGCTAGAAGCTGCTTTAGGGGGTGCCCAACGTATGATGGGACCTATAACAGCCTCTTCTCTAACCACCATCGCAGCTTTTTTACCACTCTTACTGATCAATGGGATCATTGGTAGCATCTTAGCTGATATACCGATCGTGGTAATTTGCGTTATTTTAGTATCATTGGTTGAATGTTTTTTAATCTTACCAGGCCATTTGCATCATGCTCTTAAGAGTCAAGCAAATAAGAAGCCTGCTCGCTTGAGAGCTTGGTTTGATAGGGGTTTTGAAAACTTCAAGAATAATGTATTTCGCCCTGCTGTTAGCTTTGCTATTGATTTTCGCTTAGTGACATTCAGTTTGGCTATTACCACGTTAGTTTTGGCTGTGGGCTTACTAGTTGGCGGCAGAATTCAGTTTGCATTCTTCCCAAGCGTCGATGGAGACAATATACGTGCCAACGTGCAATTTAGTAGTGGCACACCAGCTAGTGAAGTTGCATCCTACTTGGTGAAAGTAGAGGATGCATTATTAGAAACTGAAGCTGAGTTGGGTGGCAATTTAATTAAAGAACGAGTCAGTTACTTTGGTTCTAACAAGCTGCCTACTGCAGGTATTTCTAGCACTGAGCAAGTAGCTTTATTACAGGTAGAGCTGGATAGCTCGAAATTGAGGCTGATATCTAACGCTGAATTCATAGAGGTGTGGAATAAAAAAATACCTAAAGTACCCGGCTTAGAAAAAATCATTATTGACCAACCTCAGTCTGGCCCACCAGGAAAACCTATTGAAGCCAACATCACAGGGGCAAGCGCTATCATAATGAAAGCAGCTGCTTTAGATTTACAGACCTCATTAAAGGTGTTTTCTGGAGTTCAAAACATTGATGATAACCTCCCGTATGGTATGGAGCAGCTCATTTTTAGCTTGACCCCTGAAGCGACCACTTTAGGCCTAAGTAGTGCATATATTGGACGTCAGCTGCAATATGCTTTTGATGGTGTCACCGTACAGAGCTTCTATTTGGGTGCAGATGAAATTGATGTGAGGCTGATGCTCAAGGATCAAGACCGTAATAGTCTTGCCACTTTGTATGCCCTGCCTATTATCCTGCCCACAGGTAACACGGTGCCTTTACTGGAGTTAGTAGAATTTAGCTCGCGTCGTGGTATTGATAAGTTCAGCAGTAAAGACGGACAGTTAACAGTGTCTGTAAAGGCCGACGTTGACGTAGGCACAACTAACGCCAACGTAGTGATAGCTGCATTAAAGGAAGAAGTTATCCCAAATCTTGAACGCCAATATGGAGTGAACATCACTTTTGGTGGTGCTAGAGCTGATGAACGAGACACCTTAGGTGACATGCTTACTGGCTTAGTATTAGCTCTTATTCTCATCTACATTGTTCTAGCTTGGGTGTTTACATCTTACACTTGGCCCATTGCTGTAATGTTTACCATACCCTTTGGTTTAACAGGTGCAGTGTTGGGACACCTTGTGATGGATAGAGATCTCACTATACTTTCATTATTTGGCTTATTTGGCTTGTCTGGTATCGTTATCAACAACAGTATTGTGTTGCTATCGTTCTATAAAGGCTTCCGTGAAAAAGGCATGGAACCCAAGGCTGCCATAATAGAAGCAGCATGCCAACGTTTAAGGGCCGTATTGTTAACTTCAATGACTACCATTGCAGGATTAACACCTATATTATTTGAAGAATCACTACAGGCCCAATTCCTCATTCCTATGGCGATATCAATCGTCTTTGGTTTGGCACTTGGCACCATACTTATTTTATTCGTTGTACCATCAATGGTGCTAATGTTGGAAAACTTAGGCGCACTTGTTACGGGCAAAAAACGCAGCACTTAAGCATTAAAATAGGTTAAAACAGACGCAATTGTTGTTGCTGGGTTGGGGGCTTTAATTTGAACCCCAATCCTAACAACCTTACACCTTTAGCTTGTTGGTCACAGTCGCCACTTTGAAACGCCAGTTGAAGCAGTGCGTTAAAAAAATCTACGTGGATATCTGTGCTGGCTTGTTCTCGTGTGAGCTGTGAAAAATCTGCAAACTTCAACTTTACTACTAATCCAGAAACTGCATAATGGCTAGATAATTTGTCAAATCGTTCCATAAGTTCTTCATAAAGTGGACCCAAAGCATCGCTACAGCCTTCTATGCTGGTTAAATTTTGAGCATAGGTGTTTTCTACAGAAACAGATTTTCTTACACGACTGGTTTGTACTGGACGATGATCTTCACCAAACCTTCGCAAGGCAAGAGTTTGCCCCATGCGACCAAAACTCCTCTCCAGTTCTAATTCACTAAAAACACGTAAGTCTGCACAAATATGGATGCCCTGTGCAGCTAATTTGGCAGCACTAACAGGGCCAATACCTGGTATCTTTTTAACGGGTAACTGCGCACTAAATTCATCCACTTCATTGGGTTTCACTACAAATAAACCGTTCGGTTTTCTCCAATCACTAGCAACCTTGGCAATAAATTTGTTAGGTGCAACTCCTGCAGAAATAGTAATACCCACTTCCGCTTCAATATCCACTCTAATTTGCTGAGCAATTAAGGTGGCGCTGCCACCGAACAAGCTAGAATCAGTCACATCTATAAATGCTTCGTCTAAAGACAAAGGTTCAATGATATTAGAGTAACGTTCAAAAATAGTCATAATTTGTTGCGAAACTTCACGATACAATGCCATACGCCCAGGCAGGATTAAGAGGTCTGGGCAAGCCCGAAGTGCTTGAGCTGATGGCATCGCAGAATGAACCCCAAACTTTCTTGCTGGATAATTGCAAGTCGCGATGACACCTCTACTATTTGCTGCACCCCCTATGGCAATGGGTCTATGTTGATAACTTGGCTCCTCTCGCATTTCAACAGCGGCATAGAAACAATCACAATCACAATGAATTATTTTCCTACTAACCAAGAAGACGCTCCCATAAGACTGTACATACATCCAGCATTTTACCTATAATGGGCCAGAGATCAAGACTCCATGGAAGCCTGCTGGCACTAAGCCGAGTAAAGCGATATTATGGCGGTCGCTTATTTTGTACTTAACGAGACTCATATGGACCAACAAACACAGACACAGCTTGAAGCCGCAGCTTTTCGTAGATTGGTTAAACATTTAGACACACGCAAAGACGTGCAAAACATCGATCTGATGATATTGGCGGGATTCTGTCGCAATTGTCTCAGCAAATGGCTGATGGCTGCTGCTGAAGAGAATAATGTCCCTATGGATTATGATCAAGCCCGTGAGCATGTTTACTGTATGCCTTATGAACAATGGAAAAATACTCATCAATTACCAGCTACTGACGCACAAGTAAGCGCTTTTTCAGCTATAGAAAAAGCCAAGAAACTGGCAAAGATTTAACGTGATGACTGACGAATATCCATTATCAGACACAACCACACTGTTGCAGACCTTAGAACGTAAGGTCAAACTACTGGTAAGCCAAAGCTTAATCAACACACTGGAAATATCACAATTGCAACAAGAAAACGCGCGTTTAGTAGCTCAGCTAGGAAGGCAGCCTAATTTCAAAACCCAGGGTTTAAAGCCCTAGAAGAGCATAGCTGCTTATGAATATTGTTGCATTTTTTCGCCAGTACGCTGGGCTGGTAGGTTTGGTCATCGTTCTGATCGTTGCTTTTTTACTTAAAAATACTCCAGTTCGAGATTCAGCTCAAAGTATAGTGACTGTGCCCACTAAGCAATTGATGACATTGACTCAAAGCACTGTATCTAATGCGTCAAATGCAGGACTAACCCACAAGCCAGATATGCTAACGCGATCAGTTTCTATTGCTAATGTAGCCACACGTATTAGTCACGCCATTGAATCTCAATTTAATCCTAAAGTAATGCCACTACCCAAATTTTCATCTATTGTTGACGTAAAAACAAAAAAGATGACCTTTTTCAAATATCTAGAAACATTAGCAGATACTGGCAATGAAAAAATATTGCATCTTCGTGCAGAAATTAGCCGCATTAATCCTCAGCGACTCACTTCACAACAACACCAACGCCTCCAGCGACTGTCAAAGAGTTATAAGATTAAAGCCACAGAGCCAAAAGAACAAATTAGATTATTATTACACAAGATTAATATAATCCCGCAAGCCCTTGTGCTGGCGCAAGCAGCCAATGAAAGCGCATGGGGCACTTCTCGCTTCGCCACTCAGGGCAACAATTTGTTCGGCCAATGGTGTTTTAGTGTTGGTTGCGGCCTAGTGCCAAGCGGCCGACCTGAAGGCGCTAGTTATGAAGTACGCAAATTTAAAGACCCCCAAGCTTCTGTAGACGCATACATTCGCAACCTAAACTCTCATGGAAGTTATAAAGAGTTACGGCATATTCGAGCGTGCCTAATTAAAAATGACGACGCTGTTTCTGCTCGAGCATTATCTGCAGGGCTAAAAAGCTACTCTACTAGAGGGGTCGATTACATTGATGACATTAGGTCTATGATTCGTACCAATAAACTAGAACCATGGCAGAAAAATTGGTGGGGGAACAATGATCAACACCCTTGTAGTGCGCTGGTGCAACTAATACGTCCCATAGCAATGACCGAAGACCCTATACACGGTATCACCCCCCTAGAGAATAAGTAATATGTCTAGACTTGTTTACTCCACTGATCAAGGTCGACTGTGCCCTGATTGCAGCCTTGCTCAATGTCAATGCAGTCATAATAGCAACACTATAGGTGATGGAAACGTCCGCGTCCGCTTAGAAACTAAAGGACGAAAAGGCAAGGGAGTCACTACTGTAGCAGGTATACCTCTAGCCGAAACACAACTGAAGCACTTACTTAAAGAACTCAAACAAAAAACCAGCTCTGGTGGTTCTATAAAAGGTAACGTACTTGAGTTACAAGGCGATCATCGCGATGCTTTAATTGTGTTACTGTCCAAGTATGGTTGGTCATCAGTTAAAAAGGCAGGTGGATAATGAGTTTAGAATGGCTTTTAGTACCTTTAGTGTTAGGTTTGTATTACTGGTGGGACACCAGTGCTGCAAAAGATAGGGCTCGCACTCTCGCAAAGCAACAATGCGAACAACAAGACCTTCAGCTACTTGATGACACAGTAGCTCTTAAAAAAACCCGCTTTAAGCGCGATAGTAAAGGCCACATTTCACCTTTGCGGCAATTTACTTTTGAATTTAGCAGTGATGGCGAGCAAAGAAGCCGGGGTGAATTGCATTTATTAGGCAAAAAAGCCATTCACTTGCACTTGGATGTACATCGAATACATTAGAATTGTTGATAGCCCTAGAGTTTAGCCGCCACTCTGCTAGAATGGCAGCATAATGTGTTCATGTCATTCATCTTGGGGAAACGTTAGTGTCCAGCTTACCAGTCATTATTGGTTTTGGCGGAGTAAATGCCGCGGGTCGCACCTCCTCTCATCATGGTTATCGGCGTCTCATTGCTGATCACTTAGACAAGCAAAGCCAACTGGATACAGTGACAGACCTAGCCACGTTAACCAACAAAGCTACGTTTTCCAATGGCCTTTATTACCTAGCGGGCCAAACCCAAGGACTGTCGCAAGCTCAATTAGCTGATCAGCTCACGGATGAATTGAACCAAGCTACCCTGATACGGCCTATTCGGCCAGAAGCCTACGATATATACCAACTGGTGCTAAATAAAGCAGCCCAAATACAACCCTCATCAGGTGACTGTACCTGTATTCGGATGCGCAAAAGACACGTACCCATTCAACTACCAGACAACTGGCAAGTCTCTACTATTGATAGTGATACCGTAGAAGTGACCATCTCTGGTAGCTTTGCAGCTATTTTACCTGACTCAAAACGTGCTCCTGTGAGCGCTGCAGGCCAGTTGCCTGACGGGTTTGATCCTGGCTCCCTATATCAATCAAGAAACCACCCTCGCAACTTACAAATGACTGTTTTTGGTGCATCCGATGCTCTAAGCTCCACCGGTATTCCATGGCAAACTATGCAAGACCAAGTGGCCCCAGATCGCATCGCTGTTTACGCTAGTAACTCTATTGGCCAACTAGATGAAGCAGGTTTTGGAGGCTTACTAAAAAGCCCAAGCACCGGCAAACGGATCACCTCTAAACAGATGCCTTTAGGTTATGGCCAAATGCCAGCCGACTTTGTTAATGCATACTTATTAGGCAGTGTTGGGGCTGTTGGGTCTGCATTAGGTGCATGCGCGACATTTTTATACAATTTGCGCAATGCTGTTGAAGACATAAAAAGTGGCCGCCGTGATCTAGTGATTGTAGGCGGTAGTGATGCACCGATCACTCCGGAAGTGATGGAAGGTTTCCGGACCATGGGCGCGTTAGCTGAAGATCATGAGGTAAGCGGATTAGATGCTGCGACTGAACCAAATCTGCGGCGCACTTCTCGTCCTTTCTCCACCAACTGTGGCTTTACTATGGGCGAAGCATCTCAGTGGATTGTACTTACTAGCGATGACCTTGCATTAAAACTTGGAGCCCAAATACATGGAGCAGTGCCTGGTGTATTTGTTAACGCTGACGGCCATAAAAAGTCTATTTCAGCCCCCGGGATAGGCAACTATATTACCTTAGCTAAAGCTGCGGCACTCACAGAAAGCATGCTGGGCACTCAATCTCTTCGCCAGCGTTCTTGTGTACAAGCCCATGGCACAAGCACACCACAAAATCGTATCACTGAGTCTCATGTTATTAATGAAACAGCTAAAGCCTTTGGCATCAATCGCTGGAAAGTTGCTGCGGTAAAAGCTTATTTAGGTCATTCACAGGGCACTGCAGGCGGGGATCAACTCGCTGTTTCTTTAGGTGTGTGGCGCTATGGAATTTTACCTGGTATTAAAACCATCGACCACATTGCTAGCGACGTTCACGACAGCAACCTAACCATTCAAGCTGCGCACCACGAGGTAGGCACAGAAGGCATTGATACTGTGCTGCTAAACTCTAAAGGTTTTGGTGGCAATAATGCCAGTGCTGTATTAATGGGGCCTCATATCGCTAATCAGCTCATGGTTAAAAAGCATGGCTCTAAAGCAATGCAGCAAATGCACATAGCACAAGAAGCCCCTATTGAAGCTGCAAAAGATTACGACTTACAAAGTATACGAGGACTATCAAAACCAACGTATAAGTTTGGCCATAACGTTCTTTCTGGTGAGGATTTATTGATCACCCGCAACGAAATTCATATACCAGGCTATGCCAAAAATGTGAGTTTATCTATTAGTAACCCATTTGAAGATATGTGCTAGAGCTGAGTGCTAGAATTTGAAGGTTGGCTATTTAAACGCAGAACCTCTAATGTATTGGTCATTGTTTGCATCGCTATCTGCGCTATAGACTCTGGTCTCAAAACACCCAATACTTCTAATACTCGCGGTAGTTTGTCAGGCTGATTAGGCTGGCCTTTAGGTTGTTCAGCCATAGGCATATCGGGCGCGTCTGTTTCTAATACAATATCTGTAAGCGGCAACGCCATGGCCAAACGCCTTATAGCTTGGGCCCTATCGTAAGTCAAAGTACCACCAAAGCCTATTTTGAACCCCAACTGAGTGAACTTTTGCGCTTGTTGTATACTGCCGCTAAAACCATGCACAATGCCTCCTTGGTCAAACTTCAATTGCCTTAATAGCTGTCCTAAACGATCATTAGCCTTTCTACTGTGTACGATAACAGGCAATCTTGCATGCTTAGCTAGCTTTACCTGGGCTATAAACCAACGCTCTTGTTCGGCAATAGAGAACCCTTCTCGTGTAGTATCTAAAGCAAAATCAAGTCCAATTTCACCCACAGCAACAGGTTTATAATCAACGATTGCCTTAGCTAAATCTAACACATGCTGTGAACTGTGTTGGTCACTAAAATAGGGGTGTAACCCAAGAGCTAAATGCCATAGTGGGTTTTGCTCACAAATAGCAATTTGTCGAGCAAAAAAGGCCCATTGAGTTCCTGGGACAACCAACTGCTGCACCCCTTGTGAGATACACGATTGCCACAAGTGGGGTTGTAGTGCTTGCAAGCGAGAGTCGTCCCAATGGCAATGGCTATCAATTAGCTGATGCATTCAACCCTCCTATTTATGCAGCTGCTAGTGTTCTCGCGTGGCGCGAAAGCGAATATCTGGCCAGCGCTCTTCGGTTAGACTTAAGTTAACCCTAGAAGGAGCTAAGTAAGTCAGGTGTCCCCCACCATCAATGGCTAGGTTTTCAGATGCTTTACGTGTAAATTCTTCAAGCATTTTACTATCGTCACACTCTACCCAGCGCGCAGTGTTCACGCTAATTGGCTCATAAATACATTCAACTTTGTATTCATCTTGTAATCGGTAAGCAACCACTTCAAATTGCAACACACCCACTGCGCCTACGATCAGATCATTATTTTTGCCAGGCATAAACAATTGTGTAGAGCCTTCTTCTGATAATTGCTGCAAGCCTTTTTTAAGTTGCTTCATTTTTAAAGGGTCTTTAAGACGGACTCGTCGAAAGAGCTCAGGAGCAAAATGGGGGATACCTGCAAACTTCAGATTTTCACCTGCAGTAAAGGTATCACCAATTTGAATGGTCCCATGATTGTGTAAACCAATTATGTCACCTGGCCATGCTTGCTCCACATTAGAGCGCTCTCCTGCCATAAAGGTCACAGCATCAGCCACTTTTACATCTTTACCTATGCGCACATGGCGCATCTTCATGCCGCGTTCATAGCTGCCTGAGCAAATACGCATAAAAGCGATACGGTCTCGGTGTTTAGGGTCCATATTTGCTTGAATTTTAAAGACAAAGCCAGTGAATTTAGGCTCCACTGATTGCACAACACGTTCTCCTGCATCACGAAATTTTGGTGCTGGGGCCCACTCTACAAAATAATCTAGCATTTCACGAATGCCAAAATTAGACAGTGCGGTACCGAAAAATACCGGCGTCAGCTTACCTTCTAAGAATAACTGCATATCAAACTTATGGCTGGCGCCACGCACTAATTCAATTTCTTCTTTGAGTTCATCTAATAATTCGCCCAATATTTGTGCAGCTTCAGCAGACTCTAATCCCTTAATCTGGATATCGTCAGGAATGGTGCTGCCTTGCCCTGGCGTAAATAAATGCAGCGTGTCGGTATATAAGTTGTAAACACCCTTAAATCTCTTACCCATACTGATAGGCCAAGTAATCGGCGCACAGGCAATATTAAGGACATCCTCAACTTCATCTAAGACTTCGATTTGCTCACGCACTTCACGATCCATTTTATTAATGAAGGTGAAAATAGGAGTATCGCGTAAACGACACACTTCCATTAGCTTAACAGTACGGTCTTCCACACCTTTAGCGCCGTCAATCACCATTAATACAGAGTCAACTGCGGTCAAGGTGCGGTAGGTGTCTTCAGAAAAATCTTCGTGCCCTGGCGTGTCCAAAAGATTAACTGTGCGCTCTTTGTAGGGAAACTGCATTACTGAAGAAGTCACAGAGATACCGCGCTGCTGCTCCATAGCCATCCAATCTGAAGTGGCTTTTTTGTCCCCTTTTTTTCCCTTAACTGAGCCTGCCGTTTGAATAGCTTGTCCGAATAACAATAGTTTTTCAGTGATGGTGGTTTTACCGGCATCCGGGTGAGATATAATGGCAAAGGTTCTACGTGAAGCCACTTCTTCTGCAATTAAGTTGGACATATATGGGTACAATCTAAGGGAATATGGATGGCACATTTATGTGTACCTAGAATAATGCCCATTGTCCCTGATTCCGCACTTTTCCTCAATATAAAACACCGCTCAACTGGTTAAAAATCGATCACTAACCTACCCCAACATTGAGTAATCATGCGAATTTGCGTATAATACGCGCGTTTTTACAAGCCCTCCCTATCATTAGGAAATACTATGTTCGATCTCGCTAGCCGCGCGCCGGTTAATGCAAAAAATGACATACTCTCAGGCCTCACGGTCGCTCTAGCATTGGTTCCTGAAGCGGTAGCTTTTGCCTTTGTCGCAGGTGTAGACCCACTAGTAGGCTTGTATGCTGCTTTCATGGTGGGTTTGATTACTGCTGCTATTGGTGGCAGACCTGGCATGATCTCAGGCGCTACAGGTGCCTTAGCAGTGGTCATGGTGGCTTTGGTTGCCGATCACGGTGTGGAGTATCTCTTTATTACCGTGGTATTAATGGGCATTATTCAAATTACCGCTGGTATTTTGCGCCTAGGCAAATTTATTCGTATGGTTCCACACCCAGTAATGCTAGGTTTTGTTAATGGATTGGCGATTGTTATTTTCTTAGCTCAGTTAAGCCAATTTAAATTTTTAGACGATAATGGCGACTTGCAATGGTTACAAGGCACTCAGCTATATCTCTTGATCGGTTTAATTGCTCTGACTATGGCTATTATTCACTTTTTGCCTAAGTTTACGCGGGCTATTCCTTCATCGTTAGCGGCTATTTTAGTTGTCACTTTGCTTGCAGTATTCTTCAATTTGGACACCCGCTCTGTAGGTGATATTGCCTCTATTGCTGGCGGCTTACCAAGCTTCCACCTTCCTGATGTACCCTACAATTTAGAAACCCTCATTATCATTTTACCTTACGCTATTATCTTAGCCGCCATTGGCTTGATCGAATCTTTATTAACTCTAACTTTGGTAGATGAGATCACAGAGACTCGTGGCCATGGCAACAGGGAATGTATCGGCCAAGGTATAGCTAACACTGCTACTGGATTGTTCGGTGGTATGGGAGGATGCGCAATGATCGGCCAAAGTATGATTAACGTCAACTCTGGTGGTCGTGGTCGTCTTTCTGGCATCAGTGCGGCGCTTTTTCTACTGGCCTTTATCTTAGTGGCCTCTCCTCTAATTGAGATGATCCCCTTAGCAGCTTTAATAGGTGTCATGTTTATAGTAGTTGTAGGTACTTTTGAATGGTCTAGTTTCCGCATTTTAGGCAAGATACCCAAGTCCGATGCCTTTGTATTAATTTTAGTATCTGGCGTTACCGTGATCACTGATCTTGCAATCGCCGTAGTCGTTGGCGTTATATACTCAGCGTTGGTGTTTGCATGGAAACATGCAAAGCACACACAAGTAACCCACAAAGATGTGGATGGCAGTCGTATTTATTACCTACGTGGCCCCATCTTCTTTGGATCAGTACAAAACTTTTTGGAACTGTTTGACCCTAGCCAAGATCCTAACGATGTCATTATCGACTTTGAACGCTCACGCGTAGCAGATCATTCAGGTTTGGAAGCTATAGACACGTTAGCAGAACGCTACTCACGCGCGGGTAAAACATTACACTTGCGTCACCTAAGCTCAGATTGTAAACGTTTACTCTCTAAGGCTGGCAATATGGTGGAACTGAATGTGATCGAAGATCCAGATTATAAAGTAGCTACAGACACGCTAGGCTAAACACTAACGCGTCTTCACGTTCACCATCAACGCCGGGATAATAATTCCGGCGTTTTTGTATGTGCACAAAACCCATGGATTGATACAGCTTCACCGCCACTCGATTGGAGGCACGCACCTCTAAAAATATATTCTTCACTGCTTGGTCCATTAAATTTTGAGTTAAAGCCTGTAGTAAGCTTCGCCCAATACCATGGCCTCTATAAGGCTGGTTTACTATAATATTCTGCACATCTGCCTGATCAAAAAGATAACTTGCTACGGCATAACCTACAACCTGCCCACTGACCTCATCAACCCCAACAAGGGCTATATAACTGCCTGCAAGTGCTCCATTAAGCGCCTGCTCTAACGCTTTTTTTGTCCAGCTGGGATCATTGGGCGCTAAGGAAAAACTCAGTATTGCATCAATATCTAATTCACATAGCACTCGGGTGGCTATCATATTTTAAGCCAAGCTAGACGTATAAATAAGTGATTTTAAGTGGCTCCATGTCTCTTTTTTAAGACTTGGCACTGCCAAAAGCTGATGTAAACTGTGGCTATAAACTGACTGAACCCCTGTGCCAAAAAGATCAATCTCACTGATTTCTCCTAAGCTCATCTGAGGTTTTAGAAGCTTCATAGCTGCAGGCCCCATTACCAAAATCTTGTTACATTGATTATCTTTTATTAACTTGATCAGGCTATATTTAAGGCCACTTTGAGCACCTACTAATGAGTGATCCGCGTGAGGGCCAGGCACCAAGGGCCAATTAAACTCCATAGACGCAGCGGGCATAATTTGCACGCTAGCGCCCTCTACCTCAAACCCTATAGCATTAACGATCGCGGTCTGTAAACGTTGTATAGGGCTACTCATAGCGGCCCCTTCTTGCACGGGTATATCGTTAACGACTAATACACCATTGTTGTACCAAGACAAACCTAAGTGCAGTGGTGCTAGCCTATCTGCACGCATGGTCAACTTGGACTTTACAGCAACTGGTGCGGTCTCATCAGACCGCTGCTTAGTGTCCAACTTCAAAAGAGTTGATACGATATGTGGCTTATCTGGTTTTTGCGTAAGTATACTTAAAGCGCTTGTTGCAGAATCTTTTTGCACAATAGATTCATTCACTAACCCGGCTGATTGATTAGTAAGTAATGGGGGTGCTGAAACCACAGGTAAAATAGGCTCTAAAATTTGAATCGTCGATTGTGCAGCAGCTTCGCACCAATGTACATCGTTCACCTTACTGCCCGGCAATGAATCAGTGGGCAACCAGCTGGTAATTCCAAGCGTTTGTAAATACTGCAACCTTTGAGTTTCATCCAGCATTGGAAACATAACCATAATTTATTCTACTGTTGTAATTTTCGTAGCGCCTATTGGGCTTTAGAGCTGAACTTAGATAGGCATAGAAGAAGATTTCCGTGCTAACCTAAGTCTACGCGAAAAGCTCACAATTATGAGATTTTTTGAGTAGATAAAGAGGACAACATGGTCCAAAATGATACCTATGACATAACGCCTAATATAGCCTTTGACTCTGTCTCTGGCAATACACAGAAGGACACAGATTTGATGGCCACTAACAATAATTATGATTTTGATACCGTTGTCGATCGTCACAACACGCACTCGTCAAAGTGGGATAAATATAAAGACAGGGACATCATCCCACTATGGGTAGCTGATACAGATTTTAAAGTTGCACCGGTCATTCAAAGCGCCTTAGAAGAGCGTGTAAAACATGGTGTGTTTGGTTACACCAAAACAGATAAAGAACGCAATCAAATAGTGGCTGATTATTATCAAAAAAAATACAACCTCCATGTGGAGGCCGATTGGATTGTATGGGTACCAGGTATTGTCGCAAGCTTAACCCTCGCTATCAGCAGCTTATCCAAGCAACATCAACAAGTGTTAACACCTGATATTGTCTACCCATTTTTGCATACAACACCTGCTGCGGTGGGAAAACAAGCCAACCATTTAGCTATGACATATGCCGAAGATCGTGTGCGTATAGACTTAGATGCATTAGAAAAACGTAATGCCAAAGATGCTCGTGTAATGTTTTTTTGTAATCCACAAAACCCGGGTGGAGCTATTTATACCTGTGAAGAATTGAGTCGTATTGATGCTTACTGTGGAGCAAATGATTTAATTTTAGTGTCTGATGAAATACATGCAGATATAATTTTGGATGAAAATAAACAACACCTGCCCTACTTTGGCATCAGTGATTACGCCCTTAATAACTCCATCACATTAGGTGCAGCCAGTAAGGCCTTCAATGTCGCAGGACTTGCCTGCTCATGGGCAGTCATTGCCAATGAAGATATCCGACAAGCATTTAAGGATGAAATGCACGGCATTATTTCTGAAATCAACCCATTTGGCTATACCGCCACTTTAACAGCATTAAGTGAAGGTGATGAATGGTTATGCGCCATGAATAAATACTTGCGTAATAATCGAGACTATTTGCTTGAGCAAATAAATACCATTGATGGCATGCGCATGCTGCCTTTAGAGTCTACATTCCTAGCATGGATTGATGTCTCAGCATTGAACTTAGAGGACCCTTGTAGCTTTTTTGAGGCAGCTGGAGTTGGCTTATCTCCTGGTAGCAACTTTAATGATGGGGACTTTTTAAGGCTCAACTTTGGGTGCGCTAAATCTGTGCTGGAAGAAGCTGTAAGCCGTATCAAGAAAGCGTTAGTTTAAGTTTTTATAGGCTAAAAATTCATGCTGCTTCAATAACAATAAAGCAGCATGAATGGCTTCTTCATGTTCTTCTTCTAGTGCCAGGCGATGTTTTGAAAACTTTCTCTTAGCACTCTTATCTAACTGCTTCCATTGCTCTTTAATTGGCATGTGCTCAGTCTCACTATACATTAAGCTAATCACTTGGAATTGATCTAGTTCTAATAAATCCGATCCCACATAGTCCAATAACTGCTTTAAGCGAATACACCCTTCTGTAAGCTCACATTGCTTATCAAGCATTGCCCTAGTGATTACATCTATACTTTCTACACGATTATTATATTGCTTCTCAAGCATGTCCTGCATAGCCAAAATACGTTGTTGATTGATTCTTTTAAGCTGATTTTGACGATAAACAATGTTCGTTATTACCAGTACCATAACAATACAAAATAGCATGAGAAGTAATATTAATGTGCTTGAGGACATAGATTTGTCACCTTGATGGAATAGCTTATATTGTAACATGACAAATACTTCAGGTAGCTTGTGAAAATTAGCTTTACCTCAACTTTACCTTCCTATAATTTTCTACGTCTATTTTCTTACGCCCAATAAAAAACCCCTAGCTTTTTGGGCTAGGGGTTTTTTAGTACTAAATGAGGTGCTTGGCGATGACCTACTCTCACATGGGGAAACCCCACACTACCATCGGCGCTAAAACGTTTCACTTCTGAGTTCGGAATGGGGTCAGGTGGTTCCATCTCGCTATGGTCGCCAAGCAAAAAAGTTGAATGATAATCTTTCGATCAGCATCCTTGAATTTGTGATATGTCTTCGTTTAGGTGATACACAATGTGTTTACCGAGGGCTTACCCGTCGTACTTCTATCGTAAACTTAATTGTTTGTACTTCATGTCACCGCATTTGCATACGATTCCATTAGCTTGTACAACGCTTTTGGCGTTATATGGTCAAGCCTCACGAGCAATTAGTATTGGTTAGCTCAACACGTTACCGTGCTTACACACCCAACCTATCAACGTCCTAGTCTTGAACGGCTCTTTAGGGAGTTAAACTCCTGTGAGATCTCATCTTGAAGGGGGCTTCCCGCTTAGATGCTTTCAGCGGTTATCCTGTCCGAACGTAGCTACCCGGCAATGCCACTGGCGTGACAACCGGAACACCAGAGGTTCGTTCACTCCGGTCCTCTCGTACTAGGAGCAACTCTTCTCAAATCTCAAACGTCCACGGCAGATAGGGACCGAACTGTCTCACGACGTTCTAAACCCAGCTCGCGTACCACTTTAAATGGCGAACAGCCATACCCTTGGGACCGGCTTCAGCCCCAGGATGTGATGAGCCGACATCGAGGTGCCAAACACCGCCGTCGATGTGAACTCTTGGGCGGTATCAGCCTGTTATCCCCGGAGTACCTTTTATCCGTTGAGCGATGGCCCTTCCATTCAGAACCACCGGATCACTATGACCTACTTTCGTATCTGCTCGACGTGTCTGTCTCGCAGTTAAGCATGCTTATGCCATTGCACTAACCTCATGATTTCCGACCATGATTAGCATACCTTCGTGCTCCTCCGTTACTCTTTGGGAGGAGACCGCCCCAGTCAAACTACCCACCACACAGTGTCCTCGATCCGGATTACGGACCTGAGTTAGAACCTCAAACATACCAGGGTGGTATTTCAAGTTTGGCTCCACGATGACTAGCGTCACCGCTTCAAAGCCTCCCACCTATCCTACACAAATAGGTTCAAAGTTCACTGTGAAGCTATAGTAAAGGTTCACGGGGTCTTTCCGTCTAGCCGCGGATACACTGCATCTTAACAGCGATTTCAATTTCACTGAGTCTCGGGTGGAGACAGTGTGGCCGTCGTTACGCCATTCGTGCAGGTCGGAACTTACCCGACAAGGAATTTCGCTACCTTAGGACCGTTATAGTTACGGCCGCCGTTTACCGGGGCTTCGATCAAGAGCTTCGCCGAAGCTAACCCCAT
>Ga0209815_1000020_pt1 | contig 122940 bp, 123 predicted proteins | sample CoawatmetaG00DNA_FD_187507 | JGI IMG/M metagenome (GOLD analysis project Ga0209815, IMG submission 187507) | Marine microbial communities from the West Antarctic Peninsula - Coastal water metaG002-DNA (SPAdes) (version 2) | ecosystem: Environmental > Aquatic > Marine > Coastal ...
CGAAAGCGGTGGCGGAAGCGGCGGCGGAAGAGGCGGCGGAAGCGAAAGCGGCGGCGGAAGAGGCGGCGGAAGCGTCCAAAAACCTAACAAACACAAGCAATTATGATTGGGTCGAGAACCCTATGTCACCCCAATTATATAAAATTGGAGGAGCCAAAAGATTTTCCTTATTACCATCATTGCCTTCGTTTGAGTTTAAAGAGAAATATAATCAAATGTTAGACAATAAAAAATATAATGATCGTTGGTTCTCATCAACTATTACTTTTGATGCAAGATGTGTAATAATTTCAAAACAATTAAGAACCCTTGAAGATAATTATAATAGAAGTATCAGTATGCAAAATCTAGATAGGACATTTGCCCCCTCTTTTTTTGATAGATTTGATCAAAATTCAATCAGTAACTTAACAAAACTACTGGACAATGATAAAAGTACAGAAGCAATTTTAGTATTAAAAATCAAAAGACAAAAAGCAAAACATGAATTTGATACTATAAAATTACAAAATAAAATTATCAAAACTATGTTAAAACAAAATAACGCACTGCTGAGAAAAATGCCAGCAGAAAATGACAGGGCAGCGGTTCTGGAGTCGTCTTTGGACGGAACATTGGTTAGAGGGAGGGGTGATGTAACCGGATATAATTTTCCTAATAGTGAGGTAAAGTTGAATGGAAGCGTTCAATTTAGCGACGAAAATGACACATTAAAGGTTATTAATAACACTACAGGAAAATCTAAAATATTTAATCGTCGTGATAAGAAAAATCGTGAAAATCATAAAGAAAGAGATATAATAGGAGGTGCAGTGCAGGAGGAGGAGGTAAGCGATGACACCAACAAAATATGTGAGAATGTTAATATGGAACATACCAAATATGGATATTCTATTAAATGCATTGATAAAGATGATAATATGACTAATAGCATTAAAATCGGTGATGAATCTGGCGAAAAAATGTATAAGGAATACAGAAAAGACGAAGTTAATAAATATAAAAAGGGGTTTGTGAAGAAAATGAAAAGATTTGAAAAGAATTGTAAAGAAATGAACATTGCTGGTGATATTCTGAAAATTGCCCCTAAACTTGAAAATCAGATTAATACACTAATCGAGTCAGCACAAAATACAAATAAGACTGATAACAATACAGAATTCATAAAAAATCTTGAAGAATTAAAGGATGCATTGTACGATAATGTAGAAACACTTTCTGATAAACAGAGTAATTATACACCTGAAATTGACGAAACTATAGTTTATGCTATGGTTAATAATTTTCACTCGGATATTCTTACAGAGTATGCTAATAATTGTCCAGGTAAAAATGTTGGTACAATCGTTAAACAAATAAAAGAATCTATTAAGCTTTATGAACAACCAGGGAAAAATTTGAATGAGGAACTGACAAATGCTAAAAAATTATTGAACGATATAGATAATGAGAGTAACAAAACAAAATTGTCGCGTAATACGGAATTCGCTATTGCTTTAGCTTATAGAAAATATCGCGACGAAAACGTAAATGACGATGATGACCAACAAGCAATCTATGATGACAAACTGAAAGAGATAATAGACATCAAGAAGAGATTGACTAAATTGAGGAGCAAAATATTTTCAAATGATAAAATTAGGCGTAAAATAGAAACATTGGAAACAGAATTAATTAAAGGTGAAGATGAGTTACATACAATAATATATACTTGTAACAATTGTATTATTAAAGATAGACGAGACGACGTTTATAAAGAATTAGAAGGTGACCCAAATAACGAAAGATATACAAGTAAAATAAGAGACAAGAATGTATTTGGTTCATCGCTAGGAATAAGGTCTAAACTCAAAGTGTATAATATTGGTGTTAAAAACATTTACGATTTCAATGATGCATTCCATAAGTTCCGTCGTGGAATTAATAACATGAGTAAATTAGAGGGAAACGAAGACACATTATACAAGGCCGCTATTCCTTTTTTATATGAAGATAAAATACGCATTGCGTTAATAGAAAATAATACAGAGGACCTGAAAACGAATGTTTATTTCTTAGATAAAAAAATATTAAATGGTGATTACGGTGACAATGCTGGAGGCGATGCTTTAAAATCAACGTTATATAATTATGAGAGTAATCTGAGGAAACAATTTGATATCGCCAGAAAAAAGGTAGGGGATATTAAAGATAAAGAATACAAGAAAATTGAAGAACAATTCAATAAAGAAATAGATTTCGGATTTTTAGTTTCTGTTCAAAATGCCCTAGAATTATTGAAAGCGAAAAGCATTGAAGGAATACCGGATGGATTTGTCTTTGGTAAGGATGATTGGACAAAATCCCCCAACTCAACGACAGTGACAATTAATACAGATAATTTGAATAGGATTATTGAAACAATATTAAATCTTTCCAAAATCAAAGTTAAAAATATTAAAAATAAAATTTACGATAAGAATCATTTGGAACTTCCTTCGGTGTTACAAGGAACAAATATGTGGTTTTTTATGAGACAGAGTTCGCGCGAACCAGAGCAAAAACTAATATATTTACGAGATAAGAAAGAATTACTTTTCAAGGCGTCGTTTAATATTGTTAAAATTATAGAGTATTATAAAAATTCTGCATATACGGATAAATTAAAAGAGGCGCTTGCGAATGAGGACATCATATGGGCTAGAAAGAATCTAAGCGTATATAATTTGATTAAGAATGAGCATACTCGTTTAATAAATCAACTGAAAGAATACGGAAAGAGATTAGGCAGTGGAGGTGATTTCTTTAATAAATATACGGCAACACTTCGTAAGACAAAAAGCAGAATTGCTAATTTTAATTCTGCCGAAAACTCTAAAAACGTTATAATTGCTAGAACCACCATTGGTGGTCACAGACCCATCTCAACCGACGATATTAAAGATAATGGTGGTAAACAGGCTGTAAGAGGGCGTCAGCCATTATACGATTTAACTGCTGATAATTTATTGAACATTGAGCGTTATTTAGGTGTGTATAGTGATAAACTGCCAAGTACTAAAACGAGAGAAGATGAATTCAGTAAATACGGTGAATTGGTTAATGCGTATAAAGAGCTGGCTATGGATGATGAAAACAAGCAAGATCCATGGACTGGATATAATGTAGATAAACAATTTCAATATAATAAGTTACCACAAGACATTAAAGAAGTGATGGAGTTTTGGAGACGTAAATATGACGAAAAAGAACCAATTGAATTGAACGAGAATGTTATTGACGCAGGACTTGACGCAAGGAAGGAAACCTGGATTAAAAATGATAATGGTAATTGTGATGATTTATTGGAATGGGAGAACGATACATTCCAACAATTTATTAGCGAGCATGGTAAAACGTGTCTTGAAAAACAGAGAAAGGATAGATTAAACACTATAACAAAAAATAGTGGATGCGGTAATTTCAGCATACTCTATAACAGCGTTAGCGCGAAAGACTACGATAATACGCTTAAGAAATTATTGCCATTTATGGAAAAGTGTAATACAGAAAACCAATATGATAAAGTTGATAAAAAATTACCGAAAGTTGAAAAGTCCAATGGTAAATCACAGGATGATATTGAAGGAAAGATAACTAATGCAAAGTCAGGAGTACAAGTTACCAGTCGCGATTTAGGCAACCAGGGAGAGCTCATATTTAGACTTAAATTTGATAAGAGTAATGCAGCAACGGATATGGTCGGAGACTTGGGAACGAATAATCGGTATTATTGGAAGGAGCTTCAATCTGTCTTAGATAAAATGAATGCTGAGACCCCAGACACACCAGATAATAACAGTGTCAATTATATTGTAACAGAACCTCCTCCTGATAATGCGGTCAATAATAGCATCACTGGAGAAGCCGCGCCACTGGAACCGACACCTGCACAAGCACAAACACCTGCACCAGATGAACCGGCATCAGATGAACCGACACCGGCGCCACCAGTAGATTCTGATAAAGCGGCGAAAGAACCAGCAGCTGCAGATAAAAAAGCATCGGACGCACAGATGATAGAAAATTCAAAGGAAAAAAAGAAGGGGGGGGGAACGACATTTGAGACCTCACTGATACCGCTGATAACGAGGTGGCTGGCTGGTACGGGCGGCTCTACTAACCGGAGATATTCCTTCAAGAAGTTACCCAAACACAAGAGGGCGAATAAAACGAACAAGACACAGGCAAAACGAGGCAAACGATTAAATCGCAGTAAAAAAATGAGTCGGTAGTGTATGAAGCACAATATTTCGGTAACAGAAACTGCACTAAATAAATTAGGATCTATTTTAAAAGAGCACAATAAATCAGTAATACGATTTTCAGTAAAAGGTGGTGGTTGTAATGGATTTAATTATCAATTAAAACCAACAAATAAAGCGGCGGAAAAATTAGACGAGGTGGTAAAGATAGATAATGTTGAGATCCATGTGTGTAATAGTAGCGTAATGCATTTATTAGGAACACTAATAGACTGGACTGAGGATATGATGGACCAAGGGTTTAAATTTGAAAATCCAATGGCACAATCAAAGTGTGGATGTGGAACGTCTTTTAGTAGTAAGGCGTTATAAAACTAAATTTTAAAATTGAAATATATTATTTATAGTTGTAAATAATATATAAAATTACAATGTTAACTACTTCTCCTGAGATTACTACAAAACATATGATGAATATTCCTAATGAACGCGCATCAACGTTCACACTATAAGGCATAGAGACCCAAGTGGCGAGCAAACAGGATATGGTGCGAACCTGCAAATATCTAAGTCCAAATACAACCGACGTCTATAATACGTGGATTGTCGTGGCGGATGGACACGGAGTCGGGAATATAATCGATACATTGAAGAAGGCCGACTGGAATGCTATTATGGAGAGCGAAAACACAATGGCGCTCATATACAAAATGATTGGAACTTTGAAAAATACCATTTGTGATGGAACAACCTTGTCTGTGGTTAAGATTACCCCCGAAGGCATAAAATGTTGGTGGATTGGCGACTCAGAAATAAGGATATTCCGAGATGAAAAAAGTTTTTGGAAAAGCAATAATCATAACAGCGAAAATAATAAGGAAATGGCGCGCATACGGAATAAATGCATCCAAACCGAGCCGGTGTGGAGTCTATCGGTGCTAGACGAAGAATGTCTTTCAATGAAGCGTTCTCATTATTTCCATCATAAAATTAACGACGGAATTGAAAAACTGGCAATGTCTAGAGCATTAGGGCATAACAACGAGATTTACCCCTTTGTTGAATCGCAATTTATCTCATTTGAGAAACATAAAAAGTATTCGTGGAAAATTATTGTGGCGAGCGATGGATTATGGGATGTAATATGTGATCGCGACACTCCTCTTCTGGCGTGCCCAAAAACAACAACAAAGTCTCTTACCGACCTCGCATTAAATCGCTGGATGAAAAACTGGATTTATGTGGAACCGACGAACACGCGTCCACTAACAGCTATTAAAATGGATAAAACGCACATGAAAGATAAAATCCTGGGAGGTGGAGATGATATCGGGATTGCCGTATGGAGCGATTGTAGATAATTACAAATGAGGTATGTATTGTATTGTGTTGTTCTCGTACATTGTAACTTTGAACGCGTCGTTATACCCCTCTACATATATGGTGTCTCCATTATATAGCGAGTCGCAGCCATATTCGCTTGTTCCGCTTTTACCTTTGTGAGTAATAGGCAGCTTAATCATATTATTTTTATCGGTCATTGTGTAATAGTTCCATTTATCGCGGCTAGTAATTAGAGGTTTTCCCATTAAAGGTAGTATATTCTCTCCATCACCGTTTAACCTAGTGAGAATACCAACCTGTCTATAGGATGTATTAACTCCTTGCGTAGGTATATTGATGGGAGTTCCGCGAGGGTCAAGATTGCCTATGGGATTTACTCTATTGTCTTTGAGTGGGGCGTTGTAAGGGTTCATCAGAACATCGCTTTCTAGATTAGAAAAACCATAGCCTGGCTGTGGAAATATTCCCGTAGAATGTTGTTGCTCCTTAATAATTATATTATTAGTGCGCGTTTTCATATTAATAAATACTAATACGCCGCACACAATTAACAACGCAAATATAATAGTTATATTTTCAATACATATTACTCCTGGAGGACACCGCTTAGGCATTATATAATAATGTTTTATAAAGTTTTATAAAGTTTTAAGTTATTTGCTAATTAGCCCATCATGTCGGAATCAGCCATTTTCTTTATTCTCTTTTCAATACCGCCAAGATTTAGTCCAGCCATTTTGTCCATCATACCTTCAGCAACACCAAGCATAGGTTCTAATCTGTCTATGTTTTTCATTAATTTATCCTGCTGACTGGCCAGATTCTGTGTCTCCGAAGACATTTTGTCAATGGCGCCAGAATCTAGAAGTTTATCGAGATTATCGTATGCGGCTTCTATTGTGCCCGCCGGATCTAATTTCGGTTTTTTTCCATTAGGAGGTACATCAGCTGGTTTAAGAGACGGCATCCCCTCTTTTTTACCCTTCTTTTTCTTCTCTCCCTCTTCGTGACCCATACCTTCCTTATCCTCTTCCTCATCGTCCTCATCACTCTTGCTCTCCATCCCCTCCTTAATACGAACGCCTAGAATTGAGCCCGCATACACGTTAGTGACCACGATGGCGGTTAGTAAAACAATAATCATATTCTTTGTGAAAAAGGTTGTTAAAAATCCAACCAGCACAAATAACATTACTGCCTCCGTCTGACGCATCATTAAATAACCGAATGTGTTAACCGACGCTATAAAAAGGACGAAATACAGAAAGTTCTTATTTTTTAAAAGAGATTTTAATTTCATTATATAGTTATAATAGAAAATATTGAAATATATTTTATATATATATCTCTTCTAAAGAATGGTTTTTAAATTAGCAATATGCGAATTACATACTCCTGATTTACATAAGTATATGGGATTAACTGATGTTGAAATATCTTCCCATTATATGGTGACCTCTACACTGACTCCCGAAGAGTTTTATAACAACATATATAAAGATGAAATTGGAATATTGAAAGAATGTTATCTAATGTGGTTAAGTCAATCGGCAATAGTTGGAAATAATATTGTGCATCCGTTAATTCGTAATTATCTTGGAATTATTGATAGCGAAAACTATATTAAACTGGACATCGTAAAGATTAATTATTATGGGGAGGTAGAACTCGTTGCAACAATAAAAACCTTTTGGTTGCGATTAATACAACGCAAATGGAAGCGAATATACAAAGAGCGCACTCATATTATAAACAGGCGAATGCGGTTTGGTTCGTTACGACAGAGAGAAAAGACAGGTAAATGGCGGAACGACACAAAAACACTTCCATACTATTCCTTCTAAATATATTATCATTGCTTATTCCGTTTTGTCCCTTTAATATTTCGCCGACGTTTAGTTTTTCTAATAGCCCGCTTTCTAGAACCGCCGTATTTTGTCTTTGAATGTTTCCTTGTGGTCTTTTTCCGTTTTCTATAACGATACCCTCCCATTTGTAAAGATGGCATATTATTATAGTGAAATATTATTTATCAATAATGCGATTTATGTCGTTGCGTATTTTCTGCATTTCGCGGATTAAAAGGTGCTTGTCGTTCATACACTCGTTCTGTAACGTTGGAGATAATTCTTCGTTATCTTTCACACTCTCAATGTAGTCCATAAGCTTTTCAAGCGCGTCATATTGTTGCTCCATTTCCTTTTCCTTTTCGTCATAGTGTATTGTTAATCCATCCAACACTTCCTTTAGGTTGGGATTATGAACACTGTTATCCTTAATTTTTTTATACTGATTGCGTAGTAAATCATCTTGTATATCATGTTCATTCTTAACAGCCATCGCCATTTTATCTTCGTTTGCTAAAATAGTTGATAGTTCCTTCATAATATAGTATTATTAGAATAAAATATTAATTTATGACGAAAATAAGTAATAGCGTTGATGATAATTACTATTTACTAGATTCATAAGTAAATAGTATAATCTATATAAAAAATCTAAGCTAATAATATTTAGGATGTCCAAACAACAAAACGAACCCTTGCTCGTGGAAGACGAAAGTAGATACGTAATGTTCCCAATACAAGACCAAAGTATATGGGATATGTATAAAAAACAAGTTGATTGTTTTTGGAGAGCAGAGGAAATTGATTTGTCGAAGGACTTAGCCAGTTGGGAGACGCTAACGGATGATGAAAAATACTTTATTAAAATGATCATCGCTTTTTTCGCCGCGTCGGACGGCATTGTATTGGAGAATTTGGGAATTCGCTTCATGTCCGAGGTCCAATTGTCGGAGGCGCGCGCGTTCTATGGATTTCAGATCGCAATGGAGAATATTCATTCGGAGGTTTATTCGCTATTGATTGACACGTATGTCAAGGATGAGACCGAGAAGGATTCGCTGTTTAATGCGATAGAGAATTTTCCGTGTATTAGAAAGAAGGCCGATTGGGCGATCAAATGGATTAATGATAAGCGGTCGTCGTTTGCAACCCGATTAATTGCCTTTGCGTGTGTAGAGGGAATTTTCTTCTCGGGCGCGTTTTGTTCTATATATTGGTTGAAGAAGCGCGGAAAGATGCCGGGACTCACCTTTTCAAACGAGCTAATATCGCGCGACGAGGCTCTTCACACCGAATTTGCGGTGCTATTATATAGCAAGCTAGCAAAGAAGTTGCCTAAGAAAAAGGTTGTGGAAATGATACAGGAGGCGGTAGAGATAGAGAAGGAGTTCATTTGCGAGGCGCTGCCGTGCAGGTTAATCTCTATGAATTCCAAACTAATGTCGCAGTACATTGAATTTGTGGCTGACCGACTGTTAGTGCAACTGGGTTATGATAAGGTATATAACGCTACGTGTCCGTTTGATTTTATGGAGCAGATATCGGTTGAGGGGAAGACGAATTTCTTTGAGAAGCGCGTTGGCGAATACGCTTTAGCCAATAAGGAGAAGGACGAAACCACCTTTGATTTTAATGACTGCGAATTCTAATTAATAAGTAATAATTAAAATAACTATCATTTTATGAATTTAAAAATTATTAAATTAGTAAATTCATATATATAACAATGCCTAATGTATTAGAAAGAAATAAATGGATTCTAGATTATGCATTACAGGCATCCCAAACAATTGGTCCGCAAGGTTCAATAGGTAATACGGGAATTATAGGACCAACCGGACCATCAGGCGGACCTATAGGACCAACCGGACCATCCGGCGGACCTATAGGACCACAAGGTTTTACGGGTGTGCCGGGGACGCGTGGTCCAACCGGGCCATCTGGAGGTCCTATAGGACCTAGAGGCGATACTGGATTTAGAGGACCATTCGGTCATACTGGCTTCACCGGCCCTATTGGGCAAACAGGTCCAACCGGTATTATTGGAATGACTGGTCCAATAGGTTTACTTGGACCAACTGGCGTGACAGGGTCTCGTGGATTCACGGGTCCAATAGGTAATACTGGTAAGCAGGGTATTCAAGGCATACAAGGCAATACGGGTGATATTGGTATTCAAGGTATCACCGGACCCGGCGGTAGTGCTAATCACGAGGTAAGATTTTATAGCATATTTGATTCCGAGAGCGCCGAAGGAACGATTGCGGGTATAACGGGTCCTACAGGAACTACACCGTGGATTAATAGACAATTAGTAGACTTGCGGTCAGGAGATATTTTATTTCACGACGTTCGTGTGAGTGGATATATTCGCGAAGATTACGATTTTGATTGGCCTCGTGGAGGACATAAGTGGATATTGAGTCGCTCTGGTAAAGATAATGCGGATAAGAATACTCCAATCGATTGGTATTGGGATGATATCAATACCCTCTCAGATAAGGAATTTAAACACACCTTCAATACACAAGGCGACCACGAAGAATCAACATATTCAATGACCGAAACCATAACCGAAGACGTTAGTTTTAATAGCTGGCGATGCGATTTTAGTGGAATTGGTGGTGTTAATAATATAGATGATAAACTAACATGGACTATATCTAAGATTAGCAGTAGTAATTATTGGGCTCCCGGAAAAGATATTACGATAGACGTTGATATATTAGGGAAATTAAATGTGGGTGGTAAAGATACAGAGGCAATAAACCAGTCAAGCGCCCTAGATGTAACCGGCGATGTGACTATAAGCGGAAATCTAAATGTGGATGGACTTCAATTAAATCAGGAGATTAAATTTATGAAGGTTGTAGATAATTCATCTGCAACTAATGAACATATGGACAATGTTACGACAAAAACCCCATGGATTGCACACAACCCATTCTATTTTGGCGAAGGGTCTATATTATTTCACAACATAAAGGTGAGTGGATATATATCAAAGACCGACAACTTTAATTGGCCTCAATACGGTCATAATTTTATATTCCGGCGTTCTACGAAAGAAAACGCGGATAAGAATACTCCAACCGATTGGTATTGGGATTTCAGTAATAACATTACTGATAAGAAATTCAAACATACATTTAACACTCAGGGAGAACACGAAGAGTCAACCTATTCTATGACCGAGACAATTCCATATGAGGTGTCTTACAATAGCTGGCGGTGCGACATAGATGGCGGTGGTGGATTAAATGATAAGGACGATAAACTGACTTGGACGATCACACGTCTTACGGCAATTCCGTATTTCACACCAATTAAAGAGAATTCATTAATTAATTACGATGTAAGTAGTAACGGTCTAAGTTCGTTCAATGATGTGTCTGTTAATAATATATCTATTATTGGGGATATTTCTAGTCAAAAAATAACAGATTTAAGTAATTTATTAACAAGATTAATTGTCATAAATAATTTATCTACTAATTAGATAATATTATAAATATTGCGTGGAATAAATTACACAACCTTATTACATTTACAGATTAATCATTTTAATATTACCTAATGTTATATTAAAATGAGTGGAAGACAAACTAATATCCCAGCTAGAAGAGTTTCATCTGGAACTACTAGTGAAAGAAATACGGAGATTACAGACCCTTCATATGGACATATTAGATATAATACAGACGAACATTATTTAGAAATATATCATCGTGATAGTTGGAAGGATTTGGTCACTAATAATCGTGAAATCATTGATATTAGTGGTATTATATCAGGGACCGATGCATCTCTAGTTTATTTAAAGATACGTGATGGTTCATATACGAATATATTGGATGTTTCAAATCAATTGCTCGTTCGCGGTGACGTATCGTTTAATTCAAAAATGATAGTGGTTGATGCTTCATTTATTAATGATATATATATCGGAAAAGATGTAATTGTGGAAGGTGATATTTCGGTTAATACCTCAATTAGTGTGTTAGATGCTTCATTTCAGAACGACGTTGATATTCATCGCGAATTAACCGTAATGGGCGATGTGTCGTTTAATAAGTATTTTGATGCGAGAGACGGGTCGTTCCATAATGCGGTTGATATTTACGGTAAACTTACAGTTGTAGACGACGTGTCTCTTAATAAATTTTTATCGGTGAAAGACGCTTCCTTTCAGAACGACGTAGATATTCACGGAGAACTTCAAGTTATGCGCGATGTCTCTTTTAATAGTAGGTTATACGCAGTAGACGCTTCGTTTCGCGGCGATCTAGAAATAGAACAAAATCTAGAGGTTCATAAAATTATAGTAGGTAAAGACGACGTTTCATTCAATCGTCGTCTCAAAGTGGTGGATGCTTCGTTTCATAATGATGTCTATATAAATAATGAATTGATAGTTAACGCTGATGTATCCTTCAATAAAGGGTTAAGTTGTGTCGATGCGTCATTCCTCAATAACGTAGATATTGATGGTAAATTTAAAGTAATGAACGATGCGTCCTTTAATAATAACATCACAGCAAGAGACGCGTCTTTTCACGATGACGTAGATATATATGGTGGTCTGATTGTAACGAAAGATGTTTCATTTAACAGTAAACTAACCGGAACAGATGCCTCGTTTCAAGGCGATGTAGAAATAGATACGAACCTTCTTGTATTTTGTGATGCATCGTTCAATAGTAAATTGTTAGGAGTTGATGCTTCCTTTTCTGGTGACGTAGAGATACTTCAGAAATTAACAGTGTTTGACGATGTTTCATTTAATAATGATTTCACGGCAGTAGATGCGTCTTTTCACGGTGATGTTGATGTATATAATAAACTCGTAGTAACAGATGACGTTTCTTTCAACAAGAAACTTTCTGGAGTAGACGCATCTTTCCATAGAGATGTTGATATCCACCACAAATTATTTGTGGCTAATGATGTGTCGTTTAATGCGAATCTCTCGGGCGTAGATGCTTCCTTTCAAGGTGGTGTTGATATCCATCATAAACTAAAAGTTTCTAATGATGCCTCCTTTAATATGTCTATTACTGGCGTGGACGCATCTTTTCATAGAGACGTTGATATTCATAATAAATTATTAGTGAAAGATGATGTGTCTCTTAACAAAAGCTTAAGTGTAGTTGATGCGTCATTTCATCATAATGTGGATATATATCACAGATTATTTGTCTCGGATGATGTATCGCTTAACAAAGGACTAAGTGTAGAGAGCGACACCTCGCTTAATGCGCATCTAACCGTTATGGGCGATGCCTCTTTCAATCGTAATTTGACAGCACACGATGCTTCGTTTCATGACGCGGTTGATATTGTTGGCAAACTTACGGTATTTGATGACGTTTCTTTTAATAAATACTTATCCGCACTTGACGCCTCCTTTCATAATGATGTGGATATTGTCGGAAACTTGCTAGTTAAAGATGACGCATCATTTAATAAAGAGCTGCACGCTGTAGATGCGTCATTTCACGGAGATGTAGATATGTTCCATAAATTAAACGTTTATGATGATGCCTCGTTCAGCGGAAGAATAATAGGAGTGGATGCCTCGTTTAATCGTGATGTGGAGATTGATAATATGCTGGTTGTTCATAGAGATGCCTCTTTTAACACGCACATTAGTTCGCTCGATGCCTCGTTCCAGAGAGATGTTGAAATATATAATGAACTATTTGTAGTAGGCGACGTATCATTTGACACTCATCTCAGTGTTTTGGATGCGTCGTTCCAACGAGACGTTAATATTATAGGTGAATTAGTAGTAGATAAAGACGCCTCCTTTAATAAGAGTCTTCGCGGGGCGGATGCGTCGTTTGAAAACAATGTAGAAATAGCAAATAACTTTTTAGTTAGAGGGGATGTGTCTATTAATACTATTCTACGCGTGAACGATGTCTCTGTCGGTGCTATATATGCATTAAATAATAGAGAAATATTGATAGAAGATGACTTATCGCTCAATGCAAAACTGTCTGGGACCGACGCATCGTTCAATAATATTCAGGTTCATAAGTTATTTGGGAATTCTCCAATAGAAATTGAAGACGATGTCTCTTTTAATGGAGATATAAGTTGTAACAACATCGTATTTACAGGGACAATATTCAGTTCTGATGGAACGGAGATAGGTTCTACGCTGGTGGATATTGCTCTACTAAATGATACGAATTTGGAAAAACAGTATTCAAAAATATCATGGCTAAGGTTTGATAAAAATTCCCATTTTAATCTGGATGATGGAGGTGAATCCGATTCTAGTTTTTTAAATATAACAATAGAGCATCAATCCGATATTTCATATAACACTATTGCGCCGGTCACTGGAAATACAACGACGTTTACAAATGATATTTCGGTAAATGGAAAAATAATAGGGGATATTAGCAGTAACGAGGTATATGATTTATCTGTTAATTTCCACGATCTATCCGGTAAATATTATACGCTCTCTGGTGATCTGGATGATTTCAAAAATAATGTTAAAACCAGCGATTTATCGGTAAATCGTATAGGAGCAAATAGTGGTTCAATAATAGAATTTGAATCAGATGTATCATTTAAACACGCGGTGACTATAAAGGGTGATTTGACTATTGACGGGTCGTTTAATTTTAATGAGGTAATCCAGAATATTACAACCGTAAACAACGAGCTGGTTATAAGTACGCAATTGGATATATCAAACCAGGGAACAGGACATGCGCTTGAGGTGGCTCAGTGGGGCGCAGGAGATAATAACGACGTTGCTCTATTTAATGCTGGTTCAGAGGGTGATGCGTTTGAAATAAAATCAGACGGAAAGGCAATATTTTACAAGGATGTTTCATTCAATAAAAAGATAATAGGAGATATAAGCAGCGACGAGTTTTATGACTTATCAAAGAATTTCCACGACCTCTCAATAACATACTACGAGTTGTCTGGTGTAGTCACCAAGAACGTGGTAGACATTAGTGATATGTCGGGTCTTGTATTTGATCTATCAGATAATTTTCACGACTTATCAGATTTGGTCGCGGAGCACGTGGTAGCAATAAATAACAAGCAAGATGAGATTACTACTTCAAATAGGTTAAATGCTAATTTAATTGGAGCGAATGGATATGTTTCAAACAACGAATATAAACATTTGAATGGAGTAACGAGCAATATACAAGCACAACTAACATTTAACGCAGTAGACATAAGCGACATCTCTGGTCTGGTCTTTGACCTCTCCAAGAACTTTCACGACCTCTCCGCAACTTACTACGACTTATCAGATTTGGTCGCGGAGCACGTGGTAGCAATAAATAACAAGCAAGATGAGATTACTACTTCAAATAGGTTAAATGCTACTTTAATTGGATGGAATGGATATGTTTCAAACAACGAATATCAATATTTGAATGGAGTAACGAGCAATATACAAGCACAACTAACATTTAACGCAGTAGACATAAGCGACATCTCTGGTCTGGTCTTTGACCTCTCCAAGAACTTCCACGACCTCTCCGCAACTTACTACGACTTATCAGATTTGGTCGCGGAGCACGTGGTAGACATAAGCGACATCTCTGGTCTGGTCTTTGACCTCTCCAAGAACTTCCACGACCTCTCCGCAACTTACTACGACTTATCAGATTTGGTCGCGGAGCACGTGGTAGACATAAGCGACATTTCTGGTCGGGTGTTTGACATTTCCAAGAACTTCCACGACCTCTCCGCAACTTACTACGACTTATCAGATTTGGTCGCGGAGCACGTGGTAGACATAAGCGACATTTCTGGTCGGGTGTTTGACATTTCCAAGAACTTCCACGACCTCTCCGCAACTTACTATGAGTTATCAAATAACTTTGAGGCATTTAAAACCAACGTGAAAACAAACGATTTGTCTGTTAACAATATTAGTGTGAATTCATGCAGTAATATAAGATTTTTATCGGATGTATCTTTTAATGAAACTGTTCAAATAAAAGGCGACCTAATCATAGATGGGTCATTTAATTTCAATGAAATAATCCGAAATACAACCACAGTTAATAATGAATTGCTAATCAGTACACAAGTAGATATATCTAATCATGGAACAGGACCCGCGCTTTCGGTAACACAATATGGTGATGGAGTTAATGATAATTTGGTGTTGTTGCACGCAGGAATAGACGGCTCGGCAGTAGAAATCAAAGGTGATGGTAGGACGATATTCTATAAAGATGTTTCGTTCAATCAAAAGATAATAGGAGATATAAGCAGTGACGAATTTTATGACTTATCAAAGAATTTCTACGACCTCTCGGGAACCTACTATGACTTATCCGATTTGGTCGCGGGACACGTGGTAGACATAAGCGACATCTCTGGTCTGGTCTTTGACCTCTCCAAGAACTTTCACGACCTCTCGGACACTTACTATGAGTTGTCTGGGTTAGTAACAATTAATATTAGTGATATTAGTGATATATCATATGGTCTAGATGACCTTTCTGGAAAATTCTATACTTTATCAGGCGATTATGATGCTTTCAAAGATAATGTGAAATCAACAGATGCGTCATTTAATACAATTGGTGATTTAGATATTGGGAAAATAGTATTTTCAAGCGATGTTTCGTTTAATGGTAACATAGATGCAGGTGATGCTTCATTCGGTGTAATCAGTGTAACACATATTAAAGGACATTCTCCAATCGCAATTCTAGATGATATTGTTTTACACAACAAACATTTAACCGCATCCGATGCGTCATTTGATAGTATTGGAGCCATTGACGGAAGTCTCATTTTAATTGGTGACCTATCGGTGAATGGACAAATATTCACCTCGGGTGGACTCGTTGGTGGAGGTGGTGGAAGCGGAACAGACGCTTCGTTCAACGTGATTGATGAGTTTATGGACGGGTCTGGAGTTACTTTCATAGCGGACGTCTCGATTAACACACTATTAACTGTCCCGGATGCGTCATTCAACCGAATTGCGCCGATTGATGGTAGTTTGGTTATAATAGGTGACCTTTCGGTGAATGGACAAATATTTATCTCGGGGGGTGGTGTTGGTGGTGGAATTACCTCATCACAAGCAACTGCTATAGCAACTAATTCAAACAAAGTTGGAATCACCTCATCACAAGCAACTGCTATAGCAACTAATTCAGACAAAGTTGGAATCACCTCATCACAAGCAACTGCTATAGCAACTAATTCAGACAAAGTTGGAATCACCTCATCACAAGCAACTGCTATAGCAACTAATTCAGACAAAGTTGGAATCACCTCATCACAAGCAACTGCTATAGCAACTAATTCAGACAAAGTTGGTATTACCACAGCACAAACCCAAGCGATAATAGATAATTCAGACAAACAAGACAAAATTACTTCGTCAAATAGATTAGACGCTGATTTAATAGCGAATGGCAACGTTAGTAATACAGAATTTGGTTATTTAGCTTCTGTTACCAGTAACATTCAAACTCAAATCGGTAACAAACAAGACGAGATAACCTCCTCAGATAGACTATCAGCAACTCTAATCGGTGGCAACGGTAACGTTAGTAATACAGAATTTGGTTATTTAAGACTTGTAACAAGTGATATTCAAACTCAATTCGGTGACAAACAAGATGAAATAACTACCTCAGATAGATTATCCGCAACTCTAATCGGTAGTAACGGCAATGTTAGTAATACAGAATTTGGTTATTTAGCTTCTGTTACCAGTAACATTCAAACTCAAATCGGTAACAAACAAGATGAGATAACCTCCTCAGATAGACTATCAGCAACTCTAATCGGTGGCAACGGTAACGTTAGTAATACAGAATTTGGTTATTTAGCTTCTGTAACGAGTGATATTCAAACTCAAATCGGTAACAAACAAGATGAGATAACCTCCTCAGATAGACTATCAGCAACTCTAATCGGTGGCAACGGTAACGTTAGTAATACAGAATTTGGTTATTTAGCTTCTGTAACGAGTGACATTCAAACTCAAATTAACAACACTACATCGGCAGTCTCAACCATAAATACAAATATTGAAGGTATTACTGCGAGTTCAAATGTATCCACCATAGACAATCAGGTTGTAATAAATATGGATAATACTCCTCAATTAATAATACAACGCCCTACTAGTGGAGGAGATACTTCAATGAGAATAATAGGTAAAAGAAATGGAAGCACCGGTTCACGACAAGCACAAATAGATTTTCAAAATGATGACGATGGCGTTATAAACACTTTGTGTTCTATTGTAGGGAAAGTATCGAATCACACATCTAATATTGGAGGTATGGAAATATTAAATTATACTGATGGTACAAATCCTGCAACTGCTCTTACAATGACCCAAGGTGGCAATTTTAATATTGGTGGGTCATTCCAGAATGGATATAAGGTAAAAGTAACAGGGACATTGTATGTCACAAGCACTCTCCATTACATACCACAAATAACGACATATACTTTTAATAAGGCTTCTGTAACAAATGACCTTTGGGGTAATGGTAATCGTCAAAATCAATTAGACACCACAAGAAGATCAGGTGGAGCATTCTCAACTCATAGCGATGGAATAATATATTTTTCATCAGCAGGAACATATAAAATAAAAGTTTCAGGTAATTTACAATCAATTAATTATAACGATAGACTGGCGTTTGCTATTTATTTAGTTTTATTTGATATAAGCGACAATTTGGTAACAGATTATTTTGAAAATGAAAATTATAGTTTTTTTAGTTGGATATATTCTCGTAATACCAGCGATGGGGCGCATGGAAACCTACACTTTGAGGATTATTTATATTTACCAATAGGATATAGGATACAAGTTAGAAATAAATTAGACGTAAACGGTAGGGACTTTAACGACACTCGTAATGAATCAAATTTAAATCTATATTTAAATGTTGAAATAACCAAAATATCTCCTGATAATATTTATGCGTAGAAATAAGAGATATTAATAACCCATAGTCCCAATTACAGGGAATAGTCCATGTAATTAAAAGTTAGAAAAACAAATAAGAAAAAATAAGTTTATATAAGATATAGAGAATAGGTTTGTAAAAGGGAGGGACTATTTGTCTCAGACGCTTCGTTTGATAGAATAGGTGAATATACGAGTTCCGCGGGAACAACCTTTACAAACACGATAGATGTTACTGGTAAAGTAAGAGCTACCGACGATGTGATTTCGTTTTATTCGTCATCAGACAGACGCTTAAAAACAAACATAAGAACGATAGACAACGCATCTGAAATATTAGATAGTATGAGAGGTGTTAGATTTAATTGGAATAGCACAACTCACGACTTGAATAACAATTTGTATTTGAGTAAGGGAGTGATTGGTGTAATAGCACAGGAGATTGAAGAGGTGCTACCCGAGGTCATAAAGGAGGGCCTACAGAATTTTAAAGCGGTTAGGTATGACAATATCGTCGCTGTTTTAATTGAAGGAATACACGAATTACAAAATCGCGTAAATATATTGGAAAGCGAAGTTAATGTATTAAAAAATAAATAATTTAATTTAAATAAGTGAAATTATTTATAACGAAAAATTATAAAACCAGACCCACCTTTAGCACCATAACCATTATTATATCCAACACCTCCACCCGTCGCCATACCAATCCACTCATGTTCAATATTGGTATTTTCATTCCAACCGCTTTGAGTATCCAGAGAATAACCACTTCTAGAACCAGTATTTGGACTATTGCTTTGATACCAACCATTCCATCCTTTGGTATCTGTCGCAGAGTCATGTGAAAAAGAATTTATAATCCAATTATCATTAACGTTATTCTTATTATATCTTAATGCAAAATGAAATTTATCCATAGTTGAGTCGGATAATATTTTGTAATCATTGATATTAGCGAGAAATGTACCTAGAAAAGAGTAATAATTATCATTTAATGTCTGATAATCAGCTCTCCAATTATTGTATGGTTGTGTAAATACATTTCCATTTACGTAACCTTGTCGCAATAATAAAACCCAATAATCATATGAATGTGTTTCATCATTCCATTGGGGAGGTGGATTATTCATAATATAAATTATTTACATTTAAAATAAATGATTTATATTTATTAAACTTTCTACCAATAGCAATTGTTCTCTATTTGTTTATGATTAGTTGGTTTTTCTGTTTCTTTTGGTCGGGACCAGTGTTCGTTCATGTATGCCCGTAAAACGTCTGGGCGCTCTCGCATCCAGCGGTCGCCGTATATTCCGAAATACATCTGGAGCACGCCTCCTACATATATAGCCGATTTACCCATACCATATATGGCTCCGCAAATAGGATTCCCGTAGCCGCCACACGAACATAGTGCTACATCAAACGTATCCTTGATGTCGTCAATTCTTTTCACAAATTCGGCAAATTCCAAGTTAAACTCGCGGGAATCATTGGAGCCGTGAGTCTGTGGTGGTTTGAGAAATACAAATTCGCACTCAGGAAAGAGGTCCATTCCATATATTTTCTCTCTGATGTCTATTTTCTCTTGGATGCTCTCAATGAAACTGCTGATGATAAGGATGCGTTTCCCTTTGAGAGCGAGGGTCCACGGGTCGTTCTGAATGTGGCTGTATACGTCCAGCGTCAGCGCGTCGAATTTTGGACCGGTAAAGTTGTTGACGATGAAATCCCACGAATGCGGAATGTGAACGCTCACGTTTCCCCACGGAGCCCACCAGAAATAGCGTTCGCATTGTTGGAACGCCGCTAAATAGGCCTGTGTGTAGGCACACACCGTATTTATATCCGTAATTTTGATACCCGCATTATTTTTCATAGTTGGAGCAATCTTCTGGATTTTCTCTATTTGCTCTTTATTAACCTCCTGCTTCTGAATGACCACAGCACCAATCGCAGTGAGTTCATTTTCAATACCGGCCATTCTTGGAATTATGAATGGAGTATTTGACGATACTTTGTCAGTAACGTATTCTCGCAGATTCGCATTTTCAATGATAGGATTAAATACGCCTTTTTCAAACTCATCGCCCGACTCGCTCGTCACCGGAAAGATACCGCAATATGGACCGCTTGCGCGTTCGTTCTTTCCAGCGTAGCCTCTTATAGCGGTATTGTGATTGTGGTAGCATTTTATCCACTCTGGTTCGTTGTGACAAATAAATCCAGAGAGATTAAGCAGGTATATTATTTTATTGTCGCAACCAGGCAGTCCCATCTCAATATTGAATATTTTTAATAGTTCGGGTGAAATTTTCCATTTTGAATTCCAAATCCACGTGTCCTGGCTCTCGCAACGAGGACCGAAGAGTTTGCACTCTTTCAACCGAATGCTATTATATTCGTGACGCAGAAGCGCAAATGCCTTGCGCTCTGTTACAAGCCCGCTCTCTCTAACCCGCTCAATTCCAGCATCAAAAAAAATATCGCCGTTAGAGAGAACGATGTACAAGTCCTCTTCTAGATTATTTGAATATTCAAATACGTCCTTATAGGTTAGTCGCTTTGAAATATTGATTTGCTCCACCTTGCTGTTCGTAACACCTAGCTCCTCCTCGGTGTAAATCCTCTCGTTGAGCAGAACGATGCGGTCAATTGCGTTATTATGGCAGTTGCACCGAAGAGCCAATTTTAATTCCTCGCGCCGTTCTTCGTCGTCTGGCAGATAAAACTGTTGGATAAGAACAATATTGCCTGGCGCAGACTCCGATGGGATTGTGTGCGGAGAATTATACAAATTATATTCGCTCAACCGAACTCCGTTGCTGATTTTATAGAACGACTCGCGTGGGTTATATAACCATTTTGAGATAGTATTATGAAATTCAACGACATCTGGCTTTCTAATATCAGTATTGAGGCGCGGCGTCCACGATGTGGGTAATACAAAATCCATATTAACTGTAAGTTTAGAAATGTATTTAATATGAATTATAAATAAAGTATTAAAATAAAAATAATGTAAAATGATGGTTAATATGAGTAAATAATTCACATTATAATCTTATTCATTGACCAGTTTTTCCGCTTGTAACCAATAGGTATTTTCAGTTTTGTTCCTTGTTTGCTGTTATCCCTCAAATAAAAATCCTGATCTTCAATCCGCATATTTACTTCAAATCCGGTAATATTAATCATATCACTATCAATTGTGAATTTCAACCCTTTAATATCGTCCATATTATCTGGTTTATCATACTTATATACCGACGAATCTGCCTTCGATATAAGTCTCATTGAACCATCGTCCTCTCTGTGAATGTTTTTTTTATCTGTTATCGGAAAGAATCCTGTTCTGTCTATTGAAAGCCCAGCAGCAATACACCTATCCTGAATAATATTGTCTTCGAGTCCCCAGCCCCAAAAATTAGAAAAGCCCTTTGTCTTGTCAAAATCCTTCCCCTTGATTGCGAACATACCACCCAGTGCAAATATGTATCCAAAATAATGTTCCACTACGCCATCAATCGTATCATATTTTATAATTCCATTTTCAGTTGGCCATGTATCCACGTCGTGAAAAATAAATGTGATATCTCCATATTCAGCAGGATATTTCCTTTTCATTGCCAAAAATCCAATATTTTTCATTGCTCCGCGATTGAACGGTCGCTCGTCACATTGGTGTGCGAAATATATTTCCCAATCACTCTCATATTTTAGATAGTCCGTCATTCGCTCTAAGAATCGCGAACGATGCGTAACACGATTTCTGTATGGAACTATAAATATCTTCTTTGGAGCAGACATTTATTATATTATAATATGAAAAATACAAAAATATAACTATAAATTTATAACATTACTGTTTAATATATCGGATGAGTTTTATCCATTAGCATATTTATTCAAGATTATTGACGGAATCAAACTGTCTTTCATTGTAAGGAGTTTTTTATAACATTTATTGATGGTAACTTCGCTTATCGCACTAATTGTGTTTATATTCTGTTTAGATACATTTAAATTGCACTCTTGAGCAACAAAGTATACAATCCCAGCCGCAATAGAATGAGGTGTATTTTCAGGAATGAGATTATTGTTTTGAATGCGTATTGCGATGAAACTACATAACTTGGTGAGTTCAAGATTGATATTTAGTTTGCTACAGTATCTCTCTATGAAAGAGAGCGGGGTTGTCTTACACAGAAGTGTTTTTGCGTCATTGTGAAGTTCGGTCTCTGACTCGTTGATGATTGAAATAGCATTCTTACATCCGCGCGTCGCGCTTGTGTTATCCAAATTGAATATAGTGGCTATCTCCTTAACAGTGCGAGGATACGAATTCAGACGCGACGCTATGTAGATTGATGCCGCAATAATACCATCACGATTAAGTCCTCTAAAGGTCTTTGTGTCTGATATTAATTTATGATATCGCATCGCATCGTCAATAATTAGTTTAGGGATGCCGCTTTGACTTGCTAAAATAGTAATTCGCTGAAATTCATCGTATTGTGATTTTTCCTTATATGGCATAGACTGCCACTCAGAATATCGCTTAATCTTTCTCATTTCATATGTAGCGTTCGAGTTACATATGACTTTACAACCAAAAGAGGACTCTCGCAACAGCGGATTAATTGGCGGACCTGCCCTAGTAGGATCTCCTACATTACTATCATCGGCTCCATAGTATCTCCACTCCGCACTATGATCAAGCATATCCTTGTAAATAACACCGCACAGCTTGTTTGTACAATTTAAAAATCCTTCCTCGCTAACCATAAGAACACTCTCACAACAGTCGCATATTTCGCGTTGCTTGCCCGAAGTGTAAAGACATTCAATATCCTTATCTACGATTTCGGTAGTAAAGCTATTCCACAGTTCCTTCTTATTTATCTTTTTTTTAATTTTCTTAGTTTTTTCATTCATAATGATTTTAAATATACTAATATATTTCTAATTCAATTTTATTTTATATATAATTTACATAATGGGAAATGATATATCCACACAGCAAGATAAAAGTGATTTGAGTAATATTCATAAAATAGTCAATCACATTGCTTCGGATTATATATTTACTAGTAATTTTAAAGACATGGAAAATCTAGGCGATGTGAAGTATTGTAATAATTTAGTAATATTGACGTCTCGCATTATTGAAGAAAATTTGAATGATCTGGACGTTGAATATCTTTCACAGCACATTAAAGATGGTAATGTTGTAGATGAAATGACTAAAGACAAGGTAATATATCTTAAAAAAAATAAGATTCCTAAATTAGATGTTAAGAACGAAACACAGAAAAGGCGTCTGTGTGTTGGTATAGCTAGATTCTATGTAAAGATAGCACACGTATTTGCGTCTATTTTAAAGACTATCAATCCAACAATATCATATGTTGATAACATGGGAAACGCAGGAGAAACAAGCTTGATGGATAAACATAAATTACCAGAGGATGCAGATATGAAAATGAACACCATAAGTTTATGCAGCAAGCGATTAGATACTCTAGTAAATAATAATAATTATGATATTAATAATAAGGAGGTTATTGTAAATCCGGATTATTGTAATATGAATGCTGATAAAACTAATGCTACTTTGCTTGATGAACCTGGTATGGTTGAGTTAGAGAAATTATACAACGATAAATATGATTATGATAAAGGAGGGTATATTGGAATGAGCGATTCTATGAAAAATAAGTATAAGCGCGATTTGGAAATATTCTACAAGGCGTTTTCTGATAATAGCGAGCCGTTTGATTCTAAAAAAATAAAGAAATTCAGCGATATAAAGTTGCGCGAGCATCATAAGAAAAAGGGTTGCTCAGACGGTGAAGACGGGGAGTATCTTAAAAAATACAAGGGCGAGCTGAAGGATAAATTATATGGAGACTATGCGAACCATGTAAAGAAAATGATGGATAATACCAAGAAAAATCAGGACAAACTTCTTTCTGTTATAGATAAATTGTTTGTATTTGTAAATATTACCGACGAAACCAAGAAGGATAAAAAAGTGATTATGATAAACCCAACGTTAACCGAAACAACACTGCAAAATGTAGTAGAAGAATCGCGAAGAATAATTATGAATTTGTATATAACTTGTGAAAAGGATTTCCTAAAGGGACTTGAGATATTCGAAGCGATAGTTGAAAAACAGATAAGCGACACTACAATTGAGAGAATTAATAATTTACCGATTCACCGAGAGCAAATAGCAAGGGCGAGACTCGAACACAATGAAATAGAAAAAAAAGAACGTTACGAGAAGGAACGCGGCGAGAAGGAACGTTACGAAAAGGAACGCGGCGAGAAGGAACGTTACGAAAAGGAACGCGGCGAGAAGGAACGTTACGAAAAGGAACGTGGCGAGAAGGAACGTTACGAAAAGGAACGTGACGAGAAGGAACGCGGCGAGAAGGAACGTGGCGAAAATAACGAGATGACGAAAGATGACGATATATCTAAAAATAAGGAGAAGGATAATGATGGTAACGACGATGGCGATAATAAAGAGCCTGTTAACAAAGAAAAGGGGGATGAAGAGAAATCAATATTTGATAGAATAATGAGACGAGGTGATAATGTTGAGAATCAAGACAAAAAGGTTGACGCAGACAAAAAGGTTGATGCGAACCAAAATGTTGACGCGGACAAAAAAAAACCCGAAGACAAATCTATATTTGATGGAATAATAGGTAATAGAAATGGCAACCAAGAAAAGAAGGTGGATGATAAACCAACATTTATGAACGCGTTTATGGGTAGATAAATAATTTATTATAAATATAAATAAATTATTTGTTCTTAGATTTATCCTCAATGCGTTTGAGTAAATCATGATTGTATATAAGATTACCGGTTGGTTTGTATGATTTAATTTCCTTATATTCTTTTTTATTACCTCCAATAGGAATATTATTGGTTGAATTCAAAATGAATGAATTCGGATTAGTATCGTCCTGTTTATCCTTTTTAATTAGTTTGTTACCATATCCATCAATATTGACGCCTGTTTTTTTCTTCACTTCGTTTCTCACGTAATGAGGAATCCAGTGCTTCCATGATATCAATAGAAGATTAGGATGTGTGTATCTTAATATAAACCCATTATCTTTTAGCTTATCTATACAGAATGCAATACATGCGCCGTGGTCGTATCTCGGGACACCTATCATCATTTCTGGTATAAGATACCAACAATGCTGATTTGTGGTATGCTGTCTTGACGTTACATTAATTTTGTTGTGTATTCTTGCTAAAATCTTGTTGTATATTGAAAGTGTATTCAAATCATGTTGTTTTTTCTTCTCATATAGGTCATCAAGGTTAATCTGTAAATTATCATCAGTCTCATCTCCTAATGTAAATATTGTCTCCATAATTAACATTATTACAGAAAAAAAGATTACAATTAATACTATTAATAATAATACTATTAATAATAATAATACTATTAAATAAATAAATAGATTACTATCTAATGACTATAAAACATTTAGTTTTTAGTGGAGGTGGTCCTGCCGGCCTTGTCTTGTATGGTGCAGCAAAACAATTGAACGATGTATACTGGAATCTTAAGAATATTGAAAGTATATACGGCACCTCTATCGGTGCGTATATTGGTATTGTAATCTCTCTAGGATATGACTGGGATGTAGTTGACGACTATCTTATCAAACGTCCGTGGAATAACATTTTAAATATAGAACCGTTTACGGTAATAAATGCCTACCATACAAAGGGCGTGATCAATCAAACTTTTATAACAGAGGCAATATTGCCTTTACTAGAGGCCAAAGGATTGAATGTAGATACAACATTCAAAGAGTTATATGAATATAATAAAATAGATATACATATCTTTGCTACAAATCTTAACGGTGAGCAAATGAGCAACGTTGATATTTCTCACAAAACACATCCTGATTTGTCGGTGATTAAGGGTATTTCTATGAGTACCGCATATCCTTTCATATTTTGTCCCGTTATTGAAGACGGTAACTGTTATGTCGATGGTGGGATATTAAATAATTTTCCAATTGTTGACTGTTACAATAATAACCAATGCGATGAAAAAGAGATATTAGCTTTTAACTCATGGGCAACAACCACAACAAATAATCTTCGCGATGATTCTACATTATTCGATTATTTTATAATATTGTTCAAGAAGATAAATCGTGAAATTCGGTCAGAAACTATGGAAATTAGTAATCTAGTAAAATGCGATATAGATATAATTAAAGGATTTCAGTGCTGGATAGACACGATTGAGTCACAAGATTATAGAGAGGAACTGATAAATGCTGGTGTAGAAAAAGCCGATATATACACTCAGGGTAAGATTATAACCGGCAACGAAAATATATGCTTACCATCACAGGAACCGATAATTGGAAATAATTCTGATATTTCAAATAATCATATGATATAAATTCTAAAGCGATTTTTCAAGGAATATTTTGAGCGTATCTAAATCTGGTTTGGCGTCATATTCAATAATTTGTTTCTTATTCACAAGTTTTATCGTTGGATATCCTTCCACTTTAAATTTCTCTGCAACAGCTGTCTCCTTATCACAGTCAATCTCAATGAACTTTATCTTTGTTCCATTAACACCTGAATCACCGATCTCCTGCTTAAGAGCATTCCATATAGGAAATGCGGTTTTACAGTGAGGGCACCAAGAAGTGTAGAAAAAATACAAATCCGCATAATTATCTTCACTGCCAGTGTCTTCAATGTATTCTTTATTAGCCGCGTATTGATTGCTAAATTTAGGGCGAATATGTACAAAGTATACGTATATAGCAACACAAATGAAAAGAATAGCGCACGCTAATACAATAAGAAAATGTTTGCTAGATAATATCTTAGATAATGATGATTTCGATAGAATTTGAGCCATTATATATATTATAGAATAATAATAGAATATATATTAACGAATTAAAGCAATAGTTTTACGTATAAAGTTTAAAGAATATTTTACAATTAGTATAATGCTATTTCTATCACGAGAGGGAAACTATATTGAGATAAATAAGTCAAATTATGTAAATGATATAATGTATTACCAAAGAATTATGATTGTTCGTGGATATAAAACAACACAATATCACAATGATACAAATAATAAATTGGTTGATATTGTAAAACGGAGATAGGAAGTTATATTTTGGATATAATAGTTTTCTTATCATATTATAATGGTAAAGAACAAAACCCGTAAATATAAGAAAAACGAATTCTCTAGTGGTGATGGAATGTTGACTGCCGTTTGGGGTCCGAGTATGTGGCACTATTTACACACAATGAGTTTTAACTACCCCGTAAAACCGACAAAGGATGATAAGCAACATTATAAGAATTTCATACTAAATCTCCAGAATGTTTTGCCTTGTCGGCATTGTCGTGAAAATTTAAAAAGGAACTTCAAAACTAATCCTCTTAAGAGCAGTGATATGAAGGACCGAAATACATTTTCCCGTTATGTGTATAGTTTACACGAAACCATAAATAAAATGTTGGGTAAAAAATCTGGACTTAGTTATGGAGATGTTAGAGAAAGGTATGAACATTTCAGGGCAAGATGTTTAATTAATAATCCTAAAATGCTAAAAACAACAAAGACGCGTAAGAAAGAGAGTGGTTGTACCCAACCATTATACGGTAAGAAATCAAAATGTGTTATTAATATAGTACCACACGACACAAAATGTAAAACTATGAATATTGATAAAAAATGTATTCTGCGTAAATAGAATATAATAGTTACAAATGTTTATTAATAAGATACCGTTATCATATTAATAAAATAAAATTACATACCAAACTGACTAAAGTCGGCTAAGATAGGTCTTGGAAGGCTGCCATCATTATTTGACGTGTAATTGGGGACTTTCTTGCACTCAAATGAAGGCTCGGGGCATCTGGCACATGGAGGACACGGAGGACATTTTTCTTGTCTTGGGCAGGCCTGAACGGTGGGACACGCAGGGCAAACTGGCGGAACCATTTGCGATTTAAGCATATATAAGTCATTATCGCCTGGAGGAATCACACTATTGTCATTCATATTCTCAGAATCTTCCATCTGTTCCGCTCCTGTTTCTAGGAGAGTTCCATATTCAATGCCACCCTTCAATGTAGTTGACTCTGACGCAGTGGCAACAGTATTGGCCGTGGTTGAGCTACCCTCACTCGCGTCTGGAGAACTATCTAACCCTTCACGCATTGAACCTCCTAAACAATTAGCTAACATAAGAGCCCCCAAAATTATTAAAAACATTAATAATTTGTTAATCTTTGCCATATAGATTATGTATGGAAAAAATTAATAATATTGTTAAATTAAAATTGAAGTATTATTTATGTATAATAATATCATATCACAATAATGGCTGCCGGTAAAAAAATACCAATAGTATTGGAGAAATATTATAACGACGACGATATCTTGGAAATAGGCGTAGATGAGGCTGGACGCGGTCCAATGTTAGGGCGCGTTTACAGTGCGGCGGTAATATTGCCAAAAACAGATGATTTCCACCATCATTTGATGAAAGACAGTAAGAAATTTACTTCGCATAAGAAGATTACCGAAGCGGCGAATTATATAAAGGAAAATGCCATTGCGTGGAGCGTAGCTTATTCAACGGAGAAAGAAATAGACAGTATCAACATTTTACAGGCAACTTATAAGGCGATGCATTCGGCAATTCGTAATTTAGACGGTCTTGATATAAATAATTTCAAATCATACCACTTATTGGTTGATGGTAGTAATTTCAAACGCTACACCCAATATAGTGATATGAAAGGAATAGCCAACATATCACATACGTGTATTACGGGTGGCGACAATAAGTATTCTTCCATTGCTGCCGCCTCCATTCTGGCTAAAACAGAACGCGATCTATACATTGAATCGCTTTGTCTAGAAAATCCTAGTCTGGACGAGAAATATTCCATTCTGAAAAATAAGGGTTACGGGACAAAGGCACATATTGACGGAATAAACGCGCATGGTATTACTGAGTTTCATCGTAAATCTTTCGGTATATGTAGAAATTTCTAGAATATTATAGAAATATTTAAAAATTATAGAAATATTTAAAAATTATAAATATTTAAAATGGAAAAGTATTAAATACTATTTTTGAAAACAAAACAATTACAATGGATAGTATTGTTATGAACACAAATCGTGTTCATTGTGGATGTAATTATTATCTAATGTGTAGAATTAGTAATGGTGAGTGGGTGTCTTTCCTGAACAAGGCATTTGTATTACATTCAAATAATGGAAAATTACACGGACAGTTCTTGTCATCATCGTGGTTCAAGAAGCAAATCAAATACAATGAGTCATTAGATGTTCTGATTGTTAGACTACCGCGCCGCGATTCAACGTTTCATCCTAACATAATGATAACAGCCGATATGTTATCCAAGCGATTAACTGAGTATGAAAGGCATAATCGCCGCACCGAATATGTAAATTATGAGGAACTGGATTTTGTTGCTATACATAAGCATTATCCCTGCGATACAATAAAATACACCTGTAATATGATAAACGAGCGTAATTCCGGCGATAATAGAAACACCGTAACAGACGAATCTATTTTCGGCACACCTCCGAAATCTAATATTAATATGACATTTGAGATGCTGAATGAGGTGAATTCATTTGTTAATTTAAATATACTTGATAACAGTAATACTATAATTGGAGGTCTAGATATACCACATCTTTCTAGAAACGACGGGTATTGGAATACATACAGAAATAGTTTTTCGGATACAAATAATGACCCCGTATATTATATTACTTGTCCTCAGTTTACTCTAAATATATAGACGATATTATTGAGATTGCTACAGTAGTATGTATTTATTTTTAATTTTATAAAAAATTGAATATTCAATATATTATGTAACTAACCTCAAAATGAAACTCCTTGTATTTGATACCGAGACAACTGGACTGCCTGCCGGTCGCAATATATCAGTAAATGATGTTGATAAATGGCCGCATATCATCCAGCTCAGTTATATTCTATACGATACGGAGCTAAATAAAACGTGTTCTTGTGTAGATGATATCATTAAACTAGACGAGGACGTTCATATCTCAGCGAAGAGTATTGAGATGCACGGAATTACGCGCTCCACCAGTATGCGCAAAGGCATTCCAATCGCAGAGGCAATTCATAATTTCAACAATGCGTTGCAAGAGGCGGATTGGGTTATCGCACACAATATTTCATTTGATAAGCAAATGATTATGGCGGAATCAAACCGATTGGGTATTGAGCAGTATTTCTCTTATGGAAATGGTTACGGAATTAAAGAATACTGTACGATGAGAAATTCTATCAAGGTATGTAAAATAGAAAAAGAAAGTGCTTCTGGTAAAATATTTCATAAATTTCCCACGCTTACTGAATTGCATACGCATCTCTTTGAATTCGCACCAAAAAATACACACGATTCAATGTCGGACGTTCTCATTTGTCTTAGATGTTATTATGTTCTCGTAAACGAAGAGGATGTTGTTACTAAAGGATGCGGTATCATCAGAAAATTATATAATCTATATTGTACTTAGTTTGTGTATACGAAAAATATGCGTATACAGAAACAAACTTACTAATTATAGGTAGCGCGAGCAATTTAAATAAATATTTTTTAACGTTAAAAAAAGAACTACTTAGGCGGAGCATGTCTCGCACACTTCTTCCTCGTGCGGAATTTTAGTTGGGTCAATAGTGAACTGCTGTGGTTGATGGCGTGGTTTCCTCCTAAGATAGTATAGGCCTGTTTTGAGACCTTTTTTCCATCCGTAAAAGTGCATCGCGGTTAAAGACTTATAGCTGGGGTCTTCCTGCCAGAGATTGAGACTCTGAGACTGGCAAATGAACGCGCCACGATCAACCGACATATCGATAAGGTGTTTCATAGGGATCTCCCATACAATCTTATATTTTTCTTTAATATTGTCTGGAATACCGTCAATATGCTGAATACTTCCCTTATTCAAGATGATGTTATTTTTTAGGTCCTCTGTCCATAGGTCCAATTCTACCAACTCCTTCATCAAATGCTTGTTCGCCACCACGTAATCCCCAGCAAGGGTTCTTCTAGTGTAAATATTGCTAGTATACGGTTCAAAACATTCGTTGTTTCCCAAAATCTGCGATGTTGACGCGGTTGGCATTGGTGCTAGTAGAAGCGAGTTGCGAATACCGTGGTCCTGAATACTCTTTTTAAGCGTCGCCCAATCGTATCGCTCAGATGGAGTAACATTCCACATATCGAATTGTAAAATTCCCTTTGATGCGGGCGATCCAACAAAGGACGAGTATGATCCGATAACATTCTTATCTTTAATATCAAGTTCTGCTCTAATCGGCTTCACTTTGTTTACTATTTCATTTATCTTCACAGACAGATTACTTTTGTATGTGCGACAATCCTTTTCGGTTGTTTCAAAAATATCAATATTGTATTTGTCATCGTATTTGTTCATATCCATAACAGTAGTTAGGTCATCTTTTCTAGATATTGCGATTTCATTAGATCGTTCTAGTGCGGCGTGATAGATTGTCTCAAAAATTAATTTATTCACGCTAATTGCCTCTGCGCTATGATACGGAATATCCATCATAGCAAATACATCGGCCAATCCCTGTACGCCGATACCAATAGGGCGATGAAGCAAATTGCTGCGTCGTGTTTTCTCCGTAGGGTAGAAGTTTACATCAATAATCTTATTTAGATTAGAGGTCACCACCTTCGTTACGCTATGAAGATGCTCATAGTTAAAGGTTTTGTCGTCGTTCACATATTTGCTCAGTCCAATGCTCGCAAGATTGCAAACGGCGGTCTCCTCGTCATTGCTATACTCAATAATTTCGGTACAAAGATTACTAGATTTGATTACCCCGAGATTCTTCTGGTTGCTTTTTTCGTTAGCGGCATCCTTATACAATAGATACGGGGTTCCGGTTTCCATCTGCGAATCCAAAATCTTATACCATATATCTCGCGCCTTTACGCGCTTGTTCATTTTACCATCTGATTCATACTTGTTATAGAGTGCGTTGAATTCTTCGCCATAACAATCGGATAGTCCTGGACACTTGTCCGGACAAAATAGACACCATTCAGAGTCTTGCTCTACCTTTTCCATAAAGAGATTTGGAATCCAGAGCGCGTAAAACAAATCGCGCGCGCGCATCTCCTCGTCGCCGTGATTTTTCTTTAGGTCAAGAAAGTCCTCAATGTCGCTGTGCCATGGCTCCATATAAATCGCGAATGACCCGTTCCGCTTTCCACCGCCCTGGTCAACATACCTGGCAGTCTTATTGAAGACCTGTAACATAGGGACGATACCATTGGATGTTCCGTTTGTTCCGCGAATGTGAGTTCCTGTTGCGCGAACGTTGTGAATATGCAGTCCGATCCCGCCAGCCCACTTTGAAATGTTGGCACATTCTTTGAGAGTGTTGTAAATCCCCTCAATACTATCGTCTTCCATTGATAGGAGATAGCATGAACTCAGTTGGGGGCGCGGAGTTCCGGCATTATACAGCGTGGGGGTGGCGTGGGTGAAATATTTTTGAGACATTAGATCGTATGTTTCTTTCACAGCATCCAGATCGTCAAAATGAATTCCAATGGATACGCGAAGCCACATATGTTGGGGGCGCTCAACAACCTTTTTATCAACTCGCATCAGATAGGCTCGCTCCAACGTCTTAAATCCAAAATAGTCAATTTCAAAATCGCGATTATAATCAACAAGATTATCAAAAAAATCTTTATTTTTCTTTATAATAGTCCATACATTTGCGTCTATAATAGGAATGTGTTTATCGTGAATATCTTTGAACTCGTAAAGAAGCTCCATCGTGTCGGAAAACGAAGCCAGAGTATTTTTATGATTATTAGACACGATAATTCTGTTGGCCAAACTTCCATAATCAGGATGCTTCGTGCACATAGAGGCACATTGCTCAGCCGTAAGCTCGTCAATTTTTGTAGTCGATATATCAGGATATAGCTGCTCAATAACGTCCATGACGAATTGACTATAATTTAGTTTAAGCTTTGGTTCCATATTGTTCCCCAGATTTTTAACACGGTTTAATATTTTATCAAAAGAAATATCTTCAAATTTGCCATCTCTTTTCATAACACGCATTTCCTGGTCAGTCATATAAATATATTATATAGTTAATTTTAAATGGTTGTTCTTAAATATTCTATATGCGGTTAGATATCTATCGTAATGATTGTCTTCACTGCAGGAGCAATTACCTTTTGCAATATGATGTTTTCTTTAACAGGTTCATTAATAAGAGGATCATGTATAACAGGTTCATTAATAACAGGTTCATTAATAACCGGTTCATTAATAACCGGTTCCGCAGTATTTTTATTCGCGATAGTAACAACCCCATTATTCAAAATAATACTGCATATCTTTTCTTTTACACAAGCAGTTTTTTTACGTGTATTTGGTGCGCGATGTTGATGTCCCGTAACGCGCTCTTTTAAAATAGAGTCCCATATGTCTTTTAAAATGTGTTTTGTAGAATTAAACCAGAATTTATTTCTTAAAACTAGCACACAGCTTATCTCGTCTAGTTTCCAATACATATTTCGCAACCACACTTTCTCTCTGTGTTTCTCCATAGTTGCCTCTTCCCACGCCTCATATTGTTCTATCGTTTGATATAATGGAGCATATTCGTATATGGGTTTTTCATTCTGAATAAAGCAAATAATAATACCTTTAATGTTTTCGGTTTCTGTAAAATTAAAACATCCATCTGACATAAAATCATTGTAAGATTCATATTCAATGAATCTTGTTTCTAGAAAATCACATTCGTTTAGGTTACATACCTCCATTTGGACCTGCATTTGTATCCAATATTCTAGTTTTGGAATTCCAGTTATTTCGCGATTGAAAATATTTTTAACCTCCAACATACGACCATATCTCTTTGAGTTAATATCTGTGTTGATGCCGTCAGGCGAAGCGGCCAGATACGGAATGTGTTTATGCGGAATACAACCAAACTCGGTGACCTTTGTATTGTAGTGGTTCTCATACCACTCAATAGAGACGTCCTCGTATTTCTGCCCCCAATGCATGGGCGATTCCATATTTACACGATTATATTTTTCAAGATCAACCGGCTCGCATTTATTATATATAATTTGGTTTTTTGCTTTTTCGGTTCCATAAGCTTTCCATATGCTACTTGCGGTAAGAACGGTTTGTCTAAATAAATACCATTCGTTCGTTCGCTGTTCCGGTTGCGGAATATTTTTAAGGTAATTTAGCTTTTCAGTCATAGCGATAACATTTGGCAACTTCAAAATAATACTGCGGTTATAGGACCGACGAGGATTATGTACTGTATAATAATGTCGCATACCCTCGTTTACCACACGTTTTATTAGATAATCTGGTTTATCTGTGTCCTCTAATTGAATCTGTATGAGGTTAGTCACCTCGTCTATGATGATATCATGAAATTTTGGCTTCGCATAGAGCATCGGTTCCGATATAATGAGCTCATCAATCAGTATAATAATTCCTTCCAGGAGTTCATCGTAATCTTCAGAAACAATCTCGGACATTTGTTATTATATGTAATTATCTTTAATATAAATACATCAATTTTCTAGGAATTACTCTCTTTAACTGTCTCTTTTTTGCGACGCGGTTTTTTGTCCTTGGGGTCCTTTTTCTTTTTACTGTCTGGTGAAAGATGTTTGATTGTAGAAGTCCGTTTGTCGCTGCGTTTTAGTGTAAATTTACGTGTAGCAGGATTGAATGTTAATGAAGGAATTGTTTTAATAACACCAGCGTCTTTATCATATGTAACATCTTTGATGCTAGTAAGACGTTTTCGGTCCATAGCAGTAATGAGATATGATTCTAAATCTTTTTTTTCCTCTAACGTAATGTCCTTTACGATTGAATAATCTGCTGTATAGATTTTTATTTTAGCAATTTTTGCGGTTTTATTCAGCTTACTCCACGGCTCTGCTTTATTTTGGTTTAGTTCTTTGTCTAGCATTATACCAATATCAATTTCGCTTGTGTCTGTTGTGCTATTATTTGTCTGTTTATTCCCAGTTATAAACATAGTTTTATACCGGATATCTTTAAGCTCTTGACACGTTTCATCTTTAATCATTTTATTATAATAGCGGGTTAAGTTTAACCTCTTTTTTATATGCTAATAATTAGTTTAAAAAATATACTAGCAGTATATGAAGCAAATATCTATTACAGGCAAACATAATATTAGCCTTGTTAATGGTAATAAACACAACGAGCTCAGGAATGTTGCAACCTACGAAGAACCGCCTATATCAGAACAAATCCATCTAGTTAATAAGTATTTTATGAATGTTGACGATGAAAACTCGCCACATATTAAGGGGGAAATTACACGTAAAATAAACGGATATAAATCTCAAGATGTTAAAAAGGAAATATACGATGCGAACAAGCTAGTGAACATGGATAATGTGCTTGAGAAATTAGTAGCCTGTAAGCTTAAATGTTATTACTGTCGCAATCTAGTAAAGGTTTTATTTACAAAGGTTCGTGACGACCAACAATGGACACTTGACCGAATAGACAACGACATATGTCACTCTAATTCAAACACAATAATATGTTGTTTAAAATGTAATCTACAGAGACGCGTGAAGAATTCAAACGATTTTGTTTTTACAAAACAACTGAAAATTAAAAAGGTGTGAGTAAATATAATTTATATGATTTAATTATATTTTTTACATTTATTTTTCAATAATATTGTGTTGTCTTATTTAAATGGATGAAATGGAGATAATTATATGGAGTGACGGGACTAAGCCAGAGCGCTCGTGTAAAGAGGATAATCCAGGAGATAATCAATCAATTGAAAGGGTGTATGATGGTTCTATTAATAAGAGAGAGGATGCAAATAATAAATTAAATGAGAGGGAACTTGTTAAACAGGTTTGCGCAAACCCATTTTTTACAAATGATTCTTATCATGATATTATAGAAAAACAAGAGCAATTTCTAATACCAAAAAATTCCAATTATGGTGATTAAAATATCATCTTTTATTATAATGGCTTCATTGAACTACCCTCTTCCCCCCGATAACATACCTGTATTAAATATTGATGACTATATGCGAGGGAGACAAATTTCGTCCTCGGGATATGGTGTGTATAAGGTATTAGATCACCCAGATAAATTATTGAAGATAATGAATTTATTTGATGCCCCAGATGACGCATTGTACGAGGAAAATCCATGGACTGAGTTAAAAATGTCACATATTGCTGGAGAAATAGGGATTGGTGCTAAAATATACGGATATTACGTTGAAGATAGGGATATACATATGATAATGGAGTTAATTGAGGGGACGCTTTTAAAACACACATCAAAAAATGAAAATATTTACAATAAGGTCTTGGAACTCGCAGCGATGTTAATAGATAATGGAATCCAAAACAGGGATATGAACGGAGGTAATATAATTATTAAGAAAGACGGTAGTATTAAAGTTATTGATTATGGAGAGGCATATGAAATATCAAATTTGACCGATACGAAAAAGCAGAAGCTAATTATTAAAATGGCAAGATATGCGAAACCACACGATGATTCAGAGAACTCACAAAGCGATGAAATGTCTAAACGATTAGCGAGTAAATTAAGTAAACTTAATAAGGGGATGGGTAAACAAAATAAAAAAAACAGGAGCATTAGACGTAAACGGAAGAGGTCTCTGAGAAAGAGGTCTGTCAGGAAGAGGTCTGTGAGGATGAGACAATGAATATATTTAAATAAGTATTTAAAATAATCATTGAATTAGTATTCAATGACTTCATATACAACACAAAATAGCTTATTGTTAAATAATTTAATAAAATTTTATGATGAGGACGACAATCTGGAAATTATGCTGAATATTATTAACGGAGAATCTCCAATCTCTCTGAGAATCGTCGATTGGTTTGTAACAAACTACGCAAAACAGAAATTTACAGTATATAATCTAGAGGAAGGTCGCAGGTTCAAGGTATACAATGATTACAAATTGAAATTAAAGGCGTATTCTAAGAAGAGATTTGATCCGTTTTGCAGGTGGGATAGAATAACTATACCATACAAGAACGATACGATGATACAAACGACTATTGGTCAATTAAATTTTTTTAAGTGGGCTCTTGAGAATGAGATCATCGCATATATAAAGGACCACTATGCGAATATTGAAAAGGACATGAATAATAGAAATAGTACATCCAAACGCCGACTCACATTGACGAACAGTAAGACGCGGAAGAAGCGAGAGGAACTTTCCATATCAGCATCCAAAACTATTAAACAAGAAAATGTATCGGTTACAATTAAATTTGATTGATTGTAATAAATAGAATATAAAAGAAAAAAATAGTTTTTATTAATGGGAAACTCTGTATCTATTAATAAAATAAATTTTGAGGATGTTCAAGAAGCAATTAAAAAGGATTACATAATAATAAACACCCTTCCTTCTAGTAACCAGAATTGTCTAATAGATAAAACACTACCCGCCTCTATAGAAGTAACAAAGGTAAATACGTTGCTATCTTCTGGAAGAACAGAGAGCCATATAATACTATACGGAGAGAATTCAACAGATAATAGCGTCTATTCAAAGTATAAACAACTTTCAGAATTAGGGTTTGATAATATACATATTTATTTAGGAGGACTATTTGAGTGGTTACTTTTGCAAGATATATACGACTACGATTTATTTCCAACAACAAAAAGAGAACCAAATCATCTTCAGTATAAGGGCAATAAAATGATAGATATTAAAATGATTGAATAGAGTTTTATCAACAGAACCGACCTCCCACCTGGTCTCCCTCTTCGTCCATTGCGCGGTTAGCTAGTTCATCAGCAGCACAATTATTATTTCGTTTTACATGGATATATTGAATATTATCAAAATGTTGTAAAATGGTTTTTGCCTCCGTATAGAGAGGTTTCAGATTATCCGATTTAACCGCATAAGTTCCATTCAGTTGATTAATAACCAGAAGCGAATCGCCCTTTACAATCAAATTGGTTAATTTGAGTTCACTTGCTTTTTTAACACCCAATATGAAGCCCATATATTCGGCATAATTGTTTGTTTGAATACCGAGTGACTGTGATCCCTCGTAAACAATTCTGTAGGACGAGTCGTAGATTACGTAGCCACAACCAGCATAACCAGGGTTTCCGCGACTACCTCCATCAAACATTAATACGTGATTCTTAATGGTTTCAACACTAATATGATTAATTATTTTATCAATTATCTCCTTATTATACAGCTCCTCTGTTATATCGCCATTACCGTTGACGATAATGTTTTTTTCATTCATATTTGCATTCATCCACATTTCGTGATATTCGTGGCATCTCTTCAAATAGCTAAGCGGAATATTCTCTCCGGGTCGCGACCGCTTAATTACTCTTTGTTCGGCTGTTTCCGGTGTTGTTCTTATATATATGTAATTAATCTGGGGGATGTCGGCAATGAACTCGTCAAACAAGCGGTTGTAAATCTCGTAATTAATATTCTCTATTTTTTTGTCATCATATAATAGTTTCGCAAACACCATCTTATCCGTCACTACGCTTCTTTCCGTCACTATATATTTGTATCCCTTCTTAATTGCTTTTTGTAGTTGCGAGAGCCGCGTAATATAAACCATCATCTGAAACGAGAATGCGTATTTCTCCTGATTTTCATAATACTTTTTAATAATATTGTTGCCATTTTCGTCGGTTATAGACTCCCATTCATTGACCGGTTCTAGTAGAAAGTGAACGTTTTTATTACCGTAGAATCGTTCTTTCAATAGCTTAATTACTGTTGATTTTCCAGAACCAATATTCCCCTCAATGGAATAGATGTGTTGCGTCATATTGTAATTATTATATATTATCTTTTATTAAATCAATTTTAAAATTGAATTAATAATAACTATACTATTAACCCTACAGATGGATTTTAATCAGTGTAAACTAACAAAGACCGAATGGAACAGCATTGAGATTCCTCTATCCGAAAAAGATAAATACATCAATAATCTTATTATCTGCGGATTTAACCATGTTAATATTTCACTAAATAAGAGCATTTCTCTAATTTCATTTCTAAAAATCACCTCAACTGAAATGTTGGACGATTATGTATACTGCAAATATCTTCAATCCTACATTGCCAATATAGCAAAACAATATGGGATTGATTATTTGACAACTATTAAAAATAGCGACATCACTATTAAAAAGGCGGATGTGATACGTTTTAATAATACAGATAAACAGTTAGCACATCATAAGAATGATATTATCGAGTTTGTAATAATCAGACTTATATCCAAATTATATAAGCATCATTCTAAGAAAGAGAAAAAATGGGTATTCTATTACTATACGCTATCTAAAATGATTACCTTTAATTTTCTAGGCTTCAATAATAATTTGAAAAAGAATACGATTATTATTCTGGATAATCTTCGTAGCGATATTGATTATACGGAGGTTATTAGACGAGGAACGGAGATTATTGAGAATAACGCGTATCTATTTCAGTATTCGGATGATAAATTATACGATCACCAGAAGGAGCTCTTCACATACTGTAAGGACCCGAAACCGAAGTTGATTCAGTATATTGCGCCAACAGGTACAGGGAAGACGTTGTCTCCGCTTGGTCTTTCCGAACATTGTCGCGTAATATTCGTATGCGCAGCCAGGCACGTAGGGCTTTCCCTTGCAAAAGCAGCAATTTCAGCGCACAAGAAGGTTGCCTTCGCGTTTGGCTGTAGTGACGCAGAAGATATTAGGCTCCATTATTACGCCGCAAAAGACTATACAAAAAATAGGCGAACTGGTGGCATAGGTAAAGTAGATAATACGGTAGGAAATAAAGTGGAGATTATGATTACCGATATTAAATCCTATTTACCGGCAATGTATTATATGTTGGCGTTTAACAATAAGGAAGACATCATTATGTATTGGGACGAACCGACGATTACGATGGATTATGACGATCACGAATTTCACAGCATTATCCATAAAAACTGGACGGACAATCTTATTGAGAATGTAGTTCTGTCGTCTGCGACACTTCCGCAATACGAAGATATGCAGGAGACCATTGGTGATTTTAGGTCTAGATTCGAAGACGCACAGGTCCATACGATTGTTAGCCACGACTGTAATAAAAGCATTCCTATTATTAACAAGGGAGGGTATGTAGAGATGCCTCATTTTATGAGCAAAGACTATGAAGACATTCAGCGAATTGTTTCACACTGTCGTAAATACAAAACGTTGTTGCGCTACATTGATTTTGAAGAGGCAATTTCATTCATAATGAAGGCGAATGAAATGGAGGTATACAATTCATCCAGCTATTCGCTATTGCGTAATTTCCACGATATCAATGATATTACCATGTCAAATATCAAATTGTATTATTTAAAACTACTGGGTAATATTATTCCAGACCAGTGGGAAACCTTGTCCTCTTCACTAGAAAAGAAGTTGTATCACAAATCCACTATACATATGGTTACTGGTGACGCGCACACTTTAACAAATGGACCTACTATCTTTCTCGCCGAAGATGTTAATAAGATAGCGCGGTTCTGTCTACAAGAAGCAAATATTCCCGATGCTATTACCCAGAATATTCTTGAAGTCATTAAATTTAATAATAATATTAAAAATAAGATTAATGTCTTGCAAAAGTTGTATGAAGACGGAACAAAGGAAGACGAAAACAAAGAGAAGAAAATGGCAGACGGACGTGTTAGTTCCGAAATGCGTCGCATAACTCTAAATATAAAGGAGCTAGAGCAATGTATAAAGTCGGTTGAGCTGGGAAAACAGTATATTCCTAATAGCGAGTCGCATCTCCGAAAATACAGCGCCACGATCGATGGGGCTCAAATTCCGTTTACATGCGATATTACAGAAGAGGTCATTGAAAATATTATGCTTATTGATGACGTGGAAGACATATGGAAAATTCTCCTGATGATGGGTATTGGTGCGTTTATGCTACACAATAGCGATAGTTACATTGAGATTATGAAGAACCTTGCCCAAGAGCAGAAACTATACATGATTATTGCTTCTTCGGATTATATATACGGAACAAATTACCAGTTTTGTAATGGTTATATTAGCAAAGATATGGGTTTGATGTCGCAGGAAAAATGTATTCAAGCAATGGGAAGAATCGGCAGAAACAAACTACAGCACAAATATAGCATTCGGTTCCGCGACGATGGTCTAATTTACAAGCTGTTTAATGAGGAGAAAGATAAACCCGAGGTAGCAAATATGGCTCGTCTATTCAATAGTTAGAGACAACGCAATTATATGTGCGACATAATGATAATATATTTGGAGTTATAATATAAATAATAACAACATATATATATATAATGAATTGTAAAATTATGGGAAGGGTTACGTTAGGAGCGTTGGTAAGTGGCTCGCTAGGTGCTGTGATGTATCTCATTAATTCGTCAAAAAAGAATAAGACGAAACGGTCCGGACATGGATTTGACGGATACGACGTGGACGGATACGACGTGGACGGATACGACGTGTACGGATACGACGTGGACGGATACGACGTGTACGGATACGACGTGGACGGATACGACGTGGACGAGGAAGTTCCAGATGATAATCGTTCCGCAAATACAACACCCGATAGCAATTATTATATGGATGCGCCTATAAAAGATACTCCCAACCGCATTCAACCAGGCGACGTCTCTTCTACTGTTGTGAATACGCGCGACTATGACGCAGATCTAATAATTTGCGATTTAGACGATATGGTTTATTCTAGTCTCACTGTGGAAATTCCACCAAATGAATATATGAGATTTAGTTGTTATGAAGTATATGAGAACCTAGAGGATTATTTTGAATAAGTATTCAATTCATTCTAATTATAAAAATAATCGTTTGTGGTATTTTTATAATTTTGGTGGTAATTTATTTTTATCGCAGTCTAAGAACCAAGTGAAGAGTTGATTCCTTCTGGATATTGTAATCGCTTAGCGTGCGACCGTCTTCTAGCTGCTTTCCGGCGAAAATAAGGCGTTGTTGATCGGGAGGAATACCCTCCTTGTCTTGAACCTTTTGTTTTACGTTCTCAATAGTATCGCTCGGCTCTACGTCAAGCGTTATGGTCTTTCCAGTCAATGTTTTAACGAATATTTGCATTGTATATATTTTTTAAATAGCATTCCTAATAGCTTGTAAGTATTTTAAAAATAACATAATGTTTTTATGGTATTTTTGTATTTTATATTTTTTATTTGATTTATTGATACTAGATGGATCTAGTTCGAGTAGGCAAGGCCGCCCATACCCGACATGACACGGAGGACGTTGTAGTTGGTCGCGTAGACACGGACCTTGGCGGTCTTGGTGCCCGAGACGGTGGCGTTCGAGAGGACAAGCTGGAGGGTGGCGTTGTCAATACGCGAGAAATTGCACGAGCCCGACGGCTGGTGCTCCTCCGGGCGAAGGGCGAACGAGTAGACGTTGATGCCCGAGTCCGGGGCGCGGGTGTGCGACTGGAACGGCTGGACGAGGTCGAAGTAGGTGCCCTCACGCTCCGAGAAGCGGTCCTGGCCGTTAAGCTGGAGCTTGGCGGTGACGACCGGGTTCTCGCCCCAGCAGTGCATGTCAAGAGCCGACTCGGCGAGGACGAAGGTGCCCGCATCCGAAACCGACGAGCCACCAGCACCAACGCCAGGCACCCCACCGAACTCACCAGCCGAGGCCTCAGTGTAGAAAGCTGCAGTATTGGCAGTAACATCAACGGCACCGGCGTCCTGGAAGAGACCCGAAGCGTTGATGAACGAGGTGGTGGTCGCCGAGGTCGCGTTATCACCACCGAACGCCATGATGGAGTTCGGGAGAGCATCGACGGCGTCGGTGTAATTGAACGGCTGGGCGCCAAGGGTCTTGTAGAGCATTGTGGCTCTCTCAAGCGAGGCGCAGTAGTCAACATTCTCGTCCGGCTGGACGACCCAGACAAGCTCCTTGCACGGGTGGTTGAAGTTGAGCTTGATCTTGTTGGACGACGAACCGACCGACTCATCACCAGTGAACTGGAGCTGCTCGATGAGGTACTCGTGCGGGTTCTGGGCCATGCGGCGGCGCTCGTCGGTGTCAAGGAAGACGTAGTCAACGTAGAGCGAGGCGGCAACAAGCGACTGGTTGTAAGCCTTGGTAACCTTGGGGGCAGCACTAATGCTAGAGTCGAGGCTGCTGACAGCCCAGAGGCACTCGTCAATCGGGCGGAGGTCGAGGTTAATCTTGACCTCGTGGTACTGGAGGGCGATGAGCGGAAGCGCAAGGCCCGGGTTGCGGCAGTACCAGAACTGGAGCGGCACGTAGAGGGTGGTCTCCGGGAGGGCGTTGCGCGGGGCGCAGACCTGCTTGGGGGCAGTCGAGTCGCACGGGCCGTCAACTTCGGCGAAATCAGGGTCGGTGAGGTAGGTAAGCTGGGTGGTGTTGCCAACCATCTTGTAGTAGCCACGCTCCTGCTCCTTGGAGAGGGTGAGCTGGTTCCAGATGTGCATCCAGTCGCCGTACTGGCGGTCAATGCGCTGGCCACCAATCTCAACCTCAACGGACTGGATAAGCTGCTCTCCGGGGAAATCTAACCAGCGAGCGTATACATCACCGTCATCGAGGCTCTGGCCAATCTCCGGGAGAGTGACCTGAAGGTAGGTGCGGTAGGCAAGATCACCGTTACGGCTGATGGTGCATGTTACACGGCGACCGAAATCGGCCTGGCCATTGAAAGTCTGCTCAATAGACTCCATGGCGAAGTTGGTGTGGCGACGGTAGGTCACCTTCCAGAAAGTAATTTGCGGGTTGCCGGTAAGATAGACATCTTGGGCACCGTAAGCGACGAGTTGCATTAATCCACCTCCCATTTTATATATATGCTAAAGAAAATAAATTTACTAAATTCGTATAAAAGTGTATAAATATAAAATAATGAATAATTAGATTATTCAATATTTTATGATAAAATTAGCAGGATATTTCACAAGTTCGTTATCATATCAATGTGTTATTATGTCACTTTGTTAATATCTATATTCGTCTCTATGAAGCTTCTTAAATAAGTATCTAAATATATCTCTTTCTTACCCTCGTGGTTTTTCGTAAATACATAGGCTTCTTTGCGTTTTTTAACACTCCATCCAGACTCCACCGCGTTATAAATAAATGCCATTTTTTGTAATTTAATTGTGTCTATTTCTATTTCATGAGAAGTTTGTATACAAATATTCTCATTTTCCATTAAAAACAGATTAGAAAATGTATATTTAATATACACGTAAATATTTTTATTTAAATAAAAATAGATATTATATCTAAAAATGGTTGGATTCAAACATAAAAACACCAAAAAAATAGTTATAAATTCAAAACAAACCACAACATTAGATGGAAAGCACAGCGATATGCTAGACGAATTCAATAATAATAATAGTAAGTTATTTCCATCATTAGAAACTGAAAAAGAAGATCTGAAACAAAAATTATGCGAAAATAAAGAGAATCCTAGGTTATCAATTGAAGAATTATTAGATATAAAAGAGCGAATTCAAAATATAAAAATTCAAATAAGAGATACAAAATGGAAGGAGAAGAATTATTTACTTTCTAATTCAAATATTATTTTTGATTATTTTGAAGAAAAAAAGAAAATATCAGAGGGAACAAATGAATTGACCAGATTGGACAAATTTTTTAATATAAACAAAAATAAGACTAAAACAACAGAGAATAAAAACAATGTGCAAAAATATTTGGTAAATGTTGACGACTCTTTTCTTAATATTGACTCTTTTATAAACCATACAGATGTTTGTACATCTTGTAATAAGGGGGAACTAATACCAGTTGATCATGAAGGTATCCTAATTTGTAATAATTGTCATGTTACCCTTAAATATCTAGTTGATAATGAAAAATCGTCATATAAAGAACCGCCCAAAGAGCTTTGTTTTTATGCTTATAAAAGAATAAATCATTTCCGCGAAATATTAGCCCAATTTCAGGCAAAAGAAACAACCCAAATTCCAGATGAGGTTTTGCTTAATATAAAATTACAGATTAAAAAGGAAAGGATTGGTCTTAATCAAATAACAAATAAAAAGGCAAAGGAAATATTAAAAAAACTGGGGTACAATAAATATTATGAACATATTCCATTTATTAAAGATAAATTGGGAATTAAACCGCCGATAATGTCGCCAGAATTAGAGGAGACGCTGTGTAATTTATTTATGGAAATCCAAGCACCATACGCCAGATATTGTCCAGATGATAGAGTTAATTTTTTAAATTACTACTACACTGTTTATAAATTATGCGAACTGCTTAATCAAGTCCAGTTTTTAGAATTTTTCCCAATGTTAAAAGACAGAGAGAAACGTATTGAACAAGATGAAATTTGGAAAAAAATATGTAATGAATTAGATTGGGAATTCATCCCCACGATATAGTAAATAATATCTATTATTTACAGATATTATATTATATGCAATGTGGTGTGGTTTATTACATATTATTGATTACCGCGGGAAACCCACAAGATTGGCGCCGATACCGAAACCAGCACCCGAGCGCGCACTAACAGCAATTGCTGGAACATACGTGTCTAAAATGCTAAAGGTGGCGGCAGCACATAGCGCGATAAGAGCAACTTCGTCAAGATTAAGAGTCCGCTTCTTATCCGGAACTAAGAAAGCAGCAAGCGCAACCATAATACCTTCTACTAAATACTTTATGGCCCTTTTAATTAACTCACTTATGTTAAGTCCGTTCATTAAACTCATATTATAAATATTAATAAGAAAAAAATAAATTTTTTTAAAAAGTATATATGTGCGATAAAAGCTTAAATAATTAACGAATGTATTAATATTATGGATAAACAAGCGAGTGTTACAACAAAATTAAACTTAGATGGCTCTGCCAATTCTAAATACGTTGATTTGCTTGATGAGGATAAGCCAATTGCTGGACAGAAATTCGCATGCGTATCTTTCCTATCGCCAGAAAAGATTATTAAGGAGAAAAATCTTTTTATGTTTAATGAGTTCCTAAAGCAATGGGAAATGTCTAAATCTCTTGAGAAATATACACAATTTTTGAGTTTTATTGCGTATAAATATGACGCATTAGATTTTGACGAGTTGACTAAAGATATGGAAGATTTTGTAAAAGACCAGCGCGACAAGCTCTTCACTAGCACACTGGATGATGAATATAAAACATACATTGATAATAACGAAAAATCGCTTGATAAGGCGTTTGACGAAAAGCACAGTTTTAAAACCAGTGTTCGCGGATTAAAAGTCCGTGGATGCTTTCCATCGCAGCAGGAGGCCGAGTTGAGATGCAAGATGTTGCGCGAGATTGACCCAAATCACGATGTGTATGTTGGTCCGGTTGGTATATGGATTCCGTTTCACCCGGAAGCATACAAGACTGGGCGCGTAGAGTATCTTGAAGACGAGCTCAATCAACTGATGAGCGAGAAGGATAAGAACGAAAAGTCTGCGAAGAACGACTTTGATAAGCGTGTAAAGGAAAGCAAAGAAAAGGCGATTAATGATAATAAAGAAAAGGCGCTTGAGAGTGGTAACGTATTAACACAAACTATCAATGAGGATGGTAATTTAGTATCTGTGAATAATGTTAATAGTATTGAAAAAAAATTCAATGATGCAGTTACGGTAAGCGATATTCGCAAGGAATTGTTTGAAGATGAAGATGTTGTTATTGATAAGAATACCGATCACGGACTCAGTGAACTCACTATTAACAAGGGTGCGGCGGATGCTGGTGCGGCGGACGAGAAGACCACCATGGATATTTCAAAATAGATACATAGACGTATAATCAAAAATTGATACTTAAATATATTATAATTAATATTTAAGTATAACTAATGCCAAAACTAACTTGCGTCCACGCAACTTGTAATAAAAAAATCAAGACTGTAGAGCAAGAGATGGGTAAATGTAGATGTAGTCAGACTTATTGTTTAATTCATCGTCTACCTGAATCTCACGATTGTAGTTTTATATTTTCACTTGATAAAGACGTGTTTATATCGGAAAATAAGTGTGTTGGGACGAAAATGGAATTTACCATTTGTTCTTCCGAACGTTAATTTTAGTAACACCTTTCTTAGGTGTATTCGGGTTATAAACGTCTTCTTCATCGTCAGACTCTAAGTCTTTAGATATCTCCCAAAATTCCTTAGACCCCAATTTGAAGTCTCCTCTAGGTTCTGCCTTATACCAGAATATTTGATCGTGCAATTTATTAGATTTGGAATTGTTATCTATCACTAAACACTCGAAATTCTCAGTACATTGGTCCATTACTTGCGAAAAGCTCTCAAATGTGGGAAACATACCAGCATAGTTTTCCCAGATACGCTTTCTATTTGATATATAGGGTTCTCTTAATATAAAGACGTAATCAATATTTGTTCTGAGATTAGGTGGGATGCCTAGCGGGTATTGCATTGTGATAACAAGCATTATTTTCCAGTGACGACCATTCATAAAGAGCAACCGCATCATCTTATCTTTCGTCCAACTATTATCAAAAAGACAATCATCCAATATAACAAATGCTCTTGGATCAATAGATGACTTATTATAATTTTGTATTTCTTTTTTTACCTGTTTTAAAACGGTCTTTTGCCTTTTTAAAATATTTTCAATAATAGCAGTGTTATATTCATCATGAATAAATAATTTCGGGACGTGTCCTCCATAAAAGCCGTTTCCTGCTTCTGTTCCTGATATTACAGTGCCTATAGGAATATCTTGATGATAATACAATAAGTCACGAACCAAATACGATTTACCCGTGTCTCGTCTTCCTATTAAGACTACTACCGGTCCTTTATTTTCATCTGGTCTGAAACTAATTTGTGACATGTCAAATTTTCTTAACTCTAAAGTCATTTATAGGAATTTAAGATAAAAAACCACCCTTTTATCCGAATATATGAGTTAAATCTTACTTTATTTTAATATAGCATTCTAAATAATGGAATTAGCTTATAAAAAATACAACAATGATAATTTATTTAGCAATTTTGAAAACGTTGAATTTACAAATCTCTCTAATATTCAGAACTACATTCCAATTTATCAGAAATTCTTCGCACTAAATGAGAGTAATTATAATTCCATAAATCTTAACAATAAATATTACATACGAAACATAACTTCAAAAGAATCTGACAACAAATATACAGGCGAAGTATCCGACATTAGCAATGAAATAACCACAAAACAAATGTTCTTTAAATATAGCCCGTTATTAGACCCTACAAAATACATTACTGGGAAATATGATGCATCACATAGCGATTTAATAAAATTACCCCGTTTCGTAGATGGCGAATCACATGCAAAACTTTGTGATCAAAATAATTCTGCATATGTAGATAGTTTTTTTTCATATTTAACTAGCCAGTTGTTGAATGAGAACGAGTTCACGCATGGTATTGACTTTTATGGTTCTTTTCTGGGCGTGAAACACAATTTCATATATGATATTAACGACGAGGTGGAATATTTATATGATTCTGACTACTTCCATAAAAATAAATCTGTATTATTCAGACTTGAAAACGCTTTTCAGAATGAATTATTAAATAAAAATACCAGAAACTATAAAAGCAATATTAAAATAGGAGATGATATAAGCACAGAGAATATTATTTTTACTGATTCTGATGTCCTGACCGATATTAATAGTGTATTCATTGACTCCTCTCTAAATAGCATTGTTGATTTGAATACTAGCGATTTATCTGGACCTGAATTATGCTATGAGGGAAATATCAAAGAAATAAACGACGACGACAGTTCTAGTGTATCATGTTCTTCTAGGTCGTCTAATTCGGATATGAATAGTCAAGATGAATGCGACGACTCCTCTAGTAGCGGCGAAGACGACAGTGTAGACTCTGCGCAATCAGACGAAGTAGTTAATGTTAATATATACGAATTTCCAATTCAACTGATCGCATTAGAGAGATGTAAGGACACATTTGACAGGCTAATATCAAGCGATGAGTTGACAGACGAGGAACTAAGTGCAATAATAGTTCAAATATTAATGATGCTTATTACTTATCAGAAGGTTTTTTCATTTACACACAATGATCTCCATACAAATAATATCATGTATGTGGAAACTGATAAACAATATTTATTTTACAAGTATGGTGACCAACATTATAAGGTCCCGACATTCGGTAAAATTTTCAAGTTAATTGATTTTGGAAGAGCCATATATAGATTTCGCGGGAACACTATTTGTAGCGACAGCTATCACCCAGACGGAGATGCCGCAACACAATATAACTTTGAACCTTATTTAAATGACAAGAAACCACGACTTGAGCCAAACAACAGCTTTGACTTATGTAGATTAGGATGTTCACTATTTGATTATTTTGTTGACGAATTGGAAAATGTTACCGAAATTAAGTCAAAAATTATTAATATAATTATTGATTGGTGTTATGATGACAAAAAACGAAACATTTTATATAAAACAAATGGCGAAGAGAGATATCCAGACTTTAAATTATATAAGATGATTGCTAGAACGGTAAATAAACATATTCCATCAGATGTTATTAAAAATCCTCATTTTAATAAATATATTGTTTCAAAGAAAAAAATCAAGAAAAATAAAATTATTAATATTGATACATTGGTATCTCAAATATAATTGATTTATAAATATAATAATACACATTAGAAATCATCATATTTAAAACTCTGCTTCTCCTACAAACGCAGTAGGAGAACCCTTAACAGTAATATTATTTGTTACCTGTGAATATAAAAACATTCCTATTATCACGCTAATAAATACAATAACTGTGTCTCTCATTACCTCTTTCAATGGCTTAAATTCTTTTAAAATAACCTTCATTTCTATAAATTTTATTAAGATGTAGGAAGCAGATATGAATAACGCATAAAATATATATTGTTCCATTTATTTAATTGCTTATTATTGATTTTAATTTTTTACGAATTAAAATAAATTTTTTACGAATTAAAATAAATTTTTTACGAATTAAAATAAATTTTTTACGAATTAAAACGGTTCTAATATTTCAATGTCGTCTAATATTGGTGCCGATTCTAGTTTTAATGTTTTACTTAGATCGTTAACATCGCTTATCTCTAAATCCACACTTGCGCCTATCTTTAATTTGTCCTCATCTTCATCGTCCTCCTCTTCCTCTTCGCGCCGACGACGCAATTCTTCTAAATGTTGGATGTCTTTTGGTGCACTGACTATCGTTTCATTGCCGGTTGAATCTAACGCACTGTCTGTGTCAGAAAAGCTTATACTTTCGCTTGATTTGACATTTGGAATGGATGACGAAGTAATCGTTTCAGGTCTAGTAACCAGAGTAGTCACTGGTGCGGTTACAACTGGCGCGGTTACCACCTCTGGTGCGGTTACCACCTCTGGCGCTTTTACTACCTCTGTCGCTTTTACCTCTGGCGCTTTTACTACCTCTGGCGCTTTTACTACCTCTGGCGCTTTTACTACCTCTGCCGCTTTTACTACCTCTGCCGCTTTTACTACCTCTGGTGCTGGTTTAGGTTCGGTCTTTATTTCCTCGTGAATTATTTTTTCCTCTACGACTACATCCTCCTCTTCCGTTTCATCCATATACGCCAGCAGAATTTTATCGATTGGCATCGTATCGCGAATACTGTTAAGAATACTTTCTTTAATAATAAGCTCAAGTTCACGACTATTTTTTTGTATGTCTAGTGGTGGAATATCTTTCTCAAACAAATATATATTTGTATACACTTTGCGAGCCGAATTTATATATACATTATGTACAAATACGTCACTAGAAGGAATGTCTATATCAACCTTCTTTTGTTTTTGACCAACACGAACACATGTCAATGCCTTTAATTGAACTACATGGACGCATGTTATGAGTTCCTCTAAATAGCTACAATTTGTTGTTTTTTCAATTCTCTCTCTTTCCGTCTTAATAATTGTCTCGTTCCATTGTGGGATTCTACTTAAAAATGTCTGAAATGTCATAAGATATTTATCTTCCTCATCATTTTCAATACATAACTGAAGTGACTCGTTGAATATTGATTTCATTCCATCAATAATTGCAGGTGTCATCGTATTTACGAGTCTAGAACACCACTCATTTTTAGATTCAGACAAACTACTAAGCGAATAATCATCCATTTACATAAAAGACATATTTTCTAAATTAACATTTGAACCCAAATATATATAATTTAATATGAAGAATATTAATAATTTTTCATTATTTATTTCGGATTTTACTTTATTAAACGCCAACAATAATTGATATTTACGCTTCATATCACATTCTGATGTTTCAAAATAATTTATAACATCTAGTCCGCTATATGACTTGTTGTATAATTTTTCTGAGGTATTAACTAACTCTAAATAATTATTTAATTTCATAGTTTTAAGATATTTATCAAGCCATTTATCTCTCTCAAATTTATATTTGTTATTAATTTGTCTATTATATTTATGAAGATTGACTTTCATATTATTAATTTCGGGATGAGGTATATAAATTTCACAGAATCTAGACAATATTGGTCTTAATAACTTATATTTGTCCTCCACAATTATAAAAAACCGCGTGGAATGGCTAAATAGTTCAATACACCGTCTCAGTGCCGATTGCGCGTCAATAGTCAATTGATCCGCATTAGATAGTATTACAGTTTTGAATAAGTTTTTATTTTTAAAGTTAATATGTGTTTTTGAAAATAATTTAAGTTCGTCTCTTACAAATTTGATACCTTTACCGTGCGCACAAGAAACATACATAACATTATTTTTAATAGTTGTCTTATCATTCTCATATATGTCGTTAATGAATTTATGAACTATGGTTCTTTTTCCACCACCACTAGGCCCGTGAAATATAATGTTTGGTATTTTACTTTCGCAAATAAAATTAGACAATTTATCCGTTATATCCGTATGTATATCATTATATATTATTGTGTTACTCATATTGATTGTATTAAAAGTATATTCTTAATATTAATATTTTATTTAATATTAATATTGTATTTAATATTGCAAAATTTATAAAGCTTGATTTTATATAGACTTTCTATGCCCAACTGGTTAGACTCTGTGTATATGGGTTTGCTTTGAAGGCATTTAATAAATCTGGATTAATCCGTCCGTCATTATGTTTATTGTTGTTATAATCAGGAGCAATTTGTTTTCCATAAGTATCTTTCGACGGTATGGTAGTTGAACCTGAGCTAGGAGCCCACATTCTATTATTATTTCTATCCGCATCTTTTCTTTGAATAGTTACGTTATCATTTTGATTGAATATTTGCGTACCTCCCTGGTTTGCTCGGTTCTCATAGGTTTTATTAACATTATTCCGCTGATTATAGGCTGCCTCGTAATTTTTATCTCCATTATACGAGTTTGGTCCTGCTATTCCGGAGTAGTCTCTGCTTGTGGTATCCCTCTGAACCTTCACTGGCTGGTGGTCACTAACACTATAACCATCAGATGACTGGCGTCCAATATTAAGATACTTTCCATCAGTCGCGCCCTCTGTCATCTCGCGATTTGTCACTTTGGTGCGGTCGGCTGGATTCCATACTGGATTTTTGGCTACCGAACTTCCCGCATTTCCTGTCGGGCGAATATTTCCGATAACATTTTCCTTTCGCGATGGACGTAATACGTCTAATACTGGAGCAACGACCGCTCGCATGATGCCGTGAACACCACCAACATTTTCGGTATGTGTTGTTGTTGAGCGATTATTTGGCAGAGGTCGGTAGCCCTTTACACCGTAGTCGTTCTCAGACCCCTTATTATATCCTGCGGCCGAAATATTAGTCACGTCGTTCGGTTTTAATTCAACGCGTCTCGGTTTCTTATATACTCCCTTTGTATAACTGGCTGTATTTTGTGTTGCTTTTAGACCATAATATTCGGCAGACGTGTCCTTTCTGTTCGTATCAGGAACAATCTCGTTACTGCGCGCTGTTGGTGCTTTTTGAACACCTGTTGTAGTGAACCATCTATCCTGACCAACCTCATAGTATGTATCGGGCGCATACTGTTCAACCTTTCCATGCGAATTAATATTGCCCGCTTCTTTAATAATAGAATTTGCCGGACCTTGGTGACCAGCGAGGTCAAATGTAACTTTCGGATTGCTTGCTGTGCGAAGTTCGTCAACCGATTTTGGCATCCATTTATCGCGAGCCTCCATTCCGCTATTGAATCCAACACCACCACTCGTATTATATCCTTTGTCTAATCCAGGCGCTACTGATTCGGACTTAAATGGGTTGACATTTGCCTGTTTAAGACTGGAATTCATTCGCGATTGGATAAAATCGCTCGTATTAGGAGCACCATTAGAGTGTTGCATATTATTTGTTGGTTTAAACATTGGTGCTACTTCTACCTTACGATTATGTTGTGATCCACCACCTTGCATATTATCTAGAGCACTTTCGGCTTGGTCCCCAGATACCGTGGCGCCTTTAACTCTTCCTCCGAAAAAGGGAACCATATTATTGTGTTCAAAATTGCTCTTGTCTAGCGGAGCACCCGTGAGGGACATCTGTCTCATTACACCGCTTCCAGAACTGCCTGGAGGATTTGTAGCGGTTACACGCTCATATACTTTGTCGCCAGTTTGCTTAAAGTATTTATCCGTCATTTGATTTGGATTTGTATATACGTTAACGTTGTTTTTATTCACGACTCCTCTATCAACAGGAAATCTACTGACTGATAAATTATTATCGCTCGAAGCAATATCATGGTATTTATCGGTATTATCATTTGGATATAGGATTTCACCGTCCACATTTTGAAACCCCTCTACAATTTCATCATTTTTATTATAATTTGATATGACAAATAAACTACCTAATGCTATTAATGGTATCGCAATCGCCATTTATATATATACAATATGATATAATATTTATATAAATACTAAAAGTTTGTTAAATGTTGTTCAATAGATTTATCAAATCTTAACAGCGGACGAGTTAATAAGCGGATTATTCTTTCCACCAACACATATACCTTCCTTCAATGTAGTTTTATCTTTTAACGTAGGATAATTGGTTCTGTGATTATCTTTCTCCAGGATTCGTGTATTTAAATTATTGTGAAATGGAATAGCAGTATGCTCTTGTGGGTCATGTGGAAGAATATCCCATTTTACTTGTTCTAAATCTCTAGCGGTCCACGCAGGGTGTGTTACTCTAGGTTGTTCGGTCATTGATTGACAAACAGGATAATTAATGCGAGAACTTTTAACGGCTCTTAATTTATAATCGTTTATACGAATACAGTCTTTATTTGCAGAACGAGTTAGACCTCTTAAATCACTTTCTAAATTAATAGAGTTAGTATTCAAATTAGCACCCCATTGCTGTAATCTCATATATGGGTCGTCCATAAAACAAGGTTTATCGCCTGGTCCAGGAACATTCATCATATATCGCCCAGCTCCAGTCATTTCTTGTAATTGTTTTTCAATTCTTGATTTATCATCGTGAAATCGTGTAAACGACATATATATATATATTTGTAATATTAATAAAAACATTATTAGGATACATTTGATATGACAACAATATGTTTGAATATGATTGTTAAGAATGAATCGCATATAATACGAAAAACACTAGTAAATATAGTAAAGTATGTAAAAATTGACTATTGGGTTATATGTGATACTGGTTCGTCTGATAACACTATTGAAATAATAGAGAGTTTTTTTGAAGACTTAAATATTCCAGGCGAAATACACAAACATGAATGGAAAGACTTTTCACACAATCGCAATTTGTCGCTTGAATTAGCGTATAATAAAAGCGATTATCTTTTTATTTTTGACGCAGATGATGAAATACATGGTTCGTTTAAATTACCGTCTGAATTTAAATACGACAGTTATATGGTTATCTTCGGTGGTGGTTACACTTATAAACGAACCTCACTTATTAATAATCGTAAAAAATGGAAGTATTTTGGCGTGTTACACGAAGTAATCATTGGTCAGGATGAAATGACCGATGCAGAGACAATAACCGGCAATTACCACTTTATATCTGGTAAAAGTGGCAGTAGAAGTATGAATGTAAATAAGTATCACGAAGATGCCGTATTATTAGAAGATTCGTTTAATACTACAACCGAATTGTGGTTAAAAAATAGATATGCTTTTTATTGTGCACAAAGTTATAAGGATGCTAAAATATTTGACAAAGCAATTGAATGGTATAAAAAAACTCTTGAGATTGACTGTTGGAATCAAGAAAAATTTTACGCCTGTTATATGGTGGGTGTATTAGAAGGAAACCAACATAATACAATAAATTCAATAAGTTATTGTCTATTATCACTAAAATATGATAATAGGCGGTGGGAAGGTCTCTATTTGGCAATTCAGCAATTATTAAAAAGCGGACAGGATAATCTGGTCAGCATATTAATTAGCGGAATCGATCTTGACGATGTAATTAACCCTAGAGACGGATGCTCCCTATTCATTAACGATTCAATTCACGACTACAAAATGTATGTATTAATTATTATTTTAGCTTTCAAATCTAATAACATAGAACAAGGTCGCCGCGCTCAATTAAAGCTATACGATAATTTTGATTATTTACCAGAACAGATAGTAAAGGATACTATTTATAATGGACAATACTTTATCCCAGACGACAATAATATACAAACATATTTCGATAGAACCATAGATTTTATTCAAAAATATTCCTATAAATATATGGGTTCTTTGCCCGATAACACAATATTAGACCTCTATATTAAAAAATATAATAAAATATTTGATTATCAAGGAGAATACGGACCATCACAGCAAACCTCAGCCAATATAATTCTCACAATTACTGCGTGTAAGCGAACTAATTTGCTAAGAAGAACTATTAAGTCTATGACTCGCAATTGGTGTGATTTCTGTATGGTTGATAAGATAATTTGTATTGATGACGGAACTGAAAAAAACGAACTAGATGGTCTTACGGACGAATTTCCGTGGATTGAATTTATTGTTAAAGACGAAAAAAAACGTGGACATCGTGATAGTATGAACCTGATTAGAGATATTGTTATAGAAAGTGGAGCGAAATATTGGATACATATGGAGGATGACTGGGAATTTATTAGATCAGACAACTATATATCTCGGGGGGTAGAATATCTGCGTAAGTATTCTGATATAGGCGTTAAACAGGTGCTGTTTAATAAGGGATATACAGAAATAATTACAGATATAGTTTGGAATTGCGGAACACGCTTAGAAGAGGGTCTCTTACTACACAAACACGATGCCGCCGATTCCCCGTGCGGATACTGGCCTCACTACAGTTTTCGCCCAGGTATTACTTGTGTTGACGTGTTAAAAAATCTAGGAGATTTCAATACGACAAACACCTTTTTTGAATTAGATTACGCTAACAAATATATTAATCTCGGGTATAAAACGGCTTACTTTGACAAAATATCGTGTATTCATATAGGAAAGTTGGCCGGCAAACGAGGTGGAATAGACGAGCAAAATTCATATGAATTAAATAATATTCCACAAGGAATAGAAAATAATATAAAATCAACCTCGTTCAACGATAATTATTTGAATTCCGAGGATTTTACAGAGCCTCCTTTACCTATTAAGGTTATTAGTCTAAAGCGCCGCTGTGACCGTAGAGAATATATGAGAGGTCTTCTCCAGCAAATTGAATATGATTTTAAAGATGCTGTCGATGGTAGAACAATACAAAGTAATGATCCGCGATTGATTTCATTTATAGGAAATGATTTTAATAACAATCCGGGAGCAATTGGTTGCGCGATTAGCCATATTGAATTGTGGCAGGAGTTGATGGAGGACACCGCAAATAATTACTATGTTATTATGGAGGACGATATTAAACTCAAACCAAATTGGTACACCGAGCTGTATAAAAATACAAATGAGTTGGAAAATACAGATATGGTAATGTTAGGATATAGTATGTTTGATAATGTTAGAAAGGAGGTTAAAAAGCTATATGATAATGATGATCCCATTCAATTATACAATTTGGCATTAGATAAATATATTGGTGGGTTTTTTTGTTACAGTATAAATAAAACGGGTGCTAAAAAAATATTGCAAAGTATGAGTGTGACTGGAATAAAGCACGGTATTGATTACCTTGCGGTTAAAACGGTCTCTGGTCTAGTTAAAAAAGAAATTCGTCCGCAAATCGCATTTACAGAATGGAACGAAGGAGGAAGGGGTATTGATACTGATATACAGAATACGTCAGAAACATTGAGAATTGACCCTATTATAACGTGTCCTGAGAAAATTGTATGTTTTATACACTCGTGCTATGTAGCAGAATGCGGATTATCAAGACTACAAAATATAATAGAAAGCATCGTTAGAAACGGTCTATACAATGAATTAGATGCGTTGTATATCTGTAACATTGGATTGATATTAGATTCAAAAAAACATAATTTTATGGATAAGGATAAAATTTACATTTATAATTTATCACCCGATACAAATGAATATGAGGCTATAACGCTGAATTTAATTCACGAGTATTGTAAAATAAATAACAGTACTAAAATATTATACTTACATACCAAGGGCTTGAACACTGCTAATAATGAATGTGTTAATGATTGGATAAAGTTAATGCTATATTTTAACGTAGAGAGATACAAACTCTGTATTTCCGAGCTGGAAACTGTTGATTGTGTAGGCGTTAATTGGTTAGGAAATCATTTTTCTGGAAATTTCTGGTGGACAAACGCAAAGCATATATTATCGCGAAAATTAATAGTAAGCGAGAAATTAGACATAGCACACAAAATGAAGGCGGAATATTTCTTGTGTGATTCTGCGACCAGCTATAAAGAATTTGACTCTAAATTATATTACAAATCATTAGATGGAAGGAAAATAGTATCACTACACCAATCAAATATTAACCATTTTCATTCTCTCTATCCTAGTAAATTGTATACAGTAACCGACAACGTTAAAGTTGGAATAATTACAAACTATTGTAACTCAGAACAAGCATGTATAGAATTTGGTAATCTTGGCAAGCAATATTGTGTGTGGAACAATATAGAATTAGTATCACCCGAATCACGCGAATGTGATTATTTAGTTATTATTAATAAACCTAATTCTGATATGGAAGAGCGTGTAAAGCAATTTGATAAAAAGAGAACCATCATATTTCAAATGGAACCTTGGTGTGAAAATAAGGATTGGGGTGTAAATACCTGGGGCGATTGGGCAAACCCAGACCCAAACGAATATCTCGCAATTATTGGTAGAAAAACACCTACGTATAACAACGTCTTCTGGCAGTTAGAACAATCTTATTCCCAATTAAAGAAACCAATTATTAAAACAAATATTATATCTTCAATATGCAGCAGTAAGTATTTTGATCCGGGACATATAAAACGCATTGATTTCTTAAAATATATGGAATCAAAATCAAACACAACGTTTGATGTTGACATATTTAATGCGGACAATAAGCATAATTTTCGTAACTATAAAGGTTCGGTTTCACCATTTATAAACAAATCTAAAGGAATTATCCAATACAAATATTATTTCATGTGTGAGAATAATTTTGAATCGGGTTTTATAACCGAAAAATTATGGGAACCGATATTGTGCGAGAGTTTAGTTTTCTACTGTGGTGCGCCCGATGTTAGTAAATATGTAGATCCTTTATCGTTTGTTGAGATTGACCTTGACGATTTTGACAAAGCATATGACATTATTTCAAACGCAATCGCTAGTAATTTATATCAGCAACGCTTACCTTACATACGAAAAATGAAAAATAAACTTTTAAATGAAATGCAATTCTTTCCGCGCATTGAGAAAGTAATCAACGACTCGCTTTAGGGGTTATTTGGAACATATCTACTTTGATTTACTGATTTTGGGGAAGTATTTGTTATTAATTTCTGTGTCGCAAGCATACGACCTAACTTATTATCAAGACTATATTTGTCTGTGAGATTCTCTATTGATTTTTAACGCGTTACAGAATTATTCGTCCCACGCACAATAGTCTTTTTTGTAAATTTAAATGTTTTATTTCTTGACTTTGACTTTGACTTTGACCTAGACCTTTGCTGCGGATGACTTCTTAACTGGTTTACAATTATAGTCCTTATCAAATCCATCCATATAGTCTTTACTTATTTCACATTTACTTAGATTATATCTGTCAAAGCCCTTAGGCAACTTCCCCTTACGTGCGCTATTACTCATTATAATATTAAAATATTATTATTATAACGTTTAAAAATTAAGAACGTAATGGTCGTTGATTATTTTCAACAACTAATTTATCTGGCATTATCATTGAAGTGCGATTAAAGAAGTCCTTTCTGGGAATCGTTTTAAGATGGGCGATTGTATCTGGTTTTGGGTATACGAGATTTGTTGAATTAATTCCAAACAGCGCGGATTCAATCTCTATTGGGTTACTAGAAAGAGCCTCGCGCGACATTGCGCTAGGGAAAAAACCAATACCAGGAATTGTCGGTTGATATGCCGGTCCATGCTGCGAATATTTATAGAAATCATACTTGCTAGATAATTTATTAATAGATTGTTCTAATTTATAATTACCAGGTGTATTTTTACTACGTGTTGAAGCCATATATATGTATCATTATAGATTATTTAAAATGTTTGATTTATTTAATGTCGAAATTGCGGATGATTTTTCTAAATCGCATATACAGAGATGGATTAGATTGAATAATTCATATTGAAATAATCCTGTGAATATTGTTAAATCGTCATCTGCTATATAGAGTTTAATATTGCTTAATTTATCAGAATCGCTAGCTTTATTAAGTATCTCCTTCATATCCAAATTATCAATATACTTATTAAATATTGATGCGGTTGTATTATTAATCACGGTATCATTCCACGTATCTAAATTATAGACCTGAAGCAATTGTATTCTATACATATCGTCCTGCTCTTCTTCCTCGTGCTGTTTGTAGGTGCAAACAAAATCGGTATTATACATAATTAGTTATAATGAGATATTTTTTAAACTAATTATATGAGATATTTTTTAAACTAATTATATGTGAATATTTATTATTTTGAATATTCCTTATCGCGAGCCAGTTCGCGCGATGGAACACCTCCGCGAATCCATCCCTTCTCCGCAACACCCTCTACTAAATTTGCCGGATTATTGATGGTCGAATGTAACGACGGAATCATCGGGGTATTGTGATAATTCATGTATGATAGCTCAGATGACTGAGTAATGCTCTTACGGTTATTAGCTAACTCACCCTGCTGGATTTGCGATTCCATTTCCGGATTAGCCTTTCCTCTACCTAAATAGGGGACGGTTGAGAAAGGACGCTGCATTAGACTAATCTTACAGCTAGGTTTTGATAGCGATGTGTGTAATAAACTAGTGTTCTTATCAATATTACACCCACCGATACCAACCTGGTGGCTTCCCGTGAAGTTCATATCTAAATGGTTTGTAGCGAAATCAACGGCGGTCTCGTTTGGACACTGGGTTTGGTAGTTGTTCAGCATGTAAGTTGACGCCATTGAATTCTGTATAGTCTGTTGACTGTGGTCACACATATCATTTCCAATTCTGGTTCCCTGATTGAAATTATAATCATAAACAGATGCCATTTATATAATTAATATATATATTTTTTATATAAAATTTAAAATTTTAAATAAGAATGTTATTATTGCTCCTTATTTGATTTCATATCACCATAACAAAACTCTGCGAATTTCTTTTGGTCATTCGGAACTTCGGTATTTGGTGTTGCATACCAGGTTCTCATTGATTGATCAAATGCGAAATTATCCCCTAAATCTTTGAATAGTTTTTCGTCAATATTTGGATCATTAAATTTACTTGTTACGAACTCTTTGGTAGCATTATTAATGTCTTCTGCGACAATCGGATTATATGACGGTGCAGCGGCCTTTCTATTAGGATTATCTGCGATATCTGTTAACAGAACATTCATAACAGGATTAACAGGAGTTGGTTTGCTGTAATCATCTTTAATAAGCTGGTAATAGTTTGCGCTTGTGAAAGCTTCCTTAGCATCAATACTAACCTTTTTATTTTTCTGGATTTTTTGAATTAATATAATAACCGCTAAAGTAATAATTCCTGTTAAAATTATTTTGAACTGTTTTGTTATAAAAAAACCCAGCAACGTTAGGGCAATTATCATACGCGTAATTGAATTAAGTTTTTCATTCTTGTCCATATTTTTACTCGGCCAAATGTTAAAAACGTTGTCGCGATGTAATAATATTGTTGGCGCGTTTAACCAAAATGGAGTAGTCATTATATATATTTAAGGTTTTTATTTGTTGTGTTTCTTCTTCTTCTTCTTCTTCTTTTTCTTTGGTTCGTTATCTGGATTAGAGTTTGGGGTGGATTTTTCATATTTATCTCCCGTACTAAATATAACATGCTCCATGTCTTCAAATTTAACTCCTTCGGAGAGCAATAAATCAATTGCGGCTTGATTCGCTATATCAACGTCGTCGGCATTAATTTCAGACGGTGGTGGTGGCGGTTTTGATATTTTGCTTCGCATACGCTCTTTTTGCTTTGCAAGATGAATATTTCGCTTCATATGTGACTGCATAGCATTAACATTCATCTTATCAGAACCTGCTTTATTAAATAGATTTTGAATATTTTCCATACCAGGCATATCCTTCATGTGTTGCATCATTTCGGCCGCCTCGGCTAAAAGTTCGCTTTCCTTTAAATCTCCCGATTTTATTTTAGTGTCCAGTTTACTACCTACTTTGGTAACCAAGTCCATCAATTTTGTTGGATTTTTGAATAACTTTTGAAATACATCATTCACCGATGACTCATCTTCCATATCAATATTAATATCTGACGCGGTTTCCTCTGCTATTTCACGTGCTAGATTACCCAGTTTTCCATTCAACATCTTGTTCATATGGTCATGCAGCTTCTCCGGGTCAGGCAACTCATTCTCGTTTCCAGAGGCATTACCGCTACTATCACTACTATCAAAAGCATTATCCATATTGAAAATCGTCTCTTGAAGCTTGGTTTTAAACGCGTCATTGTCTATTGCTTCAAATAATTTAGCAGTGTCTCCAAACGACGTGGTATCTGACATATCCGAGACCAGTGCAAATAATAACAACTGTAAATATTTCCAGATCGTTTTTCGCGTTGAATCGCTAATATTCTCCTTCCATATATACGCGAAATCAATATTAGGCAGTAGGTATATTGGCTCGTCGCCTTCAAACAATTTTTCGTTTTGGTATAAAATCTCAAAAAACTTTTCAGGATATATTTTTAAACAATAATCTCTAACTGCTAACAATTCGGTTTCCGGTGTTTCATCATTCTCTATTACAGCAAGAAGATTGGAGTCTAATGTCTCTCTTAACTCGGGGAAACTGGTAAGTAAGTCATTCGTAAAATCAAAGATAATTTTTCTTAAATTATCAATTGGATTTTCATTTTGTTTTGAACCAGAAATATCGGTTTTGTCTTGGAAATTATTCATAAAACCATTCATATCGCCCATTTTATCCGTCATATTCTGAAGATTATCCATCATTGATTGTATATCATCACCAGAACCGGACTGAAAGTTTTCAAACATAGAACCCAGATCTCCAAGAGAAATATCTGAACCACCCAATTCACCCAAAACAGATTTAATGTCGCTCATTGATATATCGTCGCTTTGAAAGCTTTCCATCATTGCCTTGATCCGTTCATTTGTATCACTGCTATCCTGTGTAAATGTATTATCTTCGGATTTATCGTTTTCGTCCGTCATAATATAGTTTGATTCAAGATTTATTTTTAAATCAAACTATAAATATTGTATATATTATTGATTGTATATATCGCACAATTTTGAAAGATTTTGGATATATTTTATTACCTTATTTTGGTCTTCTTCTTTCATATTTTTAACCGGATTACGAAGAACATCTATTTTTTTTAATATATAATCTGAATCTCCTACAACAGACAAATCAGTATTATAATCTTTCTTAATAAAGAAGTCAATATTTCCAGATTCAATCTTGCTTCTATATTTATTTAAAAAATATTCATTAAAAGCCTTTATAACCAATCTAGGATTTGCCTTTCGCATCTGAATGAATGATTCTTTAACTGTTGAAATATCGTTATCGTCGGGAAAAACCCGCTCAACGTCTTCAACGAACTCAACAAAATGGTCATTGAATCCTTTCAGAATTTGAGACTTATCCATATGAAATATCTACTATTTTTTTTTTAAACTATTATACTTAATTATTAATCATTTTGTCTTCGCATACAAAATAAAATTCTATACACGGCCCGTGTTTATATAGTAGATAATATCCATATATACATACCATCTGTATAAAGAATACGTGTGCTATATTACAAGCTATGTATCTCGTATGATTTCTAACATCATATACAAAACCAATCAATATATAACCTGTCGCGGAAAATATAACCAACAACATAATATTATTTCCATAAGTTGATGCTTTAAATGATATATATGTATTTAAAGATAAGTCGATGTATTTTAGAAGCTTATTATCTGGATGCCTATGGAATAATACACCCATTAATGAACATATAATCATTATATATGATTTGTATATACATCCACACACACCTATAGGTATGGCTCCCACCATACAAATGTAATTAGACTTCATTTAGTTATATATTACTGATTTTTATCCTTAAACTATTGATGATGTGTTTTAACCATTGTTGTATTCTTATAGTTAACCCTTAATATCATTTGCTCTCTCGCTCTGTAGCTTCTCCATTGAGACCTCGCCTACTGTATTTGGAGCATATGTATCAGGTGGCGTCTCAATCACATAAGATGACCCCAAATCGGCGTAATGATGTTGCTGTCTCATTCCACCACCACCTTGCGCGGACAATTCGTCGGGATCCTGGTCTAAAAAACTGTAATTATCCGATGCTACACCAAATCCCGATGTAGTTGCGTCCATAAGCGAAAACGCCGATGGCTCTCCGTTGTTGTTGGTAGATACATTGTTTCGCTCTATTTCTTGTGGCTGTATATGATTCGTTATTTCTTCACCAAAAAGCACTTTATTTCCGCGATTTAGAAGCATAAGTGCAGGGACTTTCGTTATCGTATGTGGTAACCGAATCTCTTGACCGTTTTCTAATACAATGTTGGTAATTCCGTTAGGTTTTTTAACACGTTTATCGATACATATGAAATGGATATCGTCCTTAATTGAAGTTTGCGATAACTTTTGTAATAATGGTTTACAATTATTACAATAATTACTATAGTAAAGAATAGAACTCATTATATATGTAAATTATTTTACGATTTTTGAATTAAACTAATTAAAAAATTGATTTAATTATTTGTCTATATAATATAGTAAATCATGGACCCTAAAATTAGTAATTTTATAACCGACGATAACTATTTGAAATTCACACTCTCTGGTGTTAATGTTAGTATTGCTAATGGGTTAAGAAGAATTATTCTTTCGGAAATTCCTACTATCGTATTTCGTACTAGTCCGTATGAAGCAAATCTAGTTGATTTTCAGCTAAATACAACAAGAATGAATAATGAGTTGATTAAACAACGCCTAAGCTGTGTTCCAATTCATATCATAGATGTTAATTTTCCACATAAGGATTATGTTGTTGAGGCTGATTTACATAACGATACTGATTCTATTATCTACCTCACAACCGAAAATTTCAAAATTAAAAATGTTCAAAACGAAAAATACCTAACCGATGGACAGGTTAAAAAAATATTTCCACCTGATCCAATTACAAATGATTACATAGAACTAGTAAGACTACGTCCTAAAATTTCAGACGTAATTCCGGGAGAACATATTAAATTCTCGGCACAATTAGATATTGGTAAGGCTAAAGAGGATAGTGCATTTAATGTCGCATCCACCTGTAGCTATGGTGCGTCTGTAGACCAAATTAAGATTAACGAGGTCTGGACAAATAAACTTAAGGAATTAAAAGCAACCGGAGAAACAAAAGATAGCATTGCCTCTATGAAAAAGGATTGGGACTTGCTAGATGCGAAACGAATAACAATGCCTGATTCGTATGAGTTTACCATCGAAACTGTAGGTCCATTTAACAACTATTCAATTGTTCACAAAGCCGCTGATATTATGGTCGCAAAAATTAAGAAATTTGCGGACGATATCGAATCAAATGAAAGTATGATTCAAGAATCGGCTTCAACTATTCAGCACTGTTTTGATATCAACCTTGAAAACGAAGACCATACATTGGGGAAGGTATTGGAGTATATATTATATACTAAGTATTATCTGGTTGATAAATCTGCGATTGATAAAGATACCCCTAATAATTATCTTACCTATTGTGGTTTTAGTAAACCTCATCCACATATCAATAAAAGTATTATCAGAATTGCATTTGTAAGCAAGAAGGAAAAAATAGACATAGTAACTCTACTGGTAGGCGTTGCGGAGAGCGCGAAGATGATATATAACACAATCGGCGACGAATTCAAAACAGAATAATAAATAAAAACATTATTATTTAATTATTATTTACTTGCGCGAATACTTAGTCTTTCTTTTTCTTTTGGTTCCCTTGCGTCTTTTACCGGCGCGACGGGTCTTCGCCCTCTTTTTTTTACCACCATACTGCGGAACCATACCCGGTTGCTGACCCATCATACCCATACCCATACCCGGTTGCTGACCCATCATACCCATACCCTGTTGCGGAACCATACCACCCATACCCATACCATGTTGCTGACCCATCATACCACCCATACCAATACCCATACCCTGTTGCTGACCCATCATACCACCCATACCACCCATACCACCCATACCCGGATGCGGAACCATCATACCATGCGGAACCATCATACCCGGTTGCTGACCCATCATACCCATACCCTGTGGCATACCACCATACCCACCAAAGATATTACCACCCTTCATTGCTTTACCTCCTTTCTGTGTCGTAGGCATATTTATATATTAGTCATATATAATATATTTTAACGCAGATAAATAATTTTCTAAATGTATTTTAAATGGTCACTATAAAAACTGTAAAAAACACTATATGGTTTTCGTTAATTTTACAAATAATTACCGGTCTAATACCATTGCCGGGACTTTTTATTAAATTAGATGAAAAAGATGCTATACTATCTGACATATTAGTCCTTGAAACGATAGTTCAATTTATTGAGCTGCTATTTTATGTTTGGATTGCGTTTTCTGTCTTGAATATTAAAAAGATGGCATCGCGGAGATATATAGACTGGATGATTACTACCCCTACAATGTTATTGTCCACAATAATGTTTATGAAATATCAAGAACGCAAGGAGAATAACGAATTAGAAAATAAGCCGCTAAACACTATGGGTTTTATAACAGAAAATAAAGATCTTATATTGAAAATATTCGGATTTAATTTCTTAATGCTTTTATTTGGTTATTTGGGCGAAATTAACACAATCTCTAAATATATCGCGATTCCTATTGGATTTGGTTTTTTCTATAAATCATTTGAGCTTATTTTTAATAATTATGCCAGTGTTACGAATAAAGGACGACAATTATTTTTATTTTTAGTGTCGGTGTGGTCATTATATGGTGTGGCCGCAATAATGTCGCCTAATGTAAAAAATATAAGTTATAATTTACTAGATATTGTTGCTAAGAATTTCTATGGTTTATATATTTATTACGAAATTAGACAAATGGCGATTTAATTAGTTCTGTGGAACGGTTCTTAGATGGTAGTTAAGGACAAACATTAGTTTTGCGGGCGGCAATTTATTAACGTATTGAACTACGTTATTATATTGCATATTTCCAGGCTTAATCTCGTTTAGATAAGTCTGATGTAGATGATACATATGCGTTTTATACTGGTATGGGTAGTTCTTCAAAACATCCATTTTATTAATAAAGCAGTTTACATAGTTTTGATATAGGCTAGTAATGTAATAATTAACCTCGTCCCTATATTTATTGAAAACCTCCTTATCTTCTGGATAAAATTTAACATATTCCTCTAGACGCCCATTGTGGCATAGTTCCAAATACCTATATTGTTCCTTTGGTTGGTTTCCGCGAAGCATGCGCACATATTCGTATGTGCCCTCATTGCGAATCTTACACCGCGTCCCGCTCTCGCGATGGTGAATCATAAATCCAACAACAGTATAATCACCAAAGCTATCCACCATTAGTTCAGTCAAATTATACACATGATTGATATTCTCATATATTTTAGGGTATTGAATTTTGGTGGACTTAAGTGACTCTTTAATTGTCTCTATATCAATGATATCAACGATGTAATCTTTGTTCATACGATAACACGCACACAGATAAAGTTTAGTTTCTTTAAAAGGGACCACGATTCTATTCTTTGGATGTTGAAGAACAAACGAGTAACAGAGTGTCTTGTCTAGAATCTCAAACTCAAAGCCGGCGTTGTTACATGCCTCTAGAAACATATCACGGAACGTTAGTGACGAAAACCGGCTAATTGTATAGTTAGTTTTGCCTCCAACAGTTGACCTTGTAGAAATTTCCCATTCTTCGCAGTCATAGTCATAGAACATATTGATCATCGTCCCTTCTACATACTCCTCCACCTCACATTCGCTTAGCTGATGCTGTGACATAAATGTATCATATGAAGCAGATTTCGGAGGAGCAATCGCGATAATTTTTTTGTTTTTGTAAACGACCGAGCGAAACAATCCAGACGTTCCTGTATTTTCGTCAGTTAGTTTTTTCTTGTCGTATTTAATGACTCCATAGCACGAATCATTGTAGCTTGTATTTTTAATTGTTAGGTTAAGAGCATTCTTCGGCGTCTCATCGCCTGCATATAGCGCGGAAACATCCATATCGGCAATCGTTTTGTAGTTGTATTTGAACATCGTCATTGTTATACAGGTAACCTATTGTATATATTGATATTCAATTTTTTTTACTATCATATAAATATCTGTTATATGTATAAGATAATGAGTGAAACATCATCCGAGAACAAGGTATATATTAAACTTGGAGATATTATAGATATAGAGGCACCAGATGATAAAGCATTACACGATAAACGATTTTTAGTGATTTACACAGATACAACTCAAATAAAATTAGTTGGAGACGAAGAAATTATTTTATATATTGACGACGAGGGCGGTTTTAGTAATGAATCGATTGAAAATATAACAATAATAAGTAGATCAGTGAGTGGTAGTTATGCTATACAAAATGATCTTGTAACCGATACTTGGATAGACATATATTTTGAGGGAGACATTCCGTTATTAGTTACGGGACAAATAACTAATTTAGAGAAGGATCAGATAGAAGTAAAAAGTGTGGATGGTGATACATTCTATATTGACTTTGAGTATAAGGGTATTCCACTTGATCCTCCAATTAAATCAATAACAATACGCAATACACCACCGACGAATTTGTCTAGTGAGGAGGAAACCACAGACGATAATGTTATTGCGCGGGATGAGACTAAAGACGAAGAGGTTGTTGGCAAGGAAGGTGAAGAAGAAGTGTCGTCGCCTCCCGAAGACGACGAAGAAGAGGATAATTTCAAGGAGAAAATAACAAAATTAATAATGACGGCAGATGAACTTAAGTTTGGCGATGACCTAGATGAAATATCTGAATTGGTTGATTTGCCCGAATCCGAACAGCGTTATGGAATCGATAAACAAACTGGCGATTTATTAGACGAGTTACTCGCATCAATCCCGAATATTAAACGAACACCCATCGTAATGAATAGTATCCATATGATGATAGAACGTTTTATACAACTCCGCAATGAATTCTCTAATTTTGATGATTACAATAATGCAACATCCCCTAAAAAAATAGGCGCTGAACACAAACCGCTTGTTGATATTATGGAGGAACTGAAGCAGAAATTATACTGGATATTACCTGTAGTTAAAAATACTAAAAAAATATATATTACCGACGAGTCATTGAAAGACACAGATGAAGCATTTTCAGATACTACCCTTCTTAGTTTTAAAGAAGTAATAAAAGAACAAAGCGATATATATAACCAGTTTTTAGATAACAGTCAAACACAAAGTGATAATAAATATATAGATTTACAGCGTAAATTGGATCCATATTACAAACCATACAATGATGCGCGTAATAGAAATGATATATTGGCTTCGGTAACTGTAAACGTTCCCATTACAAGTGTGGTTAATAATATGGATGGTTATAAGAGTACTGTTTTTAAAAAGCAAAATATAACAGTTCAGTCATTTTTAACACAAGAACATTCATTAGGACAATCAATATTAACACAACAAGTAACTAAAAAGTCAACCAAATTGATTCGTTCTGCGATAATACCAAACGACAGACTAGATATTACATCGCTTCTTACTCTTCAAGAGCCGATAGTCCGATTTTCGCGCATTAATCTTCCATCTACCGATATTGTTACAAGGGCAAATTTAAATACTAATTTTCTATCATACGGGAGATTATTACGGCGTAGAACTAATGTGAATTCCGATATAATTAATAATAACAGCGAAATACAACACGATGATGAGAGATATCTAAAGAGCAATAGTGAATATATACCAGAAGAGGGAACTCTCAGTTATCGCGAATACTTAGAAAAAATTATACCAAAAACGCGGGTTCTATTTAATCTTATTAAATCACATATATCCAATAATCTTTCTGTCCATGAAATACTCAAGTATATGGAACCTTTTATGGTATATCAAAAAGACATTACATTCATGCAATATAACGAATTCATCAGTTTCATTAAAAATAAGATAAATGAGGTAAAGACGAAATATGATACAAATGTTCGTGCTCTTTCGGTACTAAAAGTAAAATCACTTTCATATAAATCAAAAATATTAGAGTTGCTTATGAGACACAATGAAAGTATTTTCAAAGAAGTAACTGAAGCATATGGAATACCTACCAACAATGCGAATCTTAGCGACGGAGAGATTTTTTCAATGATAGAGGATTATGATGGTTGCGAATTATATAATACGGGCATTAGTCTAAGCGTTATTTCGCTCATTGTTCCCAATGGAATGTCGCAAATAGAAGAGATGAAAAATATAGTAAAGCCAGAGAAGGAGAATACCAGCGATTGTAATAAATATGTTATAGCTAAAAAATATATTGCGATTGACGAATTAGAAGCCGACAATGATAATAATGATGGCGTCTATTATGATAAAAAATATGATCCGACCTATTATGAATTGATTAAAGAGTATCAATCACAATTAAATGAAATGGAGAACGATAATATTACCGGCAAAATAGAATATATAGCGGAGAAACTGCGTGATACAAATGGTCTATCGCAAGAGAAAGCGAATATTGAGGCAAAGGCAATATACTTTAAGAAGAGGGAGGTTAATGAAGGCGACTACGCCATTTTGGATGATCTAGATGGCGGTGGAGTTAGATATTACCGACGAACCGGCTCTCTATGGGAGCTTGACGATTCAATAGACGACACTCAAACAACAGACGACACTAAGGTTTTCTGCAATCTTAATGAGAAATGTATATCAGTTGCCGATAATTGCGAAAATATTGCTGATGGTAAATTATCAATCGACAAGGTTAATATGAAACAGATACTCGCCGAATTTGACGAGAGCTTACAAAAAAGTAGCGATGTAATCATCAATACTATTAAGACTAAATATGAGAAATGTATTGATAATATGAAAGATATTAGACGATTAAAAGAGACGAAGCGCTTAAAAAACAACGATAAACAATTAGAATTAGGTATAGTGCTGGAGGAAAATATACGCGAAAAATCTCCACACGAAACACTCAGAGACACAATTCTCGGAATTGGTGACCTAAACGATAAGCAATTATATGTTTCCAAATTTGTAAACAAGTATACTCGGCCAGCAAACGATGCCGAAGATGAGTGGTGGTTATATTGTATTGCAACAGACATCAAGCTATTGCCTACGTTCATAAGGAAATTATCAGATGCCTATCTAAACAGTGTGGATGATTATTTAATTGTCATGGATGAAATAGCCGCGGAGCAAGGTGAAAAGAGCGACGACGAAGCATTTGTGGTAGACAAATATAGCGGTTATAATATTAAACCGATTTCGTTTGACACTGAAGAAGGATTTACTGAAGCAGGATTCAAGATTAAAAGTCGTGACATTTTAGAAGCCGATTTTAACTATTCGTCGCAGTCTGGAAACAACGCAATGTCGTTTAATAGCGAAGAAGCAGAGAAGGTCTTCAGAGTTGCGAATGCTATGGCAAAATATATAGGTATAGATCTATCATTGTATTCTGATTTTATAATACGTAATAGTGTCATTACAATTGGAAAGGTAATGCCGTCCAGAGCGAAATATGAAGTAATGCAACAAAATAAGAAAAAACCAGTAACATATGAGAAGGCTCTAGACTCGCAAATAGTCATGATAACATTGTCTTACTTTATTTTATCAATACAGACCAGCATTCCTTCTATTAAAACTAGAAAACGTTTTCCTGGATGTAAAAAATCATTCACGGGATTTCCTATGGGCGGAGAGGAGGATACGGGTGCTATAATGTATATTGCTTGTATCGCACGCAAGATTAAATCAGACCAGACTCCGTGGTCGGCAATCAAAAAAACTAAAGAGGAGAACATTGTTGAAAAAATAAAATATATGCTTACCAAATATGTGTTGATTATACCAGAATCTAAAAAAATGATGCGGCAAAAAATAGAATATATGAAATTAAATCCTGACGAAGAGATACCGTATTCCATTAGCGTTAAAAAATGGACGACGTTTCTTCCACCATTGGAGAGCGTTAAAACACCGACATTCCAACACACATCCAAAGCATTCAACGACGAGCTTTCAAAAAATTACAAGAGCGGAAACAAGGAACAGCACGCGCAAATTAATATTATTCGTTCAAAAATAATATATTCCGCTCTCAAAATTCAAGAACACATACATAGTGTTGTATATGCGAAAACCGCAATATTATCAAACAGTCACTCTGAACCTTTTTTAGAGAACGCATGTTGCGATAGTGATAACAACATCACTATTGATTATTTTATTAAGCTCGCGCCCGAAATAGCAAATCTGAACAATTACGTCGTTGAACTCCAAGATAGATTAGACGACATGCATTCCCTTAAACAGGCAAACACGTTAATTTTCCCCACAGATACAAAGCTTAAATACCCTGAAATTACAACAGACTATACAACACCAACTATATATAAGGCGTTCATATATCATTGTAAATTTGGTAGCAACATACCAATCGGTGAAGAAATAAGAGCAATTTGCGGAGAAAAACCAAACAACTTCGTTAATTCAGAAAGCATCGACGATAAAATAGCGAAACTTAAAAGCGAAGGAGTAAATTATTCAAATAAAAATCTGTCCCAACTTGTAAATATTATTAATAGACAAAATATTGTAGGTCTAGAGTTCGGTCGGCCCAATTTTGACAACATTAGCACAATTCGTGCTATTTTAGAGTCGGCTAATGAACGAGGAGACACTATATTACCCGGCCCGTTTATTGTTAATTTGTTGGCCTTGACAGAAAATTACGAACCAGGCGTTCTAATGGATGACACTCCTGAAATGGAAAAAATGAAAAACTACCTATATACAACAAATAATTTAATGGAGGAAAATATTATTGATTTTATTACATCAAATGGTAAACCAGGAAATAAAATAGTTGATTGCTTGAGAACAATTAATGAGTTTAATATTGGTGATAAAAGCGAAGATTACGAAAATGTAATTTATAAAATGATGAATTATATGAAACTTACTATTAAATCAATATGTAAATTGTTTCCAAATATGATTAAAAATCGCGTTGGTGTTCAAAACATAATGCCTCCTACTCACTGGAAATTATCCGCGGTTCATAAAAAGGACTTTCAAAATATAATAAGCAAATATTATGGTGATACAAATCAGTTTTATAACGATAAAAGTATTGAAGTTATTTTAGATAACGTATATAATTATGTTGATGATATATATCAGCTTTCTGAAAATACATTGTACAGTGCTCCGGTTGAAAATGGAAAGGACACTTTCTATTCGGTATTTGACAAGGATATTGCAATGAAATTGTTTAAATTTTACTTCTACACGATTTTAACCGAACATGTAGAGATTATCTCACGAGGAGATATTAAAAAAGAGTTAGCTCTAGTAACTCGGGAAAAAGACAAGATACCTGAAATGGATATAATAGAAGGAGACGAACAAGATTTGGATATTGAGATAGAAATCATACGCGGTAATGAAAATTCGGTAAATGAAAAAATTGCCTCTCTTATGAACGAGTATGCTAAGATAATATGTGTTCATAAAAACGAACTAAATTACACATACGAACTAGTTATGGAACGCGTGAATAGATCAAAAGAGAAAGAGAAGGAATCTATAACATCATATCTTCGCAAAATGACAGACGAACAAAGAGAGATTGAAAACCATTTTAAAAATCACAAACTAGAACGATGGAGCGTTGGTCTCCAAAAAGGTGTAAGAATATACCAAAAAGACACATATGACAAGGAGCGTCAGGATATGGAGAAACAGATAATTTCGGACATTCAATTGGGAAGAAACGACGTAGTAAATGATATGAACAGAGACATATTTGAATTAGATGCCAAATATGCAGAGCAGGAAGCCGAAAATATAGATGTCGAGGAATATAGTATGAACAACCTAGCAGACGATGATGATCATGGAGATAGAGACGGAGATATGTAAACCTATGGATATTTAACATTTCATATAATTGGTTGCTTCTAGTAATACGCAGTCATAATTTTTGAAATATGATTTATTAATAATACATATATAAAACGCACAACATTATCTAATATTTGGTTGGGTGATTAAAGCAAAATATAATGATATAATATATTATATGTATCGTAGTTTAATACGACGTAATATTACATCATTTTCTATAGTAATTTTCATAATTTTATATGTTTCTGTTTTAATGTTTAAACCGGCATTTGTTTTTAAACGTGATGGAACACTAAGAGAATTTGGTCTTGGATTTAGAAACAAAACCGTTATTCCTGCGTGGTTGCTTGCTATAATATTAGCTATAATTTCATATTTATCGGTTTTATATTATCTTGCTTTACCTAAATTGTTACATTAATCAACTTCTTTTTTAATATTACCCGAAAGAGTTCATAATGTACGTAGTTCTTTAAGAGATTCTTCAGAATAATTACAACTTGAATTGATGATTGAATTTGTAGCAACCGCAATTACTAGCGAACCAGTAAGAAGAAACCACATATATTGAGCTACCGATTCTTTCAAAAATATAAGGTTTTTAAGAATTACTACCTCTTTTGAGTCTGCGGCAACTTTCAATAACGTTTTCATAGAATCAAGAAATACATCAAAGTTTTGCATTGTTATTTCATTAACCAATAATGATTGATTACCGTAGATATAGTTAAGAGCCTCGGTTGCCTTGTCGCTCTGACCCTGAACTGTTCCTTGTTCTTTGAAAACATTGCGAATTACTTTTTTTATTCCCAGAGCAACAGTCATACCATATCCAAAAGTGTTAGAAAATGGGGTTAACCAACCTGGAAATATAAGCAACATTAAATTTAATATTCCAAATATTAGAACCCATGGAACTAATGTTATATAAGCAGCAGTGAGATATTGATAATGTTCATTACACATTCTATATGTGGTCATTAGGTTAATAAGGTATTGTCCAAATAGAACGATTATGTAATAACAAACAGCCAACATCAAGCCAAAAGTCTGTGCCTTAGACCCTCGCGATGGTTTACATAGTATATAACTCAATACAAAATATAATGTAGTAACCATTATGAAAAAGACAAATCCAAATTGGGTTTCCATAGGAACGATGCCATTAGTTTCGGTAGCCATTATAAATAATAGGGACAATATTTTTTGAAATAATACTATATATATTTAATGAGTTCAAACCCTGTTTTATGTGAACCAGGTATAAAATATTATTTACGTAGCTCTCTAAAGGAGAGCCATAAATTCAAAGAAAAATACATTAATTTTTTTTACAATATTGGAATGTTTGTCATATTTATAGTGGTGTTATTTAGTATCTTATATTATAGATACAAGGGAAGACTAACCAAAGGAGAAGTGGAATTAAAAAACAGACGAAAACAAGAATATATAGTTTCAAAATTACAACAATTATCGGCAATTAAAAAAAACAATGAGATGTTAACCAACCTTCCATTATTTGACTAATAACCAGATATATACTAAGATTTAATATTAGATTTAATATATATGGATGAAAATGTAGCTATAGCAATAAAAGACTATTATACGCTAAAAAAAAAATATGAAAAAAAAATAAAAAAAGCTAAAAATAAAATACGGAATTCAAAAGATTTGACTAATAAAGACAAAAGGTTAAGAGTTAAGCAAATAAAAAAAACATGCATAAATTGCGGCAATAAAGGCGAGACCATATTTAAAACAGATAATAATACGCTAATAGCGATATGTGGATGTAAAACTCCATGCGCATTGAATATTAATATTGACCGTGGAAAATATACAAACATACGAAATACTGAACAAGAGATAGAGAAGGAAATTAAAGGAATTAAACAAACAATTATGCGTCTTAAACTCGATTTACTGTTCAATTATTCCGATGAAAATACAATATTGAATGATTTTAAAAAACAAAAAAAAAGACTAAGTGATTTCACACAATCACTTGTTATTTATCGTAAGGATTATATATCAATAGTTGATAATGAAGACAAAACAAAGGCGATCAAAGATGACACCATCAAACTATATGAATTTACAGATCAATTAAAGAAACTTAAAACTGATTATAATTCAAAACAAAACGAAACTTATTTGAGAGATATGGTAGAAATTTATGTTCGCGATATTAAACCTTTAATAGAGCGACTTCAATCGGTTAAATATAAACATAGTTATATTAATCCTAATGAACTAGACAATACAAGTGAGTTGATACAGAGTGATTATATTTATTCTGATTTATTTATTCCTTTAAATAGTCAGAATAATGCAAAAATAATAACCAATAAAAATTAAAAATAAACTACATTATATCACTATATATATATGAAATTATCGGCCATTATCTCATTCCCAGTTTTTATTATTAGTTTGAGTATTGGTTTATTATTCGTTTATTTATCTACTCCACCACCAACAGTTATCTATGTATATCCAACTCCCGAAAATATTAACAAAGTTGAGTATAAAGATAAAGCTGATAATTGTTACCAATTCAAATCTACTGAGGTATCGTGTATGAATAATGAAGATATAAAGACCATACCAATTCAAAAGTAATCTATATATACTATATATGTTTAAGAATATAATTACTAAGGTGAATACCAAGTATGGTAAAATAATAATTTCTATTTTATTAGGTATTGGTTTATCTAGTATATTTAGAAAGACTTGTGAATCGCGAAACTGTTTAATATTCAATGCGCCATCCTTTGAAGAGGTTGGTAAATCTGTTTACAAACATAACGATAAATGCTATAAATATACCGAACAATCGGTAATGTGTAATCCTCACCAAAATAAGCAAGTTGATATTGCGTAAAATATTTAATATATTTAATCACTTAACTATATTAAATATGACCACTAGTTTAGATGATTTGCCACAATCGAGCGTTAATTCGCAACCGAACGTTAATTTAAATATAACAGAACAAAATGTAAAGGTCCCTAATCCGACTCAAGACTTGGAAGCTAACCGCAATGCTGATTTACAACAAGTAATGTCCCAAGCGACTCCTCAACAGAACCAACCTCCTGCTCCAAGACAGGCCCAGCCCGAGAGCAATAACGGTATAGATATCAACAGCTTTGTTACAGGAATTCAGGAGGCGGCGGCAAGCGGAGCACTTCAACTTCCTTCTAGGGATATTCCTCAGAGCCAGAGTCATTTAACTAACGATGCACAGCTACAACCTAATTATATTCCAGAAAACAATGGAGATTATATAAACGACACATATAATCAGGACCAAATTATAAATAATCAAAACATTAAACAGAACAGCACTAATTCTATGGATGCCTTGTATGACGATATTCACGTTCCTATAATACTGGCTGTTATATATTTTGTATTCCAGCTTCCGGTTATTAAAACAAACACATTGAAATATATTCCATCGCTTTTTAATAAAGACGGAAATTTTAACATGCTTGGATACTCTGTTAATAGTTTGGCGTTTGCTAGTACATATTACTGTATTATAAAATCACTAGATTTCTTGAGTATATGACGCTAATAATATTAATTAATTAATACGCACTATTTACGTATATTTATTAGATTATTATTGTAATAAATATACATGTCCAAAACATTACTTGATATATACATTCAAACGCTAGTATCAAGATTGACTAACGTAAAAGAATGTAATAATCCTTGCGGCATTAATAACCCTCCATGCGTAGACGTAGTATTTGATGGCGGCGCATTCAATGGTGGGATGGGTCTGGGAGTTGCTCTATACCTTAAAGCATTAGAGAGAGCAAATATGATTCGCGTATCGCGCGTATCAGGATGTAGCATCGGTTCTATAATCGCCTTATATTATTTGACTACCTGCAATTACGACATTAACGAAATGTTTCTCTCAATACGTAAATGTTTCAAAGAACAATTTGATTTAACACAATATGCCGTATGTGTTCGTGAATTTATTTTTAATAATATGACGGAGGATATGTGTTGCGTTAATAATACACTACATATTACATATTACGATATTGAGCTTGGGAAACAGGTTGTCCAGAATACTTTTGATAGTCGCGAGCACTTACTTGATTGTATTATCAGGTCTAGTCATATTCCATACTTATCAAATAAGGAGTTCAAGTATAAAGCTCGTTATTTAGATGGAATTACACCTCACGTATTTCGCGATAATAAACGACCAGTATTGTTCGTTATGATGGTTACGAATTCAAATTATCACCGCGTTTTCAATACTAAGAATGAACAAAATGTAAACGAAAGACTTTTATTGGGAATTAATGATATTAATACTTTTATTACCACGGGAACCTCTGATATGTGTAGTTATTACAACGAATGGTCTTTATTGTCCATACTATCTCTCCGTGCAAGGGAATCCATATTTGTTTGTATAATAATTATTATTGAACTATATACAACACTATACAAATATATACCCTGTTGTATTAGAGAATCAAATTGTTTTACTCTCTTTACTAAAATTAGCTATTCTACATGTCAAGATATTATGTATTATCTAATTAATTAGGTTATTGTTTACAGTTAAAACACTTTAAATCCAAACCTATTTTTCAGTTTTGATATTCCTGTCCGTCTAGTTTTAGAAGATGCCTTCTTTGCTCCAGATTTACCCCTTGTTTTCTTTAATACACGTTTTTTTGTGGCGGGTTTCTTCTTTCTCTTCACCTCCCCTGGTGTATATCTTAAAAAATACTCTTCATATTCCTTAGAATTCCGTTTATTCTGAAGTTCTTTGAATTTGTTAGCTTTTGAAGCTCTTATATCTTCCATTGTCTCCTGTTTTCCATAGCAGTTTGTAGTAAATCTTTTTAATAGTCCTTTTTGTTTCAAACGATTTTTAGACTGAACTATAAACAGATATTCTGACATACAAAGCAACCTTTCAGGGTCGTAGTAAGGTCTATTAGCATATAAAAATGCCAAATAAAAACTTAACATTGTATCAATAGTGGCAATTTTCACTTTTTTTTTCCCCAAATTTACTACGTTGTAACTATGACAGGCGTTTGGTTTATATAAAATGCAAAGAGTTTCCTGGTCTACTACTATTTCGTAATGGGTATCTATCAATTCGCCAATAGGCGCCTTTTTCACTATTTTTACATTTACATATCCTTTTTCGCTAAGGCGCTCTTTTAATATTGTGCTCGTTGTTTCTGGATCTTCGGTCAATACGTCAAAATCTGGAATCGTCTGGAGTTGTTTTCGCTGTTTTATAGGCATGTATTTGCTGTACATTGTACTTGCGAATCCTCCGAAAAAAACTAATCCCTGGTCAATAATAGAGTCCCTAATTGTATAATATATAGTTTCTCGGTCTCCCGATTCACCTTCAAAATCTCTCTGAAAACTTACAGAATTGCATTTTGTATTTTTAATGGGATAATTTTTATTGAGTAATACGAGTCTCTTGAGAACCTTTTCCCATCTACTAACATCACCATCTGGACGAGACAATTCCAGATACATTCCCATTCTTAAAAAATTAGGTGGCGCATATGAAAGACCGTTCACTTTAACCGCGTCTTTTTTAAGTGACTTGTATATATCTGGTATAAGATAGGTAATATCAGCAACAGGAATAAAATTTACAAATACTTTGTAGGTTCCTTTATGAACTCCTGATTTTGCCTCTACGTCTGAATATCCTTTTCTCAAATATATATCAGCCAACTCTTTTGCATCTAAAACAGCATTCATTGAAAAAAAATCGTAGTCGGGCACATCGGTGTTTTTGTCATAGAATTGATCATCTAGAGGTAGTATATTATTAATAGCGGTTCCACCGTAACAAATTAACTTCTTATCTCTAATGAATTCCTCTACTATTCTATTTACATCCCTAATTAAGTCCGACTGTGCGAGTTTACTGTTAGTCCGCCCCTCCGCACTATCAACGGCAGCTCTTAATATAGCTAATTCCTTCTCTTCAAATGTGGGATTTTTATCACACATATATACTATCAATCTATTATATTCATTGCTCTAATAGATTGATATTATTGATAAATTACGGTTGTTTACATATTCAGGGAACCACCCCCCAAAAGTGCCATTACTTCTGCTGAGCTTTCCTGGGCTGCGATTTTTTTATTAGCACCACTCGTATCAATATTAATCGTTGTCTGTGGATTTACCTTTCTTAATTCCTTTGGTTTTAAAATAAAAGACGACTTCTTGCGATTAAACTGGTCAATGTATGTTTTTAAGAATGGATCTATCCGTCCGCTGGGTGATTGAAAACACATCCCTACGAACTGAATTCCATATCCGTACGGAATCACAGCAACCACCTCTCTTTGTTTGTCTTCGTCATATTTATTACCACTAACCATCTTGTGTGTCAATTGACTCCAATCCATATTCTCCGGTTTTGCGTTCATGTCGGGTATACATATAGTCATTTTCTCCTTGTTGAAATCTCTAATTTCCTCAAGGACACCCGAAAGTGTAACCTCTTTATATCTCATCAATCGCATATTTTCTCCCCCACTTACAATATTAACGTATTCATATAATTTGGTTTCTTCAATGTTTATTGGCTCAAGATTATTTACCATAATTATTACCTTGCCCTCTAAATATTTCATTTCCACATTACCTAGGTCCTTACCGTTGTATTTATAACTATACCTCCGACTCAAAAGACGGTCATAAAAATTCCTGTTTAGGGAGTCGGCCATTGAATCCAGAATATTCTTGTGTTCTGTTTTGATGCGAAAATGTAAGATTAATGGATCAGATGATATATTTCCTGCGCTATTTACACCGGAAGTGAAAGCCATATCCCTAATTTTTGCCATTATCCTATCGAATTCAAGGTAATTATACGTTTCTTTAACGCCGAAATTTTTATCAGTTGAAACTGATATAATTGGGTTGTCGTCTAAAGAATATACCTCAAAATCTAAACATCTTGCACCTAATTGAATACAATTTTCAATCGCACATTCGTTTACAAAATCATGAGAAAATGAACCGCTCGCGCAACAATTATAAGCGGTTTTTACATAGAAATCTCGCAGTCTATAATCTCCATACGTTTTTTCAACATTGTCTTCTGATTTTTGCGTTTTGAGGTAATTATATGGTTTTAGTTCACTAGTATCGAGCTTAGTTTTCTCAATATTACTACAATTAGAGCTAGATAATGTTAATTTTGAATACGACCACATAAACAACAGTAGTATCATGAGCGTTCCTATTAAAAATACCCCTAATTGTACTAATTTGGGCTTTTTTAAATTAATAGAATTCTTAACAGAATAAACCATTTTATTATAGCTTTTTTGAATAGCTTCCGACATTAGGTTGTATAATATATACGATTATATTTTAACTTTAATAATTTATTAGTTAAATTATAATATTATTAATAATATTAATAATAATATTATAACATTAGTTAAATAATAATATGGCTAATATATAAATATGCCTGGTGGTCTTATGAATCTAATAGCAGAAGGTAACCAAAATATTATTTTAACAGGAAACCCGACAAAGAGTTTTTTTAAATGCACATATGCTAAATATACTAATTTCGGTTTACAGAAATTTCGTATTGATTATGATGGTCAACGAATCTTAAATATGAATGCTCCTTCAAATTTTAAATTTAAAATGCCGCGAACGGGAGGGGATTTAATCATGGACACATATTTAGTTGTTACGCTACCAACCATATGGAGTCCAATTATTCCACCTGATTCAAATATAGACTATAGTCAGAGTAATTCAACCATAAATATAATTAATAAGTGGCGCCCTTATGAGTTTAAATGGATCAAACATATTGGTTCACAGATGATTCGTAGTGTAAGATTTACAATAGGAGGTCAGGTTATACAGGAATTCACCGGTAGCTATTTACAATCTATGGTTGAAAGAGATTTTGATTCCAACAAAAAGGATTTGTATTATAAAATGACAGGTAACGTGCCTGAGTTAAATGACCCCGCAAACGCGTATAACCGTGTAAATGTATACCCAAATGCTTATGTTATGGATGAATCCAAAGGTGGTTCTGAACCATCTATTCGTTCTCGTAACCTATATATTCCTCTCAATATTTGGTTTACTATGGCGTCTAAAATGGCCTTTCCTATTTCTGCTTTACAGTATAACGAATTTCATATTGAAGTAGATATTAGACCTGTAAAGGAATTGTATGTTATAAGAAATATACCAAATGAACTAGACCCTGGTAGTTATTATCACCAATCGAATCTTAACGAACCGAGAGAGCAATTTTATAGATTTATACATCCACCCCCGACGGCAAAACTATTGGAAGAAGACTTTGCGAATACGAGAACAAACTGGGATGCGGACGTCCATCTGATAAGTACATACGCATTCTTATCCGAAGACGAGAAACGAGTATTTCAATTGAACGAACAGACTTATTTAATTAAACAAATTTACACACACCACCATAAAGGGATTACAGGAAATACGCTTATTGATATTGAAACTAGAGGTATGGTTTCTAGCTGGATGTGGTTTTTACAGAGAAGCGACATCTTGCTTCGCAATGAATGGTCAAACCATTTTAACTGGCCATATGAATATCTTCCATATAATGCTACTTTACCGAAGAATGTTGCTCAGTTAGGGGTTGTTGCTGTTAACATTATAAAAGAGTTGGGAATCACCAATGACGAACAAAATATAACTCCTCAACATCAATTAAGACAGCCAAATAATAAAGCAGATGGCAATTATCTAAAGACAAATATAATTCCTTCTTCAATAGCACTATCGGGAATATATAAACATGAAAATCTTAAGAATATTATGGAATCTTGGGGATTAATAATAGACGGAAAATATCGTGAAACCACTATGGAAGCAGGAATATTTAATTATGTTGAGAAGTATACCAGAACAGCCGGAAATGGACCGGATGGATTATATTGCTATAATTTTTGTTTGAATAATAATACAACAGACTTTCAACCGTCTGGCGCAATTAATATGAGTAAATTTAATAAGATTCAATTTGAACTGGGCTTAATCACTCCTCCGCTGGATAGCAACGCAACCGTTGATGTTGTCTGTGATTCTGACGGTAATTTAGTTGGTATAGATAAAACCCACGACAATATATTTGAATATACATACGATTTAACCGTATTTGAAGAGAGATATAATGTTCTGACCTTTTCATCGGGCAACGCCGCGCTATCTTACGCTAGATAAATAATCTGAAATCCATTTATATATTTAGCTAAAATGAAAACGGCGCAGGACCACAATACATGAACCCATCGTGTCCTGTAGGACCTAACCAACAATCGTTGCTGTCGTTGAATGCATTCACGATATTAGTCGTTTCTGAATTAACAGCTTCACCTGAAGCGGTAACAGCGTCTTCGGTAGCAGGCGCAGACGACGAAGTGCTAGTTCCATTTGAATTTGCCGTAGTCACCGCTGTAGAACTGGAAGCAGGTTCGCTTGAAGATACCGTGGTGGATGATGCGGCGGCCATTGCGTCTTGTATCCTTTTCTCCTCTTTTTGCATTTCCTCCTCGTAATTATATGAGACGTCTACCTCGTAATCAACCGAAGTATATGGAATATTAATGAGTTTATGTAATATTGTGGCTTCATCGCGCTGAGCTGGATTAGGTTGACCGCTAACAACAGCGGTGTTATCGGCAACTTGAAAAACAGAATAGCCACACCCCTTACAACAATTATCACCTTGGCATATAAGGTCAATTGGTTGCTTACTATCGTTTCTACATATGCTAGGACAAACCTGATAGAAAATAGGGTCACCGTTACCATCTTGACCGGTTCGCACAGGCATACAATCTCCGCCTATCTTAACAGGATCCATACAATCGGCAGAACATTGATCGTCGCGATTACCACATAGTTCGCAATTATTTTGATGATGAGATTTAATTTTGTTCTCATCTACTGTATATTCAACGTCACTACCATCATATTGAACATTATATTGGTTATTATCAAGAACAGCGGTTATTACAGCAGTTTCCCACTTAGATCCATAATCTATTTTGTTCTCTAGGAACTCTGACGTAGGATAATCGCTTGGATCCTTTAAATTTATTTCTACATATTGTCCAACTTCAAAGTCCTTGAATTTACAGTCCTTGCTATTGTTGTATTTTCTATCTATTTGACTGAATGATAATGTGCTCTCCGCATTACTAACACTAACGAAGCCCTCATACGTTTTTTTATGTAATGCGATCTGAATTAAGCATGTTCCTATTAATATCAAAGATAGAATTACTATTTTTGTTTTAAAATTCATTATTATAAATTAATAAGAGATAAAATAAATTATGATTGTTAAGTAATTATATAACTATAATATATTAATATGGTGAGTTTAGACCAGATATTTGACCTTTCATTCTATAAAAAATTATTCAAGAGTAACGGAGGTAATCTGGAGGAGGAGGCAGAGAAACCAAACAAATGGATTAAATTTATAAAAGGGTGTGGTGTTTCCATAATCGGTGTGATAATAGTTGGAGCAATTGGTGCGAACTTTGTATATTTTTCAAAACTTGATACAACTAGTATTACTGGCGAAAGCACCGAAGAAACAATAGGAACGTATTTCCCAATACCCGAAGGCATTACTGGTGGAGTATTAGTAGGTAAATCACAAGATTCCTTTGGTCTATACAATACAGGTACTCCTGGAGATGTTAAACCTGGTAGTATATCATTGAACAAATTTAATATTCCACCTTCAGGTTCAGATGGTAGAATATTTGGCAGATTTCCTTATTACGAAGGTGCTTTTGATGATTATGATACAAAAACCGGTTTTTTTCAAATGAGAAAAAGTTGGTATATTCGGACAATTGCGGCGACATATATTTTTTGGAGAGGCATATTACAGCATTTGTTTAAGACAATGAAGAAATTGTCGCCAGGATTTAAATTGATATTTACATTGATGTGTTTGGCGGTTTTTATAGGTGGTCCAGCAATGTTGACTATGTTTATAACCGATAAAAAACGACCTTCTTCATCTGGATTTATGGAAATGATCGCTATCTCCCTAATGTTTATTAGTATGACACAAATAAGACACGCAAACTGGCGGGATTATGATTCTAGTCTTATGTACGCAGGTGTTGGCATCGTCTGGAACTTACTTTTCTTTATATTTGCGGATGTTGGAATATTAGCTATGTGCGGAACCTTTACGTCATTTGCTATGGTAATTCAGTTCATTTTAACATTCTTTCCTCCATTTGGTCCATTTTTGTTCAACTTCTCAGGTATGTTGAGTGCGATGCGAGATATAAAACAACCGCTTAGAATTCTATTTGTGTTCTTCTGTATTGTCTTTGCGCAATTACACCTAAATAAGGCTGTGTTTACAGGAATGATTATCACTGTAATGTTATATATTTTGGTAGAATTGAATAGTTGGAGGAAGGGAGTTTATAAATCACTTACTGGTTCAAAATAATTATATTCGCTGTTTATACATTAACAAATAATTATTATATAAAAGAACAAATTATATAATAGCAATGACTTCTACCGACAAACCATTTGTTAGTATTTGTACGCCTACTTTCAATCGTAGACCATTCATACCCTATACTATTAAATGTATTGAAAAGCAGGACTATCCGAAAGATAAATTTGAGTGGATAATCATAGATGATGGCACCGATAAAATCAAGGATTTGGTTCAACATCTTCCATACGTAAAATATTTTGAATATGCTACCAAAATGTCTCTGGGAGAAAAGAGGAACTTGATGCATAAAAAATCAAAGGGGGAAATTTTGGTTTATATGGACGACGACGATTATTATCCAGTAGACCGAGTTTCTCACGCAGTTGAAACGCTGTTAGCACACCCCGAAGCCCTCTGCTCTGGTAGTAGCGAAATATTCATATATTTTAAACACAATAAAACAGTGTATAAATTTGGCCCATATGGACCGAATCACGCAACGGCAGGAACGTTTGCTTTCAAACGCAAATTGTTAGAGACGAGCAGTTATGATGATAAAGCGGCTATTGCGGAGGAAAAGCAATTCCTTAAAAATTACACAGTTCCCTTCGTCCAACTAGACCCATATAAAACAATATTAGTATTTTCACACGATCATAATACATTTGACAAACGTAAATTATTGGAAAACCCCCACCCTGAACTCGTAAAACAAACAGATAAATCAGTTGAAGAATTCGTAAAAGACGACGAGATGCGAAATTTTTACATGAATGATATTGACGACCTACTGAAAGATTACGAGCCCGGACGACCCACTATGAAACCAGATGTATTAACCCAAATAATAGAGATTGAGGAACGCCGACGCAAAGACGCAGAGAACCGTTTTCAGGAATTAGCGGCAAAAATGCAAGGCCGAATAGTAGTTCAGAACTCCGACGGAACATCGAAAGAGCTATTAAACGACGATGTTATCAAGATGCTACGACAACAACAAGCTAATATTAAAACGCTAATTGAAGAGGTAAAGAAACGAGACGATATGATTAGTATGCTTAAATTGAACTCAAGTAGAATTAGTGAAAATAATAGTGAAAATATTCACATGAATATAATTGAACACGATGAACCACAATTAATTTCTCAAATAAATATGGTAAATTAATTATGAGGGCTATTATACGGGCTATTTTATTCCGCGTTTGTGTAATTATCTAAATATTTATAAATACGTTTAATGTCTAATCTATTTATTTCATAAGGCTCTAATATATTATACAATTCGTCGTCTGTGTTGTTATTTTTAAGCTCTATAAAAAAAGAGAATATATCTTTAATATCCATTCCTAGTGTCTGGCAAATTTCTTGAATAAATATAGAATTGTTGTATTCTGTACTATATTTAGTTAATACCTTTGTAAATCTAACTTCGGGTGGATTAAATTCGTTTGTTGAATATGGTGAATACAATTTATTATTATTGAACGTTTTTACCAAAGAGCTCATCTCATTGAATTGCCATATCTGTTTCTGAAATGTTATTCTATCAATATAGTCTGCAAAACATATATTCTCTAGAAATTTTTCATACAACGGAAATGCGGTTTCCTTAGGAATTTGTGATAACATATCCACAATATTTTCGTGCCAAAGAAGCCCCACTATTGTTCTGTCTGTCTCATTCATTACTGTCTGGTGGTCTAACAAAGAATATTTATTATTAATTAATTTTTTTGTTATTGTTTTAGTATCCTCGTTATATGATTTTGGTTTTAGAATATTTTTAATTATCTCATTTTTTAAAAAACTCTGATGATTTGTGTAAATATCATATAATGTTCGCAATTTTCTCAAATCACTTTTGATGAACTCTTTAATATTTATATTTAGAGTATCATCTATATTTGGCATACATGAATGTATTATGTAATTTATCTGCTCGTCTGTAGGTGTTTTTAGTTCAAATACATTACATACTTTCATTAATTCCTTTATTTTTTTATCAACATGATAGTTGCTAATACATATAATTGGCGTGTTTGTGGTATCCTCCTCCTTTTGTTTTTTGGTTTTTTTAGGACGTATTTGTTTAATAAGTGAATTAATTCCACCCTTATCTCCATTATTCATACCATCAATCTCGTCCATTACAATCGCTATTTGCTTCTTTTTTTTGTTAAATAGACTGATAACATTCCTATCCGACATATTATTTTGAGTAATGTTATCTATTACAAGTTTGTTACGAATATCGCCAGCATCATATAGAACAATGTCGTAATCCATACTTTTAATAAGGTCCTTTATAAATGCGGTTTTACCACATCCAGGAGTTCCGTAAATATATATACCTCGCTTTCTAGTTAAATCCTTCTTATTCTTTTCAAAATCAATAAGCGTGGCTTTTATCTTTTCGGCAATAGTTTCTCTATCCAATATTTTATTCAAATCTAAATTGTCCATATACGTTTCACTAAATTAAAAAACTGTTTTTATGTTGTTTTTTAGTTAACGAACATTCGTGTAAGACATTTTTACACTTACCCACGTTATTTTCATCTATATAAAATTTAATGAAATCAATATAGTTTTTATAGATTTTATCATTATATTTGTATTTTTTTCGGGTTATCCAATTTGAATATTTTTTTTCTAAAATCTCCTTGAACGCTATAGAGAGATCTTTTCTTATGATGTATCGCACATAACTATCGCCTCGTCTGAACATAGTTTGTTTAAATTTTATAGCATAGTTTATATAGTAATTCCCTCTGTTAGTCGTTGCCTTCTCGTTAAACTGAATGAATGTATAGATGTATCGTAGCAAATCGTCGGATAATTTATCCTTATATAACATATATTATTGCGAATAATATATTTTATAACTTTTACCAGCAGTCTTTTTTGGCATCAGGATTATTAGTGACTCCATCCCATGTAATATCACACTTATCAGCCCATTGTTTTTTTGCACATAGTCCACCGGTACCCTTATATTTAGAATCAGAACTGTTAAAAACTGTACAACCTACTTCGCTATTATCGTGTCCTAATTCCTTATCGTTATTACAAATAAATTCTTGTGTTCCGGGATCTGTTGAAATAGACCAATAATCAGGACAGTCCGCAATAACCGGCGGATATTTAATATCACTATTCATATTAGATAACGCAACCCCTATTGTAGCGAGAGCAAATATCAATATAACAGTAGCAACAATCATTACTATTGACTGAAAATTCATAAACATTATATAAAATAAAGGTATATAATTTTTTCTGTTAAAGTTATATAATGAACTACAAGAAGAACGATATTAATATTACAGGTCCAAATAAAACCGCTGTATTTACATTAAGTGATAGAATACCTATTGATCATACCGTATCATTTAGAGATGCTCTTACGAAAGACATATACAATAACAAAAATACTCTATACGACATATTTTTTAATGATTCAAATATTAATAATTTACAATTAGAAATACAATCAGGTGTTAGACGAATGTCTAATAATCAGTATAATGTTGGTAAACAAAATATAGATCAATTAAAGATGATTATGAATAGTATATTTGTTGAAAATTCTCGCCATCAGTATAGCGATAGTGTAATCGCAATAAAAAATTTGAATTCATTAGTATTACAATACGCAATACCACAGGTATTTAATTCTGTTGAAAGCCATCTTAAATATAAACGCGATATAACAAATCTAGCAACACCTATGAGCAATCCCATAATGACTACTAAGAACAAACAACTAAGACAACACCGATGGTTATAATCTACTTTTTCTTAATCTTTAATTTTAGAACAGTCTTCTCCTTCGCCTTCTTAAATAAGTTGTAGCCCTCCTCCAATTTATCTAACTCATCTAACCATATGGTGCTTTCTGACTTAGAGTTAAGGATTTTGAGCTGAGCTAGTTTGTCTCCCTCCTCCTTAATCAGACGGTCGTAATTCTCTTGAGTTACGCTATCCATAGGCATCTTAACAAGATATTTGAATTCTTTGTCATCGTCCAATATGTCGTATTTATGGTCGGTCAGGAGAGCGATCACGACGTATTTCGTTTTGCGCCGAAGATCTATGGTGTCCTTAAGAATCTCGCTAATAAAGCGAGCCTTGTTTGATATGAGTTTCGCCTCCTTCTCTAAATTTTTGATCTGGTATTTTTTGCGCTCCACATATTTAGACATGCGAACACCAATGTAATGGTCTGCGATTTCACTCGCAGTTTCGTATTTACGCAACTTTTCGGTCTCATCAAACATATGCATATTCGTAGTCGTTCTAGTAGTATACAGCTTTAATAGCTTCTCCAGCGCATTGCAATCGTTTTCTAATGATTTGGCTTGAAGCTCTGCGATTTTACCTGGATGAAACACGAGCGTAATGTCCACATTTACGTCTGTGCTCATATCGGTGTAATCCTTGATACAAATATCCTTCTTACCTTTCTTTTTGGCATCACCCCCATCAATGAGCTCTTCAATATATTTTTTGTAGTCGTCGGTCCACAATCCGACAGGGAGTTCGGTAACACGAACCTCTTTGTTATTGATGATATTATAGCAACCCTTAATAAGCCATTTACTGCTGGTGATTTTAGCAATAGTTCCCTTGAAACCTTCGTAATACGGTTCTAGTGTTGGTTTATCGGCATTTGTAAGCGAACATCTAATATATGAAATTACATCGGTAGGATTATGACACATAATGTCAGTGCTAAATCCAGTGCCAATGCCCTTACTTCCATTCACGAGAACCATAGGAATAATAGGAGTATAATGAATTGGCTCTACTGGCGTGCCGTCATCATCTAGATATTTGAGAATCGCATCATCCGCTTCTGGGTATATAAGGCGCGTGATCTTGCATAGATTGGTATGGATATACCTCTCCGATGCCGAATCACTACCGCCTTGGAGACGGGTTCCAAACTGACCATTTGGAGACAGAAGATTGATATTGTTTGACCCCACAAAATTCTGCGCCATTCCTACAATAGCGCCATTAAGACTGGCTTCGCCGTGATGGTAGCAGCTAATTTCCGAAACGGATCCGCTGAATTGCGCAACCTTAATCTCCGCGGTTAGGCGTCGCTTGAATGCGGTATATAGAATCTTTCGCAGACTCGTTTTGAGTCCGTCCATAATATTTGGGATAGAACGGTCGCAATCATACTTTGAGAAATGAATCATCTCGCGCTGAATAAACTCTTGATACGTAATATCCTCCTTATTCGTATCCAGATATAGCTCCCTATCGTAGTTCTCTAACCACGTCTTGCGGTCATCCGCGCGCTGTTTGTTAAATACCATATCGATTGAATTTACACAGTCGTCGCCGGTTTTTACGAAATTGACGATTTTCTTCTCAGCGAAATACTGTTTGAACTCCTTACTTGTGGACGTTCCCAACCCCTTGTAGTATTTAACCTTCCATCCCTTGGAATCGTTATTACTGCACCAGTTGGCCCATTCACCGTCATTGTAAAACTTCAGTTCATTAGCACCTTTTTTAGCTTTAAGAATTGGTGTGTTCATAAAACCGATAAAACCTTTAATATCAAGGAGCGACGCCCATTCAGAATCAAAAAGATTAATACCCAATCCCTTGATGTGACTACCATCCAAATCCTGATCCGTCATAAACAGGAGTTTACCGTATCTAAGACGACTCTTCACCATTTCATGAGTATATTCCCTTCCTGTTTCGATTCCCAAAATCTGTTTAATTTCGTGAATCTCCTTGTTATCTAGGATTCGTTTTTGCGATTCGCCGCGAACATTAAATAGCTTACCACGCATAGGATATACACCAATTGTGTTTCTATCCTCCGTGCTCAATCCAGATACAATACCGGCCTTTGCCGAATCTCCCTCGCAAAATATAATAGTACAATCATTGCTCTTTGCGGTTCCGGCGTGATTCGCATCAATGAGTTTAGGAATACCGCGAATACTTTTGGTCTTGCTTCCGTCCGTTTTCTTCGCCGCCTTATTGTCTTTCACTTCGGTAAGCGCACACGCGTTGTCCATGACGCCCATTTTGGCTACTTTGTCTATAAACTTTTCGCTAATGTCGCACGATGAACCAAAACTGCTAGACGGCGTATTCATATAATCCTTCGTCTGACTATCAAAACACGGATTGTTAATGTCGCATCTAACAAATAGCATTAGCTGTTCTTTGATTGTGCTGGATTTAACATCAACCTTCTTCTTCTTTTTGATGTAGCTGGTTAGCTTACGCACAAGCTGATTAAGCAAATAGTCTACGTGTTTTCCACCCTTTCCAGTATAGATACCATTCACAAATGATACTTGGGTAAACTCCTCGCTTGGAGCCATACACACTGCATATTCCCATCGCTCATTTGCACATTCATAGATTCGCTTCGTCTCACCCGCACTACCAATATACAGGTCAACATATTGTTGAAAGTTATTAGTTGCGATATTCTCCCCGTTGTATTTTACCTTGATTTTCTTGTCGGTTACCGCCGTAATATCGTAGACACGTCTCCTAAAGAGCTCCAGCATATCCTTTGACAGTCCATCAATTCCAAGACGCTTATAATCGGGTTTGAATACGACTTCGGTATATGGTTTCACTTTACAGGATGTGATTTTAGGAGGTTCAATCACATTAAGATTGTCTTTGAACGTCTGTTTGTATTTTTTTCCGCGCACGTGGTCAACGGTTTCAATTGTTCCCCACTCTGACCAAATCAGAACCAGCTTGAATCCAAATCCATTCTTGCCGCCGACGATTTTCTGTTCGCTCTTGTCGTAGTTGGTTGATGTGCGAAGATGACCAAAAATCATCTCAGGAATCCATAGATTATGTTCTGGATGTTTCTCAATATCAATTCCGTTTCCATCGTTACGAATAGTAATTACACCGTCGTCGCTAATTGAAACGTGAATATAAGTCACAGGAATAGTGTTCTGCTTACAATCATTCATCGCCTGACACATTCTTACGTAATGATCGCGACTATTCACAATACCCTCGTCAAACAACTTGTATAGTCCGGGTATAATAGTGATCTGCTTAGGATTGATTGTATTTGTATCCGAATCAAATACATATGTGTCGTATTCGGTAGTGGTCATTGAACCTGTGTATGTGTCTGGATTGTCCAATACATGTTGCTTGTCCGTTTTCTTCTGGTATGTTTTAGCTAAACTGTCCGACGAACTCATGGTGTTTATAGCAATTAAAATATCTCTATACTCTTTCAATTTTAAAATTAAATATATATATATATATGGCTTATGTGCCCGCAAGAATAAATGAAAAAAAATGTAGCGATGATAATAAGTCTTGTCCTGAAAAAGTTATTCCTAAAAAAAAATCAGAATTGTCTGAAACAGAGATATCATTGTATGTTAATATGATTAGAAATTCGCGTAAAAAATCACACACAATCGTTCGTGAATTAAATCAATATAATAGTGCAGCTGGAAGTTCAGGTGGATATGGTTCCCCGCCTCGAAATAGATTTTAGACAAAAATAATTTAATTGTAATTTTATAAAATATTTTCTTATAAAATTATATAATGGTTAAAAAAATAACAAAAGGTTCCGATGGTAAATATGCGGTTCAGGGTAAAAAATACAGCCAATACATCGCTTCAAGAGCATCTGTCTACCATGGCACTGCGTTCAAGACATCGGGAGGACTTCAGAAAAAGGATCTCATGATGAATAAGAATGGGCGGATTGTATCGCTCAAAAAGCACAAGACTGCGAAGAACGAAAAGAGATTAGAAAAGGCTGGATACTTTACAAAGAAGGGAAGCTTTGGCTACGTTAAAAATGATGGAAAGACCAAGAAACGCAAGGGTCGCAAATCTAAGAGACGTTAATAAACCACGAATTCTTAATTACTCCATCTGAATCTAAGAATTCATACATTATATCTTTAGCAACTTTATCAAAATAATGCTTGCTAATGACCAAACCATCCTTTTTATATATTAAATAATAAGTATACGCATCAGAAAGAGACTTCATGTTATAATTAGTTAACTGAGTAATCTCTTCACTATATTCATCCTTAAACAGAGTGAGTGATTCGGTTACTTCTAGGGATTTATCCCATAAATCACATTTAATATTTACAATATATTTATCGTCATCTATATGGACATTTCCATCACTATTTACATATAAATGACGTATTAATTCGAGAATAAAGGAATCTTCAATATCATTAAATTTTTTATTTGTCCATTTCTTGAATAAAAGAGCTATTTCATCTATCTCGTACTCGGCGGTAGCTATGACCTCGTTTGCATATTCAATAACGGTTGTATCCCAGAATTGTATAAATTCGGCTACAACCGGAAGAATTTTACTGGTAACGCAATTAAATGTATCTTCTGTTTCATCGTAATTTAGTTTCCCTTTTAACATACTCAATAATGTTTCATGTAATAATATATTCGGTAAATTTTTTTCATTGAGGTGTTTTTTCCATATAAAAATCATATTTTTATTTGATATTGAGCTTTTTTGACAAGGTTCAATATATTTGTCTATAAAACTATTGACAATAGCATCGGCCTTGTTCTGCTGTAAGAATAATACATGGTTCACCATAACTTTTTCATTGCATTGGTATAAAAATTTATTCGACGACTTATAGCGCGATGAATAGTGCGTTGCCACACAAAGAATATCAATAGCGTGATTAGATAATTCATTTGGGATATCTATGTGTTTTATTAGCTTGTTGATATATAGCAGTCTACACTTGTTAAAATCATAAGAATGATACTTATATTTAATATTATTAATTATATTAATGTTCTCGAAATATGTGTTGTTTTGAATATGTAATTCGTTAATTATATTTTTAAGGCACGCCGATGCTATGTATATATCGGTTGTCTTTCCAGTTAATATATCACCCAATACAGTTAGGAAATATTTGACATGATTACGCGATACAAATATTCCTGGAAAAAATAGGTTGATTACGAATTGAATCGTTGCTGACTCTGGAATAGCTTTCAATGGACTTCTCTCTTTGATAAGCTTTATAATTGCTATTTTAATCTTATATTTCCACGGAACCAATTCACCGTCGTTACTAATACCAGAGAGAATTTTGTATTGAATGTCGTCCTCGCTGCATGATATAAAATGTTTATTATCATATAGCACGAATAATTCGTTTTGACAGCAATAATAATATTTATTTATAAGCATAAATTTATTAATATATTCTGTGCTTTTACATGATAGTTCCTCTTTTCTCTTATGTCTTTCGTTATTATTTTTATCGGCATTTTCAAGAAGCCTTGGTAGAATATTAACGATATAATTATCCATACGTTTAAGAACATATTCGTTTCCAGAATATTGTTTACCTAGCATATCTATCGTATCGTGAGCAGAGTTCATTGAATATAAATGAAATTTTTATTTTATATCTTTTTACTTCGTGATTTAATTTTATGATTTAATTTTCTCTATTTCATAAGTATTTAAAGATTTAATTAACATAAATACTTATATGTCCAGTTTATCATCTAAAACAATAGGTACTAGTAAAAATATTTTACAGATTCAAACGGTACAAATTGCTCCATTCAGAACACTTATGACTGCTCTAAAAGATATTTTACTAGAAACAAATATATCATTTACACCAGAGGGAATTAAAATAATAAATATGGACAAATCTCATACAATTCTGGCCCACCTATCGTTACACGCAAAAAACTTTGAGCATTATGAATGTTCGCAACCTAAAATTGTAATAGGTGTAAATATGTTTCATCTTTTCAAATTGATCAACACAATTGATAACGATGATACTCTTACTATTTATATTGAAGAAGATGATTATACGGACGGAATTGTTCAATATCTAGGTCTAAAATTCGAAAATGGGGATATTAAACAGCAAAAAATACAAAAACTGCGTCTTATTGAGCCAGAAACAGATGAATTGGAAGTCCCAGATGTTAAGTTTTCTTCGGTATTAAATCTTCCGTCATCAGACTTTCAAAAAATAATCAGAGACTTATCTTGCATATCAGATAAGATTGAGATTAAATCGGTTGCGACGGCGGAGGGCGCCGAGCTAATATTCAAGTGTAGTGGAGGATTCGCGCAAGCCGAAGTGAGAAGAGCTGAATCAGATGGCAGTATGGAATACATCATTAAACAGGACAATAGCAAAATTATCCAAGGGGAGTTCTCACTTAAAAACCTAAGCTATTTTATTAAATGCACTAACTTATGTAGTTCTATTGAGATATATCTTGAGAATGATCTTCCGTTGGTTGTTAAATATAACGTAGCTTCTCTCGGAGAGATCAAACTATGTTTAGCCCCTTTACCCTCATAATAAATTAATTAATAAAATAATATTCATATTATTAATTATGTTAATATTCATCTTAATATTCTGGAATATGCTTTTTAAATAAACACCCTTGCGAATTAATACTAGCTACTGTATTTATTTTGCTTGGATTTTGGTTATTACATGTTGCAATCCATATTTTAATAATGCAAAAATTCTTTTTTGGGGATATAGTCATACCATTAATATCTTTTCTTAAAGACGAATCGTTTGTAAATGTTTCGCCAACAAGAGAATATGATGCTTGTTTCCACGTAGTTACTATAAGTCTATTGGGTATTTTATATGAAAAACACCCCCCTTTTCGGTTTTTCTCATCTTCCCATATTGGTGTTATTCCTTTTCTCATTAAAAACAACATACAATTCTTTATCATTTTATCAGGAAGGGTTTCATATAAAGTTAATGCTTCTTCTACGGTATCAAAAGTCATTATTTCCTTATAACTATTTAAATTCCATTCGGTATCGTGTGGCAGATGCGCCCACAATGTCCAACTATCATTAAGCTTATGAAACGTTGAAACATCATTGTCTGCAGAGGATACCACATTTACCATGGATTTCTCCATTATATATGATATTAAATATAATTTTTATATCATTTATTTAGGTTTAATATATCATTTATAATGTTACAACTTCAAAATCATTTTGTCTAATTATAATATATTCAGTTGGTTTTATTGTATTGAGTGTCATATCATTGTCTAAAAAACTCACTTCATATTTGGTTACATAATCAATATGTAATTTCTGCTTACACCAATAGTTAATAAATATCTGGTCAAATAATATGTTATTTTCAATATAGTAGTTATCTTTCTGGAAATCAATTGAATGAATTGTTTCGGTATTATTTTCATGCATAATTGTTATTTGAATCGCCAACAAATTAACCTTGCTCAATTTAAAGTTGTCTGATACTTCGGTTGCAGTATTAAATCTCAATATTGCGTGGTCGTATTTATTCTCATCAGGCATTGTCCACTCATACAATATCATATCGGACTTTGTATTTGAATCGTTTATATACATAAACGCGGTTCTGTCTATTATTTTTCCATTTTTAATAAAAAAAACATCCTCTGGTTCGTAATGAGGAAAACTAATTTCCAGCCAAGGATCTATAATATATTGGTTAATATTTGTAGTTAGTAATTTATATTTTTTTTTCGTCATTGTTGATACTTTCATAATATACCAAAATAAAAACTGAAATAAACGTTCAATGCGTGGGTCTTGATTAGATAGCCAACCAATTTTATCAGTAATCATACTCCTACAATTGTCATTAAGATAACAACTCCAAAAGATAAAGACACTCCATACATTAATAATATAGTTCATAATGTTAAATAACAAAACGTATTTAAATCGCTTACATATTAAACATATTTTCAACAGAAACGCTGGTCTCTAGAATTACATCGTTATCCTCTGGAATTTCATCGTTATCATTTAACACTTCGTATTTTAGAAATCCTTGATCTGGCGAAAGTCCTAGTGAAAATAATAATAATAATGTTATTGCTGTTAATAAAATAAAAGGCATAAATACGATTATCCATGATAATACGGTTAATCCAGATTTACATAACAAATCTAACATCGTAGTAAAAATAATCATTAGTACAAATTTCAATATAGCTGTATTATATAATTTATTGAATAAATCAATTGTTATATGAGTTAACGTAAATCCAATATATAATATAGCCGGCATACATAGTTTATCCAATATCATATATAATTAATAAATATTATATTCATATTAAAAGAATGTTGCAACACCGTCCTTAAAGATACCGATTGGGTCGTCTCCTGGCTCATCATCGCTTATTTTTTCGTAAATATCTCCATCTTCGTCATTATCTGCGAAATAATCTTTACCGGATATGACTACTTCAATTAAACCTTCCTCATCATCGTCTTCGTCTTCACCATCGGTCTCTTCATTTGTATTTACTACTGAACGCGGTGTCTGCGATACATCGTTATTACTAATTTCATCATCTTCTTCCTCCTCTACTACCTCTACTTCTACTTCTACTTCTTCCTCCTCTTCTACCTCCTTCTCCTCTACCTCCTCTTCTTCCTCCTCTTCTTCTTCCTCCTTCTCCTCTTCTTCCTCCTTCTCCTCTACCTTATCTTCCTCTACCTCCTTCTCCTCTACCTTATCTTCCTCTACCTTATCTTCCTCCTTCTCCTCTACCTCCTTCTCCTCTACCTTATCTTCCTCTACCTTATCTTCCTCCTTCTCCTCTACCTCCTTCTCCTCTTCTTCTTCCTCCTTCTCACTTATTTCAAGTTTAATACGATTGTTGGTATTGTTTGCTTCATTTTGCTTTCTAATATATTCTTTTAGAATTCTGTTCTCTTCAGCAAGCATTACATTATGACTATTAATTTCCTTATATTCGGGTAACTGTTTTAGTAAATCTGAAACTACGTTAAATTGGTTCCGCGAAGAATTAAATTTATCAACGAAAGGACCTAGTGATATTTTAAGGGTTTTTTCTAGACTAAAATGAAGTGCCGTGACAATTTCATCAATACTCAGTTCGCTATCCATCTATATTAAGATATGGAATTCGTTTAATATCATTTAAATAATTATATATTCTAAAGTATATGACCTCTATTAAACAAGACACCAACCCAACCTCGCTTGATATTCCTATTCATCATAAAATAAACATGCGAAACATAGTAATGAGGCAAACCGATTATAGCGAATCCGTGGCCGACGAGAAACTGGAATTATATAAATATGATGTTATGGCTGTCGTGCGCGAGTATATGAACCCTAATAAAGTAGTCAATGAAGAAAATGAGAATGTTGAAAGCGTGAATCAGCAAATATACGGGGAAATTCGCGGAATGATGGACACTGCCTCGTGGCGGTATAGGAAAAACAAGGAGGAGGAGGAAAAAAAACAGCTTATGCGCGCCGAATACATAAGACAGAGAGATATTGCAAAGCAAAACCTTGTTTCGAATGTAAATACTAAAATTGAAGAGTAAGAACTATGCTCAATAAATTTATTATAATAATTTATTGAACTAACTTGTTATGTTAAAATTCTCCGTTAAAATCTCATTTTTCGTAGGAGGTTTAGTTTTGCGAAGTGTAAATTTATTTGATGATGGTATAGTCTGCTGATTCAGCAGGAAGTCGTCATTATCCTCATGTAGTTCTGGTAAAATTCTTGTTAGCGGTTTATCAACAATCAATAGAAGACGCTCATTTTTTAACAATTTTCTATACTCTTGAATAGTCAAGTTACCGTAAAATTTGTCCAATAAATAGTGTGGGTTTGGTGCTGGTTTAATGTTTTTATTGTAATCATATATTTTACAATATATGTGGTTTAACAAACTATATCTCTCTACACGTGTGGATACGTCTATATGTTCATTGAATAGATACGATACCGCACATTCAGGGCTACAAAAACACCCATAACAATGATATGAATTATTTAACTCATAGCGCGGTATATAAATAGGAGGATTATCAAAATCATACGTACACCAAAAACACGCAGAACGTTTATCAGATATGTTATTATTGTGGAGATTTACGGCTAGTTCGTTTAGTTTTTTCCAAACTTTTTTTTGTTCGTCTCCATCATCGGTATTTTGTGATTTTTTATTTTTATTGTTTATTATTTGATAAGGTATTTCCGTATTTTTTTCAAATTGAAAGGCGCCTACATTTTCTTTTTCGGTATGTTTCGTTTTTAAATCTTTAACTCCACATTTTAGATGTAATATGATATTTGGTTCGGGAACGATAACATCGGTTGGGTTTTCTGGTTTTTTAATAAGCTTGCCACCTTTCGGTTTTCGGCCGCGCTTCTTCGGAACCTTCACCTCATCAGTTTTATTTGGCATATTCATAATCTAGTTATTTTAATTTAAATACTTTTAATAAATGATATAATTTATACATTGTAACACATTCTACACACAGGAAGATAATTATCACATCCTATAATTTCCAGTGTTTCGTCAGCTACTATTCGCTTTGTGAAAATTGCGTCTTTATTCTTACATACACCACATATAGATTGCAGTTTCGTTATTTTATCGCAAAAGGGAATTAGATCCAGAAGATCCCCGAATTTTTCGCGTTTATAGTCTCCATCCAAACCACACAAATATATTTTTTTATGGTGTCGCTCTACCGCACATTTCACCCACCCGACTATATCGACGAAAAACTGTGCCTCATTTATCAATATTATCATTGCACTCTTAAATTCGGGCGTTGAACAATCATATTGAATGTCTGAGAAATCGCTCAACTTTTTTACAGATTTACACGGGATTTTTATATGATCATGAGATGATATGATATTTTCACCATATCTAGTATCATTAATATAATTTATTGAAATAATTGGCGCTTCACAGAAAGTATAACGCTTATGTATTTTTAACAATTCGCTGGTTTTACCCGACCACATCGGGCCTATAAACATTTCTAGATATCCACAGTCCGTCATAACTATTTCTGTGCTTATGGTTCTATTTCATTTTTGTATTTCTATTTTATTTTTGTATTAAATATATGATAATTATGGTATTATATGAATGAATCACAAAAACCATGGGTTGAAAAATATAGACCAACTAATTTTGATGATATCGTATTAGATGATATTAATAAAAAAATACTACATAATATTCTAATCTCTAATAGTTTTCCAAATTTACTGCTATATGGTCCTCCAGGAACAGGGAAAACGACAACTATTATAAATTTGGTTAATAAATTCCACGGCAAACACAATCAGAATAATAAAAGCCTTACTATTCATCTTAACGCATCGGATGAACGCGGAATTGATATTATACGTAATCAGATTAATCAATTCGTAAATTCGAAAAATCTATTTGTCTCGGGAACAAAACTGGTTATATTAGACGAGGTTGATTATATGACCAAGAATGCACAACAGGCGCTAAAATACTTATTACGAAGTATTAATAATAACGTGCGTTTTTGTCTTATATGTAATTACATAACCAGAATTGATGAATCTTTACAAAATGAGTTTATGCGCCTCCGATTCAATCAGCTCCCTCAAAAAGATATTATCAAATTTCTGAAAAATATAAATGATAAGGAGAATCTCAATTTCACAGATAATATACTAATATCTATCCAACAGTTATACAAATCAGATATAAGAAGTATGATTAACTATATGCAATCAAATAATAATAATAATCTATCTAACAATGTTATAGATAACAAGGTATGGAGTGATTTGACTAAGTTATTTGTAGATTCTGAAACACAAGTTACATTTATTACAGATTTTATAAACAATGTTATTAAAACTTATAATTTTGACGAAAAAAATCTTATAAAAGATTACTTAAATTATATAGTGAGATACGAAATAGGGCGCGTCAGCGATGAATTATTGAAATGTAGCGAATTTATCATTCACATTTCAAGTAATAATAATAAATATTTAATTACGTATTTTACCTACAGATTACACGAAATTTTATCGTCCTAGTTATTCTCTAAATAGCATTTTATTTATATGTTAAATAATTGAATTAGATATACTTAAAGAATATATAAACAATTATAATAGAATGATGGACATTAACACAGCATGGAGTGACTTTTGTGACGGAACATATGTCATCGCGCCAAAAAATACGGATAATGATGTTACAATGAAAGCTCCCAAATCTTCAGATTTATATATTTCAACAAAGACTAAAATATCCTATTTGTCGCATCCGATAGACATCAATAATGTATTCTGGAAAATACCGGTTCACGACTATCATATTCCACAGGAAGGGGTTATAAAGAAGCAGATGAAATTAAACTCTCATAACGAGGACGATTTCAATGAGCTACAGAAAAAGATAACCGGCGAGAAAACTAGACATAATTATGTAGATGAACATATTATTCAGAGAATTGTAAATGCCGACGGGCGCATTAAGTACAAAGATGTGAGAAAGATTAGTGTTGGGTTGTCAAAAAAAGATATTATCAGTTACCGATGTAAAAAGAAGGGGGCTTTTTACAATTGTTTTGTTCTTATTATTCGAATTAAATTTAATGGTAAATTTAAAGAGATACACGTTAAAATATTTAATACCGGGAAACTTGAAATTCCCGGAATTCAAAACGACGATTTGCTAATACAAACACTAGACATCCTAATAGAGACAATTAAAAAATATGTATCAGACGATCTAATATATGACAATAAAAAGACAGAAACTGTTCTAATTAACTCCAACTTTAAATGCGGCTATTTTATAGACAGAGAACGGCTATTTGATATTATTAAGTCAAAATACAACATTAATAGTTCATATGACCCTTGCTCATATCCAGGTATTCAATGTGAATTTTATTACGATTCCAGTATAGATATACAGACAGGGAAAAAACCAATTTCAAACACCTTTACAAAAGTATCATTCATGATATTTAGAACAGGTAGTGTATTAATTGTAGGTAAATGCACAGAAGAAATTCTTAATAATATATACTTATTTGTTAGAAACATGTTGGAGACCGAATTTAATGAAATTAATATACCAAATATGGATGGTTTGTCAACAAACAAGCCATTGGCCAATAAACAAAGTAGAAAAAAAACAATAATTATTAAAACTGGATAATACAATAAATAATTGTATATTAATAGTATATTTAATGGTTAATTTTCATAAATTTATATAAACATATTTTTTGTTTATATAAGTATTTAAAGCTTTTAAATAAAATAGTATATAAATGACTTCTGAAACAAATTACTCAGCTCCGAGCAATACCTGCTTACAACACGCCGTTAAAATAGCCATTGTGGAAGATCGTCCCATTATGATGGACTATTGGACTAATTCGCACGATAAGAATGTTCTCATTGGTGTAAAGGAGGATGGCGAGAAGCTTCTCGTGAAAAGCGAAGACGAATACACCTCGCCTATTTCTAAAATTTTCAAAGTTGAGACCGAATACATTATTGTAACAGAGAATTCTTTATACATTGTGGATTCTACTATTCCCACCAAAAGAATCAGTTAAAACATCTGACGCGTGTGTTAGAGTATATGCTAATGCGTTCTCATCGTGTTTTGTTTTATTCGTTTTAAATAAATCTGCAATGCTAGATACTAGCGGATCATCGGGATTTGGGTCGTTCATTAGCGAACATATGCTAAGCAAAACCTTACTTACAGATAATGCTGGGCTCCACTGGTCCTTCAATATATCAATGCAAATTGCCCCACTACTACTAATGTTACAATGATATATTTTAGTCAAGAACGAAACACGAGGTGGTTTAAATGGATAATCAGATGGAAACACAATTTTTAGATAAAAAACACCATTGTGATAAGGGCTGTCCTCTGGGCCTATGATTGTTGCCTGCCATTCATACAAATTATCTGTGGCTGGACCGGCCGAACAATTTGCCGGCGGAGTTAGTAACATCTCATTTAAATCGGCTTTTATCCGCTTTATTGTAGTCATATACTAAATATGATTACAATTATATTTATACTATTTAATTAGTGTATTTGTTAATTAGTGTATTTGTTAATTAGTGTATTTGTTAATTAGTGTATTTGTTAATTAGTGTATTTGTTAATTAGTGTATTTGTTAATTAGTGTAATTGTATATTCATAAAAAAAATGATTTACCTACAATACCGAATATTACTAATATAATCCCGTAAACAACCTTTAACTTGGTATTCATACTATTTAGATACGTAGTTTATTTTTATATGGATTAATATCATCTTTAACCACTATATTTAACGGCGGCGCCTTGTAGACTTATTTCTCGTCTTGTCGTTGTTATTTCGGCTACGTTTTTGCTTGGCTCGCTTAACCGAAAACGTGGTCCACGGTTGAGACGGTCTGTCTGGTATATACGGCTCTAGATGGTCCCATTGTGGATGTCTCTCAATAAAATCCTTGGCTACAAATGCCTCACCACACGAACACCCCCAGCGCGCTGAAAATCCCATTTTCTTTGCGAGCGCTGTGTCCGTGACTATACCATCGAGCGCACCTAGAGGCTGGAACGGTTTGGGTCTATCAGACTGCGACATATATTCACGGTTGTCGCGCTCATAATGACTACAGCATGTTCTGGAACTAGGATTAATGCGGTTAAGGTAGACGTCGTAATGATCGGCCAGTATTTTTTGTCCAATATCAATGTCTATCTTTCCTTTGTGTTGCTTCATCAACTGTGTAAGCCGAACGCGTCTAGCACCTTGGTGGCGGCGAATGTCATCAAAACCCGTATTCTTACATTCAATATTTCTTATACGATCGTCGGTTGGGCCATTAAAACCGACAAAGTATCCGTTCTTCTTCTTCTCAACCTTTACAAATTTAAGTCCTAATTCAACGCGCATAATAGTATTTGTTTTAGTATCACCAAATAACCACGAGTTAGCATAGTCGCCACCATTGTTTTTGGTCAGCATATCTACACAATCATCCAGCGAATCTGCGTATTGAACCACATTGCGTATACGACAGCAAATAGGGTCGTTCAGTTCAAATACGTTAAATCCGCCCAATGTGGTCTCTGTACATATTAATCCGTTGCTATTTACGAAATAGTCGGTTCCGCTGGCAATGTGTCCGGGAGGGGACTGCATAATAAACGAATGGCCTTTTGTTGGCTTGACCTCTACGATTATATTACAGTGTTGCGCTTCAACGAAGAAATCAAACGTATTGTGAGCGCAAACTATCTTTCCATCCTTTGTGTAATCGCCTACCGCAATAAATCCGGTGCATTTATCCATTTTCATAGCATAATCAATTGTTTTTACTTCGCTCGACTTATCACCAGCGAACATATGTCCATACTTTTTATTAAGCTTTTCATTATCAACTACAAGACGCGGTATATAATCGGCAATATATGGAATACTGTAACTACAATTCCACATCAAAATATCGTCCATTGATATTTTGGTGCCGCGTGAGTTTGCTCCCTCCTTAATACCGCGAATCTCCTCGTAAAATTCGGGGTAGTTATTTTTAATTCTTGTTCCATATAACTCAGCAATTACTTCTGAAAAGAATTCGCGAGAGAAACCATATGTGTCCATAAGACTGAAATCAAGGATTTTAAACATGCTCTTTAATTCGGCGGCAACTAAATAGCCATTTGCATATCCTCGTTCATAAGGACCACCACGTATATTAATTCGTATCCACCCATTGGTTTCGCTTCTAGAACCATTCTTAACCGAAGTCATATTTATATATATATATATATTCATATTAAAACAATTGACAGTAATAATAATTTTATAGTTGCTCGCGTATTTTTTCAATCTGTTCGGTTTTCAATGTTTCTGGAAATACAACTGTGAAATCAATTACCAAGTTCCCCACATTATCATCCCTGTTCATTCCCATCTTAGGTATAAGTTTTTTGTATCCAGGAGTTATTATGTTGCCCATATTGTTAGTAATTTGAAAATTCCGACCATCAACATATTTCAATGTGAATTCAAATCCACAAAGTGCTTCTTTTAACGAGATTGTTTTACAAAATATTAAATCCAGACCGTTTCTGGTATACTCTGTTTTATTCTCAATCTTTACAAATATTTTAACATCGCCTTTATTTACATCGCTTATTATATTGCCCTTTTCTCTCAAGATGATTATTTCGTTCTCGTCTATACCCGGCGGGATTTTAACATACAGCACTTCCGTTTCCTCAGACTTTATATTCCCATGCATAATCCACCTGTCTACTTCTAATGGAATATTACAGCCAGCGTAAGCTGCCTCTATTGGTATTTTAATGTGCTTGATTATAGGAGTCGGTTTTTGTATTGAATGTCTAATATTTATATTTGGCATACCGCCCATATGGAAAAAATGAGTTTGTGAATTGTTTGTCTCGAATTGGGGAGGCATTCCGTGAAATAAACCGCCACCAAATAAGTCGCGCAAAATATCCTCAGGATTTAGATTTCCAGGCATCTCATCCCCACCGAAAATATTGGCCATTCCACCCATATCGTATTGTTTTCTCTTATCATTGTCTCCTAATACCTCATATGCCTCGCTTATTTCCTTGAACTTTTCACTAGATTCTTGACTGTTACAGTTCCTATCGGGGTGTGTTTCTAATGATAAACGTCTGTATGCGCGCTTAATTTCATCGAATTTTGCGTCTGATTTTAATCCCAATTTAGAGTAGTATCCTTTTGAATCAGACATTAATATATCATACATACATAAACTTAAATAATAAATTACGAATTAAATAAAATGGATTTGCCCTTTATATATAAATATCAACCGATGTTTTTACAAGATTTTGAAATGGATGACAAATTATTAGAGCTTATACAGATTCTAATAAAGATGGATAATCTAAATATATTATTCGTGGGCAACAGTGGATGCGGTAAAACATCTCTTATAACTGCTATCATCCGGGATTATTATGATAATATGAACTACAAAGATAATGTTCTATATATTAATACCTTGAAGGATCAGGGAATCTCTTACTATCGCAATGAAGTTAAAACTTTTTGCCAGACCTCTACGAATATTGTAGGCAAAAAAAAGATAATAATTCTTGACGACTTAGACGTTATAAATGAACAGAGTCAGCAAGTATTCAGAAATTTTATTGATAAATATAGTCATAATGTTCATTTTATTGCATCGTGCACTAACACAAATAAGGTAATTGAGAGTATTCAATCGCGCATGAGCACTACCAAAATAAAGGCTCTACATACTGCGAATTTATCCAAAATACTTAAGCGAATATGTAAAATAGAAAATATTTCAGTTGAACAGGAAGCAGAGGATTTTATTCTCTCAATATCAAATAATTCTGTTAGAATAATGATAAATTATTTAGAAAAATTTAAACTATTGTCTAGCAATATAACTCTTGATATTGCTATTAGTGTATGTACTAATATTAGCTTTCGTGATTTTGAAAGTTATACAAACATATGTAAGGTAAATAAAGACCTACATACAGCAATACCCATATTATATAAACTATTTGATAAAGGTTACTCTGTTATGGATATTCTTGATAATTATTTTTTATTTGTGAAAATTACAAATAACCTATCTGAAGATGAAAAATACAAGATTATTAAATTAATATGCAAGTATATTACTTATTTTTACAATATACATGAAGACGAACTTGAACTCGCGTTATTTACGAATAATTTAATTTCTATATTTAATTAGAATGACCGAGCAGCTATTTAAAAAAAATATATCTAATGAGCGTTTTTATAATTTTCTACAAGGATTTTGCGAAGAGGAGACGATTAACAAGACGAAATACTTCGTATTATCTAAAACTGCGTATAAAAAATTAAAATATAAGAATTTACTTCAGCCATTTTGTGAAGAAATGAGGGAATATTATCATCATTCTAAATCAAAGTATGTCGATAATGTTAAAACTTTTAATAAGTTTGTTACTATCATAAGACAAATATGTACCGTAAATGATATAGTATATATAAGTAAGGCTATATATATTAAATCTGTTTATGAGCCAGTATATTACATACTTACCGAAATTCCTGATGCCATCACCAAGTATTTTCCAAGCACATTGTTGCTTTCTAGTACCTGCTGCGAAGACATTCTGGATAGCCACGAATACTTCGACCTCAGCAGTAGTTCATTATCCGGAATGTAAATACCCAACATAGAATCGTGAAACTCTATGAATGTGCTTCCCATTAACTCGTCCAATGTTGCTAGTTTTCCGTTATTATCACGCCCACCCAAGTATTCGGACGTTATAATATTAATACCCTGTCTCTTTACCTTTTCGTTTAACCATAGTTGTATTTCGCCTGTAAATACAGACTCTGCTGTAGAGTCTTGAGAGATTAACGTTTCCAACATGTTAATGTAGCATTTCATAGTTTGGTTTTCTTTCGCACACCCCATTAGTTTCGTGCTAGGATAATAATTGTCGCGAGTCTCCATATTACATTCTGGCGTATTAACATTATTTGTATGTAATAATTCGCCAACGAACATTTTATCATCTTGAATTCCCGTATTATATATATATTTAAGACTGTCTAAACATATGAACGAATCGGGCAACAACATTCCTCCGTAAGTATCTAAAATTTTAGCTATAGCTAGCTCTCTTATGTTTGATTTAATTGGGTCAGCTACCTTATGAATATCAATATTCCAGTTTGGTATTAAATCTGAAAAAGACTCATCATTTATCAAACAAATATTAAAGTCTGATCCACACTTGTCTATAATTGTCTTCAGCGTCAGTTCTTTATATGGTTGGTTTAAATCCTTGGTATTTCTAGAGTAAAAGTCAACCCAGTTGCGTGCATTAATCTCATATTTTGAATGAATCCATATAATCGGTAATTTACTGTCTGGAAGCTTTTTGAGAAATTCATCCGTATCATTCAGTAAATATTTTTTAACAATCTTGTAATGGTCGTTTTCGTCATCTAAATATTTACGTTTAAACTCGTTATAAACTATCCCTAAGAGAGATAATACTACAAACGTATATAATAAATTTATTGTTTTCATCGTATATTATTATTTTAGATTATTATTATTTGTCTGTTATTTGTATCTTATTTGTTTGTTAATTTATATAAATTAGTCATAAATTTAGTGTTCATATTCTTATAAACTTCGTCTTGCTTTGCCAGCGAAAATGCACGTTCTGTATCTGTTCTTATTTCTCTCTGTTTATCTTCGTGTAGCATATCTTTGGAATCTGATAAAGATGGAGGGGTTATTTCTTGACTTGCTCTGTGATTTCGCAATTCCTCTTGATTTTTGAAATTTCGTCTCATGTCTCCTTCTGTTACGGGTATTACATTTTCGCGATGTGCGTTTCGCAAATCATCATATCCTAATGAGCTAAATAAACCAGAACTGTAACTATCAGGCGCATCTCCTAACAAATCTGCAAATGTATTATACTCGCTAGTATTATCATTGAAATTTCTGCTTGAAATAGCATCGCTAGCTATTTGTTTCTTTTTGCGAAAAACATCATTCATATTCTCCTTCGTAGTTATAGTAGTATCAATATCCTCATCAGATTTTAACCAGTCACCGTATCCTCTCTCAGAATCCTCGCTTTTCACGTTATATTTGTCAAATAACTCATTAAACACCTTGTTAAAATCATCCTGTTCGGTAAGTTTTTTAAAAATCTCATTATTGTCTGTTTCGTCTACAATATAATCAGTAGAACCTTTACCTTTTACTCTAAACTCGTGAATTGAATAAATAATTTTATATGCTTTTGAGAAAAATAAAAAATACTCTTTATCAAGATTACTTTTATCTGGATGGGTTTTCAATACTATTTTTTTGGCATATTTTAAATCAGACTCTGTAAAATCGTGTGTTAGATTAAATAAATTTAGTAAATCATTTAGCTCATAATTATCTAAATTTAAATCTATTGAATCCATTATATAATATAAATTTTTTTATATAATGTTTTTTAACATACAATATAGGTTGTCTTTATTTTACATAGTTGAATGTTTAAAATGCCGATTTTCTAATATTTAGAGAATTAATAGATTTTGTAAATTTTAGTTAATTTATAAAATTGATTTACGCCCTTGAACATTTTAAACACCTACCTTTATGAATTTTTCCAAATGTTCACTCGGATTGGACGTTCGTATTAAAGATAAACGAAACTTTATTGCGAATCACAGTTATGAATTGGACCAAAAGGAAACATTGCAGTATAGCGAAATTGATGATAATAAAAAATGTAAAATTTTTGGTATACAAAAAAGTAATATAGATTTTATTACTCAACAAAAAATGACTGGATGCGGAGAACACTATTACCCCCTTGCGAAAGACTTTAATGCTAAAAAAATAATTGGTAGTGATAGTGGTTGGAATCGAATACCTGTATCTGGAAGTAATCAAAGTTATAAAAAAACACCTGAACATATGCTAAAGGTAAATAAATGGTTAGTATATTGTAATAGTAAAGGTGCAAGATTATATCATCAATTAAACGAAACCCAATTTAATTTTATAAATGACCTATTTAAAAAATTAAAGGAATTACATTTGCAAGGTTTTAACGAGTTAAAACAATTAAAATAATCAGCATTTAAAATGTTCAAATGTGTAATAACAATATAGTTGAACTACATAGTCGCTGCTTTTATTTGAATTCTGGAAAAGAACTCGTTTACTTGACGCTCGTCCGCACCAGTAACCGAGTCGGAGGGAATAAACCAATGTTCTTTCTCCCGGCTATTCTCTTGGTAATATGCCAGAAGTGCCGGAATACCATTCACCATTTTCTTACTCTTTAATGCGAAATATAAATCCACAGTATCATCAATATCCAGTTCCACTATTACAAAATTACTCGGCAGTTTTTGGAACCAACTATCAACTAGTGGTTTTATTTTTTTACATGGATTACACCAATCAGCAGTGAATTTAAGAACAATAACATTATTTCCGATTCCTGAAAATAACGTTTTAAATCCAGGAACATCTAATTCCGTAACGATCTCGCGAGAAGCCATTATATAATACCATATTTTTTGTTTATATGAATTATAATGTTTATATGAATTCTATAAACGCTCTACTAGATTTTCTAGCTCTTTAATATCGGTTTCCTGAAATTTAACATGCGATTCCCAAAAATATTTACAATAAGCCCATTCAATCTCATAGTCTTCGCTATAGCTAGCATTGTGTTCATTTAGTAGTAGCTCTTGTAATTTTTCGGGAACTAAATAGAGACTTTTTCTAGGAATGACATAGCTTAATTGCACTAATGGATGTACTGGATCTGGAGGTGATGTCTCTATAAATGTAACATCAAAAGCAGGAATATATTTAATCAAATCCTTCAGAAGAGGAGGATAATTATATTTGTAACTCCATCTCCAGTCACAACATCCAGTTGTATAATATTTAAGAGTCCATTCAAGACCCTCTAAATAATTCACACATATTTCTTTGCGACGTTCATCGTCTATTTTAACATCAAAGAGACGCTGATAATATCGCTCTTCCCATCCATTCTCGTGCGGGTTTATATATAACTCAACGCTTCTATCAAGCATTGGTATAGAAGTGAATTTTTCATCTAGCTTACCGCTTCTGGATTTGGTGTTTCGCGCCTGCTTCTCCCTAATCTGATACTCCTCAATCATTAGTTTATCTTCGGTATCGGCCAATTTCATTATAACCTTTCTAAGATTATTCCAACGTATGGTGTCGCCATTTGTAAGATTTTCATTTGTTTTTCCAATTACGCTTTTATATGCGTCCATTATACGATCAATACCCGTTGTTCTAATATTTAATGCTGGGAAATGTGGTAAAAAGTCATTTCCCATAAAAAAACACAATAATATGTAGTCAAATATACGATTCAATTTCTGTTTTGTTTCCGGTTTTCTATTGTCGTTTAGGTCATACGCAAGCGCAGTTGCGAATTTTGGAATATCCATCAGGTAACTGCAATTTGGATTAAGACTCTTGTCTAGACTTTTAATGAAATGTGGTGTCTCGCGATATAAATACATTGATTCCGCAACGTCCAAATGGTTAAGTGTAAGCATAATTAAATCAGCATCCAAACCATATATAACAGTTGTAAATTTTTTATGCTCGTCTGGGTAATCCCTAATATACTTATATAGTTTATGCTCTCCTTCTCCTGGTTCGTCAGAGCAGGATACTATTAATTTATTTAGTCCATATTTATTAGCGTTAGTAAATGTGTAATTGATATGAATATCTAATTTTTTCATAAACTCGGTTCCGGGTGTAATAGAAACTGTGTCAAAATTGGAAGATGTAGCTATTCCCAGTTTGTTCTGTAAATCTTTTTCTAACCAAGACTTATACCTTCTGTTCTTTTGCTGTTCTAATTTAGCAATAGGAGCAACACCATCAAATGCAATATAAACATTATTTTTTGGACCCAATACCTTTATATAGTGCTTTATCTTATCACATACCATATTAATTATAGTCATTTCAACATCAGAACTAGCGCTACTCGCCCCCTTTTTTTCTAATTCGTGGATTGAATCATATATTAGTGAATTGCAATCCATATATAAATTATGGATAGCCATTCTGACTGACTCATGTTTTATCAATATACTACGGTGTTTACGAACAATGTGAGAGAAATAACTAGGAATACCCATATTGAGATATATATATCTTGTTGGGTTTAAATCTATTATCAATTATGCTATAATGAATAATATATATATTATATATATATGGCTATTCAACTTACATTATCTAATTTATTACAGTTAACCTCTACATTATCTCCTGTATTGATTACATTTTTTTTAGTAATGCTTTCTCTATTTAACCTGAATCTTAAAGGAATAATATATTTGTCTGGCGTAATGTTAGCAACGTTTCTTAATTATATATTGGGATTTGCATGGGCAGGCGAAAAGAAAATAGATCCGCCCCCAATGTGTAATTTACTGGAGGGACCTTGGACACACCATACTGATCCGTCGTCTAGCAGTCTATATCTAGCATTCACATTAGTCTATTTGTTTATGCCCATGTATTTTAATAATCAAATGAATATATATTTATTAACGACGCTCCTTGTGTTTCTTGGTATTGATATGATAACTAAAATCCAAAATAGCTGTACAAGCACGATGGGTGCAATACTAGGAATGGTTCTTGGCGGAGCTATGGGTCTTATATGGTATGCGCTATTTAAATCATGTGGTTTCGACAAGTTGTTATATTTCGAGGAATTCCAAAGTAACAAAATGTATTGTAGCAAACCTGGTAAACAAAAATTTAAATGTAGAAATACTAAGTCAGGAGAAATTATAGCAACTATGGGCTAGAAATTACGTGGAATAATTTGATATGTTGGCATTTATATATTTTATGAAATCATTAAGACATTGTCGGCGTTTAAAAGAATGCATCATTCCCTTTTCATTATAATTATTATGTTTCATTATAATTATATAGTTCTCTATTATTTTACGTGTATTTGCTCTAGAATATAGTTCATTGTTTTGTTCAACTGTAAATTCTGGTGTTCCTAGTCGCTTGTTTAATATGTTGTGAAAATCTACCATTAGTTTTATTAGTTTTTCGCGTGTGTCTATATTTTTCTGGTTAATAGTTTTTATTATATTGTTAGCGTGATTAGAACAATCGCTACACGGTAGGTTATTACATATGTTAAAAATTTGGTTCATTAGTAATTTAGTATGTCCGTCGTTATTTAATTTATAAGTAAGTGTGTGTAATAAAAACCACACAGCTTTTCCCCATTCTTTTTTAGATACCATTAATATATATAAACACATAATATAAATAATATTAATGAACTACACAATTGATTGTAATATTAATTTTTATGATGAACTTATGAAACCAGATCTAGAAGACAATAGTGACGAAAAGAACTGTCTAATAACCGATAAACCTCTCACAGATAATTATATTACACTTCAATGTAACCATAGCTTCAATTATCATGCTATTTATAAAGAGGCTATAAATCAGAAAACAAAATATAATCCGAATGAAATAACAAAACTAAAAATGAACGAGCTAAAATGTCCTTATTGTAGACAGGTAACGCCAAATATATTACCATATGTTCCTTCTATCGATTCTGTATGTAAAATAATAGGCGTCACTATTCCGGTTAAGTATTCGCTTACACATAAGAAGTGTTCTTGGGTATTTAAAAGTGGTAAGAATAAAGGAAATGTGTGTGGCTCGCATGGATTTACTAGCGAACATGGAGATTACTGTGACAAACATTGGAATAGCATGAGTAAAACCAAGAATATAGAATCTATAGAATGGACAGACAAAATGCAAGAATTATACAATACTAATAATATGAGTCAAATGCGTGAGCTGTTGCGTAACAGTAATATGAAAGTATCTGGTAATAAGAGAGAACTAGTAATAAGAATAATTTCAAAAAAATAAAATTTTTTTTTTTTAATTCTCATTTGTATTTTCCAAAAATGGACAAAAATAAATGTCCATTTTCGGTTTTTTCTATTTGAGAATTGAAAAAAAAAAATTTTTTGCAAAAAAAAAGTTTATGTAGTATACATTTATTAAACAGGTATTTTTATGTAGTGGAGTGGTTGGTAAGCCTAAAAAAAGGCACTAAAATTTCAAAAAATCAATAAAAAAACAGATTTAAGCATATTTTTTATGAGCATTATACAACAAATATGCTGGAAAAAATATGCTCGAATGAGGTCAGTCACAAAAATACCAAGTTCTATTGTAAAAGATGTGACTATTCGTGTGAGAAAATGTTTTTATTTAAACAGCACTGTTTAACGAAGAAACATAATAGGTCACAATGCTCAAATGGCTCAAAAAAATATGCTAACCTATATACGTGTGGTTGTGGTAAACAATATAAACACGTTCAAAGTTTTAGCCGACATGAGAAAACTTGTAAAGCCTCCGGCGGAGATAAAGAAAAGGATGATTTGAGAACAATGGTATCTGTTTTAATATCTCAGAATAACAATATGCTTACTGAAAACAACGAAATGCGAGAAATGGTAAAGGATATGTTACCTAAAATAGGTAACACTACAATAAATAATAAATTTAACCTCAATGTTTTTCTTAATGAACAATGTAAAGATGCTATAAATTTAACAGAATTTATAGATACACTTAATTTAGAAGTAATTGATTTAGATACCACCAGACAAAAAGGCTATATAAATGGATTAACAAATATATTTATACGAGGATTGAAAGAATTAGAACTACATAAGCGACCAATACATTGTAGCGATTTTAAACGTGAGATATTGTATGTTAAGGATAATGATGCATGGGAAAAGGATAGTGAGGAGAAAACTATAATGAAACATGCCATAACAAATCTAGCAAAAAGACAGATTGATAAAATAAAAGAATGGGAAAATAAAAACCCTGGATGGAATCAAACTGAAGCAGGAACAAATAATTATATTAAAATGGTTAAAATGTTAACAGATTGTGAAGACAACAAAGGAGAGAATAAAATCATTAAAACAATTGCAAAAGAGGTTTTCATACATAAAGAGACATAGCAAACAATTTAAATATAATAAAATTAATTTAATATTATAATGGCAACAAAAGAAGAGCTCGTATTTTCTATTAAAGAGTGGATTAAATTAGAAGACGAAATGAAATTGTTGCAGGCAGAGTTGAAGAGTCGCAGAATACAAAAAAAAATGCTTTCGGACAAATTAGTAGACGTTATGAAAAATAATGAAATTGATTGTTTTGATATGGCTGGTGGAAAACTAATGTATACGACGAATCGTGTTAAAGCGCCATTAAGTAAAAAATATTTACTGGATAGTCTAGCTGCATATTTCGGTGAAAATCCACACATTGATTCGTCTGACGTCGCCGAGTTTGTATTGGAACATAGAGAGGTAAAGATTAAAGAGGGTGTACGACATAAACCCCAGAAATAATATATATATTAAGATTATATGCCAGAAAAGGTAATTTATAAAGGGTTGGACATATTAACCAAAACCGAACCGGATGTAAAAAAAAAAAATCCTGTTAAGTTTTGTTTATATTCAATATCTCGCAAACAAGAAGTTGATTTGAAAACAACGGAACAGGATAAGTCGTTCTTAGAATTTTTACTGTATAGAGAGGCAAATGAACTTAGTTTCCCCACTATCAGCAAGTCAACAGATACACCCAGCAAAGAATGTATGAATGTATTAGTAAAAATGTTTCAGGGAGAGATAAAAATAAAATATGTTGGATATATTTCAAATATTATGTTCTTTGAAACAGAACGCATATATAATAAGGCGGATTATATCCAGAAATCACAGCTATTGTGGTTCGTTAATGTTGATGAGATTATTAATTATAGAAGATCATTACATTATGACATAGATTCCGATATAACGGATTTAATGTTAAAAAATCCAGAATTAATGTATATTGTTGATGAAAACAATAATAATTTAGAAACACCAATTACGGCTTACTATGGTAAATCATTAAATAAAGTAAAGGCCATATCAGTATTTGGCGCAGACAAGGCAAATTATAAATCGACACTTGGACCATTTTATTATTTTGGCACGTTAAATAGAGGAATTCGCTATGGTTGTTGGGCTTCTGATTATAAAGAGACATTTATTAATGATATTGCAATAACAGATAAAAAGGGAAAATATCATGAGGGAGGGCTAGCGAAATTTGTTTTATTTGCCGGTTCTATTAATATGTCGTTTACACGACGAGGAGAAAAATTATCTGGTTCTGACAAAATAATTAAAGGTGTTGAAGATGGTAATTATTCTGGTTTTGATACAATTCAAGAAAGTGATAAATTGTGGATTACTAATTTTGACACCATCATATTAGACAGAACTACTAATATGGACGAGCCTCAATTTGTTATAAGAAGCAGTAAAAACGTGATACCTATTGCATACTATGGGTTGGATACAAGAAATGTCGTGAGGGAAAAATTACACGAAATTACTATAGATTAGTATATATTTAATGCTTATGTTATATATAATGGGTGATTCTACCACACAGCAATTAGGATATTTTGCCGTTTCTGTGTTGATGATATCTGGATTTGTAATGGCTGTAACAACCGCATTTGATTTTCTTAATATTGGATTTGATGTGTATGGGAGTTATTTAATTTGGGGAATAGCATTATTTATTTTTTATTGGATATTACCAGAGACATCTGGTAAAATATTTCTAGGGGCGGTTAATTTAGAGAACCAATAAATTAAGTGGTGATTTCACCTGTTTCTTCGTCACCTAACGGGTTTGTCACTGTATTTTTTTCACTTAATATTGATTGTATTAATTGAAGACTACCTTGATTATCCATTTCATTCATTACTTCATCTTCAGTAGGATATCTTTTTTTTAGATCCTTAAAATTATCTATAATGCCTTCAACGACATCTTTTCTTTTTCTGGAATCTAAGTTTTTAGATATACCAGTGAATATAGCAGCAGTAGCAGAATATAATAGTGCTTCTTTCTCTTTGAACACACTGTTCTTGGTTGTTTCTAAAGCCCCACATATTTCGGGTTTTTTAAGGTCCTCGTCGTAATTAATGCCATCTGGGTCACAGAATTCGCGTTTGAAACGTATAATTATCTTTTCCGCAATCGGCGGACTGGTTTCAATAAGGCGGTCAAATTCCTCCTTTTGTGTTTTAATGCGCTGGCTAACGTTAGTGCGTTCTTTCGGGTCCTTTGAGAGTTCCACTTTAATATTGCGATAAAACTTGCCCCACGATATACTGCTCACTCGATGAGCCTCGTTATATTCGCTTATTTTTAAGAACTGTTGGATGGTTGTTAAGATTCCGGCGAAAATATTAACAGTTCCTATGACAGACGATATCATAGGTCTTGATTCCACAGGAAATCGGTCTTGCGCAAAGTTTGCTGTTCCTGTTAATGTACTCATAACGATAACTGGTATAGTAAACCATGTATTCGCTCTGGAATAATCGATATGTGATTTTGCATGTAGCCATCTAAAACAGGTTGCTTTGTCTGCCCATTCAATGAGGATATTTTCGTGATGCTCTGTCCATACAGTTGGTTCTTCTGGTTCGGTAGATGTGTCTTTGTTAGTTGATGGAGGTGTGGTAGATTCTGATGCCATTATATAATATATAATTTATAAAAATTTCTAATTATATATTAATGAAAGATACATTAGATTTAAAACATAGTTTTGAAAATATTAAAACCCTGCGTAGTGATATACAGAATATTTTTAATACTATAAAGTCAAAATCTACGACGCTTAATAATGTATATGAGGATATGATAAAAGCCCATTCTAAATCAGAATATATGTTTGGAATTGATTCGTTTCATTTTCAAAATGAATTAATTGCTTTGGATTATCAACATATATTGAATGCGTTTAACAAGATTAATAACCGAATTTATTGTGAATATTATCAATTATATGTGTTAATACGCAAATACATTGATAGTGATATAACAAACGTCTCTCTGCGAAGCAAGATTCTCATAAATAAAAAATTTCCCGTATATAAGGTTTTAGATATTCATCGTGTATATAGATTCTCTCTTGTAGTTGAATTACATGATTATATTACAAATACAATTGTTGAATTAGAATCATATAGAATAGCTAAAGATTCTGACTTAGCGATTGATACACAACAATCTAAACAAGGTATTAATATAGGTAATTTAGTTAATTCATATAGGTATTCAAACGCTCTATTGAACGAAAAAATAAAAATGTTCGTAAGACATTTAAAAGTATTCCATCAATATCACAAACAATATCTAACTCATCTTACTATAAAAACGAAGTTAATTATCGGAATTATTAATGAAGATATTACAATTAAACAACTAAATCCTGATGGCACATATGTGGTTAATGATAAAAAAAAACATCTTACCGACGAAGAAAATATAAAGAAATATGTTGATAATAATATAGATGAGAGTATGAATGATGAACTAACAACTATAGTATCTAATATATCAACATCTAGCGATTGCATCGACGAAGATACCACAAGAGGATTGTATAATAATTCATCAAATTCCATAATTTCGGTAAATAAACCTGTTGTATCTGAACCAAAACCACAACCGAAAACAGAGGCAGAACCTGAGCCTGAACCACAAGAGCATGAGGCAGTGTAAGAGCCAGCGCAAGAGCCAGAACCGGAACCAGCGCAAGAGCCAGAACCTGAACAACTACAAGAGCCAGAACCAGTCCAAGAGCATGAGCCTGAGCCAGATCTAAACAAGGAATATATGAATCATATAGGAGATATAGCAGAATCGCAATCAGAAGAAGAAAAAGGTAATATTTCTGACGTAACCGACGATGATATATATTCGCGTGGTTCATTTGATGATTCAGTATGAAATATAGATACTGAAGGTAATAATTGAGAAAATGACCATATTAATAATACATATAATGCAACACCGGATGATGTTATTCCTGTATTGGACCAGTGCAGTATAAAATTAACAGTAACTGACATTTCTAATAATACCACCAAAATATATCCCGAATGTCTTTAAGTATAATTACGATATTTATATAAAATTGAATATAAATATCTTACAATATTTATTGTATATGGAAAAGCGTATTAAAAATAAGCTAGATGTACAGCAGATTAAGTTTAAGAGTGATATTCAGAAATGGGTTGATACCAACAATTTGTTTATGGATGATGATAAATTAAGTGAATTTTTAAAATATGTATTTGACTATGATACTATATGTTTATCTGGTGAAGACTTTCAAAAGCGCAAGCGTATTAAAAATATAGTTCCTCAATGCGACAGATGTCTTGCGTGTAGAGCCGACGGCGAACAATGTACAAGAAGACAACAGACAAATGATAATTATTGCGGAACTCACAAAAAGGGAACTCCAAACGGAATAATGAATCTTGATAATACTACACCTGAAAATAAGCAAAAGAAGATAGAGGTTTGGTATGAAGAGATTAATGGAATTTATTATTATATTGATGATAATAACAATGTATATAAAAATGAGGATATAATGAGCAATAAAGAGTCTCCGGATATTATAGCTTCATGGGTAAAAACGGTTACGGGAGAATACTCAATTCCGTCTCTGGGTATTTAAGAGGAAAATTAAATATAGGATAAAATTAAATGAACGATAAGAGCAAATTATTAGAATTTTTTAATAAATGTGGTATTGTTTGTGATAATATTGAAACTATGAATGATATTCAGTTTCCACGCGAAACATTATTAGATACCGAACTATATAATGATGTTCAAGAGTATATACCAGAATTTAAACAATTTTTTTCATCATCATCGCATACGTCTTTGCAATCAAGTGCGCAACAAAATCAAAAATGGCCATTATTGAATCTAGTTAGACAGATGCTAAAAAGTATTGGATATAAATTAGAACCAAAAAGATTATGTGATGGCTACGACAATAATAATAAAAAAAAATATAAGAGATTTTTCATAATACGTAAAATGTAGTGAAATATTATTCGTATGTATCATTCCCTATGTCGTATTTATATTCAATGAGATATCGTTCTACTCTTAGTGGATGATAACATTTCATCATTAATTCTTCTACGAATGGTTGTATTTTCTCTTTGATTGCTTTGTAATCAAATATGAAAATCTCTGGATTGGCTGATATATTTATCCAGTCAACAAGTGATATATTTTTTTCAAGAATATCCATACAAGATGGATTTAGTGATAATCCTCTCCATCTATATTTTTCTCCAATAACTCCTTTGCGCTCGGGTTTGTAGACAATGATGACCAGCAGATGTTTTGTATATTGTCGTATAATATGGGCATCGCGTTTTTATTGTAGCAAAGAAAATTATATATATGTTTAATATTCCATGAATCGTCCAGCGTTAGGTATGGATTTGATTTGTTTATTATATGATTAAACATATGTATTGCTGATGGATTGGACAGTAAATAATACCAGTCAATATTAGTGCGATTAGCTTGAAGTAAATTAATTGCCGATGGATTGCTTTATAAATATAGCCAGTCAATATTTTTTGTTTTTTTCAAGAAGTCCTATTGCGTTGGGATTTTTTGATAGTTCGCGCCAATTTATTTTACGTGTATTTTTAGTTAATATATGTATTGCCGCCGGATTTCTAGATAATTCATCCCAGCAAATTTTATCTGGATTTAACTCTAATAATTCAATAGCGTTTTTATTTGCAGATAACCGTTTCCAATTAATTAGGTTTATATTTTGTTCTAGTAAAAAAATAGCACTATGATTGCTAGAGAGACAATCCCAGTCTAAATTTTTATATATTATCCAATCACGCAATTTATATATAGGCATTACTTAATGATTCCTAATAAAATATTTGAATAATAACGTCAATTAGATGAATAATGCTTTCTAATAATATAGTAGATATTAGCATCTCCCTCAATGTATACCATTGATAGTATTTCGCGTAGGCATCGTCTTGCTGGTGTGGTTCTTCTTCTAGAATAATATCTAATTCCACAATATTAATAACAAAGTCATCGTCGGTTAGTGTTTTTTTTGACGATGACCTTTTAATTTGGCGATGCTTTGGTTTAACATCGTAAATTATTTGCTAATACATAGGATTGTTGAGATATGGATCATACGTTATTATCTTACATATCCTTGACTTTGAGCAACTCAACGAACAAACTTCTGAGTCTCCGCATCGGTACATCACGTTTTTTTCACCATTATATTCGGCGTAAATCTCTATATTACATTCAGAGCATTTACGTATCAATGTTGGTAGAGATTTCATCCTCTCTTCTTCGTTTTATTATGTGCATAATAAAAATATATTATAATCATTTCAACTTTATTCGTTAACATATTTCAATATTGAGTGTTATATGAATCGTAATTTCCCAAAGGGGGTGTAAATAGATATAACAGTAGAAGGCGTAAAAGTAAAGCTTCAAAAGTCGTGTGGGAATTTGATGTTGTTTAGTTTTTTCTGGGGATATGAAATAATTTTTTGGTCGGACCGGTCAAAAGCGAGGGCAGCGTCTTTTTCGGTGTCGTAAATTCCAATGTAGCAGGCTTTTCCAGTAACGGAAGAGTTCTTAGAAATGTTAGCGCTCCAACCAAGCGCGCGCTTGTGCCAAGTAACGCCGGTATACTTGGAGGTGAAGGGCTTACCTTTTCCTACAGACGGAGAAACAACCTCGTGGTTTACTGTCCTCGGAAATAGAACGTAAGGTTTTTTATATTTATGTGAGTTGGTATGTTTCTCAAATGTAAGAGCTTTACCGTATTTCCGCATGAGGGCACGCGAGAGCTTGTCCTGATTGTATGTGTGCAACGTGGCCAGCTTCTTGATGTTGCCGAGCTTGGTCGGGGCGTAGGCCTTGTAGTAGGTGAACAGGCGGTTCTCCAGGTTGTCCCTCTGCTGCGCGAACGATGGTAGACATGACGTCATAGCTTGTATGGTGTGGCTAGCTTGTAGCTGGCTTGTTTGTTTGGTGTCTTTCACCTCATCCAGTCAAACCGTTTCAATTTTTTTATGAGGTCATAGTCACATAGAAAGTGACGTCGCAGTGACGTTTGTCCCGCAAATCGCCGAAAGAGAGTGTAGTTTGCGACGTGGTAAAAAAAGTGGAAAGGACTGACGGGTAGTAGTGGAAGGCACCAAACAAGCAAGCAATAATCCGTCAAAAAATTATGGCTGATCGAGCCGCGA